>Ga0208613_1000402_pt1 | contig 14554 bp, 14 predicted proteins | sample CryBogmetaGMA6M_FD_184543 | JGI IMG/M metagenome (GOLD analysis project Ga0208613, IMG submission 184543) | Freshwater microbial communities from Crystal Bog, Wisconsin, USA - MA6M (SPAdes) | ecosystem: Environmental > Aquatic > Freshwater > Lake | place: Crystal Bog, Wisconsin, USA | collected... | reverse complement strand
CCTCGCCCCAGAAGGCCCAGGACCAGAAAGGAGCCATCATGAACCTGGGCACTGTCTCTGTGGCCACCTTTGCGGGCGGCTGCTTCTGGTGCGTGGAGTCGGACTTCATCCACATCCCCGGCGTGCTGGAGGTGGTCTCCGGCTTTGCGGGCGGCAAGGAGAAGGACCCGACCTACAAGGAGGTCTCCTCGGGTGCAACCGGCCACCGCGAGGCCGTGCAGATCCGCTTCGACCCGGCGGTGGTGAGCTACCGCCAGCTCCTGGAATGGTTCTGGCGGCACCACGACCCCACCGACGACAACGGCCAGTTCTGCGACCGCGGCAGCCAGTACCGGCCGGCCATCTTTGTGCACACCGAGGACCAGCGCCGAGAGGCCGAGGAGTCGAAAAAGCGCATCAACGACTCCAAGGTCCTGGGCAAGCCGGTGCTCACGCCCGTGCTGCCCTACACGACCTTCTACCCGGCCGAGGACTACCACCAGCGCTACTTCGAGAAGAACCCCATCCGCTACAAGTTCTACCGCCTGAGCTGCGGCCGTGACCGGACCATCCAGGGGGTCTGGGGGCCTGAGGCCGACAAGCCGTTCTCGGCCTACGCCGTGCACGCGGCCGCGTCCGGCGGCTGGCACAAGCCCGGCCGCGAGCAGCTCAAGGTCCTGCTCACGCCCATGCAGTTCAAGGTCACCCAGGAGAACGGCACCGAGCCGCCCTTCAAGAACGAGTACGACACCAACAAGCGCCAGGGCCTCTACGTGGACCTCGTGTCCGGCGAGGCGCTGTTCAGCTCCACGGACAAGTTCGACTCCGGCACAGGCTGGCCCAGCTTCACCAGGCCGCTGGAGCCCGGCAACATCGTGGAGCGCGAGGACCGCTCGCTCTTTTCCGTGCGCACCGAGGTCCGCAGCAGGCTGGGGGACAACCACCTGGGCCATGTGTTCCCGGACGGGCCCAAGCCCACGGGCCTGCGCTACTGCATGAACTCAGCGGCCCTGCGCTTTGTGCCCAGGGAGAGCCTGGAGCAGGAAGGCTACGGCAAGTATCTGAAGCTGTTCACGAAGTAGTCGGCTGACCGGCCGGGCCGACCAGGGGCGCCTCAGGGGCCAGGGCACCGTTGCAGGACGAGCCGCTGCCCGCGGTGCAGGCCAGGCAGTGCGGCCCGGTCATCACCAAACGGCCGCGCAGCAGGTCGGCGTCAAAGGCGCAAATGTGCCCGGGCGCGTTGTGGTTCACGCGCAGCTTGAGCGCCATGTTGAAGTCGCAGTCGTAGAGCGCCCCGTCCCAGCCCACGTTGATCTGGCGGCGGCACATGAGCGTGTCCAGGGTGGCCGGGTTGAAGGACTCGCGCAGCAGCGCCCTGTAAGCCGCTGTCTGGCCCGTGCGGCACAGGCCCGCGCCAAAGCGCCCGAGCGGCATGTTGGCGATGGTTAGCAGGCGGTTGAAGCTGATCCCGTGCCGGGCTGCAAGCTCGCGCCGGTAGTCCGCCTCCAGCAGGCTCTGCCCGGGCGGCAGGAAGGCCCCGCCGGGATTGTAGACCAGGTCGATGGTCAGGGCGTCCTCGTGGCCGTACCCCAGAGCGTTCAGCCGCTTGAGGGCCGCCACGCTCAGTTCATAGGCCCGGTCGCCGCGCATGGCGCGCACGTTCTGCTCCAGGTAGCAGGGCAGGGAGGCCACCAGGCGCACCGCGCGCGCGCGGTAGAACTCGAACATGTGCTCCTGACCGGGCTCGAACAGGGCCGTCAGGTTAGTGCGCACCTGGGCCGTCAGCCCGGCGTCAACCAGGCCATCGATGAGGGGCCGTAACACCGGGCAGAGTTCCGGCGCGCCGCCGGTGATGTCCACCAGCCTGGGCCGCAGGGTCCTCGCAGCGCCCAACACCTGGTGCATGGTCGGCTCATCCATGAGCTCCGTGCGCGTTGGGCCTGCCTCCACGTGGCAGTGCGTGCAGGACTGGTTGCAGACAAGGCCCAGGTTCACCTGCAGGATGTCCACGCAAAGGGCCTGGATCGGCCCCCCGGCCAGGCGCTCGAATTCGTTCAGCCCGCCCGTCATGTCGCCCGTCACGTCGTCCGTCATGTCCGCCCTCCAGCGCCTGTTATTTCGTTGCGGTGGGCGGCTCCACCGGCTGGCAGGCCCGGCCCTTGAGCCCGAACACGTAATGCAGGACCCTCTGCACCGTGGGCGAGAAGATCTTTTCGGCCACGATCCGCCCGGCCACGGCCTTGGCTGTTTCCGAGCGCGTGGGGTAGGGGTGCGTGATGGCCGCCAGGGTCGTGAGCGAGACCTTGCCCGAGAGCACCGCTGCCCATTCGCCCAGGAGTTCGCCCACGCCGTGCCCGGCGATCTGCACGCCCAGCGGTCGGCCGTCTGCGCCCAGCAGGAGCTTGAGTTTTCCTTCGGTCTCGCCCTCGGTGCGGGCCCGGTCGTTGTCCGCGAAGCGTTCCTCGATGATGCTGTAGGTGAGCCCGGCCTTGCGGGCCATGGTCTCGTTCAGGCCGATGTGCGCCAGGCCCGGCTCGGTGTACGTGCACCAGGGCAGCCAGGTGTAGTCGGCCTTGCGCGGCAGCCGGAACACGGCATTGGCCACCACGATGCCCGCCTCGTACCCCGCGGCGTGGGTGAACTGCCAGGCCCCGGTGACATCGCCGCAGGCAAAGATGTGCTTCTGGCTGGTGCGCAGGCGCGTGTCGACATTGATGCCCTTCCCGCCCGTGTCGCTCACGGCCACGCCAGCGTTTTCAAGGCCCAAGCCGTCGGTGTTGGCCGTGCGGCCCAGGGCCACCAGCAGCGCATCGCCGGACAGGATCTGCTCCTGCCCGTTTTGAGCGAAGACGACCTGCTTCTGCCCGTTCTCCCCGCGGACCTCCCTCATGGCCGCGCCCAGGTGGAAGCGTACGCCCTCGGACTCCAGCCCGCGCTGGACCTCGGCCGCCATGTCCGCATCATCCCGGGACAGGATGCGCTCCCCGCGCTGGATCACGTCCACCTGCGAGCCCAGCCGCTGGAAGGCCTGGGCCAGCTCCACGGCAATGGGCCCTCCGCCGAGGATGAGCAGGCGCCCGGGCAGGCGGTCCAGCGCAAAGATCTCGCGGTTGGTCAGGTGCCCGATTTCGGCCAGGCCGGGGATGGGCGGGACCTGCGCGCGCGAGCCCGTGGCAATGACCCATTTGGCTGCGCTCACGCGCCTGCCGTCCACCTCGGCCGTGTGCTCGTCGGCAAAAATGGCTGGGCCGAAGCGCACCGCAGCGCCCAGGCCGCAGAAGCGCTCGATGGAGTCATGGCCCCGGATGTCGTTGATGACCGCCTGGATGCGCTCGCGCACCCGGGCGAAGTCCACGGGCGGCAGGTCCACGGCGGGCAGGCCGAAGCGTGCGGCCTGGGCCATGAGGTGCCGCGCCCGGGCCGTACTGATGAGGGTCTTGCTGGGCACGCAGCCGTAGTGCAGGCAGTCCCCGCCGAGGTGTTGCTCGCGCTCGATGAGCAGGGTGCGCGCGCCCAGCCGCGCCGCTCCGGCGGCCACGGAGAGCCCGGCCGCCCCGCCGCCGATGATCGCGATGTCGTAATCAAACTTCGCCATGCATACCTCCGTTCACATGAGCGGGTCAGACAGGCCTGCGCCCACGTCGCAAGGTGGCCAGCCAGGACACCAGCCTGCGCGCGGCCAGCGGGAACAGCCCGAGCAGGACAAAGGCCAGGAGCAGGCCAGGTGAGAGCACGTCGGACAGCGAGTCCACCTGGGCCAGGCGCGTGCCTGCGTAGACCAGGACCAGGGTGCCCGGGAACATGCCCACCTGTGAGACCCAGGCGTACGTGCGCACGGGCATGGGCGTCAGGCCCATGAGCAGGTTGATGAGGAAAAAGGGCAGGGCCGGGATCAGGCGCATGGTGAACAGGTAGAAGGCTCCCTCGCGCTCGATGCCTGCGTTCACGGCCGTGAGGCGCGCGCCGAAGCGCTCCTGGACCCAGGTGCGCAGGATGTAGCGCGCGGACAGGCAGGACAGCACCGCGCCCATGGTGCTGGTGAAGGACACGAGCACCACCCCGGGCGCCAGGCCGAACAGCGCGCCGCCAGCCACGGTCATGATTGTGGCGCCGGGCAGGCCCAGGCCGGTGACGGCCACGTAGACCGCGCAAAAGGCCGCCATGGCCAGGGCCGGGCGCTGGTCCACCCACTGGCGCAGCCCGCTGGCCGAGGTCTTCAACGCGGGCAGGGTCAGGAGCCGGTCCAGGTCCAGGGCGAAGAAGGCCGCCACGGCCAGAATGATGAGCGCGGACAGGGCGATGCGCGGGGCGTTTGCCTGCCATCGGGACGGTGTCTGTGCTTGGGCCATTTTCCAGCCCTAGTCCATTTCTTCCGCCCCTGCAACGCGAAGTCTTCCGTTTTGCGCCGGGTCCTGCTAGAAAATTGCAATGCATAGCCCAGAGCCTCCCGCCGCCTTTTCCGTCGCCCTCTCCGTGATCATTCCGGTGTTCCGGGAAGAGGCGCGCATGGCCGGGCTGCTTGCGCATCTGGCGGCCATTCCAGCCCCGGGCGGGGCGGAGATCGTGGTGGTGGACGGCGACCCCGGGCAGAGCACGCTTGCTGCGATTCCAAAGGGGGCCGCGATTCCCAAGGGGGCGGCGGTCCCGGAAGGCGCGGCCTCCCCTGTGCTCGTCCGGCTGGCCTCGGACAAGGGCCGGGCACGGCAGATGAACGCCGGGGCATCTGTTGCGCGGGCGGACGTGCTGCTCTTTCTGCACGCGGACACGCGCCTGCCGGACAACGCCTTTGCGCTGGTCCACGCGGCCCTGGTTGACGAACATATCTGCGGCGGGGCCTTTGGCCTGGGCTTCGGGCTGGCGGGCGAGCCGGTGGGGCCGGGCCTGCGGTTGATCGCCTGGGCCGCCAACCTGCGCGCGCGGTTCTTCCGCGCCCCGTACGGCGACCAGGCCATCTTCCTGCGCCGGGGCTGCTTCGAGGCCCTGGGCGGGTTCCCGGACCTGCCGCTCATGGAGGACCTGGAGTTCATGACGCGGCTGCGGCGCGCGGGGCGCAAGATCCGCCTGCTGGACGCCCAGGTGCGCACCTCGGCCCGGCGCTGGGAGCGCGAGGGCCTGCTGCGCTGCACTGGCCGCAATGTCCTGCTGCGCACCCTGTACCACCTGGGCGTGGGCGCGGCGCGGCTGGCGAGGTTCTACCCATGAGGCGCGTGCTCGTCTTTTTGAAGTATCCCGAGCCCGGCCAGGTCAAGACACGGCTGGCAGCAACCGTGGGCGCTGAGGCTGCGGCGCGGCTGGCCCGGCACTTTGCCGAGCAGACGCTCGCGGCCGCAGCCGGACTGGGCCTGGCCGTGACCGTGTGCTACGCCCCGCCGGAGCGCGGGCCGGACGTCCGGGCCTGGCTGGGGACTGATTTTGAGTACTCCGCGCAGCAGGGCGCGGACCTGGGGGAGCGGATGCAGGGCGCCTTTGCACAGGCCTTTGGCCAGGGCGTGGAGCGCGCGGTGCTCGTCGGCACCGACGCCTCGGACCGGCCCGGAGAGATGCTGACGGACGCCCTGGACGGCCTGGGCGAACATGACGTGGTCCTGGGCCCGGCCCTGGACGGCGGCTACCACCTCATCGCCATGCGTTGTGACGCCTTTGCGGCCGCGGCCTTTATCGGCATCCACTGGGGCACTCCGCGTGTGCTGGCCCAGACCCTGGACGCCCTCAAAGCCGCCGGGCGCACGGTGTACGCGCTGCCGCCCTGGCGGGACATCGACGACCAGGCCGGGCTGGACGAGTACCTGGAGGCGCACCCCGCGGCCGCGGCCCTGCTCCTGACGGACAAACCGCGCTGACAACGGCCGCAACAACGGCCGCAACAACGGTGACAACAACGGCGACAACAACGATGGCGGAAACGGCAAGGCCTAGGGCCGCGGCGCTCGCAGCGGAACACAGCAACGCTGGCAACAACGACGGTAACAACGCTGGCAACAACGGCCCGGCAACGGCGGCGGCAACGGCAAGGACAAGGGAATGGCAATGACGCAGAAAGACCGGGCCAAAACCCATGCCCAATGAAGGGCTGATCCGCCTGGGGTTCTTCCTGGGCGCGGTGCTGGTCCTGGCGGCCTGGGAGCTCTACGCCCCGCGCCTTGCGCGCCCGGCCCTGCGGCGCCTGCGCTGGCCCGGCAACCTGGGGTTGGTGGCCCTGTCCACGCTGCTCATCCGGGTCCTGTTCCCCATCCTGCCCGTTGGCCTGGCCGTCTGGCTGCAGGCCCACGGCTGGGGCCTGTTCAATGTCCTGCCGCTTTGGCTGCCGCTGCCCGAGTGGGCGGCCGGGCTCCTGGCCATTGCCTTGCTCGACTGCGGCATCTACGCCCAGCACCGCGCCTCCCATGCGTTGCGCTGGTTCTGGCGGCTGCACCGGGTGCACCACGCGGACACGGTGCTCGACCTGACCACCGCGGTGCGCTTCCACCCGCTGGAGATGCTGCTGTCCCTGGCCTACAAGCTCCTGCTGGTGACCCTGCTCGGCCCCTTGGCCTGGGCCGTGCTGGCCTTCGAGGTACTGCTGAATGCCCTGCCGCTGTTCAACCATGCCAACGTCAGCCTGCCGCTGGGGCTGGACCGGGCCCTGCGCCGGGTGCTGGTGACCCCGGACATGCACCGTGTGCACCACAGCGCGGACCTGCGCGAGGCCAGCACCAACTTCGGCTTCTGCTTCCCCTGGTGGGACCGCGTCTTCGCCACGTACCAGGACCAGCCAGGGCTCGGCCACGCGGGCATGACCATCGGGCTGTCCATCTTCCGCAGCCCCGTGGAGGCCGGGCTGTGGCGGCTTCTGCGCATGCCTTTTGTGTGAGGGGGGGAACGCAAACGGCCCGGGTTGTCCCGGGCCGTAGTCTGCGAAGAAGAACCAAAGAGTCCGATGGCGGAGCCGGCTAGCTCTTCTGCTCCACCATGCTGTCCACGATGCCGCGCAGCTGGGCGGCCAGGGTGTGCAGCTCGGCCACTTCGCGCGAGGCCACGTCCATGCCCGAGGCCGTGCGCAGGGCGATGTCGTTGATCTCCTCCACGGCCGCGTCCACCCGGCCCGAGGCAGTGGACTGCAGCTCCACGGCCTTGGCGATGCCGCGTACGCGCTGGGTGGTCTCCTGCACCATGTCCACGATGCGCGCCAGCGCCTCACCTGAGCCCCCGGCCAGGCCGGAGGTCATCTCGATGTTGTGCGCCGCGGTCTCCACCTGCTGCACGTTGGCCCGGGTGCCGCGCTGGATGTTGCCGATGGCCTCGCCCACCTCGCGGGTGGCGGTCATGGTCTTCTCGGCCAGCTTGCGCACCTCGTCGGCCACCACGGCGAAGCCGCGCCCGGCGTCACCGGCGCGCGCCGCCTCGATGGCCGCGTTAAGCGCCAGCAGGTTGGTCTGGTCGGCGATGTCCGAGATGACGTTCATGACCTGGCCAATGGACTCGGCCTGGTGGCCCAGCTCGCCCATGTCCTCCTTGAGGGACAGGGTCTGGGCGCGCACGCCCTCCACGGACTGCACCACCTGGCGCACCACGTCCTGGCCCTGCTTGGCCTCGGTTCCGGCGTTCTCCGCGCCCTCGGCCGCGGCGCTGGCGCTTTCGGCCGCGCCCATGATGGACTCACTCATGTCGCCCATGACCTGGGTGGCGTCCCCGGCGCGCTCGCGCTGCAGGGCCGCGCCGTCCTCCGCGCTCTTGATGTGCCCGGACAGGCGCTCGGAGCAGCCTATGAGGGAGTCCAGCACGGACTCGGCCTCCTTGGCTGCGGCGGTGATGGCCTCGTTCTGGGCCATGATGCGCACTTCCTTGGCGCGCAGGTCGGTCATGTCCGTGAACAGGCACAGCCCGCCCATGAGCTCCTTCGTGATGTCGTTGTACAGCGGCGAGGCGGCGATGAGGATGTGGCGGCGGGCGCCCTTGCGGCCCACGAGGTCGCGCTCGACCAGGATGGCGCGCTTCTCCTCCATGGCCTGCACCACCGCGCCGCGGTGGCCCTTCTCGCCGTAGAAAAACTCGCCCCCGTCCATGCCGCCGAAGTCCCTGGGCACGCCGTCGTGCTGAAGCAGGTCCAGCAGGGCCTGGTTGGTCCGGCGGATGATGTTCTTCTCCGTGACCACCAGAAAGGGCGTGGAGATGGCGTTCAAAACGCCGCGCGTGTAGCCCAGCGAGTCCTTGACCCGGCTGGACATGCCCTCCAGGGCGTCGGCCACGGCCTTGAGCTCGCCGGAGAAATCGCCCAGCAGGCACTGCTCAAAGCGGCCCTCGGCCTGGCATTTGGCGAATTCCTGGATGTTGCCGAGCGGCCTTAAGATCATCCGGCCGCCCAGCGCCAGAAACGCCACCATGCCCGCCAGAAGCGCCAGGCCCCCGCCGATGACCAGCCAGAAGGAGCGCTTCTCGACGGCCTTGTACGCCTCGTAGGAGTCCTTGGATTTCTGGCCCTGCTCGGTGATGGCCTTCTGGATGATGTCCTTGATCTCGCGCCACTTCTTGGTTTCCCGGGTGTTCAGGAGCTCCACCGCGGCCTGGGCCTTGCCATCCAGCGCCAGGGTCATGACCTCAAGCTTGAGCACCTGCCCCTCGTCCCACAGGGGCTGAACCCGGCGCAATTCCTCCTGCAGGGGCCCGCTGGCCAGGCCCTGGGCCGCGCCCATGGCCTTCACGAACTTGGCGTGGGCGGCGTCATAGTTCTCGCGGGCCTTGGTGTCCGTGGGGTTCAGCACCACGTTGCGCGTGGCCTGCTCGGTCTGCAGGCCCTGGGCGTACATCTCCTGGAGCTGGCCCAGCAGGGCCTCCTCCACGTTGATGATGTTCTCGAAGGTAGCGCCGATGCTCCGGGATTGCAGGGTGATCAGGAGCAGGGTGGCGGCGAACCCGGCCAGGGTGATGCCGCCAAGAACCATGAGCAGACCCTTGATCGTCATGCGTTTCATGCAAAGCCTCCGGAGCTGGGCGCGTTCAAGTGCATAGGTGTATACGGAGCAGTGTTTTCAATTTTATCCCCAATGGCGAGGGAAATCAATGATTCAGGCCTGTCGCATCAAAAAACAACGGCCTCGAACCAGTAGATCTCCGTGCCCGGCTCGCGCCAGGCGCTTTGGGGCAGCCCGGCCTTGCGGCAGGTCTGGGCCAGGAACTGTTCGCGGTCCCAGCCCCACTCCACGGCCACCTGGGGCAGGAGCAGGCCCTGGCTCGAACCCCGGCGCATGATCAGCCCGTGCCGCCCGATCTCCACCTGCTGCGGGTCCGGGCAGGGTTCGATGGGTCCCAGCACCGAGATGTCGATGGTGAGGCCGTCCAGCTCCGGCTGGGTCAGCGGGTTGAAGCGCGGGTCCTGGAAGGCCGCGGCCTGGGCCATGTCCCAGATGGTCTTGTAGAGCGGCCCGTTGCCCACCAGGTTGCCGATGCAGCCGCGCAGGTCGCCGCCCCGCTTGAGGGTCACGAAGGCCCCCAACTCCTGCCGGAGCTGGTCCGTGGGCGGCTCGGGTGGCGTGGTCGGCCCCCGGCCCGAGAGGTTCCCGGCGATGGACAGCTGCGCCAGCTCCAGCAGGTACTGCTTCTCCTGGCTGGTCAGGGTCAGGTGGAAGGCTTCCACGGGCACCTCCGGGGTTGGCTGATCATTTGCCTTTGCGCGCGGCCTTGTCGCCGGGGCGGAAGCCTTTTTCCAACCCAGGGCTGGCCATCCAGGGGCTCACGCCCTGGCCGAGGGAGGCGGGCTTGGCGTCCTTCACGCGCACGTGGCGGCCCTGGATGGTGAGCCGCCCCTTGGCCAGCCAGTGGATGGCCTGGGGATAGATGCAGTGTTCAAGCGTCAGGATGCGCTGGGCCAGGGTCTCGCTGTCCTCTCCGGGCAGGGCGGGCACAGCGGCCTGGATGACCACCGGGCCGTGGTCCATGATCTCGTCCACGAAGTGCACCGTGCATCCGGCCAGGCGCACACCGTAGGCGGCCGCGTCGGCCGCGCCGTGGGTGCCTGCGAAGCTGGGCAGAAGGGCCGGGTGGATGTTCAGGATGCGCCCCGGGAAGGCGCGCAGGAAACCGGGCGTGAGGATGCGCATGAACCCGGCCAGCACCACCGCGCCGTGGCCGGCCCGGATGCCGTGCGCATTGATGACGCGCACCAGCTCCTGGTCAAAGGCCTCGCGCGAGGGAAAGTCCGTGTGCGACCGGGACTCGGCCGGGATGCCGTGGTTCCGGGCGCGCTCAAGGCCCTGGGCCCCGGGCTTGTTGGACACGACCACGCGGACCTCGGCGCCGAGGACCCCCGCAGCGATCTTGTCCAGGATGGACTGCAGGTTGGAACCGCTGCCGGAGACGAGCACGGCCAGGGGAAAGGGCATAAAGGCACTCCGCTTGAAGGTTGAGGCCGCGCCGGTGACGCTCGGCAAGCGCCCGGTAGCGGCTGACCTCCATCTAGCCCCTTTTGCGCCGGAAGGGAACCGGCCCGGTGCGGCCTCTTGCGGGGGGCTTGCACGCGCTCATCTTGTCAAGTGCCCGCCGAGGGCTTATATGCAAGGTGCCAGCGGCGGGCCTTTTGCCCTATCCGCCCAAAAATGCAGAGGGAATTGAATGTCGAGTCTGACCGTTGCCCGCCGCCTGTGCGGGTTGATAGGGTTTTTGCTTGTTGTGACGGCGCTCCTGGCGCCTGTTGTAGCTTTGTCCGCGCCCCTGCCCCAGCCCGCGGAGCAGGGCATCGGCGCGCTGCTTGATCTCGTCCAGAAGCGCAACGCCAGCGTGAACCCCCAGGACTTCCAGGGCCTGCTGGAGTTCGTGGCCCAGGCCAAGGGCGACGGCCGGGACCTCATCCCCGCGCGGCGCATCGACGGCAACGGCACGGTGCTGCACATGAGCATGAAGACCTCGCTGTCCAGGCTCATGCGCTACTGCTACAACCCGGCCATCCCCAACTACCTGCTCTTCCCCAGCGTGCTGCGCCTGGCTGGCTGGTACCCCGGCAGCGACATCGTGGACAAGGACCCCAAGCCCTGGCTGCACCTGGGCAAGCTGGACCGGCCCGTGGCCCTGTGGGGCACGGAGTATGAGGTCAACGCCCCGGATTCCTTTGGCGGCGGCTACTACCGCTATGACGTGAGTCGGCTGATCATCCTGACCAAGCTGGACGGCAAGAACGTGCTCATCTCGGTTTCCAAGCAGAAGGACAAGTCCAGCGTGGGCAAGAAGGCCGTCATCCTGGACGAGAACAACTGGAGCTACTTCTATTCCGGCATCAACGGCCTGAACAAGGGCCTCATCGGCTGGGCCGACACCTTCATGTACGACTCGGCCTCGGTGCAGGTCTTCGTGGAGGACGGCCCGAACCAGACCTCGTTCATGCTCTTCAAGTGGCTGCGCGCGGGCTGGATGGGCCAGAACTTTGTCATGAAGGACCACATCAACGACGGGGCCACCAGATACGCCAACGCCTTCAAGAAGATCGTGGAGTCCGACCGGCTGCCCGACGCCGACGAGCTGGCCCAGCGCGTGCGCGAGCTCTCGAGCATGAGCGAGGCCGAGATGGAGCGCAAGATCGCCGCCTATGCCGTGGCCATCGAGAACATCGCCAAGAACACCCCGGCCATGGACAAGAGCGAGTTCCTGAAGGTGGTCGAGGGCGGGCACTACGCCAAGATCCTGAGCCGCGAGGAGCGCGTGGGCGCCATCCTGGTGGAATACCTGAAGAGCCGCCTGGGCAAGATCCCGCTGGTGGACTTCCCAAGCGTGCCGGGCACAAGGCCCAAGGCCGGGTAGGCCCCGACACCACCGACAGCACTTCATGGAGACGGGCATGCTGCTTGCCGAATCCGACGCCAAGTTCAAGTACTGCCCGCTGCCCAAGACGCGTGAGGACAAGCTCAGGTTCTGCCTGGAGCGTTCGGGCATCGTGGCCGCGGTGAGCGGCTTTGTGCACCAGCGCGTGGTGTTTTGTTTGTGGCTTGTTTTGACCGCAGTCTGCGTACCCGGAACCGCCCTGTCCGCGTCCCTGCCCCCGCCCGTGGAGCAGGGCATCGGCGCGCTGCTTGACCTCGTCCAGAAGCGCAACGCCAGCGTGAACCCCCAGGACTTCCAGAGCCTGCTGGAATATGTGGCCCAGGCCAAGGGCGACGCCCGCGACATCATTCCTGAGGGCCGCATTGGCGGCAGCGGATCGGTGTTGCACCAAAGCCTGAATGTCTCCCTGAGCCGAATCATGCACTACTGCTATAACCCGGCAACCCCCAACTACATAATCTTCCCCAGCGTGCTGCGCCTGGCTGGCTGGTACCCCGGCAGCGACTTCGTGGACAAGGACCCCAAGCCCTGGCTGCATCTGGCCAAGCTGGACAGGCCCGTGGCCCTGTGGGGCACAGGCTTCGAGGTCAACGCCCCGGACTCCTTTGGCGGCGGCTACTACCGCTATGACGTGAACCGGATGATTATCCTGACCAAGCTGGGCGGCAAGAACGTGCTCATCTCGGTTGCCAAGCAGAAGGACAAGTCCAGCGTGGGCAAGAAGGCCGTCATCCTGGACGAGAACAACTGGAGCTACTTCTATTCCGGCATCAATGGCCTGAACAAGGGCCTCATCGGCTGGGCCGACACCTACATGTACGACTCGGCTTCGGTGCACGTGTACATTGAGGACGGCCCGAACCAGACCTCGTACATGCTCTTCAAGTGGCTGCGCGCCGGCTGGCTGGCCATGAATTTCGTCCAGAAGGACCATATCAACGACGGGGTCACCCGCTACGCCCACGCCTTAAAGACGACCCTGGAATCCGACAAGCTGCCCGACGCCGATGAGCTGGCCCTGCGCGTACACGAGCTGTCGACCATGAGCGACGCCGATCTGGAGCTCAAGATCAACGCCTATGCCCTGGCCATTGAGAACATCGCCAAAACGTCCCCGGCCATGAGCAGTAGCGAGTTCCAGAAGGTGGTCGAGGGCGGCCACTACGCCAAGATCCTGACCCGCGAGGAGCGCGTGGCCGCCATCCTGTTGGAGTACATGAAGAGCCGCCTGGGCAAGACCCCCCTGGTGGACTTCCCAAGCGTACCGGGCACAAGGCCCAAGGCCGGGTAGCCCCCCGGACACCATCGACAGCACTTCAAGGAGATGGGCATGCTGCTTGCCGAATCCGACGCCAAGTTCAAGTTCTGTCCGCTGCTCAAGACGCGCGAGGACAAGCTCAAGTTCTGCCTGGGCTCCATGTGCATGCTCTGGCGCTTCCAGGATTTTGCGAAGACCGGCGAGGACGACCTGGGCTTTTGCGGCGCGGCCGGGCCCGTGGTCCTCATCTCGGCCCTGACAGCCGGGGACGAGACCGCGCCCAAGCCCCTCATGGGCGAGGACGAGTAGGGCCCATGCGCCCATCCTCCTCTGCCCTGGCCGCCGCCTCCTCGGCCCAGGCCGACACCGCCCGGCTGCTGGCCACCTGCCCGGACCGCTCGGGCATCGTGGCTGCGGTGAGCGGCTTTTTGCACCAGCGCGGGGTGAACATCACCCACTCCGACCAGCACTCCACCGACCCCGAGGGCGGGCGCTTCTTCATGCGCCAGGAGTTCTTTCTGCCCGGCCTGGAAGGGTGCCTCGCCGAACTGGCCCGCGACTTCGGCCGCGAGGTGGCCGCGCGCTACCAGATGAAATGGAGCGTGGTGCCCTCCGGCCGCAAGAAGCGCATGGCCGTGCTCGTCTCGCGCCTGGACCACGCCCTCATGGACCTGCTCTGGCGCGTGAACCGCGGCGAGCTCCACGCCGAGATCCCCATCGTCATCAGCAACCACCAGGACCTGCGCGCCGCAGTGGAGGCTTTTGGCGTGCGCTTTGAGCACGTGCACGTGCCCGAGGCCGCCGATGCGGCACATGGCGCTGCACACGGCGCTCCCCGCGGAAAATCCCTCTCCGTGCCCGAGGAGAAGATGCTCGAACTCCTCGAAGGCCTGCCGGGCGGGCCGGTGGATACCGTGGTGCTGGCGCGCTACATGCGCGTGCTGTCCCCGGCCTTTGTCAGGCGCTTTCCCCAGCGCATCATCAACATCCACCACTCCTTCCTGCCCGCCTTCGAGGGCGCGGACCCGTACCGCCGCGCAGCCGAGCGCGGGGTCAAGCTCATCGGCGCCACCGCCCACTACGTCACCGGACGCCTGGACAAGGGCCCCATCATCGAACAGGACGTCATCCGCGTGTCGCACCGGCACCGCCTCGACGAACTGAAGATCCTCGGCCGCGATATCGAACGCCAGGTGCTCTCCCGCGCCGTGCGCTGGCACCTGGAAGACCGCGTGCTCGTGGACGGCAACAAGACCATCGTGTTCGCGTAGAAGGCAATAGCCTCCGGCGGCCGGGGGGAATGATTCCCCCCGGACCCCCTCATTCCAAGGCGAAGGGCCGGGTCGAGCAGACGCTCTTCCCGGCCCTTCGCCTTGGAAGAGAGTTTACCGGAAGATTCCCTGCGCGCAGTCTTGGGCCCGGCGCAGAAGCTCCCCACGACTCAACATGGCCCACACAAGCCGAAAGGGCTGTTTCAGGTTCCTCCTGAAACAGCCCTTTCGGCGCGAGTGGGGGGGTCCGGGGGGCCTCAGG
>Ga0208613_1000397_pt1 | contig 14613 bp, 11 predicted proteins | sample CryBogmetaGMA6M_FD_184543 | JGI IMG/M metagenome (GOLD analysis project Ga0208613, IMG submission 184543) | Freshwater microbial communities from Crystal Bog, Wisconsin, USA - MA6M (SPAdes) | ecosystem: Environmental > Aquatic > Freshwater > Lake | place: Crystal Bog, Wisconsin, USA | collected... | reverse complement strand
CCGCCTGCATCACCGCGCGGGTGCCCAGGATGTTGTTGGTCACGGCCGAGGCCGGGTTCTCCTCCAGCATGGGCACGTGCTTGTAGGCCGCGGCGTGCAGCACCACGGACGGCCGGTGTTCGGCCAGGACCGCGCGCATGAGGGAGAGGTCAGCCACGCTGCCGAGCACGCAGGAATGGTCCGTGAAGCCCAGCTCGGACAACTCCCCGGCAATGGCGTAGAGATTGTACTCACTTGAGTCCACCAGCACGAGGCGCGCAGGCCCAAAGCGCACCACCTGGCGGCAGAGCTCCGCGCCGATGGACCCGCCGCAGCCCGTGACCAGCACCACGCGCCCCTTGAGCATGGCGGCGATGCCCGCCTCGTCCAGGGCCGCCTCGCTGCGGCCGAGCAGGTCCAGGTAGTCCACGGGCCTGAGCGTCAGGGCCACCCGGCCATTGAGCAGCTCGCTGGTGGCGGGCAGGATGCGGTGCGGCAGCTTGGATGCCTTGCAGGCCTCCACGATGCTGCGCATCTGGGCCGCGCTGGCGTGGGACACCGCGATGCAGAGTTCCTCGGCCCCGCGCTCCTCGGCCACGCGCGCCAGATCAGCCACACCGCCCAGCACCTCGCGGCCGTGCAGGGAGCGCCCGAGCTTGGCCGGGTCGTCGTCCAAAAAGCCCACCACCTCGAAGTTCAGGGCCGGAGACTGGTTGATCTCGCGCAGCAGGCGCTCGCCCAGGTTGCCCGCGCCGATGACGAGCATGCGCCGGACCGGGCGCTCCGGATGCTGGCGCGCGCTGGTCCAGGCCGCGGTGCGGGCGTACATGGTGCGGATGGTCAGGCGCACACCCGCCGTGAACATCAGGCAGAGCAGGCCGTCGAGCGCCAGCACACTGCGCGGAAACCCGGTGAGCCCGAAACGGAAGACCACCAGGGCCACAAAGAGCGAGGAGGAGAGCACCACGGCCTCGGTGAGCTTCCAGAAATCCACCAGGCTGGTGTAGCGCCACATGCCCCGGTACAGGCCGAGGAGCAGGAACACGCCGAGCTTGAGCGGCAGGTCGTACTTGAGCAGGCCGACGAGCTGCGCGCCGTAGAAGTTGGACAGGTTGAAGTCGAAACGCAGCAGGTAGCCGAGCGCCAGGGCCGCGGCAAAGCACAGAAGGTCCACCGCCAGCATGAGGTAGAAGTTCAGGTTGCGCGGGTTGAAGAGCATCTAGCGCCGCCCCTTGCGGGCCAGGCCGCCGCCCTGCTGACGGATGATTCCGGCCACGCGCGCCACCTCGTCCTGGCCCATGGCCGTGCCCGAGGGCAGGCACAGCCCGCGCGCGAAAAGCTCCTCACAGACCTTGCCGCCGAACACCCGGCTGCCTGCGAACACCGGTTGTGCGTGCATGGGCTTCCACACGGCCCTGGCCTCGATGTTTTCGGCTTCCAGCGCCTGGCGCAGGGCCTCGGGCGTGGCGCCGAAGACCTTGCCATCGACCTGGAGCACCGTGAGCCAGCGGTTGGCCTTGCCGTACGCGGCCTCGGGCATGAAGGAGAGCCCCGGCAGGTCTGCCAGCGCCTCCTGGTACCAGCGGAAAATGAGCCGCCGCTTGGCCACGCGCGCCTCCAGCACCGTAAGCTGGCCCAGGCCGATGGCCGCCAGGATGTTGCTCAGGCGGTAGTTGTAGCCGATCTCTTTGTGCTCGTAGTGCGGCCCGGGCTCGCGCGCCTGCTGCGAGAGCTTGCGCGCGCGGAGGATGAATTCGCCGTCTTCCGAGGCCAGCATGCCGCCGCCGGAGGTGGTGATGATCTTGTTGCCGTTGAAGGAGAAGATGCTGGCCTTCAAGCCCGGATACGCCCCGGCATGATGGGCATCGTCCCCGTGGCCATACCTCGCGCCCATGGCCTCGGCAGCGTCGGCCACGATGGGGACGCCAAAGGGCGCGCAGACGTCCAGCAGGCGCTGGTAGTCCGCGCACTGGCCGTAGAGGTCTGTGGGGATCACGGCCTTCACCCGGCGCCCCTCGGAGGTCAGGACTGTCAGCGCCTCGCGCAGGCGCTCCGGGTCCATGTTCCAGGTGGCGCGGTCCGAGTCCACAAAGACCGCCTCGGCCCCCAGGAAGCGCGCCGGGCTCACCGAGCCGATGAACGTCAGGCTGGAGGCCAGCACAACATCACCCGGCCCCACGCCAAGCACGTGCAGGGCCAGGTGCATGGCCGCGGTGCCGCTCGTCACCGCCAGGCAGTGCGGCACACCGGTCACTGCGGAAAAGGCCGCCTCAAAGGCGTCCACCTGCGGCCCGAGCGGCGCGATGTAGTTGCTGGCAAAGGCCTCGGCCACGCAGTGCTCCTCGCTGCCGCAGAGATGCGGGGGCGAGAGGAACAGCCGCCCCTTCGGGGGCCCCTTCGGGGCTTTCAAGGGACCCTTCGGGGCTTCATGTTGGGATGCGCTCATGCCGCTCCCATGATCAGGCCAGAATCCTGGCGGGCACGCCGCCCACTGTGGCGCGCTCGGGCACGTCCTTTGTCACGGCAGCCCCGGCCCCGACCACGCTCCAGGCGCCGATGCTCACGCCGGGCACAACGCAGGCCCCGATGCCGATCAGCGCGCCCTCGCCCACGCGGACGTTTCCGGCCAGGTGCACGCCCGGGGCCACATGGCTGTGCGGCGCAAGCTCGCCGTGGTGGTCCAGGCTGGCGCAGGTGTTCAGGATGGCGTTCTCGCGCACCAGGCCGCCGGTGTTGATCACCACGCCCGCGCAGAGCACCGCGCCCGGGCTGATGACCACGTCCGGGGCCAGCACGGCCGAGGGGTGGATGGCCGTGGCAAAGCGCTTGCCCGCGCTCGTAAGCTCGTTAAAGAGCCGGGCGCGCACAGCGTTGTCGCCGATGCCCAGGATGACGCAGTCGTGCGGCATGGCCGGCAGGTCGGCCAGCTTGCCCAGTACCGGCAGGCCCAGGACCCGGGTGCCCGCAAGCGCGGCCTCGTCGTCGAGGAAGCCCACGATCTCCATCTCCCGGCCCTTGGTCCACATCTGGAAGAGCACGTCGGCCACGACCTGGCCGTGTCCGCTGGCGCCCATGACGATGATCTTCATCGCGGCCTCCGGCGGGTGTCCGCCGTGTGTTGTTTCCTGCTCTGTACCGCCCGGTGGCTGCTGGCGTCAATGAACCGGGGAGACACAGCCAATCAGAGGCTCCGCCAGGGGTTCCACCCCTGGACCCCGCCGGGGGGAATGATTCCCCATCGATGCTGTCGACAGCCGTAAGATTCGCGGAAGACCGCTCACCTAACGGCTGACGCCCGGACCCCCTCATTTGCTCGCCGCGATTGCTGCGGCGGTCCCCGCCGCAGCAATCGCGGCCAAATGGGGATTCCAAAGGGCCTCAGGCCCTTTGGCCGCCGGAGGCTTCCCGGTCCCTACTCCACCCCCAGCACGCGGCGTACGGCGAGGATGACGTCGGCCACGTCGGCGTCGGTGAGCCGGGCCGAGATGGGCAGGCTCACGGTCTGGCGGCCGACGCGCATGGCGTGGGGATACGCCTCGGGCCGCCAGCCCAGGCGCTCTTGGTAGTAGGGGTGCTCGGGCAGGCTCAGGTAGTGCACGCCCACGCCGATGCCCTGTTTTGTCATGGCCGTGAGAAAGGCGTCGCGGCTGATGCCGCTGGTCTCTTCATCCACGAGCACACCGTACAGGTGCCGGGCGTGCAGGGTGTCCGGTTCCTGGGGCGCGGGCAGGCCCAGGCGCCGGCCCTCGGGCAGGTCGGCAAAGGCGGCGTCGTAGGCGGCCCAGACAGCCTCGCGCCGGGCGTGGTAGGCATCGACGCGCGGCAGCTGGTGGATGCCGAGCGCGGCCTGCAGATCCATCATGTTGTACTTGAACCCGGCCTCGACCACCAGATAGTGCTTGTAGCCCTCGTCGCCGAAGCGGTTCCAGGCGTCGGCGCTCATGCCGTGCAGGCCCAGGACCTTGATGCGCGCCAGATCCTCGGGCCGCTTGGCCAGGACCATGCCGCCCTCGCCGGTGATGATGTTTTTGGTGACGTAGAAGCTGAAGCAGCCGAAATCCCCGAAGGTTCCGGCCTTCTGGCCGTGGTAGGTGGTCTCGATGGCGTGGGCGCAGTCCTCGATGACCGCGAGGTCGTGCCCCTCCGCGATGCCCATGAGCATGTCCATGTCGCAGGGCCGCCCCGCGAAGTGCACGGGCAGGATGGCCCGGGTATTGGGCGTGACCTTGCCCAGCACCTCGGCCGGGTCGATGTTCAGGGTCGCGGGGTCGATGTCGGCCAGCACGGGAACGGCCCCGGCGTGCAGGATGGCGTTCACCGTGGCGCAGAAGGTCATGGGCGTGGTGATGACCTCGTCGCCGGGCTTCAGATTCAAGGCCAGGAGCGACAGGTGCAGGGCCGCAGTGCAGGAGTGCAGGGCCGCGGCCGCAGGCACGCCCTTGTAGGCTGCGAAGTCGCGCTCGAACTGTGCCGTGCGCGGGCCGGTGCCGATCCAGCGGCTTTTCAGGCAGGCCACCACCTCGTCGATCTCGGCCTGCTCCAGGGCGGGCGAGCCGAAGACCAGGAAATCTTCCTTGGCGCGGACAGGAGGCGTTTCAGACATTCGGGTTCCTTTGTTCCGGCTTCATCTTCCGGGTGAATCGCTGCCGCAGGGGTAGCAGAAGCGCCGGGCAAGTTCAATCGCGCGGGCTTCGCCCGTCATCCTGGGATGTGTTGGACGTGGACGATGCCTTCGCAACGCATCGCTCTCCCCCACCGCCTGCGAGCGACCCCGTGGATTCCTGCCTCGGGCACTCCGCTTCAGGAGGTGTGCCCATGAACTCCGGCATGGTCGCCTCGCCCGGGGCGCTGATGCCCTCGCGCCGCAACACGGAAAGGCCCGTGCGCCAGAGGATCAAGAGGTCGAGCGTGAGCGAGCGGTGGTCCACGTACCAGACGTCCAGGGCGAACTTCTCCTCCCAGGTGAGGGCGTTGCGGCCGTTGACCTGGGCCCAGCCGGTGATGCCCGGGGGCACCTCATGGCGGCGCGCCTGCTCTGGCGTGTAGCGCGGCAGGTACTGCATGAGGAGCGGCCTGGGCCCGACCAGGCTCATCTGGCCCGCGAGCACGTTGAACAGCTCCGGCAGTTCATCGAGCGAGGTGCTGCGCAAAAACCGGCCAAAGGGCGTCAGGCGCTCGGCATCCGGGCCAAGGCCCGCGCGCATGGTGCGGAATTTCAGGATGAAGAAGCTCTGGCCGCGCAGGCCGGGCCGCTGCTGGCGGAAGAACACCCCCGGGCCGAGGCTTGCGCGCACGGCCAGGGCCACGGCAATGAGCAGGGGCGCGAGCAGGACCAGGCCGGGCAGCACCAGGGCCAGGTCCAGCAGCCGCTTGGCCGTCACCGGTTCTCCCCGGAATTGTGGCCCAGGCCCAGGGCCGCGAGCATGTCGCGCACCACGAGGCCTGCGGCGAATTTCTCCTCGGCCAGGCGTCGGCCGGCCGCGCCCATCTGCGCGATGAGTTCCGGCTCCTCGACGAACCGGGCCATGGCCCGCATGAGCGCGCCGGGCTCGCAGGGCGGCACCAAAAAGCCGGTGACGCCCTCCTCCACGGTTTGCCTGCAGCCGGGCATGTCCGTGGTGATCACCGGCCGAGCCATGCTCATGGCCTCCAGCACCGAGCGCGGGGTGCCCTCGCGGTAGTGGCTGGGCAGCACGAAGACGCTGGCCTCGGAAAGATGCGGCCGGACGTCATCAACAGGGTCGAGCACCTCCACCACGCGCTCGAGGCGCCAGCGGCGCAGCGTGTCTGCGGGCACGCCGTCCGGGCCGGAGTCCAGCGGGCCGAGCAGGCGGCACACGGCCTGGGGATGGCGCTGCTTGAGCAGGCGGCAGGCCTCGACATACACGCCCGCGCCCTTGGACCACAGGAGCCGGGCCATGAACAGGAAGATGGGCGCGCCGGTCTTTGGATCGGCCAGCACGGGCTTGGCCGGGGCAAAGTGCGCGAGGTCCACGCCAGACCCGGCCACCACGGCCACGCGCTGGCCGGGACAGGTGATGCCCAGACTGGCGAAGAGGTCGCGGTCGTCCGGGTTCTGGAAGATGACCACCCGGTTGTTTTCCATCGCCTTGCGGTACAGGCGCACCACCAGCTCGGACAGCAGGCGGCGGCAGCTCGGCAGCCCGCCCGGCAAGGCGCCGGTCCCCACGTCGGCCCGGGCGCCCTGCTCCAGGCCCCCGAAGGCGTAGCCCAGGCCCGTGATGAGCGAGGCCATCGTGGGCTGCACCGTGGCCCCGCGCGCGGCCCACCTCAGGGCGATGGACCCGTAGATCACAGGCTTGATGGTGTAGGCCAGGACCAGATCGGGCTGGAGTTCCCGGAACTCCTGGCGCAGGGCCAGCAGGGTGCGCACGTCCCGGCAGGGATTCACTCCGCCGCGCTCCAGGGGATAGCGCACCAGCTCGATGCCCATGGCCCGCAGCGCCGCGGCCGTGTCCGGAGCGCCCGTCTCGCCCTTCTCGTCCGGCGGGGCCAGGGCAATGACCTTGTGCCCGAGCTCCACCAGAGCGGCGAGCAGCGGTCCACGAAAGTTGACCAGGGACGGGGCATATCCGGCGACGACGACGATGCGCATGGGTGTCTCCTACCCCGAAATCCCGAAGGTTTCCAGCCAGGACTGGAACATCAGCACGGGCCAGAGCCGGTACTGGCGGTTGAAGCGGCCGGACTGGTGCTCGGAGAAGGCCTCGGCCACGGGCGCGGGCGCAAGAAAGCCCTCACGCTTCAGCCGGACTGGATCAATGAGCCCGGTGGCCCAGTCCTTCAGCTCCCCGCGCAGCCAGGCGTCGAGCGGCACGCCAAAGCCCATCTTGGGCCGCTCCCACAGTCCGGGCGGGACGTAGCGCGAAAGCAGACCGCGCAGGGCCTGCTTGCCCTGGCCGCCGCGCACACGCATGGACCCGGGCAGGCTCCAGGCGAACTCGGCCACGCGGTGGTCCAGGTAGGGCGCGCGCGCCTCCAGGCCCACGCTCATGCTGGCGCGGTCGACCTTGGTCAGGATGTCCTCGGGCAAATACCAGGCCGTGTCCAGGTACTGCAGCCAGGGGCCGGAGCCCTGCGGACAGAGCTCCCCGTCGGGCCAGGAGCCGGGCTGGCGCAAGGCCCAGGAGGCCTCGCCCACGCCGGGCACCAGCAGGCCGGGGTCGGGCCAGGCCGAAACAAGGGCCGCATAGAAGGCCGGGGGCACCCGCGCAGGCAGGGCCTGGGCCAGCTTGTGCAGCTTCTCGCCCGGCAGGCGCTGGCACGCATGGGCCGGGAGGATGGGCGCCAGGGCCGCGAAGACCCGGTCCCAGGCCTGGGGCGACAGGGAGTGCAGCAGCCCGGCCGTGGCCGTGCGCAGACCCCTGGGCAGCCCGGCCAGCCGCGCCCAGAGCCTGGGTGCATGGACGTGGCGGTTGTACCCGGCGAAAAGTTCATCCCCGCCGTCACCGGACAGGCAGACCGTGACCTGCTGGCGCGTGAGCTCGGCCACCAGCCGCGTGGGCAGCAGCGAGGCGTCGGCAAAGGGCTCGCCCGCGATCTGCATGAGCCTGGGCACCAGGGCCAAGGCGTCACTAGGCCGGGCCACGAGGGTCGTGTGCTCAGTCCCCAGGTGCCGGGCCACGGCCTCGGCCTGGGCCGACTCGTCGTAGGCCGCCTCGCTGTAGCCGAGGGTGAAGGTCCGGACCTTGCCCGTCCCGTTCAGGGGCGCCTGCTCGGCCATGAGCGCGGCCACGAGCGAGGAATCGATGCCGCCGGACAAGAGCGCGCCCAGCGGCACGTCGGCAACCATCTGGCCGCGTACGCTCTGGCGCAACAGGCCCAAAAGCGCGTCCTGGGCCTCGGCCTCGGAACCGGCAAAAGGCGAAGCCAGCCCGGCCTCCACCACGTCCGCCAGCGACCACCAGGGCCTGGGCGCGGGCAGTTCGCCGGTGACGTCCGCCAGGCGCAGGGTGACGAGATGCGCGGCCGGGAGCTTGCGCACGCCGTCCAGGATGCTGTGCGGGGCAGGCACGCAGGACAGGCGCAGATACAGGGCCAGGCTCGCGCGGTCCACGCGGGCCGTGAACCCCGGCGCAGCCATGAGGCCCGGCAGCTCCGAGGCGAAGAGGAATCGCCCCCCTCGGGAGGAATAATCCAGGGCATAGTACAGCGGTTTCTCGCCCAGGCGGTCGCGGGCCAGGGTCAGCGTGCGCTCGCGCAGGTCCCACAGGGCCAGGGCGAACATGCCGACCACGCGTTTGAGACCTTCTTCCGGGCCCCACAGGGCCAGGGCCTCGAGCAGGATCTCGGTGTCCGAATGCCCGCGCCAGGCGATGGCGCTGCGGCCGGAATAGGACCGCGCGGCCTCGATCTGCGCGCGCAGGTCTGCGTGGTTGTAGACCTCGCCGTTGTAGCTGAGGGCATAACGGCCGCAGTGGCTGAGCATGGGCTGGCGGCCCTCACGCGAGAGGTCCAGGATGGACAGGCGGCAGTGGCCCAGGGCCAGGTTCCCGGCCGGGTCGGCCCACAGACCAAAGTCGTCCGGCCCGCGGTGGCTGAGCGCCCCGGCCATGCGGCCAGCTGCCTCGGCCAGTTCCGGAGGGGCGAGGACGCCGGTGGCGTCGAGTATGCCTGCGATGCCGCACATATGCGCGTATCCCTAGCAGTTCGCGCCAGGGGTGGCAATGCGCCACGGGCTCTCGGGCTTGCGGGCGCCTGTCTGCGGGCAATTGCCCCGTCTTTACAGCCATCCCGGCCAGGGGGTAGACAGACGCGGTCACAGAATATCGCGCGGCGCCCACACCCCGGAGGTCCCCCCCCATGGAAACAGCTTTCACGGCCTGGCTCCTGTACATCGGCACCGGGGCCTTTGCCGGGGTCCTGGCCGGGCTCCTCGGCGTGGGCGGCGGGCTGGTCATCGTGCCCATGCTCAACTTCGTGTTCACCATGCAGGGCCAGCCCGCGGCCTATGTCCAGCACCTGGCGCTCGGCACCTCGCTCGCGAGCATCATGTTCACCTCGGTGTCCTCCTTGCGCGCGCACCACCGGCACGGGGCCGTGGTCTGGCCCTTTGTGCGGGCCATCACGCCGGGCATCCTCGTCGGCACCTTCCTGGGCTCCAAGGTCGCGGCGCTCTTGTCCACACGCTTTCTGACCGGCTTCTTCGTGGTCTTTTTGTTCTACGTGGCCGCGCAGATGATCCTGAACATCAAGCCCAAGGCCTCGCGCCAGGCGCCAGGAGCGCTGGGCATGTTCGGCGCGGGCAACGTCATCGGCGGCATCTCGAGCCTGGTGGGCATCGGCGGCGGCACCATGAGCGTGCCCTTCCTGACCTGGTGCAACGTGCCCCTGCACACCTGCATCGGCACCTCGGCGGCCATCGGCTTCCCCATTGCCGTGGCCGGGGCAGCCGGATACTTCGTCAACGGCCTGTCCGCCCCGCTGCCCGGCCTCTCCGAGGGCTATGCCGGGTTCATCTACCTCCCGGCGCTCTTCGGCGTGGCCGCCACCAGCATCCTCACCGCGCCGCTGGGCGCCAAGCTGGCCCACAGCCTGCCCGTGAGCAAGCTCAAGAAGATCTTCGCCTGCCTGCTCCTGATCATGGGCAGCAAGATGCTCTACGGGATGTTCTAGCCCAGGCCGGACAGATCAGAACACCGATCAGGCTTCCAGATCAGGCCAGGCAGCTCAGACCGAACAACCCATCTTGCCAAAGGGCCGGCCAAAGGGGCTGTCGAACTGCTCCAGGTGCGGGGCAGTGCGGATGCGGAAGTCGGCCAGGGACAGGACCACCGGTGCGCTGTCTGGCGTAGTGCGCACGCACACCTCGCCAGGGGAAAACGCGAGCCGCAGGGGCTCTGGTTCGCGCTCGCTTGCGCTGCACAGGCTCTCGCGGCTGGCGGGCGCAACGACCCGCTCCTGTCCGTCGGCACCAGCCACGATGAGCCGCGTCAGGCTGGTGGCGATGCGCTTGACCGACCCGTCCGTTGCAAACGCCAGGGAATTCTGATCCCCGCAGATGCCGCAAGCGTCCAAATCGTATGCCTGGACCAGGCCCACGGGCGTGGCCACGGCCTGGGGCCGCGCAGGCTCCACGGACTGCACCGAGCCGTCCGGCCCAAAGCTCAGCCCGATGCGCACGGCAAGGCTCCCGGCCGGGGTGGGCAGATCGATGCTCTCGCCCGGCCAGAGGGTGATGCTGCGCAGGGTCCCGCCAGGGGCGAAATTCACGCTGATGATCCGCGCCGTGAGCGGGCCGAGGGGCGTCTCGAGCGTCACCGGCCCGGCCAGGCGGCCCTCGTCCTCCTCGGTCCAGTAGCCCGAGAGCTTGCCGTTCAGGGGGAAGACGCGGCTGACTGCCCCGCTGCGGTGGAAGGTCACCAGTTCCGCCAGCAGGGGCCCGGCCGGGGTGGCGATGACTGTGGGAGTTTCCAGCGGCAGGTGCCTGAGCGCGCCGTCATCGTAGAAGTATATGCCCTGCACAGTGCGGCGGCGCAGGTCGTCCGTGCTGTACTGGGGCGGCAACGGGCCGAGCGGCGTGGCCAAAAGCGCCGGGCCTGCGGGCGCGCAGGACATGAGCGCCCCGCTCTCGTGCCATTCCAGGCATCCGGCCACGGGGATGGCTCCGTAGCGTGTGGTCACTGTGTCCATGCTGTCCCCTTTGGGCCTGGGTACAGCAAGCTTGGTGCCAATAATTTATTGCACAATTTAAGTATGTTAAATTTAGGCCTCCACGGCTGGCGACACATATGTATGGTAGGCTACACTTTTGTTGCGCCGCGCACCCCCAAGGCAAGCCACCGCAAGGGGGAGGAGGCCTCTTCCATTCTTCGGTTCCACTCCAGCCGCCACCCTCCAGCGCCAATGGCCGTAAAGGACATCAACTTCTGCGTTGAAAGCTCTTGCGTTTTTATTCCAGAACACGATATGTGTCCTCAAGAGTCCGCTAACTTGCTCAGAAGTGGCTACTTGGGGGGACAAGAACCACTGCCCTCCATGGTTTTTGGCGCCATTGCTCGACGAGGAGGGCTTATGCTGGGACGCGGGGAATATCCTCATTTTCAAGGCGGGTATATCAGCGCACTGGCGCTGATCCTCATGCTGCCGCTCTTCATCTTTACGGGATGCGCAAAAATGGCGCTGCCGGAGCCTATGCCTGCGCCCATGCCGACGTCTGCGTCAGCGCCGGTTGGCAGCGTTGATCTTTCAAGCCATGCGATGAATGGAACGACACACGGTCCTGAATCTTTACGTGACCCTGCGCCGGCCTTCAAACGTGCCCCTGCGTCTGCCCCTCGTGCTCCTGCGTCGGCCCCTCGTGCTCCTGCGTCGGCCCGCAAACCAGACATCGCACTCTATACAATGAATATGTTTGACCTTGCTGAAGCGCCAAGCAAAACAGAAGCAACCAGCCATGACGGAAAAATCGCGACTGAATATGCGTGCCAATACAGCGACACGAGTAGATACGTCTTCAATCCACCAGGAAAGATCAATCTTTCATCACCTTCCATAGAAATTCGTCTCGTCCTTGGACGCAACAGTACAGATGAAACCATAACTGAAGGTTTCAGCAATGATCAACGTGTTGAGTCTGGGATTGCAAATACGCTGCCAAATATGCGCGCTGAATTATCAGATCCCGACAAAGCGTTTTTAATAGAACCAATAGACCCAAAGGATCAGCCGCATTGCATGCCCTTTACAACAACATGGAGATGGCGCATCACCCCGTTAGTCGAAGGGAAACACGTTCTGTACCTTCAGATCATCCCGTTGACTAGCCTTGAAGGCAATATTGCGCCTGGGATGAGAACGGTCGAGAGGGCAATCCTCGTTGAGGTCTCCGGTCCGTTTGACTATTGGGCCTGGGTTAAGATCAATTGGGGTGGCATCGTCGGCGTTGTGGGGACACTCGGCGCTGGATTGGCCTTTCTTTTGAAGCTACGGAAGCCACGCAAGGACAGCTAAACACCGCAGAGGTGGCATGTCACAAGGCCCCTGTAGCATGGGCCTTCGCCTTTCCGGCTAGCCCTTGCACCTGTGCTTCACGTTCTGGCCTTCCTTGATGAAGATGACGGCCTCGGCCAGGTTGGTGGACAGGTCGCCGATGCGTTCCAGGTGGCGCGAGGCCATGATCACGTGCACGCTGCGCTCCACGATGCGCGTCTCATCAACCATGGTGTTGATGGCCTCCTTGAGCACCTTGAGGGACAGTTCGTCGGCGGTGTGGTCCATGGCGCAGATCGCGCCGGCCAGGGCCGTGTCCTCGTCCACAAAGGCGCGCACGGCCTTGCCGAGCATGTCCTGCACGTGGGCGCAGAGCCGCTCCATGCGCGCGTTGGACGGCAGGGGCGGCCGGGTGGACAAAAACAGGGTGCGGTGCGCCAGGTTCACGCACTCGTCGCCGATGCGCTCCAGGTTCACGGTGATGCGCATGGCGCCGATGATGAAGCGCAGGTCGCGGGCCATGGGCTGGTCCAGGGCCAGCAGCTCCAGGTTGAAGGCGTCGATGGCGTCTTCCATGTCGTTCACGGCCACGTCGTTCATGACCACGCTTTCGGCCAGGTCGGTATCGTTCTCCAGGTAGGCGCGGGTGGCGCCCTGCACGGCCTGCTCGGCCAGGGCAGCCATGCGGATGACCTGCATGCGCAGTTCCTCGAGCTTCTGGGTGAAATGGACGCGTTGCTGCATGGTCGTTCTCCTAGCCGAAGCGGCCGGTGATGTAGTCTTCCGTCTGCTTGTTGCGCGGGCGGGTGAAGATGGTGCGCGTGTCGCCCTCCTCGATGAGCTTGCCCAGGTAGAAGAACGCCGTGCGGTCGGACACGCGGGCGGCCTGCTGCATGCTGTGGGTGACGATGATGATGGTCAGCTCGCGCTTGAGCTCGTGGATCAGGTCCTCGATCTTCTGGGTGGCGATGGGATCGAGCGCGCTGGCGGGCTCGTCCATGAGCAGGACCTCGGGCCGGACAGCGAGCGCCCGGGCAATGCACAGCCGCTGCTGCTGCCCGCCGGACAGGCCCAGCGCCGAGGACTCCAGCCGGTCCTTGACCTCGTCCCACAGGGCGGCCCCGCGCAGGGAGGACTCCACGCTCTGTTCCAGGGTCCGCTTGTCCTTCACGCCGTTGACGCGCAGGCCGTAGGCCACGTTCTCAAAGATGGTCTTGGGAAAGGGGTTGGGCTTCTGGAAGACCATGCCGATGCGCCGCCGGAGCGCCACCACGTCCACGCCGTCGGCGTAGATGTCCTCGCTGTCCAGGGTCAGCCGCCCGGTGACCTGCGTACCGGGGATAAGGTCGTTCATGCGGTTGATGCAGCGCAGGTAGGTGCTCTTGCCGCAGCCCGAGGGGCCGATGAGGGCCGTGACCTGGTGCTCCTCGAAGCTCAGGTCCACCTGGTGCAGGGCGTGGAACGTCCCATAATAAAAGTCCAAGGACTGCGAGGTGATCTTGATGTTGGACATGGGTTCTCCGTGCTCTGCCGGACTGCGTCCGGCGGACGCTTTCCCGCTGTGCGGTTGCCGACTGGGGGAATGTACACCCCGGACGCAACACCTGGGCCACGGGAATGTGACGATTCTGTGACGAAGCGCCGGGATACAGCCTGCCCGGGCCCTTGCTGGCGCCTGAAACGCACGGGCAAGGGAGACCAGGGAAGGGAGAACCCGTTCAAGGATGGGAAGCAGTGTCAGACCTTGAACCGGTAGCCCACGCCGCGCACTGTCTCGATCCAGTCGGCATAGGGTCCCAGCTTGACCCGCAAGCGGCGCATATGCGTGTCGATGGTGCGCGAGGTCCCTTCGAATTCCGTGTTCCAGACCGTATCCAGGAGCTTGTCGCGGGAGTGCACGCGGCCCCGGCTCTGCACGATGGCCTTGAACAATTTCTGCTCGGTGGAGGTCAGCAGGCGCTTTTCACCATCCACATCCATTTCGTGGGCAGCGAAGTTCACCTTAAGCCCCTCGCGCTGGAACACATCCACGCTGTCGTCATGTCCCGAACTGATCCTGCGCAGCACGATTTTGATGCGCAGAAGGAGTTCACGGGTGCTGAAGGGCTTGAGCACATAGTCCTCGGCTCCAAGCTCCAGCCCCACCACCCGGTCAACCTCATCGGTGCGCGCAGTGAGAAAGATCACCGGCACGGCACTTAAGGAAGGAATCTGCTTGAGCGTGCGGCAGACCTCGAACCCGTCCATCTCCGGCAGCATCAGGTCGAGCAGCACGAGGTCTGGCCGCCATCGGTCCATGACGCTCAAAGCCTGCTTGCCGTCCAGCGCCGTGCGCACTTCGAAGCCCGCAACGGTGAGGTTGTAGCGCAGGAGTTCGCATGTATCCGTGTGATCTTCCACCACCATGATCCGACGCTGTTCCATGAGGAAAACTCCCCGTTTCGGCACGAGCTGGAACGAGCCAGCGTTACTAGGAATTGCATGCATCCTAGCCCTCTCTGTACAGCCCATTGTTACCTTGGCGTGACGAGGGGGCAAAGGTTCCGCAACACGGGATCAGGTTGCGGAGTCTTCCTTGAACGGGGCAGGCTCAACGCAGGCCCCCTGACCGTTCCCGGGCAGCTGCTCGCTGCCGAGCGGCTGTCTGCGGTCCCTGGCATACACGTTGCCGGGCAAGGACTT
>Ga0208613_1000395_pt1 | contig 14717 bp, 10 predicted proteins | sample CryBogmetaGMA6M_FD_184543 | JGI IMG/M metagenome (GOLD analysis project Ga0208613, IMG submission 184543) | Freshwater microbial communities from Crystal Bog, Wisconsin, USA - MA6M (SPAdes) | ecosystem: Environmental > Aquatic > Freshwater > Lake | place: Crystal Bog, Wisconsin, USA | collected... | reverse complement strand
CTATTCACCCGACGTAAATAATTATAGTTAAGAGCAGCACGAACATGCCCTGGCATATTTTCGCGGCCCTTTGCACTTTTAGCTTCCTTCTCACCATACATGGTTAGTTTATTAACCGATTTAGGTGAGCCCTTTGTCCAACTATCTTGTGCTGATAAAATACGCTTAAAGTCTTTGATTGATTCAATGACTTCATCACGCCCTTTACCTTGTTGAAGTACCATTTGTAATATATTCATTAAGAATTCTTGAATGTATTTAGGAGTATCAGCACGTTTTAAGTCAAGACCCATTGCTTTGATATCACCGTGTTTACCTTCCTTATCCTTACGCTTACCCTCTTTATCAAAGATATTGATAGCATAGCGTTTCTTTGTGATAAAGATAGCACGATCACCAATCAATTCACGACCAGCTTTAATGATTGCACCGTTCTTACGTGGCGCATGAAAAGCACGTTCCATGAATGCAGGAAATGATTCATTAGCTTGGTCAGCAATACTATCGTACAATGAGATACAATTTTCTTTATTCCACTCTAAATCACCTTTTGCTATATCCATAGAGAGAATAGGATACGCAGTAAAATAACAACTGTCAGTATCTCCATATACAATAGCTAGCCCGTCGTGTTCATATTTACCCGCGATTGTTTCATTGATACTACTCATCATATGTTTAACAATCTGACGACCACTTAATGTAACACTTTGACCGATGCGCTTGTCATAAAATCTGCAATGTTCATTCAATAGTGCGCCATATGCTGAGTTCAACAAAATCTTACGAACAAGTTGTCGCTTATCCCAATAATCTCTATCTTCGTCAGTAGTAGCTTCTTTAAGTTTCTTCTGCATTACTTTACGATCTGAGTACCAGCGAGACAATAGTCCTGGAACTACACCCTCTTTCTCGTAAGTAAAGATTGTACCATTAGCAGAAAGCATCCATGGTCGATTGCTATCAAATATCATCTTCCATATTTCAGCAGCACTATATTCTTCACTACGACCATCTTCGTAATCTATAGTAAGCATTACACCACGGTCTTGATTCATAATAGCAGTATATTCTAATACGCCAAACAAGTTCTCCCATAGAATAGCACCAGTAACATCATCGTCACCTTCTTTGAAACGCTTTTTAAGGCTAGCAAGTTGCTTACCTTTGTCAAGCATATACTTATCAGTTAGTGTCTGCCGGACCTGACCGACGATGGTTTCTCCTGCCATGTTAAGGCTACGAATAACCGAGGGATAGAGCGAGTTGATGTCAACTGCTCCGACATATTCGTGCATACCTCTTTTCGGCGTAGCAACGAAGGCACCTGCTGCTGGCGTTGTTTCTTCTGCATTTTCATTCTTTCGTTTTTTGTCTGGCACTACTAATCCACGTTCGTGGGCTTCATTAAAAATCGCCATCTCAATCATTGCAACAGAACCCATGACTGTTGGAATCAGTACTGTGTTCTCGTGCGCCAATTGATTAGCTAGTTCTAAAAACTTAAGTTTGTTGTGTATCTTATAAACCAACATTGTATCTTGACGATTGTATTCAATAAACTTTTTAAAGTCTTTGTTATACAACTGGTCAAGAGTACCTTCATATTGAGTTTTGTTTTCGCCTACTTCCATCTCACCAATAGCATCTAACTTATATGAATGGCGTGATTCATAGTTGTATTTCTTGTAAAGTTGTAAGTAGTCCATGTGAATACGACCTACTAAATCGTATGTAGTTTCACTTTTGCCAAATCTTTCGTATTCCCTAGCTTTAGGAAGTTGACCCATCAAGCAAAACTTGCGGGTGTCATCCTTACTCATTACTCTTGTGACACGATTAACCATGTAAGGTATGTCGTATCCCTCTGAGTTCCAGCCAGTCATCACATCAGCATCTTCAATGAGTTGAAAGAAAACATCAAACATATCCTTCTCATTAGTGAAAAGCATACAATTTTCAAATTCATTACAAATTTCTTGTGCTGTCTCTGGTGACATATGCTTGGGAGCAATGACCAATGTAACCAATGTATCTTGCCAATCTAAATACAATGAGATAGCAGTAACTGGATTGAATGGATCAGTTGTAGGACTGAAACCCTTCTCAGGATCAAAGTCTACCTCAATGTCAAAGAAGCATGTATGTAGTTTAGGAACGTCTGCCTTAAGATAGTTTTCACTAAGGCAGCGAAACACTACTGGCACATCGCTTTCAAATAATTTCTTACCTGAATGAATTCTGCGTTCTTTTTCAAACTCTTGTCGTTTGCGTGTACTGAAACGATTTACAGGGTCACCGTATATACTGCGATACTTTCCCTTATGATCGGGATAGTAGAGTACATAGTTTGTGGGATATTCTTTGTATTGACGCTTTCCGTTCTGGTCTCGTTCAACTACAAAAATTCTATCGTCATCCCTAGAATGAACCGCATCCACGTAACTCAAATTGTTTTACCCACTGTCTCAAGGATAGTATTTAATTCCTCGTGGTCAGCATTTGTTTGACCAAGACTTGCTTTGTGTGCAACAGATATTGCCTTCTTAAGAATGCCTGGCTTTACTTCCAGTTCTTCTGCGATAGCCTTAACAGTATCACTTAATCCCTCACGTAGGGTATCGATTTCATGTAGGACTACCATGCCCTCATTGATAAGTTGAGTCAACTTAATCTTTTGCTCTCCGGTAAACATTTTACTACTCATAGTTTCTCCTTGTTAAAGTAATTATTATACATGTGTTGTGTAGAAAAGTCAAACATTTTACTGTTTTTCTACAATCTTTTTAACCACAGTGTGCAGTCCTGGGTTAATATGTAATGCATGTGGCATTAGATGTGTTCTTACATAGTTACGCATATATTTTGTGTCATCGTTACTATTGTCGTGACACCAATCAATAGATTTACGTTTGCACCAATTAGTGAATTCACTTTTATTTGTTGTTAGAAACGGACGTACAACATTGTTTCTTTTTGATGGGATAACTTTTGGTTGTCCGTGAAGTGATGACCAGACATATGTTTCTACGCAGTCATCTAAATGATGACCAGTAATGACTGGACCTAATCCATCACCAAAACTATCTAGGAAGTCATAGCGTTCGTTACGCCAATGTTCTTCTGTGCTGAGTTCTTTGGGTTTAGTATTCTTAATCAATCCAATCATAAGTGGAAGATTGCGTTCGGTGCAAAAGTGTGCAACGAATTCTAATGCACGTTCACTATTCTCTGTTCCATGATGGAAGAAAGCACAAGTTACATTATGTTTTTGAGAAAGGAAATCTGTGATAGCAACAGAGTCAACACCGCCGCTAAGTGCGACAACAATATCTTTTGGCAATGGAAAGAGTAGTTTAAGCATCTATGCATTATAGCATAGAATACTTTTTATTGAAAGATTTCTGGATGATCTTTGCCAAATACTTTCATGTATTTGCCCGCACCCATATCTGCTAGCATTTCAATTGGGCTACCTGGATAGCTATCACCTGGTTTAATCATACCCAATTCTCCTTGTCGGACATGAACAAATTCATGGAAAACGGTACGCATAATATCAACCATATTACGATTAGCAACGTACACCCAAACGCTGTTATCACTGTCCATATGACGCCCGGTATGATGACCTTCTTGTGCCTCTTCGGTATTATAACTGAATTCAATTTCGGGTACTGTTTGTAGATTAAGTTTTTGTGCTGCAAATTGAATGAACTTCTTCATTATTGGGTTATCTTCCAAGAAGTCTGGTTCACTATCTTGTTCATCTAATTTACTTTTAACCCAATCATCAGGTGATTTTCTAAATTTATGTACGAACAAGTCATGTAATGCTTTACCGGTAATACGGTGTTTACTAGCAATATCCTGCATCAATTTGTCAATGGTATTGTAGTCATGTTTAGCTAATGACGGCAAGCGTTTTGCTAATTCCATAGCTGCGGATTCAATAATGATGTGTTCAGTAAGCATTATGTATTTATCAAATATGCTCACTTTATAGTCCACGGTAGCGAATCGTTTTCTAAACCCAGCAGCCGGGTCACACGGTCCTAAGGTAGGTGTGTTCTTACCAAGAACTTTCTTTAAGTTCCATGGTGTATGTATCAAATCTTTTTAATCGTGATAAGAATTCATTGGATTCTTCTGATACTATTCCAGTTAGTTGTAGTATGATTCTATCAGAAGCTCCTGCATTTGCGCTAGCATAAGAAGTTTTGCGCCAATCAACACTATATACATCTCCTGCACTCCATCCAGTATGAATGTCTTTGTCAAAGCAATAGAAATGACCTGGTTCCCAATCTGTCAAATGAATACAGATTCTTTTAATAGTAAAGGGATTATCCAAATTATAATGTTCTAAATTGTCTTTAATGAAAGGGGTTACTTTATTTGGCTTTTGTATATCCAAATTAATATTACAATCTCTAAGTTTGAATAGATTGCTTATTTGTTGGAGCAAAGTATCATTGATATTACTCCAATCACCCACGAGTTTGCCTAATTTTGTGATGTTCATACTGATATTTAGTATGATATATTGGTGTTAATATTAATCGTCACTTGCACCTGCGCCGCATTTAGCACGTTTAGCTTGCGTGAGTTTACCAAAATCAACTATCCATTCTTGTCCGGGGTTTAGTTCTCTGGCATTCTTAGGGAATGCATATTGAACACCTGCTGTTTGTTGAATCTGTGCTATTGGTAATCTAAACTTAGTTAAGTCATTGCCCAAGTTAGGATAAGGAGCGACATGAGGGAATGCCCATCCTGCTACCTCATTTGTTTGATTATTGATAACAATTTTGTAAAAACCATGAGGAACAACGACACCGTTGCCGATTTTCTTATCTTGTGCATTATATACTCCGCCAACATAAACCGTGTAACTTTGATTGCGCTGAACTGCCCATCCACGTACACTTGTTTCTAATAGTTTCCATATGCCACGATTTAGTGAACCAGCTTGTGGACTCATATTAGTCATTAAGAAACTTTCAAACTCTACTTGAACATCCCATGATAGATCACCATCGGGACTCATATGACCTTTATCAAACCCTGTACCAGCATAATCATCTGGTCGAGCACCATTTGGTACTGATTGATCAATAGCAAAAGCATTTGTTCTGGCTACACAACCTAATGCGTTTTGTGGCATTAATTCGTATGTTACAAACTTTGGTAGTTTAGCTTGTGCATCATACCCAACAAGATATGCTTGACGGCATATAGGTTGTACATTTTGTGTTTGTGGGAATCCGTAAGGGGCATGTGCTTGACATTGTTGTACTGGGTTAGGTGCTCGTTGTGTCCAAGCTGAAGCAGTAAATGATGCTGCTAATAATGTTAATGCTAATAATTTTTTCATGCTGGTTTAATCCGTTTCTTGTAATCTATAAAGTTTGCGTGTCTATCTTCTAATCCTCTTAATGCCGGATTAATTTTATGTGTTACTGATTTTGTATCTTCAAAGTTTGTAATATTTTTTGTTTTATGTTGAAAAAACCATACCGCTATCTTTGCTGCGTTTGCTGGGTCAGCAGCTAATTCGGGATGATTTACTAAATCAAGTCCTAATGCTTGTCCTGCCATACGATAGTTATCACGCCCGGTTAATTGAATATAACCACGACCATAGTAGTTTGCACCGTCACCGGCATGTTTATTACCTAATATCTTTGCTGTCTTTGGAGCAAATTTTATATCATATTTTTTAGCAAAATAGTCTTTTACTTTAGGTTGTGGTTTTTCTTGTAATCTACTGAAGTTCCATGATTCATGTTTAGCTTGTGCTAAGAATTGTGCTAATTCAGATCCACGCATACCTGCTGCTTTACCAGCATTGAATAATGCTACTTCTGCTTTAGGGTCTAATGTAGCTGATGCTGCTTTAACTGGTTGTTGTGCTTGTTGAGTTATAGCAGGCTTTTTGATTGGTTCAATTGGTTTGGCATCACTATTACCTGCACCTAATGCGCCTAATCCCATAGCTGCACCTACTGCTAAATCTTTCCAACCTTCTTCTAAATCTAATTCAACTAATTGTCTATATGGTTCATCACCGGTCCATCTAGTTCCCTGATCCATTGCTTCTGCAAGCCCAATCTTACTCGGATACATTGGACCTGACTTGATTCTTTCACCGCCGTCAAAGTATGAAATCTCCACTGGCAATGACTCCCAACCAAGTTCGGCCGCAGCCATGATCCTATGATTACCTTCATTGACCCAAGCACTACCATCGTATGCTACATTGATAAACGGTTTATATTCTTGTCCAGTATGTCCGTGTAGTGGTAGTTTACCGGTGGTACTCATTATTTTTCTAATAGCGGCAAGATCGTGGTGTCTTACCTTTGATTGCTCTTGACGCATGCCTGGTATTTGTCTTAATATACTTAGTGGAACATCAACATTCCTAACAGTGGCAGTAGTTTTGCCCATGTAGGGTAGACCATTACGATCGGGGCTTTTACTTTTAGCATAGTCAATTGCGTCTTGTAACCATTCTTCGTTAGGCACATCGACCCTGAGTTCTTCATTTATAACCGAGCGATAGGACTCAGATAAAAACTCTATCGCTCTCATTATGCACGTGCTTTCTTTAGAACACTACGAATCATCCATTGATGTTTTTCGTGAGCATCTAACCTTTCAGCGATAAAGTTAGCAATACCTTGTTTGTTTTCTTGTGTAGCAGAACTAAAGCAATGATTAAGTAATTCAATCATCTTGCTATTATCTTCATACAATTCAGCAAACATTAATTCAGCACGTGGAATCTTAAGTTGGTCTTGAATGATAGTTAGTTCAGCATAACGTGTTAAGCTACCTGGAGTATAACTATCTAAAGTACGAATGTATTCAGCAATCTTATCCACTGAACTGTACACCTCTGTATAGAAACCATCAAAAAATGAATGATATTGAGGGAAGTTGTCACCCTCTACATTCCAATGAAAGTTTTGTGCTTTGATAGACAATGAGTTAACACTTGCCAATAACACTTTTAAATCTTCTGTTAACATTATTGTTGCCCTTGTAATAACTCTTGTGCTTTTTCTACACTAATTAAATATCTACCAACTCGTTGAGGATCAGCAGCCCTTTGTAGATACTCTTTGCTAAAGCCATTAGGACCACTTGGTGAATCTATTTTAGCAGGAGCAGTTGTTTGTTGTTTACCATTTGCTCTAGCTTGTAGTTCTGCTTTAGCATCATCAATATTGACCATTGGTCTTGGGTGTTGACCTGAAGCAACTTGTTGTAAATAAGGAGTTCCAAATTGACTTAAATCTGCTGCTTGAGCATGTCCACCGCCCATTGCCATAGCACCTGCTAATGCAGCACTGCCCAATGCACTTTTCCAACCTTCGTCAATTTGATTTAATCCTTTTAGTATTGCTGATTCTTTTACTGGTACACAGTTATTTACTCTTGTGCCGCCCTTCATCTTAGTGCCTTGCTTCTTATAACCAGTCCAGCATTTAGGATCTAATCGTTGTTTCTCTTCATCCATATCTACTTTATGAACCTGTCCTGTTTTACCTTTTGGTATTTGTCCTGTAGTACGACTGAATGGATCAGCAGGTAATGATTTAGAAGCACCTGCTAAACTTTTTGGTCTACCTAATTCTCCGCCCGGCTCATTTTTAACTCTTTCTTTTTCAAAGTGTGAAGCACCGGTGTCAACATGATAATTACTTTTACCGTACTCTCTACCCGTTCTAGCATTAGAATAATCACCGCTATCATAATTTTGCTCATTGGTTAGTGCAGCAACTCTGCGTTGACCTTTACTTTTGAATTTATCATTAGTTTGTTCATATGTTTCAGGATAGTTTAGTCCTAATGATTCATTTGTCCCACTAGCGGCCTTCATTTGATCATACATAGGATCACCGGGTCTAAATTCTTGTCCGCCCCATTTAATTTTTTCACCTTGCTTTGGCATTGCTATAGTATTATCAGGCGTAGTAGTTGCAGGTTGTTTAGCTGTTGTTTGTGCTAATTTATCAAATTGAGTTTTACCATAGTTGACAACTTTCGGCATATTACCGGGTTTAACTAATTTAACTGTAGCAATTGCCTGGTCTACTGCTTTTTTACCAATCGGGACAGTAACTTTGCCGGGATTAGGTGTTGCCTGTGCACCAGCATTACTTGTAGCGGCTGCTGGCTGACTAGTTGTAGTATTAGTTGCTGTAGGTGCAGCCGCTTGTACGCTTGTTGCTGCTGTTTGTGTAGTGGGACCATGCCAAATTGTATTTCCAGTGCCTGGTCCACCTTGATTTGTTGTTGTATTACTTGCTACCGGCGCTGCTGCTGTGTTGTTTGGATCTGTTGCTCTAGTATAAGGATTTACTTCCCCAGTATGACCCACATGTTGCATACCTTGTTTGGCTCTTGATGCATCAAACCCTGTCATTTTATTGCCACCGTATGCATCTTTAACTCCAGCTATTGTACCCTTAACACCACCTATTGCACTACCCACACCACCTGCCATGCGACCCAACATACCTTGCTTAGGTTGTGCTGGTTGTGCTGGCACTGCTTGTGGTGCCGGAAGTTTAAAGTTAGTATATAAATTATTCAATGTTTCTTGCGGAACACCTGCTTTTACCATAAGTGCTGCAACCTGATCACTATCAGTTGGTTTACCTGCTTTATTCCATGCTTGTAACAACTTGTCAGCAGTTATTTTATTAGTTATGTTTTGACCTTTTGTTTTAGCCCAATCCATTACACCTTCGTCAACTTGTTTTTTATGCTTATTAACTATTGCTCCAATCAATCTATAAATTTGACTTTCTGAAAGTTCAGTTGGGCTAGTTTTTGCTGGGTCATACGGCTTTCTATTTGATTTCCAAACTGCGGGTTTGATTGATGCTGCTGCTTTATCTCTCTCTGCGGCGGCTGCTGCTTTGGGAAATGTATCTTTATAAGACGCTGGTTCTGCGGGTGGTGTTACTGGCGCAGGTGTTGCTACTGGCGCAGCCGGCGCTGGTGTCATCCCTGCTTGTGCTGCTTGTGCTGCTTGTGCTTGTTTTTGTTGTCTAGTTGATTGTGCAGCCTTTCCAACACGGGTAGTTGGTTTTTGCGCTGCTGATACTGATGGGTCTACACTTGTTGATTGTTTTAATCCAGGAGCCGCAACTGGGTTAGGCTTACTAAACATATCTTTAGCCTTACCAATCATTGATCTATTGGTGCCACCTGCTGTTCCAATATTTTGTGCCCCTTGAAACATTTGTTGAATCTGATCCGGGGAGATATTAACACCCTCATCAACTTTTTTTGCCTTTGCTGCTGCATCTGCTGCTGCCTTTGCTGCATCATTGGCAAATTCTTTTTTGGTTGCATTAGTAATGCCACTCATACGCTTATTACCGCGTTTAAAATTGCCAGCTTTATCAGCAGCACTAGCATCTTTGCCAGCAGCGGTTTTATATAGTCCTAACTTGTCGTTAGATAGTTCTGTTAAAAAATCTGTAGTTTTCATATTATTTCTTCTTGTTCTTATTATCTAACATACCACGCTTATTAGCGGTCGCCCATGCAATACTCTCAGCATCTTTCTTTGACTTGCCTGCTTTTTCTTCAGACTTCTCAACATGTCCGACAAAACGATCTACTTTAGCACCTTCTGCTACTTTTTTCTTAGCAGCATCCCATGCAGCATCAGTCTTTACATTGTACTCTTTGCCACCAGCGCCAATGTCAGCAATTCTGCTACCGATATCTTTTTTAGTTTGTACTACCGCTTTGTTGTTCTTATCTACATTCTTTTGTAATTTTTTAGCAAAATCAATTTTGCCCTCAACCATATTTGTTTCTGATCCTATTGAATACTTATTGCCGGCTTTAGCATTCATGGCATCATCAGCAGCAAGAATTTTTTGTATTGATGAGCCAGCTGGTAATCCTAGTGTAGTAGCCATAATGTCTACCATTTCTTGATTATTAGCAATTGATGGTTGTGCTAACATTATAGCAATAGGGCTTTTATTTTTTCTTCCCGCAGCAATTGCGCCAGCATCATCTGGATTATGCTTCATCTTAGCAGCAGCCCATGCAGCATCAACTCCTTCTGTTACGCCTGTCATACTTCCTGGTTTCCAGTCATTACTATTCCAGTAATCTTTATTAGGAGGTACAAATTTTATGATTCTATGTTCTATATCAAAAACACCTACTTCTTTTCCCTTATCGTATGCTATTACTAACAACGGTGGACTTTTTCTTTGTTGGACTTTAGCAGTTGGATAATATTTTTTTATTTTTCCCATCCACTGTTTATATTCATTGTTTCCAATATTTGACGAAGGTGCGCTATTTTGAATACCTTCGTCTAAATCTTCACTAGTAATACGCCAGAACTGTGCAGGAATTCTATTGGCTGCTAATCTTGCTACTAAAGTTTCTGCAACATCTTCACTGGCAATACCTGTTTTAACTACAGCAGAACCTTTTTTGCTAGCTTCCTGTACCTTTAATATAGCACGAGTAACGGGCAAAGTTGATCCATGCGCTGCGGCAGCTATCGAATCGCCTGGGTAATCTCTTGGCAATACCTTTTCTAATGCTTGCCAAGCATAACTAGCCATCCAATCCTTGCCGGGTTTGCCGGTCAACATGATTGAATAACCTTTGCGCGGTGGATGTTCAGTTGTAGGAGTACTCTGTGTAGGAGTACTGAATTGAGTGGCATCACCTCCAAATTCAGATAGTTGATAGCCCTCCGCCACACCTTGTTGATTATACATCTTGTGTATTTGGTCAACATAGAAACTATAAAAGCCACGGCGTTCATTATATGCTCTATCGCCTAATACTCTCTTTAACGCTAATACAGCATCACTTACATCTGGGCCCTTCATTCCTTTTAATGCGTCAGTAACAATTGAATCAACTCTTTCTGATCCTTCAGGTAATACACCTTTTGGTCCCGCCATTGGTTTAGTTTGAATTCGCTTCTTAATTAACTCTTGTTTGAATGCTTCGGGTCCATCACTGGCCATTATATCATCAAAGTCTCTGGTAGCGACTCGTAGCTTTTCCATGTCTTTGTTAGACCATTGGCGAGAACTTTCCATAGCATCACTATCATGTCGCATTTCTTGGCTGCTGATTATATAGTTCATTACAGAAAGCATGTCACCCTTGATTGAACCGACTTTCTCTGACACCCATTCTGGGAAGTTATCTCTTACTGTTAATTCTTTGTCTAAATGAGTTGCTAAACGAATAATAGTGTGTAAACTATTCTTTAGTGTTTGACCTTCATGTTCAGCACGATCAGGGTCATGCTTTGTAAATCCAGTACCTCTTAGTCTACCCTGTCCCGGAATAACGATTAAATCTTGTTCAGAAAGATCATCTTCATTGACTTTCTTCATGTCGGCTCTAATTTCAGCTTTGCTTTGTTTATATTTTTCTTGAAATTGATGAGAAGTTAAGTTTTTTAAATCTTGTGCAAGTTCTTTAACTTTCCCTTCATTAATGCTATTAGCGTAGGGACCTTTCTTTTTAGTGCCCTGCATTACTTGCTTAACGGGTTTTAGTCCTTTAACATCTACACTTTCGCGGGTTTGAGTCATCATAGTCTGTGCTACGGTTGCGACTGATCCTGCTGTTGTGGAATTTTCTATTATTTGCTTAAATCTCATGACGGTTTCCCAAAGTTATAGAGTATTTATCAAAATACCACAATATGGAAACTTATTAGATTTTGCCGTTTGCTTTAGCAGTTGGGGGGATTCCTGCACGACTAGTGTTCCAATAGAAGGCTTTTGCGTTCTTTTTTATACTGTCAGGGTGTACATCTACAGTTAGTGCTGTCTTAAAGGGTGGAGCATTCTTTTCTTTTTCGCTTGGAATATATCCACTTGCTTCCGTCAAGTTTTCACCACCATAATGGTCTATCTTGCCTGCTTTATGTAGTTGTTGTGCCTTTTTGAATTCTTTTTGAATATCATCAGTTACTCTTACTACCCAACCATTGTTCGTCATATACTTGAAAGGATCGGTTATTTCTTCTTGTTTCAATGGTTTACCAGGGTTCTCACTAAAGTATTCCCCTGTTGGTAACTTTTTAAATCTACTAGCATCAAACACACTAACATATGTCTTTGTGTTGCGAATTCTAGGGATATCTTTCTTATCAAAATATACGACAGGTTGACCTGTTTTAGGATCATTCAATTCTAAGAATCTAGTTTTACTTGCATTGCCACTAGCATATAATGCTGTACGATGTGGTTCACCTGCATATAAACCCGTCATTTCTTGTGTGAAGTTATCTTTCTTTTCTAACCCGCTTTCATGCCAATCATCTGTTCCATAATATGTTTTCATACCAGATTCAAAATCTGTAATGGGTGTCATATCAACTCTAGTTACATATTTAGGAGAAACTGCTTCACTTATCCCACCACGAAATTGGTTATCTTTAACGCCAGCATAAGGACTTACTAGTGGAGTTTTTTCTGCTGCAAATTGCATGGTGTAATCTTCACCTACAGCCTTCTGCTTTGGTATTCTTGACAATTGGTACATAACTAGGTCACCGTTATCAGCACGGAAAAACTTATATCCCCAAGATTTAGCATAACGCAGTACCATTCTATCATATAACTTAGCACGGCTTTCTGGATTAGGTACAACATCATCCGGGCCATAATTTATACTTGGATCTATTTGTTTACTTGCTGAGAAATAGATTTTTAGTGGTTTGTATTTTTTAATGAATTGTTGAATAGCAAGTAACACAGTAGAAAATACTTTTTGTGCGTCACCCTCACCTGTTACTTCTTGACTGTTGTTTCTATAAAATTCAACCATCCATGTCTTGTCATCGGGTTTAATATTATCTTGTTTATTAAACATAATGCTTAAATTTGATCCATCAGGTAATTTGGCAAGTGCATCAACATCACCATGCATACCTTTCTCCCATGTTATTGGAAGTGGAGTGTCAAATGCTTCATCAATGTTTTTCTTTAAGAAAGTATCTGCAAACTTCTTACACTCATGTCGTAGGTCATTGTCACTAGTTTCTATGATATCAAATTCTCTAGTATCATTATCTTGTGTAGGATCCATATATCCACAATAGACTTTTTTAATGCCTTTGCTGTTTATGTAATCTGTACAACTTTCACCAAATCTTTCATCAGAGGTTCTATCATCATATTCATTGCAGGGGCTTAATGTAGTTACTATAATACTACCTTCTGGCACTTCACCATACTTTTTTTCATATGTATCAATAGCATTATGTTCAGCATGAATCCATCTACCGTGTTTGTCTTTACTTGTTTTTGCTACTATCCTGTTATTAGGATCAATAATACAAGCAGCAACGGCATGTTCCCCTGTCTTTTCTTTTATTTCTTTTTTAACAATATTACATAACTTATACAAAATTTCATCTAATTCTGAATTGGTTGATGTTTCATCTTCATCTATATTCTGATACATAGTCTCAAACGATAACTTCTCACTATGTAACTTGTCTCTTAACTCATATAGTTTTGTAATGTATCCTTGACTACGCAACATCTTATATGCTAAATTCTCAGGACCAAACTCACCACCTTTATCTAAACCTGCTTGTCTATATCTTTTGATTGTGTCTATTATATGTTTTACTTTGCTATACTTTCTTGACTGTAGTGCTATCTCTATTAAACTTAATAATTTTTCATACTTGCTTTTGGTGGCGGTTTGGTCAAAATCACTTCTACGCTTAGTGGGTATTCTTATCCACTGGTCATTCATTACACTATATTCACCTAAACTTACTACAGGCTGTCTAGAATCCTGTACATATAACTCTACTGGAATTTTATGAATCGTTATATCATGGGTGTCGTTGTATATTGTTTTCTTTGCAGTAAATAACTCTCTATACACTTCATCTACAGGTAAGTTACCCATGTCTACTAATATATGTAAATCTAAATCACTATGCTTTGTATAGCTAAACGCTGCGTTACTGCCTGATATTGTTATATCTTTAACATCTAAATCGTTTACCCCTAATTCTGATAAAAAATCTTCTGCTATCTTAAGTAGTTGTTCTCTAACTTCTGGACGCAATTTGGTGCCATTCCATAACTTAGGATTAAGTTTATCGTGGAATGTTACTGCGTCACTTAGTTTAAAACTATTAAGTTCTTTTAGGTTCATTTTTGGGGTCAGGCTTCTGTGGTTTAGGGGGATATTTTGGGGGTTTATGTCTAAACCAACTCATATATGTATTTAGTTTTATATTAAAAAAGCCCCTTTCGGGGCTTTTTTATTGTGATGTGATATTTTTAATTTCGTTGCCGTCTTTGTCAACTAATTTCATACCTAGGCTTTGTTGTTGTTGCAAGAACATTGGGCCTACTGTCTTAAGTAAGTGTTCTTGATTTTCCATACAGAAAACATAACTACCTGAGTGACGTAATAGAACACGTTTATCCATCCAAATACGTCCACCGATATCACGCCAGTTTTCACAGAATGTCCAATCTTCTGAATAATAACGATTTTGACGAACCGCAGTGTCAAAATATGTTTTCAAGTGTTGATCATACTTTGGATCTAGTCCAATGTCGTTCTTATATTGCTTAACTGCTGGGTGAGTTTTAAGTTTCTCAAATACATGTTTCTTCATTAATAAGAAACCTGTACCTGCTTTAGATACTTCTTGTAAT
>Ga0208613_1000392_pt1 | contig 14732 bp, 12 predicted proteins | sample CryBogmetaGMA6M_FD_184543 | JGI IMG/M metagenome (GOLD analysis project Ga0208613, IMG submission 184543) | Freshwater microbial communities from Crystal Bog, Wisconsin, USA - MA6M (SPAdes) | ecosystem: Environmental > Aquatic > Freshwater > Lake | place: Crystal Bog, Wisconsin, USA | collected... | reverse complement strand
GTTAGGTTCATCGCGCTTTACCGGGGAAGGCGGCCTTGATCTTGAGGAAGAAGTAGTCGTCATCGCGGAAGCCGTAGGCCATGCGCTTGAGGACCTTGACCTTGTTGTTCATGCCCTCCAGCACTGAGGTGTTGAGCTTCCAGCGGCACTGGGCCAGGACGCCGTCGATGCGTTTGGTGAGGTTTCGGGCGAAGGCCTTCAGGGGAGCGATGCCGCTTTCCATGGCTCGGGCCAGCCAGTCATTCCAGGCCCGGCGGGCCCAGCCTTCGCGGTTGTAGCCCCAGAGCTGTTTCAGGTCGTCCTTCAGTAGGTAGACGGTCATCAGTGCCTGGTTGGCTTCCAGCAGCTCCTTCAGACGAACTCTATGGCTGGGTTCCGTCAGGTTCTCCCGGTTGGCTAGGAGGAGCCACTTGGAACCCTTCACCACCTTGCGGGCGGCCTTGTCCTTCCTCACCCGATTGGCCTCGTCTATTCGCACCCGGTCGATGACTTCCCGGCCGAACTTCATCACGACATGGAAGAGGTCATAGACGATCTCGGCCGCTGGACACTGCGCTCGGACCTCGACTTCGAAGGGGGCGTGCATGTCCATGGCCACAGCGTGGATACGCTGCCTGGCTTCCAATCCGATGGACTCAAAGAAGGGTCGGACGGCTTCCTTGCCTCGGCCTCGTCCGACCCAGAGGACCTTGCGGGTGTCCGCGTCCGTGATGATCGTGGCGTAGCGATGGCCCTTGTGAATGGCGAACTCATCCATGATCAGCTTGTCCACGCCCGTCATGTCCAGCGGCGGCAGGGTCCGCTCCAGCCAGGCCTTGTCGATGGCCTTCACCGTATGCCAGTTCAGGCCGCACCGCTCGGCCACATGCTTGATGGGCAACACCCGGCAGAGCCTGGCCACATCCTCCGCCATCCGCCGAGTCACCCGCGAGCGGGGATCCAGCCAATCCAGAGCCTCCAGTCGGGGGCCGCAGGTTGGACAGGCCACCCTGAACCGCCAGAGGAACAGCCGCACCGGGACCCCCAGGATGGGCAGATCCCTGATCTCCCGCTCCTCCGCGTCGTGATAACGGGGCCGGAGCTTCCCGCAGCCTGAACAGAGATACCGGGAGGCCTTCCGGTCCAGGGCGATCCAGACCTCCCTCGGCCCATCCTCGGAAGCCTCCCTGACCTCCACATTCCCTGGCTCGTAGGCACTCCAGCCCCCGAGCAGACGGATACACTTTTCCCAAGACACCGGCACCTCCCCCTGCGTTCTCGACAAACACAAGGGTCTCAGAGGACTGCCGGTGTCCCTTTCCTCACGCTATTCCGCGATGAACCAATTTTTTTGCCCATTTTCACACAGCATCCATGTGGCCATTCACAGGGCCATGGCAACCGCTGGGATGGCGCCTTCAGCCCCCCAGCCCCACCCGAATGGCAGCAGCGTAAGCAGGGACGGCAGCTTCCAGCTCGGCCACGGCGAGCCACTCGTCGCTGATGTGGGCCTGCGCGATGGCGCCGGGCCCCAGCAGAAACACCGGGAGGCCGCGCTGGGCCGCTGCGGAGGCGTTGGTGGTGTAGGGGGCGGCGAAGGCCGCTGTGCCCAGGGCCGCCAGCAGGCGAGCCTGCAGGCCGGTGGCGGCGTTCTTCCAGGCGGGGATGAACTCATCCATCTCGACGAGGTGGCCCGTGTGGCAGGGGCGCGCCAAGTGGGCCAGCCGTACGCTCACGCCCTCCAGGCCAACCAGGGCGGCGGAGATGCGGGCCAGCACCGTGGCGGCGGTCTCCCCCGGCAGCAGGCGCAGGGCCAGGCGGGCGGTGCAGAGGTGGGGCACCATGCCCTGGGACTGCCGAGGCTCGGAGCCGATCTCGATGAGCTCGCACACACCGGCACCCAGGTCCGCATCCACCGGCAGCGGCAGGGCCCGCAGGCGCGCCACGGCCTCCAGCAGCTTGTAGACCGCGTTGTCACCCAGCTCGGGCCGGGAGCTGTGGGCGCTGCGCCCTGTGGCTTCGAGAAGGACCCCCGCCCGTCCCTTCTGGGCCACGCCCAGGCGCAGGGAGGTGGGCTCGCCCACCAGCACCAGGTCCGGCCGGTAGCGGTCCAGGATGGGCTCCAGAGCAGCGCTGGTGAGGTCCTCCTCACCGACGCTGGCCGAGACCACCACGGTGCCGACGAAGTCCTCCAGGCCGGCTACGGCGCAGAGCATCGCCGCCAGGGAGCCCTTGGTATCGGCGGCGCCCCGGCCCCAGATCCGGCCCTCCGCCAGCTCGGCCCCATGCGGCGCATGGGCCCAGGCCTCGGGCCGGGTCACGGGCACCGTGTCCATGTGGGCATCCAGCAGGACGGTGGGCCCAGGGCCCGATCCCCGACGCACGCCCACCACGCTGCCGCAGGCATCGGTCTCCACCGCGAAGCCAAAGGCACCCATGGCCTCGGCGGCGGCCCGGGCCATGGCGCCCTCCTGGCCCGAGAGGCTGGGGATGCGCACGAAGGCCCGGCACAGGTCCACCACAGGGCTGCAGGGTGCGGGCTGGGTCACGGGGCCTCCGCCTCCATCATGGCCCAGAGCGAGGCCTGCGGGTGGCTTCGGCGGCCCTCAGCAGGCCACGGGGCCCCGCACCAGGAGGCGCAGGATGGCGCCCAGAAGGCCCAGGACCAGGAGGCCCGCCACCAGGGTATGAATGCCCCCGAACAGCAGAACTCCCAGGATGCCCGCACTCAGCAGCGTCTTGATCATGGCCCTACCTCCAGAGCCCCAGGATGGCGCAGCGGATTGGACAGTGAGCGACCAATCTGGATTCTAGTTGTGGGCCTTCAAGGATCTCCACTAAGGACACGAAGGCGCCCTGCGGGCGAAGGAAGCACACGAATGCACCCTGACTCACCCCGGGCATCCCCAAGGGGGCGGCGGCTGGCTGCGGCCCAGAAAGGACGTACCAGTCGCCGCCCCCTTGGCCGGTCGCGTACGACCGGGGGCCGCAGGCCCGGAGGCCCTTTCGACGCGGCTAATTGCCTTCGTGCCCTTTTTGGCAGTTCTTCGTGTCCTTAGTGGAGCGCCGTTTTCTTACCCAGAGTCTGGACGGTTACCAGGTGCGGTTTTCAGCCAAGGAGAATGCAGTACCCTTCTCCAGTGATCCATCTGCCAGGAGGTCCCATGAGCCAAAAAAAGGGCACCGGCATTCCCGGCCTCTCCTTCTCCTGGCGCCGCGCCCTGGGCATCTCCCAGGCTCAGGCGAAGCTCTCTCGGCAGATCGGCATCCCCCTCTCCCGCAGCGGCCGCCAGCAGAAGTTCGGCCGCCTGGCCGGCTGCTGCGTGCCGCTGGCCCTCGGGGCCGGGGTCGTGCGCCTGGTGTGCTGGCTGGTCTGAGCGCGTCAGGCCCCTAGCCCCGGACTTTGGTGGCCACCTGGATGACCGGTGGGGCCTCCAGCTGCTTCTTCACCGCGCACTGGGCGGCGGCGCGCACCAGGGCCTCGTGGTACTTCTCCGGGAAGGCCAGCGGCACCTCGATGTCGATCTCAACGGCCTCCAGCTTGCGGGTCTCGGGGTTGCGGACCACCCGCTCCCGCAGCTGGATGCCCTCCGTGGGCAGCCCCCGCTGGCGGCAGAAGCCCAGCACGTAGATCCCGGCACAGGTGCCCAGAGAGGCCAGGAACAGGTCGAAGGGGGTGGGGGCGCTGGCTTCGCCACCGCCCTGGGGACCCTGGTCCGTGCAGACCGTGAAGCCGTTGAAGTGGGCGTCCACGCGGGCACCGCCGGGGAAGTCGATGAGCATCTCCATGGGAGTCTCCTGGGAAAGGTTTGGGCTACTTGCGGGCCAGCCAGGTCGCCAGATCCCGGCCGGTAGAGAGGGCGCCCACCTGGCGCTTCTTCTCCTTGCCGTCGGCGTCCATGATCAGCAGGGTGGGATAGGCCTCCACCCGGTAGCGCCGGGCCACGGCGGCCGCATCAGCCTGCTCCCGCCGGTCCCGGGTCTCGGTCATGAGGGACACTGGGACGTAGGCCTGGAGGGCCTTCTGGGCCTCGGGCGAGGGGAAGACATTGGCCTTGAGGTACTGACAGGGGGGGCACCACTCGGCCCAGACATCCACGAAGAGCAGCTTCCCCTCCTTCTTGGCCCGCTTCTGGGCGTTGGCGAGGTCGTGCTCCCAGACGAGGGCGCTCTGAGCGGCCAGAGGCAGGGACAGGGCCAGCAGCAGGCTGGGAAGGCGCATGGGGGACCTCCGAGAAGGGGACCGGAGGGGCTCCGGGTTCACAACCATATTACCATATAATTAATATTGATCAACCGATACCCAGCCTGCACCTGCCCATTGCGCCGCTGCCCCCCTTGCGGTGAAGTGGGACCAGACGCAGGGCCGCCGACGGACTGACCAGGGCGGCCCCCCGGAGGCTCCCATGATCCAGACCCAAGGACCCGTCACCACCCTGGACCTCCACTTCAAGGTGCCGGGCACCGTGGCGGCCTTCCTGGTGCGCACACCCGTCGGGCCGGTACTGGTGGAGACCGGCCCCGAGTCTCTCTATGGGAACCTGGAGGCGGCGGTGAACGCCCAGGGCTTCGCCATGACGGACATCCGCCATGTCTTCGTCACCCACATCCACCTGGACCACGCCGGGTCTGCCTGGCGTCTGGCGCGACACGGCGCCAAGGTCTATGTGCACCCCCGGGGAGCGGCCCACCTGGTGGATCCAACCAAGCTCATGGACTCCGCCCGGCGCATCTACAAGGACGACATGGATCCCCTCTGGGGCCGCATGGACGCCATTCCTGCGGACCAGGTGGTGGCCCTTGGCGACGGGGAGTCCGTGCCCCTCGGTGGCCTGGCCATGGAGGCCCTCCACACCCCAGGCCACGCCGTGCACCACATCACCTACCGCCTGGAGGACGGCCTGTTCACCGGGGACGTGGGCGGCATCCGCATCGGCAACGGCCCCACCATTCCACCCCTGCCGCCCCCGGACATCGACCTGGGCACCTGGGCAGACTCCATCGCCCGCATGCGGGCCACCGGGGCCCAGTTCATCTACCCCACGCACTTCGGCATCAAGGACGATGCGGCGGCCCACTTCGACTCCCTGGAGGAGAACCTCCACCGCATCGCCACGTGGGTGAAGGACCGCATGGCCACCGGCGAGGACGAGGCCGCCATGGTGCCCCCCTTCCAGGCCTTCATGCACGACCTGCTGGCAGGCTACGGCCTGTCGGAGCCCGCCATCGAACTCTACGAGATCGCCGATCCGGCCTTCATGAGCGTCTACGGCCTGGCCCGCTACTGGCGGAAGCAGGCCTGACTCGCCCACCTGGTTATCGGGCCACCTGGGCTGGGAACACGCGCCTCACCCCAATGCTTTCAAGGTGCTTCTGGAGCTCCTTCAGACCGAAGGGCTTGGACAGCAGGGTGACCCCAGGGTGCATCGAAGCCAGGTTCAGCGCGGTCTGGTCGACCCGGCCCGTCGCAAGCAGGACAGGCACTTCAGGACGCAACACCCGCAGGCGGGGGAGCGTCCCGATCCCGCCCAGCCCCGGCATGTTCATGTCCAGGATGACCAGGTCCGCAGCAAGCCCTGCGTCCAGCAGAGCCAGGGCCTCCTCGCCACTCTGGGCGATGCCCACTGCTGCGTGGCCCAGGGCTTCCAGGAGCGCCTGGATGGAGCTCTGGACCAGGTCATCGTCATCCACCAGCAACACCTTCAGGGCTCCACGGGGGGAATGGGTAACCTCGGCCACCATAGATCCTGCGGGCTGGACCGTACTTTCCTGCTGGTAGGCAGGGAAGCGCAGCATGACGCGCGTGCCCTGGCCGGGTCACTTTGAATGTTGATCTGCCCCCCGGTGCGCCTTGACGGTGCTGAAAACCATGGACAGACCCAGCCCTGTGCCCTTCCCGATGCCCTTGGTGGTGAAGAAGGGGTCCATGGCCTTTTCCAAAACTTCCTTGGTCATCCCCGTCCCGTTGTCCTCCACCACCACCTCGATCCAGTCGTTGTCGACGTTGCAGGTGTGCAGGGTGAGGGTGCCGTTCTCCGGCAGGGCATCCACGGCATTGACGCAGAGGTTCATGAAGGCGTGGGTCAGGGCGCCGGCGTCGCCCAGGATGGGCCGCAGATCCCCTTCCAGATCCAAGTGCAGGGTGACTTTCGCCAAGGTGGTTCGTTCCAGCAGGCTGACCTCCTCTCGGAGAATCGCATTGATATCGAGCTTGTGGCTCTCGGCCGGGCTCTGGCGGGCGAAGCTCAGCAGGCTCTTGACCATCTTGCCGCCCCGCTCGGTGGCTTTGCAGATGGTGTCCAGGGCCTGATGGAGGGGGCTGCCGTAAGGTTGAGTGTTGAGGTGGGCCGAAGCCAACCCGAGGATGGCTCCCAGCACATTGTTCATGTCGTGGGCGACGCCCCCGGCCAAGTTCCCGAGGCCTTCCATTTTTTGGGACTGCTGCAGCTGGGCCTGGAGCTTGGCCTTCTCTTCTTCAGCTTGCTGGCGCTCGGTGATGTCGGTGATGAAACCGGTCCAGAGGATGGCCCCGTCCTTTTCTTTCACCGGCATGGAATCGCCATAGAGGCCCCGGACAGTGCCATCTTCCCGCCTCACCCGATACTTGTGTTTCCAGGGCGATAAGTTGGCAGCTGAGGACTGGATGGAAGCAATGATGCCGTCCTGATCCTCTGGATGATGAAGCGCGAACAGTCTGGAGGCATCCACTCGGGTCTCTTCTGGGCTGACTCCGTAGATCTCCTTGATGGCTTTGCTGGCGAACGGCATGGAGAACCTGCCATCAGGCTCCATCCGGAACTCATAGACAAGACCCGGGACGCGATCAGCAATCTTCTGCAGGCGATCCGTGGTTTGGATCAGATCCTGCTCGGCCAGCTTCAGGCGGCGGTTTATGAGCGACAGGCCCACCACCAGGAGCGTCAGAGCCAGAATGACAACCACGGTGGCGATGAGCGCAGCTCTGTGTTGATCCCATAAGGTCGGGGGGCGATTGATGAAGAGGGTGCTGGCAGGCAACGCCTCCATCTCTGCACCCCAGCGCTGCAGCTGCTGCCAGTCGAACATGGGCGCCGCAGTTCCTGGGATGATCGTGACAGGTTCGCTCAGGCGGACCTTGCCCTTCAGGATATCGATCCCCATTTCCCCCAAATGCGCTGCGTCCTCACTGCCCCTGGAGACCATCCCGCCGATGGTGCCGATGCCAAGATGGATGTCGTGCAGGGGGAAGTAGGGAGCCTTGGCCGATTCCGTGACGCGCCGCAGGAATTCGATTGGAACGAACACCTGCCCTTTCGAATCTTGCGTGAGGCCCACGCCCATGATGATGGTGTGGGCGGGGGCCGTGGCCAGCTTGGCCTCGATCTCTTCGGCACTCAGTGCGTAGGTTTCCTCGATGACCAGCTTGCCTTGCCAGGGCGACAGATCACTCCAGATCGCTTCCTTGCGCGCCAGCTCCTGCTCGCTGTTGCCCGTCGTCACGATCACCCGTTCGGTGTGCGGGAACAGCTCCAGCGCAAGCTGCAGGGTGCCCCGGAAGTCAAGTCGCGGCTTCTGGATCACGAACTGCCGCAGACCGGTATCATTCCCAGCTGGCAGTCGTGCGTTCCAGCTCAGCACAGGCGCTCCTGGCGCCAGCTCGGGAACAGCATCCAGGAGGAAATTAAGCGCGAACTGCGAGACGCAAAAGACCAGGTCGACCTGCATCCCTGCGTACTTTTTTGTCAGCAAGGCGGCCTGCATCTGCCGGAATTGTGGGCTCGAATCGCGCTCCAGTCCCAGGTATTCAACCTGGATGTCTTTGTTCTTCAGGCCGTGGTCATTCAGGGCCTTGAAAAGACTGGCCACATATCTGTCGTGCAGCGGAACCCCGTAGCTGTACCCAGTCAGAATCAGGGCGCGCTTCCCCGAAATCTCGCGAGTGGCCACTGCACCGGTCAACGGCTTTTCTTGAGTACCGCTGAGCCTCGTTTGCACATCTGCAAGGCGCGCCTCATCCTTCCGAATGGCCTCAAAGCTGCGCAGGGAGTAACCCACCAAGGGCAAATTCATGACGAGGATGAAGAGTGAAAAAAGAAGGCCACGCGCCCAGTTTCGTTTCAATTTCATTCGGGTCCCCTGGTTAGGAGCGTATCCCTGTATCCGGGAAGGCAGGCCCATAAAATGAATGCAGGTGCAGTTCTTGGACGATCATCCGGTGCACCTAAGCCCGACCCGAGCCAGCGGCGCCCTCGGCCGGCCTCAGCAAGGCAGCAGTTCCTGGAGGCAGCGCTGCAAGTCCGCCATGGCGAAGGGCTTGGCCAGGAGGCGCACCCCGGGGTGGGCTTCGGCCAAGGTGGTGGCGCTCTGATCCACCCGGCCCGTGATCAGAATGACGGGCAGGGTCGGCCGCAGGGCACGGAGGCGGGGCAGCGTCCCGGTCCCCCCCAGGCCCGGCATGTTGATGTCCAGGATCACCACCTCGGGCTCGAGGCCAGACCGTAGCAACATCAGGGCCTCTTCTCCGGAAGGGACGGTGGTCTCCGCATGGCCAAGGGCACCGAGAATCACCTGGATGCCCTGCTGGGTCAGCTCATCATCCTCCACCAGCAGCACCCGGAGGACACCGAGGGCGGCCTTCATGGGGTGGGGTACCAGGCCCATGGGAGCCGGCCGCTTCTGGCTGGCGGGAAAGCGCAGGCGCACGGTTGTGCCGATGCCGAGCTGGCTCTGGAGGTCCATCTGCCCCCGGTGGGCCATGACACTGCTGTGCACCAGGGAGAGACCGAGGCCGGTGCCCTTGCCCACGCCCTTGGTGGTGAAGAAGGGATCCATGGCCCGCACCAGCACCTCCGGGGACATCCCACAGCCCGTGTCCGCCACCTCCAGCTCGACCCAGTCGTTGTCCACATTCCGGGTTCTCAGCGTGAGGGTGCCGTTCTCGGGCATGGCGTCCACGGCGTTGACGCAGAGGTTCATGACCGCATGGGAGAGGGCGGAGGGATCCCCCGAGATCAAGCGCAGGTCCGGAGCCAGGGCGACCTCCAGGCTCACCTTGGCCAGGGTGGTGTGGGAGAGCAGCTGGACCTCCTCCTGGAGCAGCTCATTCAGGTTCATTTCCCGCTCCTCCGCGGGACTCTGGCGGGCGAAGTTGAGCAGGGCCTTGACCATCTTCCCACCCCGCTCAGCGGCGCTGATAATGGTCTGGAAGGCCTTGCGAGGGCGGCTGTCTTCGGGTTGCGCCTCGACATTGGCCGAGGCCATGCCGAGGATGGCGGCCAGCACGTTGTTCATGTCGTGGGCCACGCCCCCCGCCAGGCGGCCGAGGCTCTCCAGCTGCAGGGACTTCTGGATCTGGCCTTCCAGGTGAAGGCGCGCCTCCTCCCCCTGCTTCAGCTCGGAGATGTCCAGGCTGAGGACAAAGATACCTTCCACGACCGGATAGACATTGAAGCGGTACCAGCCCTGGCTGCCGTCCGGGAACTGCCGCTCCCCCTCGAAGGACTGCGGGAGGCGGTCCTCCATGCAGGCCCGGTAGCGCCGGAAGGTCTCCGTCTGCTCGAAGCCAGGGTGGAGGTCCAGCAGGGCCCGCCCCAGGAGACTCTCAAGGTCCCGGCGTTCCTGCCCTGCCGCCACCGAGTTGACATAGCGGTAGGTCCAGTCGAAGCCCAGGATCACAGCGCCTTCCGCCATCTGATCCAGGGTGGTGCGCAGGCGGGCCTCGCTGGCCAGGAAGGCCGCCTCCGCCTGCTTCTCATCAGTCACATCGCGGATGGTCCCCGTCATGGAGGTGAGGTTGCCCCGGTCATCAAACTGGAGGGCCCCCAGGCCATGGACCCACCGGATGTCGCCATCAGCCCTCCGGACGATCCGGTACTGCTTGTCGAAGTCCCGGCCTCCGGTGAAGACCTCTTCCGCCAGGTGGCGATCCATCATGGGTCGGTCCTCTGGATGCACCAGGTCCATCCAACCCTGCAGGGTCCTGGGGTAGGAGCTGTCAATGCCGAAGATCTGCTCCAGCACCTCGGAGGACTTCCAGATGCCCCGCACGAAGTCGTTGGTGTAGGAACCGGTCCGGGCGGCGTGCTGGGACTCCCGGAAGAAGTACTCGCTCTCGCGGAGGGCCTCCAGGGTGTGCCGGCGGGCCAGGGTGGCCGCCAGTCCGTCGGCAATGCGCTCGAAGGTGGCGATGAGCTCGGCCGTGAAGCGGCCGGGCCGGTGGTCGTTGAACTGGAGCAGCCCGAAGGCCTCCCCGCCCACCCGGAGCGGGATCAGGGCCACGGACTCGTACCCCTCTTTGTTGCACCGGTTCCGCGTACGGGTCTGGCGGTCCTCATCGGTGGTGGTGGCCAACAGCTCCGTGGTGCAGTTGCTCCAGAAGCTGCCCTGCGGGGTGAAAAAGGACTTGCTGGGATCGGTCCGGCCACAGATGACATTGCCACACATGCACTCGAGCTCGGGGCGGCCGCGGCTGTCGGTCCTTATCCCGCCAAGGGGGTCGCGGGCACAGAGGCTGTTTTCCAACTGGACAAAGGTCGCCGGGAAGCCCCGGGTCTCCACATAGGGGAAGTCCTCCCCTTCCCGCAGGCGGATGCCCACGGCCTCGCACCGGGACCAGGCCTGCAGGGAGGCCGTGAGCTTGAAGAGGCACTCCTGGAAGCGATCCGGCGCCTGGATCATGGCCAGCAGGCCGGTCAGGGTCGCCCGCTCGGCCTCCTGAGTCTTCCGCAGGGTGATGTCCCGGAGGAAGGCAACGAAGCGACCGCCCTCTTCGGGCCTGTACTGGACGCTGACCTCGACATCGAAGAGGCTGCCATCCTTGCGCCGATGCCGGGTCTCAAAGCGGAGCTCGCCCGCGCTCATGATCTGCTGGATGTAGTCGGCGATAGCCCCTACCGACTGGGCATCCTCCAGGTCCGAGATGGCCAGGGTGAGCAGCTCATCCTTGGTGTAGCCGCTCATCCGGCAGTAGCTCTCGTTGACCTCCAGGAGACGGCCCTGCTGATCCACCCGCCAGAAGCCATCCATGGCCGTGTGGAGCAGCATGCGGTGGAGCTCGTCGCGGCTGCGCAGGACCCGCTGGCCCCGGAGCCTGTCGACGGCCTTCCCAAGGCGCTCGGCCACGGCCACCAGGAGGCGCCCTTCCTGGGGCAGGAAGGTGGCAGCCTCCTCGGGGAAGGGGAGGGCGAGGTAGCCCACCTCGACGGTGCCGACCGGCATCTCCTGCACCAGGATCGCCTGCTCCTGCCGCCACCGACAGGGGCGGTAGTTGGCGGTGGTGTAGGTCTGGCCATCCACCACGGCCTGGGCGCAGGCCAAGGACGGGTGCTGCCAGGCGGCCGGCAGCAGCTCCACGGTGGCCTGCAGGAGGGCCTCGAGGTTATCCCCGCAGGTCTCGGCCACCCGGGAGACGGCATACAGACAGTCCAGCTCCTTGACCCGCTCCGCCAGCTCCAGGGTGCGCTCCTGCAGGGTCACCTCGGCCGCCTTGCGCTCGGTGATGTCCTGGATCATGGCCACGAAGTAGTCCACGGACCCATCGGCCTTCCGCACGCAGCCCACCCCCAGATCCGAGAGGAAGGCGGTCCCATCCTTCCGGAGGAAGCGCTTCTCCAGAGAGTAACCCTCGCTCTCGCCCCGCAGCACCCGCTCGAACAGGACCAGGTCCAGCGTCAGGTCCTCGGGATGGGTGAGGTCCGCCCACGTCAGGGCCTGCAGCTCCTCCCGCTCGTAGCCCAGCATGTGGCAGAGGTGGTCATTGACGGCGAGCCATCCCTTCTCCGGCGAGGTGATGCAGATCCCCGCCAGGGGTAGCTCGAACCAGGCACGGAACCGGGCCTCCTCCTTCTGCTGGGCCGTCACCTGCAGGCGCCGGGAGAGCTCCTCCCCCAGCTGGAGCGTCGAGCTCTCCAGCTTCCCGGCCATGGCATCGATGTCCCGGCTCAGCTCGGCGAACTCATCCGAGCCATGCAAGCCGATCCGGTGCCCCAGGTTGCCCTCGGCGATGCTACGCACACCCTGGTGCAGCGGCCCCACGCGGCGGCGGATCATGCGGATGATCATGGTGGAGGCCATCAGAGTGGTGATGGCCACCAGGAGGGCCACCAGCGCTACGATGACCACCAGGTGGCGGTAGGCCTGCTCCACGCGCTGGCCGCTGGCCTCCTGCAGGGCCGTGGCGGCATCGTGCACCGCCACAGCCTTGAGCAGCAGCTGACTGGCTAGGCGCTTATGGAGCTCCTCGTAGGCCGGTCGGGAGTCCTCGGCGGCCTCGAGCAGGGCGGAGTTGCCGACGATGCGGCGGAAGATGGCCGCATTCTCGTCCATGTCCCGGTGCAGGCGGGCGAGGATCTCCCGCTCCTGCTCGCGGCGGAACTGGGCCTGGGCCTGCAGAAGCAGGCCCTCTGCGGCGGCCCTGTTGTGCTCCCACATGGCCTCCATGCGCGCTTCCCGGTAGAGGAAGTACTGGTCCCGGAAGGAGGTGCGCTCCAGGAAGCCCACCTTGATCTGCTGGGCCAGGAGGAAGCTGCCCCGTGCCTCGGAGAACTCCTGGAAGGACCACGCCAGGAGGGGCAGCAGCACGCCCAGGGCTCCCGCCACACAGGCGGAGACAAGGGTCAGGCGGGCGGTGATGCGCACGGAGCTACCTTCCCACCCAGACCGCCTCGGGCCGGACGGCCCGGAGTGTCTCCAGGTGGATGTGCTTGCGGAAGTCGGGCATGGTCGTCTGGTCGGTGAGTCCATTCCGCATGGCCCAGCGAGTCTCGTCCTCCAGGGTGATGAGGAGGGTCTGGTCGAAGCGGACGCGGTAGTTGAAGGCGTCCCAGACCGCTGCCACCAGGGCGGGGTCGGTGCCGCTGGTGGTGGCCACGATGGCCTGGGCCTCGGCGGGGCGGGCTGCCACGAAGGCCTCAGCCTTGATCAGGGCCCGGAGCAGGCTGTGGGCCACCTCAGGCCGGCCATCCACGATCCCGGCCGAAGCAGCCACATTGAAGGTCTCGGTGTAGATCTCCGGGTCGTAGTGGATGAACCCATTGGTCCCCAGGGCGTGCTGGATCAGGGTCAGGGGGTAGTTCCAGGTGGAGACGGCATCCACCTGGCGCCGGAGGATGGCGTCCTGCATGTCCTCCGGCTTCAGGGGCACGGGCTGGATCCCCTTCCGGGTGAGACCTTGGGCCATCAGGAGGGAGTCCAGAAAGAAGTCCGAGGTGGTGCCGGGGGTGAAGCCGATGCGCTTCCCCTTCAGGTCGCGGGGGCCGTGGATGCCCGCATCCCGGCGGGCCACAATGGCATTGTTGCGGTTGCTGGATTCGATGTTCGCAATGACAAAGAAGCGCTCACCCCGGAGCACGGCGAGCATGACCGGGGTCTCTGCCACGGTGGCGAAATCAGCCTTGCCCTCCAGGAGGGACTGCAGCGCCGCCTTCCCGAAAGTGTGCATCTGGGCCTGCACATCCAGGCCCTCCTCCAAGAAGTAGCCCTTGGCCCGGGCCACATGGACCAGGGTGCTCTGGGGCTGGGATGTACAGGCGAAGGTGACCTTCACCGACGGTCGCACTCCGGTGGCGTCCCTGCGGCAACCCAGCAGGGCCGCCAGGGCCAGGAGCACCGCTAAGGCCAGAAGGGCCATGGAGGACTTGCGCATGCCAGCTCCTCGGTTGGGTCGACAGCCCCTTTCTGGTTGCATCCACGGTTCAGCCCGGAGCGCCCTCGCCCCGGCGCTAGGCCTCCCGACGCCCCCACATCCTCGCCGGGAGGGGACCCGGGAGCTCGAAGGCCCGGCCCGTGGGTTGCAGAAGCCGGACGATCACCAGGGCATTCAGCAGGTCCGCCGCCAGTCGATCGGCGGTACGCCGCAGGTCTGCCCCCTGGGGGCCCTGGGGATCCCGGAGAAGTCCCCTGGCAACAGGTTCAGCATCCTCCAGGAAGAGGCGGATGGAGTGAAGGGCCTGGTCTTGATCGAGCATGCTTGCACCTCGCCAGTGAGTGGGTGAGTGGGATCAGATGGTCGCCGCCTCCAGGGCCATGAGCTCGCCGTCGGAAAGCAGGCGGTCCAGGTCCAGGAGGATCAGCATGGTGTCCGAGCCACTCGCGCCCGGCAGGCTCGCCAGGCCCGAGATGAACTCCCGGTTCAGGGCGCTCTGCACGCCCAGGTCTGGTGCGGGCCGGATGGCGGCGGGATCCAGGTCCAGCACATCCGAAACCGAGTCCACACGGATGCCCAGCGTGCGCTTCAGGGCCTCCACGATGACGATGACCGGCCGGGTCGCCTCCGGGGCATCCCCCAGGGAGAAGCGGTGACGCAGCTCCAGAATGGGCACGATGGCCCCTCGGAGGTTGATGACCCCGGGCATGTAGTCCGGCGCCTTGGGGATGCGGGTGATGGTGGCCTGGGCCTGGATCTCCCGGACCTTGAGGATGGGCAAGGCGTAGGCTTCCCCTGCCAAAGCAAAGCAGAGAACCTGTTGGAGCCCTTGGGAACTGGCTTCGGTGATGGCCATGATGTTCTCCGCAACAGTCTGTCTATATACTTCGGTATTAGGTTCGATCGGATTAAACATGGGGTGGGGTGCGTGCCTCGGGATCCCGTGGCCGGGATCAGAAGGCGTCCCACGAACCGTCATCGCTGTCCTTGGGGGTGGCGACGGGCACCTTGCCATGGCTCAGTTCTGGTAGAACTGCGGTGGCTCGGAGGGAGTTCTTGGCGGGGGCAGCAGAAACACTGCCCCTGCGCGAGGCTTGCGCCTTCTTGCCGGCGGCTGGGTGGGCCACAGGGG
>Ga0208613_1000388_pt1 | contig 14784 bp, 12 predicted proteins | sample CryBogmetaGMA6M_FD_184543 | JGI IMG/M metagenome (GOLD analysis project Ga0208613, IMG submission 184543) | Freshwater microbial communities from Crystal Bog, Wisconsin, USA - MA6M (SPAdes) | ecosystem: Environmental > Aquatic > Freshwater > Lake | place: Crystal Bog, Wisconsin, USA | collected... | reverse complement strand
CTTCTGGAAGTTCTGGATCTGGTAGTTCGGGTTCGTCAGGTGTAACAGTAGCTGGTAGTTCTGGTTCATCAGGTGCAACTGTTGTGGGATCTTCTGGAAGTTCTGGATCTGGTAGTTCGGGTTCGTCGGGTGTAACAGTAGCTGGTAGTTCTGGTTCATCAGGTGCAACTGTTGTGGGATCTTCTGGAAGTTCTGGATCTGGTAGTTCGGGTTCGTCAGGTGTAACAGTAGCTGGTAGTTCTGGTTCATCAGGTGCAACTGTTGTGGGATCTTCTGGAAGTTCTGGATCTGGTAGTTCGGGTTCGTCAGGTGTAATACCTCCACTCCCAAATGGTGATATTTTTGTTGGTAATATTTCAAATGTTGCAACAGCAGTTACTTTAACTGGCGACGCAACACTTTCCAATACTGGAGTTTTAGGTGTTAATAAAACTAGATTAAATGTTCGTAATGAAACTGGCGTTGTTATTCCTTCAACAAGAGTAGTTTATGTTTCAGGATTTAATAATTTTCCACTTATTGCTTTAGCGGACAACGCGGTTGAAGTTAAACATAACCAAATTGGGATTACAATAGCACCATTAAATGACCAAACTGATGGTTTTATTGCCACTTCAGGACAATTCGATGCTGAAACAAATACTTGGCCAGTTGGCACTGAATTATATCTTTCCACAGGTGGGTTATTAACTAATGTTGCACCGACTTCTGGTAGCGTTAGACATGTTGCTATTGTAACTGTACAACAAAATTATCCAGCAGGTAAACTTTTATTTTATTCGTCCACAAAGGAGAATTATTTAGCTGGTGGTGCTGGAACTGATATAATAATAAGATCTGGAGATATAGCTGGCGCCAATAAAGCTTCATTTAGAAATTATAATAACACTGAAATTGCAAGTATAAATTCATTAGGTCTTACAAAACTAAACTATTATACAACAAATGGTTATCTTAAAACTACTGGTAGTGATGGTACGTTAACTATTGATACTTCAGCACCTACCGACCTCACACAGTACGCCTTATTAGCAGGTAGAGCAGGTGGGCAGACGCTGATAGGTGGTGGTAATGTAGCTAATGAAACGCTTATATTAAAGCCTAATTCAAGTACTGCAAATACAGCAACAAACATAGCTATACAATTATATGCAGGTGGGTTAGCAGCAGTGGCAGGAGTGGCAGGTGTTACGTTGTTGAATAATGGTAGAGTTGGAATTATGAATAATAACCCAAAGAATATGTTAGATGTGGGAAGTTATATTCATATTGGATTAGATGGAGAGCCACAATCTATTCAGTTATTAGGACAAGGAGGAATGTATTGTCATTCAGTTTGGACTTCCATATTTGGCCCCGCAACAAATGGGGGTACGTTTACTTGGTCGGATTGGAATTCATCTCCTTTAATGACACTAATAACAGCAAATGGAACAACTAAAGGCAACGTCGGAATTGGGACGACAGCACCTGGATCGACACTACACGTAAATGGTTCAATTTTTGTTCCTAACCAAACTGGAATAATGAAGTTTGGTAATTATGGAACTATATCAGAAACTGCTGGTGGCTGGGCATATATTACTGGTAACAACGTCAAGGCCTCTTTATCAACTAACAACTATATAGAAAAAAGTGATAACAATACTGATTCAGGAAATTTTATCAGAATGAGATATGACACAGGAATTTCTTTTCATACAAATATTATGTCACCGATGGGCGTACCAGTCAGGGATAATGTTAACACGCGGATGTTAATTGACTTAAACGGCAACGTCGGAATTGGGCTTGGGCTGTTATTCCCAACATCAAAACTACACATACATGAATCCACAGCTTCAACAGCAGTGTACAGTCAATGGACTAATGATGCTACTGGTGCTTTAGTAACTGATGGCTTACTTATAGGTATAGAAGCAATAACAGGAAATGCTATTATCAATCAGCAAGAAACAAAGGCACTTATAATAAGTACAGACAAAACAGAAAGATTAAGATTCTTTTTAGGTGGTGGAACTAGTTCAAGACTAACAGTATCTAATTACCTAGATGCATCACCAACAGGAGATACAGTTAATGACCTTCGATATAGCAATCAGGCAGGGGTTCTAACAGTAGAGAAATGTACGGTTGCAAATGCAACAAAAGGAAGTGGAACGTGGGTAGGAATAGGAATAAATTCAGCATTATCAACAGGAATAACATCTGGAACAACAACGATATCGACTTTTGATAAAACATTATACTCAGCAGCATTTTTTGATTATTATGTTAAAAATGCTTCAAATATGAGAGCAGGAACAATTATGTGTGTATGGGATGGTACAAGTATTACTTATACAGATACATCGACGAATGATATTGGTGTTACTTCTCCGATTACATTCACAGCAACAATGCCTGGTGCAAATGTTTTACTTAATGCTGTTATAATATCAGGAACGTGGACAATAAAAATAGGAACGAGATATTTATAAAACGGAGCGTAAAACCCATTCATCGCTTTTGCGTGGATGGGATGTAAGCGACTCTTTTTACACTTACATTTTGTAAATTTAAACAAATGTTTGTTTTTGTCAAAATAATATTGTACTTTTACAAAAGTTTAGACTATTTAATAATATATGCTTAAAGGATTAAAATATAGATTATACCCAACTAACTCCCAAAAAGAGTTGATTGCCAAACATATTGGTAGTTCAAGATTTGTGTATAACCTTGCTCTTGAAACTAAAAACACAGCACATTTAGGTTCTAAACATAACTTTTCACCTTTTGACTTAATTAAACAACTTCCCGACCTTAAAAAAGAATGTGAGTGGTTAAAAGAGGTTAATAGCCAATCCTTACAGCAATCAATCCAAAATATGGATATTGCCTTTAAGAAGTTTTTTAAAGGTGCTGGTTTTCCAAAATTTAAATCAAAGCATAAAGGAAAACAATCTTTTAGTATTCCGCAAAATGTACTTTTAGAAAATAATCTTTTGATTATTCCAAAATTCAAAGAAGGTATTGAAATTGTTTTGCACCACCCAATCAAAGGAACTATTAAAAGTGCCACAATAAGCGTTACACCAACTGGTAAATACTTTGTTTCAATATTGGTTGATACTAATACTGAAATACCTATTAAAGCACCGATAGCCGAAAGCACTACTATTGGTATTGATTTAGGTATCAAAACTTTTTTAGTAACTTCTGATGGTTTAGAAATTGAAAATCCAAAGAACTTACGCAAAGCACAAAATAAATTAAAATATGTACAACGTAAATATTCAAAAAACAAAGGTAAGCGTACTAAACAACGTCTTGCCTTACTACACGAAAAGGTAGTAAACAAACGCAAAGATTTTCTGCATAAAACATCCACTAAGTTAATTCGTGAGAACCAAACGATTTGTTTAGAGGATTTGGCTGTAAGTAATATGGTAAAAAACCACAACTTAGCACAAGCAATAAATGATGTAAGTTGGTCAACATTTGTAACTATGTTGGAGTACAAAGCTGATTGGTATGGTAAAAATATCTTACGAATAGGACGTTTTGCACCATCATCTAAGACTTGCTCTTGTTGTGGGCACATCAATAAAGAACTAACACTTAAAGACCGTGAATGGACTTGTCCTAAGTGTAATTCTGTTCTTGACCGTGATGTAAATGCTTCCATAAATATTAAATCATTTGCTCTTAAAAATCATTTGAGTGGGGAACACACTCTTAAAAATCGTAACGAACTGCCTACATTAGTAGGAGTGATGACTTACGAAGCCCATCCCATCGCCTTTAGCGTGGGTGGGTAGTTCACTTACGGCTTGATAATAAAATTTATGTAACAAACGCTATTACGTTATTAAAAGACAAAAAATTCATTAAAACGAATGAAATTAAAGGTGGCTGGTTATTATATCTATCAAAGTTCCAATGTGCGTTATAGTATTAACCCGACAGCAAAACTTACAATCCCATCTGGCGGGAATATCGGGATCTGAACAACTAATCTGACAGTACTAAATTATTCGTTAAAAAAATAAAAAAATTAAAAACTAAACAAAAATTATGGCACTAGAACTAAACTTCAAAAGTGATCATGGCTTCACAGCTAACTTCTGGATAATTACAAATTATGGTTATATCAGAAAATCATCAACTCTTTATGATTTAAAAGTTATAATAGAGTGTTTCATCGACAGAAATGCGTTTGAAACAGGAAAAACACCATTAAGTCGTCTCGCAAGACATTTCGACGTTGATACTGAAAATAAAACATTGGCAGAAATGTATGCTTTAATTAAAGAACCTATTATGGTTGCTGATTCAATGGAAAGAGTTCGCGAAGAAGATATAAACCAAGAGCCAAAGGAACAAACATATACTGATAGTAATTATTTCAAGGATGCTATCGATGTAATTGAAGAAGAATAATAAAAATAAAAATAAATTAAAAACACAAAATTATGGATTTAAAAGAATTAAAAGCACATGCATACGATTGTTTAGCAAATATTCAACAATGGCAATCTGAATTGGAAAAAACTAATATTGAAATTAGTAAACTTATTAATACTGAAACGCCAGAAGTTATTCCAACCGAAGAATAATTATTTCAAGCAACAAATGTTATTACAACCATACATTATCTAAAGATATGTATGGTTTTTTTTTGTTATAAAGACTATTTATAATAAATAAAATATCCAAGATAATTTCTTTTTGGAAAGTGAAAAAAAGATAATTAAATGAGTGGTTCAGAATTTGTCGCAAGAAAAGGTTTAATAATAAAGAGTATACCAAGCACCAGTGGTTCGAATAATTTTCTTGTTATTGACACAAGTGGTAACACATATACACAAACTGGTGTATCAGTAATAACTGATTCTAAAGAATATAATGGATTTGTTGATCCGAATACAATTGCTGTTACATACGATTGGACTGGTAGAACAGTAACACTAACGGGAACAAATTTAAATTATTATTGGAGAGGGAATTTACACACATTAACATCACCGTGGACATCCACTGGTCATACAGCAACAACTGGTACTTGGTATCTATCTTCATCGGATGGTGTTAATTTTACGTGGGCACTTAATACAATGTGGGAATTTTCAAATGTATTAGTGGCTAATGTTAGATATGGCGCAACATCCGAAACATCATATGGTGTAAAGGAAACTCACGGATTAATGAGCCCCACCACACACGAAGAATTTCATGACACGATTGGTACTTATGTGGATTCTGGTTGTAAATTAACTACTAATAGTTATCTTGAAAATTCGCCACTTGATACATCAACTCGACCAGGATTTGATGTTGGCGTGATTAAAGATGAGGATATTTCACATACCATAAGTTCTTGGCCATCTGGAACCACACATACAACAATGTATGTTGGACCAAGTAACGTTTCAACTTTTAATGTTGCTGCAACATTTCCTTTTATATTTAGTGGTACAACATACATGCAGGTTAATAATCCAACAACAGGTATTATGGCGAATGGTGTAACTGCTCGTTGGTACAATGTTTATCAAATTCTTGTACCATGTACAACAGATGTGAGTTCCACAAAATATAGAATGATTATGCTTCAGCCACAAGCGACATTTACATCATTAGCAGCTGCACAGGCCGAAGATCCGAGAGGATTAAATCTTGGTGATTTTGCAACATATAATGATGAATATGTAATATACTCAAGAATCACATATGTCACATCCAATGGTGATACTAATTCTGGAAAATGTAGAATTTCCACAGGTGGTGTTACATATATTAGTGGTAATAAAATATCTCAAGTTTCGGTTACTGGTTTTTTACCGTCAAATCACAGAGCATTATCAAATTTGACATGGAGTGATTCTGGACATATAGGTAACATTAATTCGATTGCTGGATTTGGTGCATCTGGCGAGGCAACACATATTACTCTTATTAATGGAACTTCTGGATCATCTGGTGCAACTGTAGAAGGTAGTTCAGGTTCATCAGGAGTGACGGAAGCTGGAACATCGGGTTCATCAGGTAATAGTTCAACTGTTGATTTCTTTTCAGGTCTTATAGATACTGTTGCGAATACAGAATACTTATTGGTGGTTAATATTCCGTTTGCGTGTACGATCGATGAAACAACAACAAAATCGACAAGTGGTTCATGTTCAGCACAATTTAAAATTAATGGTGCTATTCTTGACAACTCACCAAATAGTGTTGGAGCAGGAGAGGATATTAAATCACATACTTCGACTAACACCGTAAACACTGGGGATGATGTATCGATGCAGGTAAGTGCTAACTCTTCTTGTTTAGGGATGTCATTTACAGTAAAATTAACAAAATAATGTCATCATTTATACATATACAATCAATAGCGGAATTACCAATACCAACCTCTTTTAGTCTTTTTTGGAATGGTTCAAGTGTTATTATGACTTGGGGTGTGGATCCTCTTTTATCTACAGAGATATATAGAGACGGCACTTTTTATTTATTAATGAGTGTTGGTGTTACGAATTATTTTGATAGTGCAGTCATATCAGGTAATATCTACCAATATAAATTAAGATCAACCAATGGCATATTGTATTCACAATTCACAACAGAATATTCAATACTTATACCATAAAGTTCACACGTGAACTTAAAAAACACTTTATTCATCTCATATTTTGTTTATTATTGTAAAAAATGGTAAATTTGTGGTAAAGAAATATCAATGAAAAATGGATACATATATAAAATCTCCAGATGGTGAGATATTTTGTATAGTTGGAAGGAAAAATCATGACGAACCGCCTACGTTAGTAGGAGTATTGACTCATGAAGCCCATCCCATCACCTATGGCGTGGGTGGGTAGTTCACAAGATCTGGAAAATATAACGGATATAAATTATTAAAATCAGAAAAAATATGGAAGAAAAAAATAATAACTTATTGAAAATCATACTATTATGTTGCCCCCATCTTTCGACTGGTGGACTTCCAGAATATGTACGAAAACAAATTGAGATTCTCAATAATTCATATAATGTATATGTGTTGGAGTATGAAGATATAACTGGTGGTGTTCTTGTTGTTCAAAAAAATAAGATAAGGGAACTTATAGGTGATAAATTAATCACAATTCCTTATGGGGGTGATAAAAATATTGTAATTGAAACAATAAAGAATATTAAACCAGATATTATTCACATGGCTGAGATGCCTGAATATTTTATGGATGAAAAAATTGCATCCCAGATATACACAGAAAATAGAGCATATAAAATATTTGAAACGTCTCACGATTCATCATTTAATTGTAACAACAAGAAATTCATTCCAGATAAATTCATTCTTGTGTCCGATTATCAATTGGATATGTTAAAACCTTTGAATATTCCTGCAGAAGTTGTTGAATACCCCATCGAATATCAGACAAGACCCGATAGAATTGAGGCACTAAATAAATTAGGTCTTGATCCAGAGTATAAACATGTGCTACATGTGGGATTATTCACACCTAGAAAGAATCAAAAAGAATTCTTTGAATATGCAAAGGCATTTGAGGAACAAAAAGTAATATTTCACACCGTTGGTAACATGGCAGATAATTTTAAATTTTATTGGGAACCATTGATGGGAAATAAACCTAAAAATATTGTGATTCATGGTGAAAAAACTAATGTTGAGGATTATTATTCTGCAATGGATTTGTTTTTATTTACCTCAAGAGGTACTGTCACCGATAAAGAAACAATGCCATTGGTGATCAAAGAAGCTATTTCGTGGTCAATCCCAACACTGATATATAATCTACCAGTATATATGAATTATTTTGACAAACATGATATTGTTGAGTATCTTGAATTTGAAGCTTTTGGTAGAAACGTACAGTTAATAGGGATGAAGTTAGGTTTAGTACCATTTTATAATATTGTTGATGATGAACCGACGCTTAAAAAATCATGTGTAATTATTTCAACATACCCTGAAAATAAAAATATAATCGATTTAACAATAAAATCTATTCAAGCTGTAAAAGCCCAGGGGTATGATGTAATTTTAACATCACATTTTCCAATCCCATATGAGGTTCAACAAATGGTTGATCATGTGATATATGACTCAAATAATATTCTCACATATCACGATTTTTATTCAAAATATTGGCAAAATACTGATGATTATGCCGTTGTTTTGAATCTGAAGGGTGAGAATAACCATATCTATCATGGTGCTGCAGTATACAGCAATTACTTTAATGGCATCAATTACGCCAATAAATTAGGATATGAAAATGCGGTCTGTTTTAATTTTGATATGATTATAAGTGATCCGAAGGTGATACCATCTGTTTTAAATGATTTAAACACCAAGGATGCCATCTTTAATCATAGCAATGCACTGGAAGGTAATATATTAAGAACAGTCTTCTATGGAATTAAAACCGATTTCTTTATAAAACATTTCAAAAGAATAGTTGATGAAAAAGAATATAATGATTGGAAAACAGAAGTGGGTTCCGAATCAAACGGATTGGAGAATATATTTTACCACACATTAAAACATCAAATGGATAATATAAAATTATTAACTGATAATGAATTTTATAACTCATTGTTGAATGATTGTGAAAAGGATCTTTGTTCAAGGGTTGAATATTTCACAGTATTACCAGTTAAGAATCATCCTGATAAATTTGCCGTTTGGATTACCACATCTAATACGACTGATAATAGGAAAATGGAATTACTTATAGAAGATAATTTAATTACAATTCCCATCACTGAGTCCACCAATTACTATAAATTGGTTGATTTTAAAGAAAGTAATCATACACAAATAACTTTGTTTGAAGATGGTAAACCAAGAAGCACGATTATTGTTGATGATGATTATATGGATAACAATATAATTGATAATGGATTACTCACATTAAAAGAATTTAACATCGATGAGTTGAATGTTCGTTATGATTTATCAGACAACAGATTTGTTTTTAATTATAACACACCTGATGATTTGGGTGGTTTATATACAATCTCAATTACCGATCTGGATACAAATCTACCGATACATAAATTTGATGGTGATCTAAGGAGTGTTCTTTGGTGTGTACCCTATTCAAAAAGTGCCACGTTTTATATAAATTATTACAATCAAACAAATGGATATTGGATCAACATATATGATCAGAATAAAACACTAATCGGATCAAAAGCTATTGAGGTGGGACAAAATCCACCAAAGGGTAAATATTATGATTATGGGTATCCAGATGATATGTCAATCATGGCATCATATATTGATTTTAATTATAATGATATGTATGGTGATATTTGTAAGAATGCAAAGGTAGTTATTGACGCAGGTGCAAATGTTGGTGTCTTTACGGATTATATTATGACAAATAATCCTGATTATACAGATATATTATTAATCGAACCTATTCCAGAGATGAACAAAATATTAAAGGATAAATATAAATATGATCCTAAGATAAACATCATACAAGGGGCACTACATTCTGAATCCGATAAAGAATTGGAATTCTTTGTGACAGAAGGATCATCAACATCGGCTTCAACAACAAAAACCCAATATAACGAATCAAAGATATTAAAGGTTCAAACAGTTTCATTAAATGCTATTTTAAATGGAATTGATATGGTAGATGTGCTGAAATTGGATATTGAAGGTTCGGAGTATGAAGTCTTTGAATCTTTGGATGAAGAATGTCTGAAAAAAATTAAAGTAATAATATTGGAGTGTCATCACAATGTGAATAACATTCTGAGAGAAAAAATATTAAATAAATTAGATGCAAATGGATTTATATATTCAGGTTTACCTGATTTTACAGAAACAAACTCTGATGAATCCATCATACAATGTAATTTTTATTGTAAAAACACAAGAATATGAAAATATGTCAAGTAACACCAGGTTTATTACCAATCCCACCTAATGCGCATGGTGCAATAGAGAAATTAATCTGGATGTATCACACGCATGCAAAGGCAAATGGTCTACAAAGCGATATAAAGTACTTAGACGAGGTTTTGTCTCAATATGATGTCGTACACATCCATGTAGCTAATCTCGCGTTAGAGGCTTCGAGAAGGGGCTTAAAATACGTTTTCTCATTACATGACCATCACGCTTATTTATATGGTAAAGATTCGGCACTTTATAAGGAAAATTTGGAGGCAATTGACAAATCAATTTTTTCCCTGGTACCTGGTAAATTCCTTATTGAATATTTTGATAATCATCCGAAGTTAAGATACTTTGAACATGGCGTTGATACGGATTATTTTAAATACATAATGCCAACAATTATGGCTGATTATACAATGCCAAAGCATAGATTACTTTGTATTGCCAATAACGGATTTGCGAATGATCAGAGTTTCGACAGAAAAGGATTTTCATATGCCATCGAAGCAGCAAAAAGATTGAATCTACCGATCACCATAGCAGGACCGTCAAACAATAAATTGTTTTTTGAGAGATATAAACCAGAATATGATAAACTTAATATAATATATGATCTGATAGAGGAAAAATTACGTGAGGTTTATCAAAACCACACAATATTTTTACATCCATCGATGCTGGAAGCTGGTCATCCAAATTTAACACTTCTGGAAGCTATGGCTTGCGGACTTCCTGTTGTTGGTACCTATGAGGCTGGCAGTAAATTGTCTGGTCTTTATATCGTTGAACGAGATGTTGATCAGATTGTTAATGGAATAACAACTGTAATTGATAATTATATAGATTATCGTCAATATGCACTGGAAACGGCTAAAGAATATTCATTTAATAACACAACAAAAAAACTATTTAAGATGTACGAAGAAGCTTTAATTCCGCAGAGTCAAATGAAAAATGATTTAATAAGAATCTATGAAACAACACCAATTACAATAAGGAAAGCTCTGGAACCAACAAATAATTTCAGTTATACATTTGTAAATGGACCTGAAGTTAAGATATCTGGAAATAAAGAAGCTGATTTTAAAGTTCAATTTATTGATAAGAATACAAATATGATTCATTATGAATCACTATTAAAGAATAATCATTGGGCTAAGAGTAATAGACAATATTACATAAATTGGTATGTGAGATTCACCGAAAACGGAAAAGTTGTGTCTGAACATAATTTGGATCTAAAAGATAAACATGTTTACATTGCAATCGAATCATCAGCTATTGGTGATACATTGGCTTGGTTTCCGATGGTGGAAGAATTCAGAAAGAAACACGAATGTAAATTAACAGTTACCACATTCCATAATGAGTGGTTTGAAAAAACATATCCTGAAATAACATTTGCAAAGCCAGGTGAAACAATTTATAATTTATATGCAATGTATAAAATTGGTTGGAATTACGATACTGAAGGTAATGTGGATTATAATACAACACCAACAGATTTCAAAAGAGAACCATTACAAAAAACAGCAAGTTCAATTCTTGGGTTGGAACATAAAGAAATTAAACCAAATATATATTTTGAAGAAACAAAGGAAGAAAAAAGTAAGTATGTAGTTATTGCACCACACGCATCAGCCCATGCTAAATATTGGAATTATCCTGGTGGTTGGCAGAAAATAATTAATCATATAAAGAAAAAAGGATATAATGTAATTATGTTAACTGCTGAAAAGTTGGGGGATACATGGCACGATTCAAAATTGGGTGGAAAATTAACCAATGTAATTGATAAAACAGGAAATCATCCAATTGAAGAAAGAATGACTGATATTAAACATGCAAAATTATTCATTGGTGTTGGTAGTGGTTTAAGTTGGATATCTTGGACACTGGGAACAAAAACAATTATGATCTCAGGATTCTCATATCCATACACAGAATTTTCAGATTGTGTAAGAGTATTTAATAATGATCCGTCCATATGTACTGGCTGTTTCAATAAACATAGATTGGATGCTGGTGATTGGGAGTGGTGCCCAGAACATAAAGGTACTGATAGGCATTATGAATGCACAAAATCAATAACACCTGACATGGTGATTAAAGAAATTGATGAAATACTTGCACAGTAAAAATTAATTACCTACCTTTGCATCAACATTAAAAACCAAAAATCATGGAATTACAGACTAAAATTGAAAAAATTAAGGATTATTTGAAGAAAGCGGGACACACTTTTATAATCTTATTGGCTCTCGGAGCTGGATTTGTTATTGGCTTCATTTATAAGGAATATTTGAAGAAGAAAGTGGATGCAAACCCGTTTTTACATATTTATGTTATGCCAAAAACAAGTGTTGCGTTAAACGAAAAGAATCAATTAATCATAGTAAATATGGAAGATGGTTCATATCGTGTTTATGAAGATTCAATTGGTTGGAATATTTTTAATCAATATGCTGCAAAGATGTTTGTAAAGGAACAGCAATCGGTACAACCAGCTCAAATTAAATATGTTGCACCTAATAAAACTACTGTTCCATCTAAATCGAAATAATGAAGATATTCAGCAAATTTATTATATTAATCGTATTTGTTTTTGGGGGAATTCTTTTTCTTGGTCTTTATGATCATGTAAAAGAAAACGAAAAAGAAATAGCTAATGTGGGTATGATTTATAAGGATTTACCACCTTCAATACAAATACATAACTATATAGTTAAATATTCGAAACTATATAATATACCAATTGATATAGCATTCGGTGTGGCTCATTATGAAACTGGATACAATGGTATTTTTCAATGGAAATACGATCCAAGGCAAACTTCAAGTGCAAATGCATATGGTGCCATGCAAATTCAAGTACCGACAGCAAATGATTTTTCTAATGCTACTATCAAAAAAAATGATCTTTTGGTTGATCTTGAGTTAAATGTCAAATTAAGCATGAAAATTCTTGCTTACTTAAAAAATAAATACGGAAATTGGGATCTTGCACTTGGTGCTTATAACACAGGTAGACCACTTGTAAATCAATATGCAAAAGATATTGCCAATTTCGATGCAACAAATACATTTTATGGAAATTAACCAAAAAGATAGACTTAAAGAAGTATTATCAATACCCACATTCGTAGGCAAAGAAGAAAAAATGACAGAATATCTTATGGATTATCTGACAAGAATTAATGTTGTACATTATTCTGATGAATTTGGAAATGTGTATGCGACAAAAGGTATTTCAGATACTTATCCTTGTGTGGTAGCACATATTGATACTGTGCACAAACCAATAAGCTTTAAGGTTTATGAACAAAACGATAAACTTTATGCCATGAATAACCATGGACAAAAAGCTGGAATTGGCGGTGATAATAAAGCTGGCGTTTTTGTTTGCCTGGAACTTCTAAGAAAACAAAAAAACATAAAAGCGGCTTTCTTTGTTTCTGAAGAAGTAGGTTGTCTTGGTGCTTATCTGTCAGATGCAACATTTTTTGAAAACGTGGGGTATGCGATTGAATTTGATGCCCCTTATCATAATTGGATATCCCACTTTTCTGATGGCATTGAATTGTTCGATCTTAATGGTGAATTCTTCCAGACAATAAAACCCGTATTTGAGGAACATATTAAATTTGATTGGGGAATGCTCGGATATCACCCATATACTGACGTATCTGCACTAAAATCTCTTTATGATTTTACTTGTTTGAATTATTCAGTCGGATATCATAACATGCATTCAGTTAATGAGTACGTTTCTATTGATGAGGTTGAAGGTTCACTCAATATTGCAAAGGATCTTTTAAAAGCACTGGGAAATAAAAAATACGAATTTAAACAAGGGGTTGTGATAAGTGAAGGTAGAATTGAAGATATGAAACAACAAATCCGTGAATGGAAGAGTTACGAATACTAAGAAACGTTTTTAATATAACTTCTTTATTATCAGTTTTTTGTCTTTTGCTAAATATGAAAATATTTATAGATATAAAAAAGATATAAAAACATATGAAACCAGATAAGTTAAAAAACAATTGTGCCATTATCATTAGAATGCCAAAAGATATTAAAAGTAAATTTAAATCACTTTGTGATTCTGAATTGGTAGATATGGGTGTAAAGATAAGACAAATGATTTTAAAAGAACTTAAAAAAAATGAAGAGTGAGTATTTTGAATTATTTAACACTGAAGGAAAAACTCGCGCCAATTGTAAAGAAAAAACTCTACAATTGCGTAATTTAGAATTACATGAAAAAATACTTTCATATTCACAAGAATATAATTTAGTAAATTTAGTGTTTAAAGAAAAATGTTATTGTTATATCTACGATGTGAAGGAGCGACCTAAATGTGAGTGCGGAGAATTATTAAAATATATTAGTTTTGGGTTGGGGTATAATAAATTTTGTTCGGCAAAATGTTCAGGAAATTCTTTGGCAACAAGAAATAAAACAAAAGAAACTAATTTAAAAAAATACGGTACTATTAGTCCTGGTCAAAATAAAATCATTAAAGAAAAGATAAAGCAAACAAATTTAGGAAAATATGGCGCGAACACACCTCTTCAAAATAAAGAAATAAAAAATAAAATAAAGAAAACAAATTTGGAGAAATATGGTTTTGAACACCCAAGTAAATCCAGTGAAGTAAAAGAAAAAACCAAAAAAACAAATTTAGAAAAATATGGTACGAACAGTACTCTTCAAAATGAAGAAATAAAAAATAAAATAAAGAAAACAAATTTGGAAAAATATGGTGTGGAGTATCCAACACAAAGTAAAAAATTATTAAATACACGAAATAAAAATAATAAAGAAAAATATGGTGTGGAACACCCAATGC
>Ga0208613_1000386_pt1 | contig 14797 bp, 9 predicted proteins | sample CryBogmetaGMA6M_FD_184543 | JGI IMG/M metagenome (GOLD analysis project Ga0208613, IMG submission 184543) | Freshwater microbial communities from Crystal Bog, Wisconsin, USA - MA6M (SPAdes) | ecosystem: Environmental > Aquatic > Freshwater > Lake | place: Crystal Bog, Wisconsin, USA | collected... | reverse complement strand
GCAACATTTAACACCGGATCAGCATCCCTATCCCCCTTTGCGCCCTTCGCGGCTTAAGCTGGGTACTCCCAGCGGGTGTTCAAATTCTTCGATTCCCGGCGACTTTACCCCATCCGTGAAGTATCTCGCCCGGCAGATCAGAATGTATAACGGCCTGTCAGGATGAAGTTGCGGCCAGGCTCATTGCAGCCTGATCCATGAATACGATAATCCTCATTCAGGATGTTCTCCACCGCCAGGGACATTGCCAGGGCGGACGTAATCTGGGAACCAACCCGCACCCCGAACACCGCATACCCCGGCGTCCCGCCCGGCGGGATCCGCTGCGTATCACGCTTGTCATCAGCCGACAGCTTGTCAGCCTTCTCCGCCGCATCACACACGCCCTCGACCCAGTACTTCGCGTTGTCCGTCTGCGCCCGCACACCCGCCTGGGCTGTGGGCGGCATAAGACGGGTGACATAATCACGCTTTTTGTCGGGTGACGAGGTCGGATAGGAATCCACCTCGCCCTCCATCCAGCTCGCACTCAGCCAGCCTGACCAATTTTCCGAAACCGTCACCGTGTTGAGCCATTCAACTCCCTGGATGTAACCATTCCCGGAATTTTTCTTGGTCACCTCGTTCAGCCCGTCAATCATGCGCCCGGTCGGCGCCCTGACAATCATGCTGTCAATATCGGTATAGTAATAGGTCAATGCCGATGAAACATGATCGAACCGGGATTTCACACCCACCTCATAGGACAGGAAATGCTCGGGATCCAGGCTGGACACCGGGGTTTCGATCTCATTGCTCCGGGCCGTGTCCAGCCGCGTCAGGTCCGACAGGTTCGGGGCGCGGAAGCCCTGCGAAACCCCGGCAAAGACCGTATGATGCCTGTCCCGGGTCAGGGGATGCAGGAGCCGGAGTGATCCGGCCACGGTATCCCACTCCCCTTCCACGGTCATCACCTTGTTGTTTGCGGGGTTTAACACCCGGCTGGCATCTGTCTGGGCCGCGGTGTACCGAACCCCGGGAATCACATCCAGCTGGTCATCGAGCAGGCTGATTGTGTCCTGCACAAAGAGACCAATCGAATCATACGTGGCGTCATCGGCTACCGGTCCCTGGATACCAACCTTGCTCAGCGCCCCATTGGCTTTGTATTTGTTCAGGTAGGAATCCACTCCATCATGATAGTACTCGGCCCCGTACACCCAGTTGCCCAGGGTGGTATCGGACTCCAGCTGGAGGGAGGATCCCCAGGTGGTGACGTCGAACCCTTGTCTCTCGCCGGTGTCATCCTTCTTGATACGGGATTCATCTTCCCGTTGGACCTGACGGGAGAGGGTCACCTTGACGCGATCAGCGAATGACTCCAGCTTCTTTCCCTCGTAGGTGAGGTAGTCCAGCGTCCGGTGCTGGTCCAAAAACCGGCTTTTTTCATCCCCGGCCTTCAGCCCCTCCCAGGTCAGCCCATAGATGGTCTTGTGGGTTCGCCAGACATCGTCCTGGCTGACCGACTGGTGCCCATACGTCAGCCGGTTATCCGGGTCGAGGTTGACGTCCACGCGCCCGTCAAAATCCAGCTCATCATAGCCGGTGTGATCCTGGCGTCCGACCTCATCCCCCCCGCGCAGATCCCCGTAGTTTTTCACCGAAACTCCGCCGATAAACCCGACGTTCTCATTCACCCGCCCCGCCAACTGCAGCCGCCCAGTGGTGGACCGCTCCGCGGTTGCCCCGCGGTAATACAGTACCGGAGCCAAAACAGGCTTTCCCTGATCATCGGCAGGCGGGGCCACTGTCGTCGCGTTAACCGTCCCGCCAATGGCATCACTGCCATACAGAACCGATGAGGGCCCCATGACCACGTCATAATCGTTCACCGACAAGGAATCGACGGTACTCCAATACTGGTTGGGCCCGTCGCGAAATACTGAGTTATTCAGTCGGATGCCCTCGATGAGCAGCAGATTCCGGAATCCCGTGAACCCCCGGAAATAAGGGGAACCCTGCCCGTAGGCCGTCTTCTGCCCCATCACGGACGGCAGCCCCTGGAACACCTCCGGAGTGCTCCGGGCCGACTTCCGGAGACCGGCGTCCGCCGCATCCAGCTTGTAGGCTGTGTAGGGAACCGACATTTCCTCACGGGGAATACGCAAGGCCGTGACCACAAGGTTACTGGTCGCGCCCACCCCCTCCGGCTTTTCGGACGCAGCCAAGCCCGTCCATGCCCCCGCGAAGCCAGCCGCCATCATCGCCGCACACACTGCCAGTCTTGAGCCTTTTTTCAAACGCCACTCCTGTATAAAGGTTTTGAGTGATAAACGCCTGAACAGGCAAAATAGTTCAGTGCTTTTTTCGTGCCAACCGTGCGCCACACCATCACTCCAGCAATCAGGTCGAAGCGCCGTCAATCTTGCCGAAGCTGATTTTGAGCTCGTTGCGGTGCTTGATGTCGGCGATGCGTCCGTCCTCGATGTAGAGCACGCGGTCTGACGCGGCCAGCATCTTGTGATCGTGGGTGGCACTGATCACGGTGATGCCCAGCTCGGCCTTGATGGACCCCAGCAGGGCGATGATTTCCTCACCCGTCCTGAGGTCAAGGTTGCCCGTGGGCTCATCGGCCAGCAGAATGGAAGGCATATTGGCAAGGGAACGCGCCACGGCGACCCGCTGCTGCTGGCCGCCGGAAAGCTGCGTCGGACGGTGATCGTGGCGGCCCGTGAGGCCCACACGATCCAACAGTTCGCCGGCCCGGCGCCTGGCCTCTTCATCCGACGCCCCTCCGAAGGTCATGGGCAGCATGACGTTCTCGAGGGCGCTCATGACGTCAATCAGGTTGAAGGTCTGGAAGATAAACCCCACCTTGCGGCAGCGCAGGTAGGCAATCTGCTTCTGGTTCATCTTGTCGGTGCGCATCCCGTCGATCTCGACCGTGCCCTCGGTCGGCGCGTCGAGCCCGCCGATGATGTTGAACAGCGTGCTTTTACCGCAGCCCGACGGCCCCATGATGCTCAGATACTCGCCTCGGTACACATCCAGATCGACCCCCGCAAGAGCCCAGACGGTCTCCGTGCCGAGCCGGTAGCCGCGCTTGAGTCCCCTGGCTGAAATAATGACATCAGTGGACATGCATCTCCCCCACGTCAATCTTGATCTCGTCACGGTCCTGGATCCGCTCGATCCTGCCGTCGCGAACCCAGGCAATACGGTCTGAGGCGGCCAGCATCTTGTGGTCATGGGTGGCGGTAATGACGCTTACACCCTCGGTCTCGTTCAGTTCCTTCAGCAGGTCAATGATCTGTGCGCCCGTCGTTCGGTCGAGGTTGGCGGTCGGCTCATCGGCCAGAATGATTGCCGGGCTGTTCGCCAGCGCCCGCGCGCAGGCCACGCGCTGCTGCTGCCCGCCGGACATCTGCAAAGGCTTGTGCAGGATGCGTTCGCCCAGACCCACCTTCTTGAGCAACTCCACGGCCTTGTCCTGGGCCTCGTCCTGCGGCATACCCGCGAAGGTCATGGGCAGCATGACGTTGTCGAGGGCGGTGGCCACGGGGATCAGGTTGAAGGACTGGAAAATGTATCCGATTTTGTGGCAGCGAAGCCAGGCGAGTTCCACCGTATTGAGCGCAGCAATGTCCACCTCGTCAATGTAAACACGCCCTTCGCTCGGTTTGTCGAGGCCGCCGATCATGTTGAACAGGGTCGACTTGCCGCTGCCCGAGGGTCCCATAATGGAGATGTATTCCCCCCGGCGCACCGAAAAGTCCACCCCGTTGAGGGCATGAACCACTTCCTCACCCATCCGGTACGTCTTGCGCACGCCAAGGGCCCGCACGACGTAGCTGGCAAGGATCGCGCCCATTGCAGGATTGGCAGGATCCTTCATACTTCAGACCTCAACGCCATAACCGGGGTCATGCGGGCGGCCTGGTAGGCGGGATAAAGCGCCCCCAGAACCGTTAGCACCAGGCCTGCCGCGAAGCACCCGAGGAGCATGGCTGAAAGTTGCGCGCCGGGCATCAACCCCCAGACTTCGCCGCCATAGAGGGCCGCCCCCTCCAGATACCCCAGGGACACCCCCAATCCCAGGCCCACAATGCTGCCAACGGCCCCCTCAAACAGGCTTTCCAGCAGGAAAAGACTCATGACAAAACTATCCAGCGCCCCCAGACACTTCATGGTGCCAATCTCGCGGAAGCGTTCAGTCACGCTCATCAGCATGGCGTTGATGATGCCGACAAAGCTGATCAGCAGCGCCAGCCCCACCATCCACAGGGTCTGCACCCGCTGATCTGCCATTCCATCCAGGTCCAGAACGCCGGTCCGCGTCAGGCGCTCAATCAGTTCAGGCGACCCCCGATCGACCACATGGCGAACAAACCCGTCGGAGCAGACGATGTAGGAGAGGAAGGCGATCGCCAGGACAATGCCGCTCACCACGAGCATCGAACGCCAGATCCGGACCTTGATCCCCCGCCAGGCAATCCGCACGATTCTGCGCGACGACAGCGGAACGATTTCCGCCTGTCCGGCTGCCGCGACTTCCGATTGACCGTTGGTCTTCATGTTATTGTGAAGGATTCCCCTGCTTCATCACCATCACCACCAATCCCTTGGCCATCAGGGTTTTCAGGAACGTGGAGACCGCGATTTCCGCCTCTGCCAGACTCAGGTGATGACTCTTCGAAAAGAGTTCGATGCATGTCTTTACCGACTTATTTCCATCGCAAAAACCGTAAACTTCCTGTCCATAGGCGTCAAGAGCAAACGTTCGCTGGCACTGCGGATGGGCTCCGAGAAAGCGCTGCCAGCGCGGTCTCTCAAACATGACCGTCACATGAACCTTGGATCCCTTGTGCTCCGTCTTCACCACGGGTGTCCTGACGGGAACCGCCGTCATGGCATCGCTCCGGGCAATCTGTAGTTTACTCGCCATATCCTGTTAGTCGCACGTCAGCAATTCATGTTTTCAACACACCACCGCACCGTCGCCTGATCATGCTCCCGGCGGGTCCGGTACTCGGCAATGAGCAGCCGGTCGAGTGTCCCGTCAACGGCGGCAACCGCCGTGCTGTAGCGGGGGTTGCACCACCCCAACGGAAACCGCAACCGCCTCCAGCCGGACCGGACAATTCCCTCCGCCCCCTTCCGTTCCCATTTTTCCGGCATCGCTGCCGGCGCCTGGCGGCGTTCCGTGAAGGGGGACGTCTCGAGCCAGCCCTGGAGGGAACGGCGCGAAAGGGCCATTCCCGCCGGGTACACCTGGCGCAGCAGCAATTCCTCCTGATCCCCCCCCGCCAAGCCGAGGGCGATGTCACCCGAGTAGAGGTGACGCCGCACCAGTTCGAATCCCGGCGGCGAGACAAACACCACATCATAGAGCGACCACCGGATCGGTTCATCCCGCCCGGACACGCTCAGCGCCGGCAGGACCTCTCCGAGAACGGGGTTACGGGCAACCGCCGACGTCAGATTGGCGGTCACGCATTCGAGCAGGAGCCCGGCCGTCCGCGAGTATCCGTACCACATGCTCTTGGCTTCCCCCTCGCGGACCTCAAAGTCACGCGCCCAGGCGCTGGCATCGAACCCCGGGGGACACGGCGCCCCCGGCTCCGGCATCGCCCGTTGCCTGCTGAAGCGCTCCCTGAACCAGCGCTGCACGTCAAAGCCGTCATCCTTAACCCGCCGCCACTGAACAAGCAGTCGTGGCTGCTCCCCGTCGCCGATCATCATCGAGCCCTTGCGGAACTCACCCTGGATCTTCAGGGGCCGCCACTCCAGCGGCACGCGAATCCGCCAGCCGCACCACGCTATTTCAGAAGTCAGCATGCTTTAAATCGGCAGCACATTGGCACTCTTGGCCATGAACACGAACCCAAGGCCCAGCATGGTGATCAATCCCATACCGGCACCGAACCCGGCGGCAAAGACAATCCGGTATTGCGGCCATTTGTCGCCGAACCACTTGCGGCACCCGTAGCGGCCCAGGAAGGCCCCGATCAGGGTGGGCAGAATGGTGTGCGGGAGCGACTGGGCCATGCCGCCAATCATCCCGTAGACCAGAAAGATGGGCAGGTTGAACCAGGCCAGCACGGCATAGACCGAGAGGGCGATACCGAAGCCCGCTCCGAGATAATCCGCACGGAAGGACTCGAAGAACGGACTCACGCCCGCATCCGGCATCGTTGCCGTCCACACCAGACCCTGGTTGTAGGCGTTCAGTTCCCAGAATTCATTGGCAAAGGGGAACATCTCGCTCGGAACCGGCCCGATCGACCAGATGAACTGGGCGAAGATGAGGGTGCCGATGATCATGAGCGGATAGATCACAATCTCGGACTTGATGAGCGAGGTGAATTTCGTCCCGGTCAGTTCCATCTGACGGAACTGCAGCACCTGCCCGGCGTAATTGTGCATGGGAATCGGCGCGAACCAGATCGCCGCACCCTTGTAGCCGGAAAAGACAAAGGAGGCCTCCTTGACGAAGGGGATGTTCACCTGCTGACCCACCACGCCCTCCATGCGCGCCGAGATGTAGGACATGAAGGGCGTGTAGACAAAACCGTAAAAAAGCAGCAGCCAGAACGGGAAAGGCCCCGCGAACAGCGGCCCCGACAATTTATTCACCAGCACATAGGCCAGCACCAGGTAGGTCGTCGTGGACACCAGGTAGATCACGACACCCACCCAGACCGGGATGTCGCCACGTTCCTTGTTCGCCTGAAAAAGCTTGCCCCAGTCGACGCGCGGTCGGCCCATCTCGTCCATTTCCTTTTTCTTCTTCTTGAAAACGCTGTACATGTGGATGAAGCCGATGATTGCGATCGCAAAGGTCAGCCCGAGACCAAAGCTGAAGTAGAAATCGAACACATTGGAGCGGATCGTCTCGATCGCGCTCAGCCCGCGTTCCCAACCGCTCAGGACGCCGTGATGCTGCAACACCGGGTTGGCGACCATGGTGAAGACGACCCCGAACAGGGACCCCACCATCGCCCAGAACGGCATGACCATGCCGGTGATCACCATCCCCAGGTCGAACGAGAACATCATCGGCATGGCCGGCAGGATGTTCTGCGTGTAGCTGGTGAGATCAACAAAGGGCATGGGAATGAGGCGGATGGGCTGGGCCAGAATTCCGCCCGTGATAGTCGGGATGCCGATGTAGAGGAAGCCGAAGCCGATACCGAGTGCGGCGCCCATGGCGAAGACACGGTAACGCCACGTCTCCCGGTCATTCGACGCGTCCGCCAGGGCCGTCATTCCGGCGGCGCCGACCGGCGCCATGGGGAAGGGAAGTTCCTCGACGTCCGCCGTCAAACGGTACATGACGTAGCCCAACCCGAAGTTGTCGATGCGCTGGATCAGCATCGTCAGCGCCCCAAGCCCGATGGGAAGCATCCAGGCCATCATGAAGAAGTTGTGCTTACCGAGGATTTCCGGATCGGTCGGGGCGTACCACATCGGGATGTACTCGAGCAGACCCATCTTGCGCAGTTCCTCGCTCTGCGCCAGGAACTGGCGCCACAGCCAGCCCTCGCCGCCGGCCGACATGGCGGCCCCGCACATGTAAAAGAGGACAAAAATCTCAGGACGCTTCAGTTTCTTGAAGGCGCGCCGGGCAATCTCCACATAGAGCAGAACGGTGACCCACTGCGCGGCGCCCCCCATGGAGAGGCCGGCGACAAGGCTCATGTAAACCGAAGCCGGGGCCATCACAAGCCCGACAAACAGCCCCATCAGCACGGTCCCGGCATTAAACCCATCCTCGAAATGCCCCGGGGGCTTCATCAAGTCGCGGAACTCTCGAAATTCGGCATCTTCACGCATGAACCGACATCTCCTCTGCCTGCCTGATGTACTCCATGATCCGTTCCGGCTTCACATTGCGCCACCCCAGCAGTTGACGGCGCAGCTCGCCCAGGAAGGTCTGGTTGAGGCGCCACCAGGTGCCGACCTGACCCGTACTGTAGGTGAGCCTGATCCGGATATTGCATACCTCATCAATATCCTGAAAGACCTCGATCTGGACATCCTGCCTCACACCGAGATCGTAAGGAGCCAGCCATGTCGTGGCGCGCAACCCCGCCACGGTGTCGCCGCCGGCCGGCAGGAGCTCCACATGATCGGCCGTGAAGGCGCCGATGCCGCCGTCGGTATGCGCATCCATGAACTCGTAGATGAAGGCCACCAGCCCGCCCGAGGCGGCCCGGGTCACGGTAAAGGGCAGCAGCTCGTTGATCACGCCGTTCTCAGGCTTGGGCACGCGCCACGTCATGTCCTTGCTGGGGGTCGCCAGCTTCCCGGCCATGACCGCAGGGACCAGCGCGGAGAGCAGGACCACGGCCATCACCAGCCCCATGGTCATCATGACATTTGATCCCGAGTAGTTGAGCGTGATCCCCCCCATCAGGTTGAATGCCGTCAGGATCTTGGCCAACCCCTGCCCAACGATGTAGCCGAAAACCGACCCCATCAGCCCGTAGGTGGCCGCCTCGGCCAGGAACAACATGCCCACGTGCTGTGGCGCAAGCCCCAGGCTGGTGTAAATGTGAATCTCCTTTTTCCGTTCCGCCACGGAATTCAGCATGGTGCTGAAAATGATCAGGGCCGCGATCGCCAGGGGGATCAGCAGGTTGCGCGGCGGCCGGGCAATAAGCGGCGTCGCCACCACCACCCTCACGTTCGAGCCCTCCCCGTAGTACATGGGGAAGGCCAGCACCTGCATCAGTTTCAGGGCGGTTTTCTCCGCGGCCTCACGCGACGCCCTCAACAATGCCATACTGCGCAGTTCGCCATCCATTTTCCGGACAAACTCCGCGGGCAGGATCACGACCTCGTCGCCGGTGACGTGGACGGCGCCGCTATCGGGGGCCACGCCGACCCCGGCCGCCAGGGAGGCCTCCATCTCCTGGCTCGAGCGAACCTCCTCGCGCTCCGCCGTGAAGTCGTAGGGAAGGAGTGACCGGCCGTCCAGCATCTTCAATTTGTTCTCCACGGCGACTGAATCGAACACGCCGGCAAGTTCAAGTGCCGCACCCGCCACCAGGATCCGGTCGCCGGGCTTAACCCCGAGGTTTCTCGCAGTGTTCGCCGAAAGATAGCACGCGTCACCCTGGCTGAACCGTTCCCAGTTCGGCATGAAGCGGTCCGGTCGCGTAATCTCCCGTTCGCCCGGAGCAAGCCCGAGTCCGGCCTTCAGGGGAATCTGTTTACCGGTCACGGGATGACGCAGGTGCAGCCGCCACGTTGCAACAGCGGGCTTCACCCACCAGTACCGCGGCACGAGCTGTCCCTCCCCCTTGAGAAGATTGCCGACGGAGGCAATCGCCCCCGGGTTCATGGCCCGCAGGCCTGGCTGGCTGATCTGCACGCCGGGCGCGGGCGTATCGACGTTCTCGATCCTGAACTGGCGCCGGTTCTGGTACTGCGTCGAGGAAGAGAAGCATAACAGCGCAAATGTGATGAGCACGATCGTGGTGGCGGTGAGCACCGTGCGCAGCTTGCGCTTGCGCATGTTCGCGATACCGAGCCACACGGCACTCCCGATCACGCCGCCCCGCGTGGTCTTCGCCCCGCTGGCCTCGGCATGGCCGCTGCGGATGGATTCCATATCGGCCTCGAACTTCCGCATGATCATGACAATCACCAGCAGGCTCAGCAGCAGGATGCAGAACGCCATCACGATGATCATCGGCTGAGCCGTGATGCGGAAGCTGGGATGGAAGCTCCACAGGACGGCGGACATGAATGCGAAAATGCCCACATTGGTGACCAGCCGTAACCCGATTCCGCGGCATGCAAAAATCAGCCGCTCCATGGCCACGGCAAAGGGGACCAGCAGGATCATCAGGAAAATGGCCCCCTGCGTCACATCGTCACCCAGCGCGCGCACCGCCTCGTAGGCGCGGATTTCGTTGGCCAGCGCCGAGGCCGCCTGGCGGTGCAGCCCTGCGCCGTCATCGTCTTTCAAGGCCTGCCCGGCTTCGGACAGCATGCTCTTCGTCGTCTCGTGCAGCCCGTCGATCACCTTGCTGGTGATGCCGGCCTTGTGAAAGCGTTGCAGGCGCCACTCATTAGCCGAATAGAAGTCCTGGGCCGAAATGTGCGCCGGGATGGAGGGAAGGGGAACGCCGAGTTTGTAACCGCCGGACTGCATGGCCGCACGCAACGAGGCCCCGTCCTTCGCCGCAAATCCGGGATCCAGATTCATCAGCATCATCCGGTTCGCGGCAGCCCCGGCCCTGAGGATGAGCTGCCACCGCGTCTCAGGAAGCAGCAGGCCGAACATCTGTCCGTCATGCATGCTGAAGTGATACCGCTTCGGCGTGCCGCCGCGGGTCACGTCAATGAAGGAAAACTGGGACAGGGGCTCGAGGAACCGGGGGTCAAAAAACTCCGGCCCGTTGAGTTCACGGCACTCAAATGACACCACTCGCGGCGGACTGGACTGCGCGCCTTCCGTCAGGTTGACCTCCGAGGAAACACGCCCGGCGATCATGCTGGCGCTATCCGAAAGTCCCTCCACGATCCGGCCGCGCTCATCCAGGCAGAAGGACTGCACGTTCAGCCTGGTCACAGTCCTGTAAGCCTGGCCCGGCAACGGCGCAAAACAAAACATCCCGTCGGGCCCGGTGCGCGTAAACTCCTGGCGGCGGATACCGACGGCTCCTGCAGGGCCCGGCAGCTTGTTGTCGCCGCCCACCAGTGTGGCGAGCGCGCCAACCTTGGGCGTACGGGGTACGGTTTCGGCCAGCGATTCCGTCACGACCGTCCCGCGCGCGAGGCGCCACTTCGGCTTGCTCCCGCCGGACGGCCTCAGGGCGGGGGCAAAACCGGGGTCATCAAACAGGCGCTTGAGCACATGCCTCGTCACCCGCACCTGCGGGATGAGGCGATTCCAGTCAAGACGGTCGGCCAGGTCCTGGGGGGTGTCCACCCGGGTGCGATTGCCGTCGAGGGTCACCCACGAGGCGGCGGGAATCTGAAAACTGGCCGCTGGCGAGGACATCAGGCCGACGCCACCCACGTTAAACGAAACAGGATCCTCGAGGCCCGCAATCGACTCCGCATTCAGCACCCGCCCCGCGGAGGGAGCGGCCTTCCAGAACGGATCGGAGGGGGACTTCATGAGCTGCTTCAACCAGCGGGTGAAATCCACGGCCGCGGCCACCTCGCTGGTCAGCAAGTGCTGACAGCTGAGACCCGGCCCGACCGATGAGCCGGCATCCGACAGGTCGAGGCCGATCAGGTAGGACACCGGAGCCAGCACCGACTTCGCGCCCCCCATCTCATCCAGAATGGCATTGCGCAGTTCGTCAAGTTTCCCGAAGTAGGCAGCCTGTTTCTCATGATCGGCAAGCTGGTCCCTCACCCGATCCCTCACGATTTTCCAGACAGCCAGTTTCTGCGGCAGAAGGTCCTGTCTCGCGGGCTGCTGGGTCAGCATCTGGCTGAGGATATCGTTGAGCTCGCGGAAACGGACCGTCTTCCTGTCAAGGAGCTCCTGAAGCCGCGCCTTGTCGGGGGACCCGGCCTTGAATATGGCCAGTCGCAAATCGCCGCTTTCCTGCCGGAGCTGCATGATCTCGGGGCCCACACAGTCCTTGATGTAGCGCTGGAGATCGCGATACTGACCCTTGTCCCAGAGTTTTCCCAGGGCCGCCTCCCCTTCCCCAAGCGACTCCACCTGCGCGGCAAAGCGCCGGAAATCATCCAGGCGCTCTCGATCCATCTCTTCGTAGTCCCGCCGCGTCGCGTCCTCCGGGTTCACCGCCAGCAGTGTCAGCAACTGGCGCACACCAAGCTGGTTGATGCCGTACGCATCCACAAAGCAGAACAGCACGGCCCGGCGGGGTTCCGCCGCCGAGGTCTCCCGTAGCAGGTTGAGCAGAAAGGCGGTGTCGATGGCATTATCGGCGCCCGGCGCCAGCCCCATGATGACGCTCATGGAATCGTACGGCACGGCCAGCGCAACGGGCGGCAGCACGCCCGACCCCGGAGCCGACGGCTTGACCAGGGCGCAGATGTTGCGCGCGGTGACCGTCCGCCATTCAGCGTCGCAACGGATAGTGGCGGCCGTGACCGCTCCCCGGCGGAGCGCATCCGCCAGGGCACCTTCAGGCACGTAGTAGCGGGGCATGTAGAGCGCCTGCTGCGCGGGTTGCCGGGCAACGTCGTCACGGCCACCCAACAGCAACACCGCAGACGCCCCCATGGAGAAGGGCTGTTTCCAATTCTCATACGCCGACATCTCCATCACCGCAATCTGCCCCCGCAGGCTGCGGGCGGGCAGCTCCGGGAGTGTCGCCGAGCCGACATACATCAGGCGGCCTGAAATCCCCTCCGGTGGAGTCGTCTTGAGCCGAACCAGATCCGGCCAGACGGGATAAATCGCATGGGTCCCTGCCAGCTCCCCCGCCGTCACTGAAAGATCCGCCCGTTTGAGGACCGGCACAATCACGGGGAATTCCTGGATCCAGACCCTGGCGCCGGGAATGGCTTTGACGCGTTCGATCAACGCCGCCTGGGCCTCATCGTGGCCGGGGGCACCCGGAACGCGGGAAGCATATCCTGCCAGCCATTCGGTATCGCGGCGCACTCCGTCGATAAACGGCTCGGCCGACAGCATCAACGTGCCGCCCAGATAGGCTAACAGGCCCCAATATGGCATCGACCACTTCATAAATTACATATCCAGGAGAATACTCGCACGCCCGACATCCGTCGGATCACCACCGGTAAGCACATACACCACCGGAACAATGGCCCATACAATCACGGCAAAGACTTCACCGAGAACCAGCCCCAGAAAGAGCGGCCGGGCCGCCCGGTACCCGCGCGCACCGCCATAAGTCGTCACCAGCGTCTTGATCAGCCAGCCGAAGAAGATGCTGGGCCATATCGCGTCACCGATAAATGACCCCACAAAGAGCAGCGCAATGGGGTGTATCGGCCACTTGGGAAACATCAGGCAGCACACCAGTAACCCGGTGGAGAGGATGACCCCTCCCAGGAAGTTGGGCCAGCGTTGCACGGTGGGCGGAAGAAAAGATGCCCCGCCCTGGAATTTCTGCACCATGGCAACGGCGGAATCCGCCCGGTCTCCGAATTTCCCGATCATGCTTTTGCCATCAAGCGCCACCTCGTGGCCATAGGCCATCGTGAGGTGTACCGCGCCCGCAATGACCAGGCCGGCAACCAGCACCAGGAGCAGCAAATAAGCGATCCTGGGTTGCTCTTCAGGTTTCCGCTCGCGGTCCAACCCCATGACGAAACAGCACATCACGGCCGCGCAGATGCGCGCCCCGTAATTGAACACAATGCCCACATAACCGCCGATGTAAATGGAAGCCGCCGACCACCAGCTTGTCGGAAACATGGAGATGAACCGGGCGGGCAGCATGGGTGAGAAATTCAGCAGCGGCAACCCGGCTTCACACACAACCCGGGAGACCAGCAAGGCCAGCAGGGTTCCGAAAATTACATACCCGAGCGAAGCCCCCAGGGACAGCCCCACCCACAGGAACCAGCCGAACATGACCGCAAGGCCGGCGACAAACAGCCGTCCGGCGGCCCGGTCACGGGCAACCGTTCCGTCGTCGCTCTTGGAAAGCATCGCGCGGCCGACCTCCGCCCAGTGGGCGCGGCCCAGCCACAGGATCGCCAGGGCGAACGCAAACCAGGCCCCCGTCTTGAAATCCAACTCACCGCCCACCGTCGAGGGGAAATACGTGAACTTGAATATCATGTAGAGGGAAAAGGTGATGATACCCGACCAGATGGAGAGACTGATGCGATTGGGCATGAAATACACAATGCCCACCAGGGTGAAAAAGATATGTCCACCACGCAGCGTCCAGGGGGCATTCCGCCAGACCCCGTCCTGGAAAAGAGGCCACAGGTTCCAATCAAGAGGGAATGCGGGAAAGCCGCCGTTGGTAAACATGTACATCCCGTTGAACGAATGCAGAATCAAAACAAGAAGGGCCCCGGCCCAGAAGAGCCGGTCACGCAGCACCGGCGGCAGACGCCGCCCCGGATCCGGCGATTCGATCAGGGCCTCGTACATGGTCAGCAGGGGAAAGGAGAGCCGCTCCCGTTCGCGCCATTGGGGGTAAACAATCATGCCCATCCCAATCATCATCAGCCAGCATCCCAGAATCAGCGGGCTCCATGCGGCAAGGGGTTTGAGCCACTGGCGCCAGGGAAGCGGCGTGCCGGGCTCATGCCTGCCCTGCAGACCGTCGGACACCGGAGTCTCCTCCCCCATTTCCAGGCGGTCGGGAAACAGGGCGGGCGGCAACGCCATCTTCTTGTGGGCCTCTGCCAGGACGGGGTTGTTATTGGCCGCCTGGGTGTTTCTCGCCACCGCGTAGGGCAAGACCCCAAGAAGACCTCCGCCGGGCACGACGCACGCCATGAGCCAGATCCCGAGGATCAGGGCCATTTGCCGGCGCGTCAGCCGCCAGGTCTCGCGCACCAACGATAGCAGAGGATTCACACCGATAATCACCAGCCCCAGAAGAGCTACCGCGATCTCGGGCATGTAGCTGTCGGAGACCAAGTTGTTGGGCAGGAGATAGTTATTGAGAGGGACGGCAATCCAGATAAAGCAGGCTCCCAGAAGCCCCAGCCCCACGGCTACGGCAAATCGCCCCTTGCTAAATGTCTCACTTTCCATACCATTTCTCTCGATTCATGCCGGAAGGCCGTTTTATGGCCATCACGCCCTTAATAGGACGCAAACTTATCTATCAACTTTCCCTATTTGTCAAGGCACACAAGGGTATTCCCCGGGGGGGTTCTTAAG
>Ga0208613_1000381_pt1 | contig 14879 bp, 11 predicted proteins | sample CryBogmetaGMA6M_FD_184543 | JGI IMG/M metagenome (GOLD analysis project Ga0208613, IMG submission 184543) | Freshwater microbial communities from Crystal Bog, Wisconsin, USA - MA6M (SPAdes) | ecosystem: Environmental > Aquatic > Freshwater > Lake | place: Crystal Bog, Wisconsin, USA | collected... | reverse complement strand
TTATGACTGCCATGGCTATCATGATGTTCTGCCCCCCTCGGATCCCCGGTCCCATCTTTCCAGCACCAATATCGTGGCGACCTGCAAGCAGTGCCATCCCGACAGCACCAAGGGGTTCACACAATATCTCCCTCATGCCAACCCCCTGGACCGCGAGCACTATCCCCTCCTGCACCTGGTGTTCCTGGCCATGACCGGTCTGCTGATCGGCACCTTCGCCTTCTTCGGCGTCCATACGGCCTTCTGGCTGTTCCGGTCCGGCTACCTCTTCCTGCATGACTCCAAGAGCTTCCGGGCCGCCAAGATCAGCACGCAGAAGGGGGACGAATGGTTCACGCGCTTCTCCCCCTTTGAGCGATTCCTGCACATCCTGGTGGTCACCAGCTTCCTGACGCTGGTCATAACCGGAATGCCCCTGAAGTTCCACTACACCGAGTGGGCCAAAGCCCTGTTCCATATTCTCGGGGGCGCCCAGGTTGCCCGCTGGCTGCACCATGTGGCCGCGATCATCACCTTCCTCTACTTCGCCCTGCACCTGACGGAGCGCATCACGACCATGTGGGCCGAGCGGAAGCAATACTGCGACCCGGCCACCGGAAAGTTCAAACTCCGCCTGCTCTGGGTCAAGATGACCGGACCGGACTCCATGATCCCCAACAAGGGTGATTGGGACGACTTCATCGCCCACCAGAAATGGTTCTTCGGCAAGGGACCGCGCCCCGAGTTCGAGCGCTGGACCTACTGGGAGAAATTCGATTACCTGGCCGTCTTCTGGGGCGTCGCCATGATCGGGGCCTCCGGCCTGGTCATGTGGTTCCCCGAATTCTTCTGCCTCTTCATGCCGGGATGGGTCATCAACGTCGCCCTGATCGTGCATTCCGACGAGGCGCTGCTGGCCGCCGGGTTCATCTTCACCTTCCACTTCTTCAACACCCACTTCCGCCTGGAAAAATTCCCCATGGATACCGTCATCTTCTCCGGCCGGATCTCGAAGGCGGAGATGCTCCATGAGCGCAAACGATGGTATGATCGGTTGCTGAGAGAGGGCAAACTGGACGAATACCGGGTCAAGGATGAATGGGCGCAGTGGAAGAAGATTGCCAGAACATTCGGCTACTGTTTCTTTGGAACCGGCGTAATTTTGCTGATCCTCATCATCATTGCCATGGCGTCACGGCTGGTTCACTAAACGGGAAGGGACGGATAAGCGAATATGGTCAGGACACGACTGTTGGTTTCCATCATTCTGGTAACGCTGACGTCCTCCATGCGGGTCTCCCTCGCCCTGGATAACTCGGACTGTTTCACCTGCCATGACGACAAGGCGCTGGTGAAAACCAACGCCGGGGGGACGGCCCTCTCGCTGAACGTGACTCCGGCCGCCTATGGGGCTTCCGTTCATCGCAGCAATCAGTGCGTCTCCTGTCATGCCGATATCAAGGAAGCCCCGCATCCGGATGGATTCAAGGCCACGCCTGCCACCTGTTCCCCGTGTCATGATAAAGACATCACCTCCTATATGGCCAGCGTCCACGGGACCGCCGCCAGATCAGGCAACAGCAAGGCCGCGAGGTGCTCAGACTGCCACGGGACCCACGCCATACTCCCCATCCGCTCGGCGGCTTCCCCCCTGAGCAATGCGAACCAGGGAGAAACCTGCGGGAAATGTCACGCACAAGTCCTCAAGGATGTACAGCAAAGCGTCCACGGCACGGCGATGACCCAGGGGCTGCGCGATGCCCCGACCTGCACGGATTGCCATTCCGACCACCAGATTGAAACCCTGAAAACCGCGTCCCCGATGAAAATCGCCGAGAAGGTCTGCAGCCGCTGCCACGCGTCTGAACGCCTCAACACGCGCTACAACCTCCCCGCCAACCGGTCCAGTTCCTTCTTTGAAAGTTATCACGGCCTGGCCGCCCGGCTGGGCTCAACCAGCGCGGCCAACTGCGCCAGTTGCCATGGATTCCACAAGATCCTGCCCTCTTCAAATCCCGACTCCATGGTCCATCCCGCCAACATGGTCAAGACCTGCAGGAAGTGTCACCTCGGCGCCAATGAGAACTTTTCCCTCGGTAAAGTCCATGTGGACAACACCGTAACCCCGGATATCGGCAGCGTGGTGAGCCGCTGGGTCCGCTGGATCTATCTGGCCCTGATTGTGGCGATCATCGGAGGGATGATGGCCCACAATCTGCTTACCTTCCGCAGGAAGCTGATCATCATCTACAGCAAAAAGGACCGGTCGATCATCAGGATGAACCTGATTCAACGCATACAGCACTGGCTGCTGCTCACCAGTTTCACCGCCCTGGCCATCACCGGATTTGCCCTGAAGTATCCCGACGGGTGGATGTCATACCTGGTGGGATCCAGCGAGACGTTCCGCCGCATGGGACATCGTGCCGCCGCCGTTGTGATGCTGGCGGTGGCCCTGGCACATGTGGGCTATCTCCTGTTCACCCGGGATGGCCGGAAACTGCTCAAGGATTTTCTGCCCGCCAAGAATGATTTCACGGACCTCTTTACCAACCTGAAGTACCTCCTTGTACCGGGATCGCCCAAGCCGAAATTCCCGCGCTTCAGCTACGGGGAGAAGGCGGAATACTGGGCCGTCGTCTGGGGCACCGTCCTCATGGGAATCACCGGCATCATGATCTGGTTCAAGATGGACATGACCCTGTGGCTGCCGCGCTGGGTTATCGAGGTGGCCACCACGATTCATTTCTACGAGGCGATTCTGGCTGTACTGGCCATCATTGTCTGGCATTTCTACCATGTCATCTTCGACCCGGATGTGTATCCGAATAACACCGCCTGGCTGGATGGCCGGGTGTCGAAGGAGTGGTATCACGAGGAACACCCGCTCGACGTCGAAACACTCGAGAATAAAATCCCCTCGGCTTCCGACAAGGATGAACGCCTATGACAACCGAACAGAAGCCCCCCCTGCCCCGCCTTTCGATCTTCAGGAACTGGATCAGTCTGTTCGGCCTGCTGCTCTCCTCGTGCAGCCTGGTTGGCTTCTGCTTTCTCCTGGCCCTGGAAGTCATGACGGGAGGCGCCAACCCCTACATCGGAATCATTGCGTTCCTGGTTGTCCCCATGTTCATGGCCCTCGGCTTGGCGGTCATCGGGCTGGGGCTGATAGTGGAGCGGAGAAAGATGCGGCAGGGCGATAGCCTCGTTCCACCGCCCATCCTCTCCCTGGATTTTTCACAACCCCGGGTCCGGCGCAACCTGGTTATCGCCGCAGGCGTAGGCCTTGTGGTCATGATGGCGTCCTCCATCATGCTTTACGGGGGGTATCACTATACCGAATCGTCCAAATTCTGCGGCTTGGTATGCCACACGGTCATGAAGCCCGAATACACGACTTACCTGCACTCCCCCCATGCCCGGCTATCGTGCGCGGAGTGCCACATCGGCTCGGGGGCCTCGTGGTATGTGAAATCAAAAGTCAGCGGTCTCCGCCAGGTATTCGCCACGATCCTGAACACCTACTCCCGTCCGGTTGAAACTCCGGTAAAAAACCTGCGCCCGGCCCAGGAAACCTGCGAGCAGTGCCACTGGCCGTCAAAGTTCGTCGGGAATCTGGATCGACTCGTCACCCGTTATATGTCCGATGAGACCAACACCCCCTACAGCATCAGGCTCCTGCTCAAGGTGGGCGGCGGCGACCCCACCCACGGTCCTGTCGGAGGGATCCATTGGCATATGAATGTCGGGAATAAAATTGAATACATCGCCACGGACGACCAGCGCCAGACTATACCCTGGGTCCGCAGGACCGATCCACAGGGGGTTGTCACCGAGTTTTCCACCAAGGGATTCACGCCGGATCCCGCGAAACATGTCATCCGCCGCATGGACTGCATGGACTGCCATAACCGACCCTCGCACATCTTCCGCAGCCCTGCCGAGGCTGTCGACATGTCCCTGGCGCTGGGAACGCTCGACCCGGCCATGCCCAGGATCAAGAAGACAGCGGTCGAAATCCTGACTCGGCCCTACACCACGGAGCAGGAAGCCCGGGGGAAAATCACCTCAAGCCTCAACGACAAGTACCCGGGCGATTCCCGGCTACAGTCCGCCACCGCTGAAATCCTCAAGATTTATGCCGACAATTTCTTCCCGGAAATGAAAACCAGCTGGAAAAATCATCCCAACAACCTGGGGCACATGGAATTTCCGGGCTGCTTCAGGTGTCATGACGGGGATCACAAATCCCCTGACGGCCAGCTTTCAATCAAGGCCAATGACTGCAATGCCTGCCACATCATTGTCGCCCAGGGGCGGGGTGAGCAGCTGGACAAGCTCAGCGCCAAGGGCCATGCCTTCGAGCATCCCGGCGGCGAACTCGACGAAACGAAATGCAGCGACTGCCATACCGGCGGCCCGCAGTAAGAAACAAAAGGCTGATGCTCCCTCCCGGAGGCATCAGCCCTGGCTTTCAATAGCTTGTGGAACGGTGTTACTTAACGAGCGTCGCACCTTCGATCAGGACATCATACCGGTAGCCGTACCCGAAATCCTTATCAACGGTTACGGGCCCGGCAAGCGTCACGATATCACCCACCTTGGCCACGGACGCCGTTGTCACGGCCAGGTCAGCCGATCCATCCGCGCCGGACCCATCCTGGAGATGCAACCAGTTCTTGCCCATGATGTTGGCCGAGTACTTGACCACCTTGCCGCGCACCGTCACCGTTTTGCCGGCCAGCGAGGCACGCTGCTGGATCACGGCGGCGAGGGGCATCCCGCCTTCCGGGGGTGCAATTTTCTTCTGGGTCATCCGCTCCGCCATAACATCAGCCTTGCCGCATACCGGCTTATTGGTTGCCTGGGTATCGGCCACCGGCGACGGATTCCTTGTCAAATTGACGACCGTTTCGGCGAACAGGATCACCGGGAAAGTCCGGTTCAGCGACTTGCTATGAAAGGACTTCATCGGCATCCCCTGCCGAACTTCCACAACCTCACCCACCTTGACCTCGAATGTAGGGGCCGCCGCCCACTTCTCGCCGGTTCCGTCATCCACCGCGACATAGGTGTACCGGCCGGCATCCATGGTCTGCGTCACCTTCCCCTTGAGCCCGCTCCCTGAGGGAACGGACTGTGCCGCAGAACCGCCCTGCCCGGCGTTTGAAGGGCATACGGCCCCTGACCCCGCAGCGCCTGCAGGACAGCCTCCCGCAGGCATCGCAGCCTTATCCTCACAGAACCCCGCAGGCAGGGTGGCCAACAAAAGCCCCGTAGCAATGACAACCGTTTTCATCTTCTGATCCTTTCGTGGTTGGTAAAATTCCGCACGACCCCGGTCATGATGCATAACTGTGCAGTCCTGACAGGAGGAAGTTGACTCCGAAATAGGTAAACAGCACCGACAGGAAGCCGACAATGGCGATCCAAGCGGCTCTCCGGCCGCTCCAGCCCCGCATGAAACGGCAATGCAGGAAGGCTGCATAGATGAGCCAGGTAATCAGGGACCAGGTTTCCTTGGGATCCCAGGACCAGTAGGTACCCCAGGCGGAATTCGCCCAGACCGCCCCGGTCAGGATCCCGAGGGTCAGGAACAGGAAACCGAACGAGATCGTCCGCGACATCACCGAATCCAGAGCCTCCCGCGTCTCGGGCTTGACGGTGCTGGAATCCCGGTCCACCACCAGGAACCCGATCCCGATCAGGAAAGCCACCGCAAACCCGCCATATCCCAGGAAACAGGTCAGCACATGGAAGGTCAGCCAGTTGCTCTGCAACGCGGGCATCAGCGGCTTGATGGCCGACTCATAGGTACTCGCATGGGCCAGGGCAAGACAGGAAAACGCCGCCGCTGCGGCGCCCAGCCAGGGAATGTTCCGCTGGAGGCGGAGTACCAGGTAGATCACCGCCACCGACCAGGCGAAGAGAACGAGAGATTCAAACATGTTGCTGAACGGTGCCCGCCCCGCCTCGCTCCAGCGGATCCCGATATAGATTGTCTGCAGCAGGGCTCCGGCCCCGATCAGGACGGTGGCGAGGATATCAAACAAGCGCCGCGAGGACATCAGGTAAACCACGGCGCAAACCAACGCCCCAAGATAAACAGCTAATCCGGCATTAAACAGATTGATCATACCGCCTTTTCCGATCCTTTCCTTTTGTCATCCAGATAGGGCCCGATACAAAACACCACAGTCAACCCCAGCATCATCAACAGGAAACCCGCATAAACAACCGGAACCCCGGGATCGCGTACCACTTGGAGCGAGGTCCAGCGCAGATCCTCCGGGTTGTAGCTCAACTGGTAGAATGTGTAGCCCCGAAAGGTTGTGGGAGAATTCACCGCAATGGTCTTTGTCAGCACCACCGTGTCATTCTCAAGGAATTCGACCGTGCTCTTGAACGCCTTCACCGGTCCCTGGGACCGCCCCATGACCTGCTTGTCCGCACTACTCACGAAACGGAACTGCAAGGGCATCCGCCGACTCCCCCCAGCCCTGTTATGGCGGGTGAAATCCGGAAACCTTGCGAAGACCCATTCGGCATTGGTCACACCGGCGCCTATAACCGACACGTATACCGCCGGATTGTTGGGCGCCTGCGACCGGCTTTTCGCCTCGCCGGAGGCGGCATCCAGATAGAAATCAGGCAGGTATTGTTCCACCTTCACCTGGAACGTGTTGTCCGGCCCGGCCTGTTCCCTGGGTGCCACCACCACGGGGGCATTCTTTTCGTCGAGGGCAATCGGGACCAGCAACTCCTTCTCGGGCCACTGCACATACAGGACATCCCCGGCATTACCCGGCTCGTTCGGCGTCTTGTAGAGTTCAAGCTCGAATTTCACCAATCGCACGGCGAAGGGCAGCGGCATCGGCGTGCCGGTCTGGGACTCGCAGGTGGTCGAACTCTCGCCCTCGCTGAGTTGCAGCACCCCCTTTTCCCCCCACAGTACGCGGATCACACCGCCCGCCAGGACCAGCAACAGGCTGATGTGGGTGACAAGTGATCCGATCACGCGAACCTTTGCGGCGCCCGTTGAGCGGCCGATCGTGCGATAGCGCCGCACCGTACAGACCGTCAGGCTCGCGGAAAAGACAATCAGCAGCGCCGCAAACCACCACGAGTAAAACACCGTCGTAAGACCGACTCTCGCCATGAACTCCAACCCCTTGTGGGGGCCGGGATTCTTCATCAGGAAACGGCCCACCTGCTCGCCCTGCGGGATCAGGGTGCCGGCAATACAGGCCAGAGCGATGAGCCCCACCACGAACAGTGCGAACCGCAGTGAACCAAGCCAGGACTGAATGATGTCCCACGCACTTGAACCGGCTTCAAGCTTGTCCGGTGTTTCCGTCTGATTCTGTTCACTCATGGTGTTACCAATTCCCTTACTTTATAAGCAACCCCTTGGGAGAGAGAAGGGCGGACCTCACGGTCCGCCCTGAAACCATCAATACTTGTCACACCGGCCGGATTACTTCTTAATCGTGGGATCAGGGTGCTTGATCTTCTCAGCCGCCTGTTCAACATCAAAGCCTGTCTTGGTACCCGCCTTGGTAGTATACCTGTCGGCCTTCCAAGTCGGGGACTTGTCGTTGTGGCAAAGCTCGCAGCTCTTCGTGGCCGGGGAAACCATACCCGCAGCAATGGCCTTCGCCTTATCCTCCATCACGGCCTTGCTCTTGTAGTTCTTGCCCGGCCCGTGGCAGGCTTCGCAGGTCACCCCTTCTTCCGGCGTGATCTTGTCAGTCGCAACGGCTTCGGTGAAATTGTAAGCTGTAGCATGGCACTTCAAACACTTGCCGCTCTTCTGGGGATCATCAACGCCAGCCTTGGCGCCTGCCGCCTTGGCCTCGGGAGACCCCAGCAGCTCGAACGCCTTGGCGTGCGGGCTTGCCTGCCACTTGCCGAGCTGATCACCCTTTTCAGCCTTCTTGTGACACATGCCGCAAGACTTGTTGCCAACATACAGGGACGCATCCCGATCTGCCGCCCCGGCGGACACTGCCGAAAGACTCACAACCAAGACCACACCCGCCACCACAAAAGCATCAACCATTTTCTTCATGTATCCTCCCGAGAGTTGAGATTATTCTGCAACAAATATCCTCGCCACACTTTGAGAATGTATACCAAACCTACAGGGTTACAATCAAACTGTTTTGCCTGATTTTATTGTTATTTAAATCTTCCCGCCCTCGTTGCCGGTCAAAGGCAAGTAATGACAAAACAGACCGGCAAAAAACTTGATGAAAGGGCTTGAACGGGGATATAATGCAACCTTATCAACTTAATGGAAATTCTATGAAACCTGCATATCGTTGGATCACTTTGACTGTCCTGTCCGGTGTCGGCGCGTTTCTTCTTCTGGTCCTCTGGCACCAGCAATCCGAGCTAGCCCGGCTCCGCAAGGTAAACGCCGAGCTGGAGGCGGAAAATGGATCCCTGACTGTAGACTCCTCCATTGCCGCCACTGAGAAGGCTTTTGCACTCAGATCCGTTTCCGCACCTGCATCGGAACAAACCGGGTTAAAAGCGGCACGCCCCCGCCCTACCCAGCCGACAAGCGATACGGCACGATCGATCACCGAGGCTCAGGCCTCGGAAAACATCCCCAAGACGAAAGGACCAAAGCCGTGGCACGGGGAAGTCCTGACCGTGAACAAGCCCGCGACTGAACCCGGCATCGCCGTAACGGAAGCCAGCGCCAGACCGGTTGGCGATGGATTGGTCGCCACCATAAATTTCAATTCAACCAGCAACGCCCCCGTGGAAGAATTCGCGCTGGTGGTGCGCCTCCCCAAGCTTTCCGATGCCAGAATCCTGAATCTGGCACCTGCTGATGCGGCCAGTTTCACAGACGCATCAACTCAAGTGCAGCCAAACGGGAAATTCGCGATTTTCAGGGGGACCAGCAAGACCACGGGAAGCACGGCCTTCAACCTGGCCCTGTCCGCACCGGAAACGGTTGATGTGAGGGGTACCGGCGGCATGAAGCCTTTTCTGCTGAAGGTTGACTCATCAAGCGCCACGATCCAGGATTACCCGACTCGCTGAACCACGTTTCGTTACGGCTCGTGGCAATAGAGGCAGTTCCCGCGGGAGCCGAACCGGTCGTGAGACGGAGGCCAGACGTCCTGGTGAAGCATGGTGTTATTCCCACCGGGATGACACCTTGTACATCCGTTTTCCGAACTGCTCGGATGACAGGAGAAGCAGTGCTGGTCGCGCCACCCCACAGCATGAGGATTGGAATGGTTTGCCATATTGGCGGCACCCTCATGACACTGGGTGCATCCCTGCGCCGAAGCATCATGGCATGAAATGCAATGCCGGGAAGCCCAGCCCGCAGGATGCGGGTTGGAATGCGCATCCGAGCCATGGCAAATTGCGCATTGCCGCGTCTCCGGAGCCCCCTGATGACAGGTGTTGCAGTGTGATGCCCGGAACCCGGCCGCATGCGGATTGGGGTGACCTGACGTGAGATCCCCGCCATGGCATACCTTGCACTGTTCCGTTTGCGGGGAACCGGGATGGCACGAATTGCAGTGAGAGGAGCGGAAGCTTCCCGGATGCGGATTCGGATGCGTGTCAATCGTCCCCTCGTGGCAGAGGGCGCAGCCGGTTCCGCGTTCCTTGCTGGTGTGGCACTTCTGACAGTGCCCCTCTCTCCATCCTGCATTATGGCTCTGGGGCTGGGTTTCAGCATGACAGGTTGTGCAGGAGTCGACCTCATGGCAGACCAGGCACTTCTGCCGGTTCCATGCTGCCTGGATCCCATGGGTCTTCAGTCGCCAGAGGTTATTGTGCGAGGCTGGCTGGGTGACTTGGTGACATTCGCGGCAGGAGGGCTCCGTATGACAGATCGTGCAGGCCTTCTCATCCTTGCCCGAAAGGAGACCGTGTCGCTGCGTCCAGTCGGACTTATGGTTAGGGGGCGGCGTTTTCGGATCCATATCCACATGACATGCGACGCAGCTCGAGGCCGACCGGTGCGCCTTGTCGCGGATCTCACGTTTCGTCTCGCGATTCATCAGGGGAACCTGCACAAGCTTCTTGTCCATCAGGTTCCCATGACACTCTTCACAGCGGTTGGAGAGCAGTGCCGTATGGACGAAGACATCAGCCTCCTGCTTGACCGCAATCTTGTCAGGTGCAGCTTTCAGGGCGTTCAAGGCCGACTTCATGTTCTTGACCTTATGACACTTGCCGCAGGTGCTCTCGTCCACCTTCTTCGCGTCCATCCAGTCGCCGTGGCAATCCTTGCACGCCTCATGCCCGGCGGCGGCGAAATGACCGTCCTTCACCTTCCCGTGGCAATCCGCACAGGCCATTCCATTGTCCTGGACATGAAGATTGTGATTGAAGACCAGCTTGGCCCCCTCCTTATCACACCCGGCAAGAAGGATCGAGGCGACCAGCAGCGCTATTCCGGCAAATACAGGCTTCATATATATCACACCGTTCATAACCGCACCTCAATGGATGCGCGACCCCGATATCCCAGATCCGATGAACTGCTGTCGTCCTCGATATCACCCTGGAGCCTCAAGGTCAGCTTGCGGGTCACGTTCCACTTCATCCTCAGAAAATAGGAGTACGAGAAGGGGTCTTCAACCGTGACGGTCCCGTCTTCCGAGAATACAGTCTGTCCCCCGTTCATCGAATAGGAAATATCTGAATAGGAATTGTAGGTATATTCCGAATACGAGGTCCCCAGGCTGACCTCCCAGATCCGGGCGTACCGGTACCGGATCTCGCCGCTCAATCCCAGGAAACTGTCCCCACCCGACAGATCCCAGTAATCCACCGATACGGAGGCGCTGACCTTCTTGTTGGGCTCGAACGTGAGGACAATATCGTAATCGTTATAACTGCGGTTGGCATACTCGTTCTCATCACCCTCCGCAAAACAGGACGATATGCCGGGGGACAGCAGGAAGTGAGACGACAGTTGCTGTGAAACCCTCGCGTAGGCATAGGTCGAAGGCTCCTGCCTGCCCAATACCTCGTATAAGGGTGAATAGGCGCGGGTCCTGGCATCAAACGAGCCCCACTGGCTTCCGCCGCAGTAGAAATCCGTGGAGCCGCCCGGTGCAGAGTAGAAGAAATCCGCCCGCGCCATCCGGAACTCATCGTTCAACACGGACGCCTGGGCACTCAGCTGCGCCGCCTCGGTCAGTTCCTGCCTGGACTCCATGAAGTAGTTCTGGTCCGACTCCCCGCTGTCAGCCTCGTACCGGGCAAACGTCAGCTTGGTCCTGTTCCCCGCCCAGGGTTTTCCTGAGAGCCAAAGGCCACCGGCATGATCTCCCGACAAGGAGGTATAATAACTCACAGGATTGCCATAGTACCCCCCTGCCCCAAGCCGCGCGTCCTCGAACACCATCGCCTGGACACCGTCGAGGTGCAGATAGTCGGAAGAATCGATATACTGGCGTCCGATCCGGATCCGGGCCCGGTTCGCCCGGTCATGGGCATCGGCATACAGCTGCAGGAGCCGGTCTTCCTTCACCCCGTCGGAGTTGTCCAGCCCCAGGAACTGATCATCGGCAAGCGAGGTCGAGGCGGGCTTGTCGATATCCTGATGCGAACGACCGGAAGCGTAGAGGTCAAGGCTCCCCCTGAACAGATCGCGCGCGCTGCCATACCAGTATTCGGAGAAGTCGTTGTCCTTGTCGCTTCCCTGGGACCGGTAATCATAGTCCAGACGCAGGCGTCCCTCATAGCGAGCCTTGATGGGTGCCGCGTTCGACTGCGCATCCGCCGGAAGCGAACCGGAGGACAAACAAACCAGCAGGAGGGCCGCTATGTAACGACTTGCCAATCTCATTCCAGAAGGCTCGCTTTCTTCAGGACACTTTAACCGGACAAGACGGAACCGGTCAAGACAACCCGCCCCCGCTTGACCGCCCCCGGCACTACTTGACGATGACGCGGAAGAACCTCTGCGTCGCACTCCGGTAGGACTGCAGATTATAGTACCAGGCATTGGAGCTGATGAAGCTCGACCCAAGGTTGGTCCAGGTTCCGCTCAAGGCGTCCACGGACTGGAACTGCTGCGTCACACCCATCTCCCCCGGCAAATAGGCCAACTCCATGGCCGGCAGGATCTTCACGGCATTCGTTGTCAGTGTGGAAGCCGGGTCAAGCGGATTACTCCCGCCCTGCAACTCGGCAAGATCGGAAATACCGTCAATATCGCTGTCTGAGCTATTGGGATTGGTTCCGGCGGCCATCTCCATGGCATTGTTCACGCCATCGCTATCCGCATCACCCGAGCCGGTCTGGGCGGTGATGGAACCGAATTTCGCAATCTCCCAGTCATCCAGCAACCCGTCGCGATCCACATCGATTCCGCCCCGGAGATCATCAATAGAGGCTTGGAGAACGGCTGTCGCGTACTTGGGATTGTGAACACCCTTGCTGCGGTCCTCCCACACGAACAGATAGTTGAACCCACCCTTCTTCTCGGCCAGCTTCCACCAGGTGGCCGGAGCGGGCACATTGGTCGTCCCGTAGGAAATAAGGCGGGTTGTCGTATTGCTGTAGGGCAACAACATGGCCAGGGTGTCCATCAGCCCCTGGACTTCGGACTGCACGCCCTCGACCACGCCATCGTGATCATAGTCGATACCCCCGAAGTTGAACCCGTCGATTTCACCATGACACTTCACGCAGGTTTCCGTCAGCTCATAGGTCGTCGAGTTCGTCGTGTAGCTCAGGCCCCATGTGTGGCCGCCGAGATGATTCATGGCCACGCCATTGGTCGGGGCTCCCGTCATATGACACTCAATGCACCCCTCTTCCAGCACATCGATATGCTTCGACCTCGGCATCTGCATGCCGTACTCCACGGCATTCCGGCCGATCAGCATATCACCCTGCGGCCCATGGTGGGGGGTGGGAGCCGTGGCGGTATTGTTCGTGCCCTTCACCATGTCGAGCTCATAGGCGTTCGAACGGCCGTGATGGCATTGCATGCAGAGCAGGCTGGCGCCCCCCAGGGTGTTGGTATAGAAGTTTGCGAGAATGACGTTCGGGAAGGACCGGATCTGGTAATCCCCCATGCCAACCTCATGCGGGTCATGGCAAACCGCGCAGGTAATGCCTTCATAGGTGGTTCCCAGGGCCGCGGGATTGGTTTCCCCCGCCCAATCGGGATCCGAGTTCAGGATAAACCCTGACCCCGTGTGACAATACCCGCAGGAACTGTTGAAACGGAGGCCCACAACACCGCCGTTGTTCTTATTGGCAACAACGCCGCCAAGATAGTTCGTGGAGTACACCGTCGGGTAGTTCGTGTAATACGTGAACGGTCGGTAGTAATTATGAGTCCCGCTCCCGTGCATGGACTGGTTCCATTCATAGTTCTTCACATGATGTGTCATCTTGTCATGACACGACCCGCAATTCCCGGCGCTGATCGACATGCCGATCGCGTTGATGTCCTGGATGCGCAGGTGGCGATCCGCAGGACCGTGGCAGCTTTCACACTGGATGTTGGCCTTGTTTTGCAACAACACCGGCATCAGGTTCCAGTTGTTCGTCGCGCCATAGGGGTTTGCCGCCAACGCAACTTTCGTCAGGTTGGTCGGCCAGGTCCAATTATACTGCTTCATCAGATCATCAAAGCCACCATTGGTAGCGGTGGCCGTCGCGTCGTAGCCAACCACGTGACAGGAGGCACAGTAAGGCTCGAAGTACCCCTCCGTACCGTTGATCTTGCGCTTGAACGCGGTGGCATGGGGAGTCTGGGCCCATGAATCCATCTTGTAGTTGCTGTCGGGACCATTATGGCACGTCACGCACATCCCTTCCCCGGTAGGGCCCCAGGGCAAATCCAGGCATCCAACATACGTGGAGCCGTAGCAGGTATTCGTCGCGTAGATGGTCTTGTTGGTCAGCGCAACGACAACCTGGATGACAAAGTCATTAGTGGCCTTTGTAGTGGCGAAATCAGGAACCAGCACGACCCTGCCGGCGATCTTGAAGGTATTCCTGTCACCGACATCGTAAGACGCCACAACATTTGTCAACAATGGGCTAGCCATGAAGGCGGCGTGTGAATTTGTGGACTTATTGAGGAAATTCCAGGTCACATTGGTCACCACCGTCCCCGATGTGGTCACGAGCGCCTCCAGATATATCGGCATTCCCACGCCGACGTTCCGGACGCCGTTTGCCACCTGCGTCGTAGCGCTCAAGTACGCATTCGTGACTTCCTGAGGCGTCAGGGGACGGGTCCTGATGACCACGGATTGGGCCGTGGCGCTTTGCCCGACACCCATGAGTACCGCCATAAAAATCGACATCATCCCCATGCCCCGAACCATCTGCTGAATTGAATGTGTTACAGACATATCGCTCCTTCTTTCAATCAAAATTTCCGCCTCTCAAGACCACGTTCAAAAATCGATGCAACAATTGTTTCACAATGCCCGTGGGGAGACAAAACGGATAATTCTACGATTCTTGTAAGAATTCACGATTTCACGGAATTCACTGGCGTCCCAAAGGGACGCCATGGTTATTGAGTTATCAATTATTGGTTATTGGGGGGAAACAGCATAATTCACGATCGGAAAAATCAGAAATGACACGGAGAGAATCGTGGGGGAATTTTACGAATTTCCGAATAACGGATAACAAATAACCAATAACCGGCGTCCCTAGGGGACGCCACTGCACGGAATTCAGAAACCGCGCAGCAAGACCATCAGCGGCTGGGGCCAGACGCCGAGAATCAACATGACGGCAAGGCATAAGCCGATCGCCAGCCGGGTCGAGAAAGGAACGGCAATGGCCGGCTCGCCTGCATCCGGCGAGGTAAAGGCGGAACGAAGAACTCCGATGTAGAAGACCAGCGAGATGACGGCTGAGAGAGCGCCCAGCCC
>Ga0208613_1000376_pt1 | contig 15027 bp, 20 predicted proteins | sample CryBogmetaGMA6M_FD_184543 | JGI IMG/M metagenome (GOLD analysis project Ga0208613, IMG submission 184543) | Freshwater microbial communities from Crystal Bog, Wisconsin, USA - MA6M (SPAdes) | ecosystem: Environmental > Aquatic > Freshwater > Lake | place: Crystal Bog, Wisconsin, USA | collected... | reverse complement strand
GATCAGCCTAAGCAATGCCCGAAAAATTCACGAAGTAGCGAGACAGCTTGTTGAGCTTGGTAGACATCCCGCCACGCTACTTGATAAGCCTAACGCACTTCAAATGATTATTGATGGTTCCACTATAAAAGAGATCGAGAGCCAAGCCGCCGCCATAAAAGAAAATGAGTTACTTCTGGCAATGATGACGTTTGGTGAGGCCGCTGAAAAATACAAAACTGAATGGGTGGATGTTAAGTGGAAAAATCCAGACATCGGTTGGAGTCCCGTTAGATTGCACCTGTTACCCAAACTGGCAGACCTGCCACTGGAATTAATAGACGTAACTCTGGTTAGAGAATTAATCTATGACATCCGAGAGCATAAAGGCGTAGCAACCGCATTAAACAGCCACGGATGGGCAGAGCGTATTTTTAGTTTTGCCGTGGAACATGATTATTGCAAAAGCAACCCAGCGGCTTTAATCAAGGCCGCGCGTGTTGGCAATCGAAATAAAAGAACCCGCTGGCTAACGACACCAGAGATAAAGCGATATTTAACCGGCACCTATCAATCTAACGGTTACCGAGGCTACAAGTTGGCATTGCACCTGCTCTTAATGTTGGCGTTACGGAAAAATGAATTGTGTCAGGCTTCGTGGGATGAAATAGATTTTGAGAAGGGAGAGATGCTTATACCGGCTGGGCGCATGAAAACCAAAAAAGATCATTTGGTGATGTTACCCACGCAAGCAGTAGAAATGTTTCAAGAGTTGCAGCGGTTAGCCGGTGGCAGTCCTTGGGTGTTGCCTATGCCTACAGACCCAAGTCGAGCCATGAATGGCAATAATATCAGTGCTACCCATGCCGCCGCGCTTACCTATGGAGATATTATTGATTACAACATTCACGACCACCGCCACACAGCATCCACGCATTTGAGAGAGCAGGGTCATTCACCCGAAGTGGTGGAAACTGCGTTGAGTCATGCAATATCTGGCATGGCTGGGACATATTCCCACGCCACCTACAAAACACAGCGTTTAGAAATGTTGCAATCATGGGCTAATTTTCTTGATACCGTGATGACTGAAAGAACAGTAATACAAGCTACCTTTAGAAAAGCAGTATAATCAATTTAACCGGATAGGCTTAGCGGCTTACAAGTTGGCTTCATTACCCAATTTCCGGTTATTCCTTCGTAATGAATTGCACCCTAATGGAGTGTTGATTGATGTTAGTAAAATACCGTGGGTACGGTTCCCTGTATTCAGTTAAAGATAATCGATTTGTAGATATTGGGCAGCTTGGTTTTTTGTATGACGGTGTGTTTGCCCTGCTTGGTGCGGATGCAAACAACTTAACAATAATGGACGAGTTAGAAATAAGAGCCATACAGCCAATAGAACACCAAGCGCACCCGTAATTATTCCATCTGAATACAGAAATAAAGATTTTCAATTCCAGTTCACGAATGATCGTGGCGGCTGGTACAGTCAAATAATAGTCTCAAAAAATCCTCTAATTGCAAAATGTTCAATACACACAAATACACTTGAATTTTTAGACGCAATTCCCGAAGAAATAGCCCAGCAAATAGGCGGTAAAAATTACATATCGTTAGATGTGATTATTGTTCTTGAAGCAGTTGAAAAGTTTTGGAAGCTGGCAGACCCCGACGACAAGACCACGCACCCTTCAAAAGAAAAAGTAAAAAAATGGCTTATGGAAAAGGGGCTTTCATCAAAAGTTGCAGACGCAAGCACGACCCTGATAAGTCCATCGTGGGCAGGAATTGGGCGACCCAAAAATAAATAAAATAAAGGTGTGTACCCCTTTTAAGCCTAGCAAATACGGGCGTTAAGATAATTCATGCTGGAATTTATGCCGAAATACCTATAAGGGCTACAGGTATTAATAGTTAAAAATATGCTTATCATAACGAAGCCATAAGCCTACGTAATCCCACGTAGGCGTAAACCTACCAAGGATTTACAAATGGCACTAAGTACAGTTTCATCCCCCACTAATTCAATTTTACCATCCATCAACCCCCTATATCGTAGACCCGTAGTTGAGCAGGCCACAGGGAAATCGAGATCAACTATTTATCGAGAAATCCAAAAAGGGTTATTCACCAAGCCGGTTAATATTGGCGGTGAAAGAGTGGCATGGCCTGCAAATGAGATTCAAGCAATTAATCAGGCGCGTATTGCTGGCAAGTCGGATGATGACATTAAATTGCTGGTTATCGAGCTGGAAGCGTTAAGAGGTATTCATTAATCATGGGCGGATTAAGCCCCACCCACGCGGCGAGCGTGGGCAGCAAGAACAAACAGCATGATCATTTTACCGCGTTACTCATTTACGTTAAAGCCAAACTGATTAAATTATCTGAATGGTTATCTTTGTCGGGTGCTTCTTTATGAGCATTGAGATCCTGCTTTCAAAATTAGACAAAGTTAAGCCTAACGGTCAAAATAAATTTTTAGCACTTTGCCCCGCGCATCCGGACAAATCCCCATCACTGGCAATTAAACAAGCCGATAACGGGAAAATCTTAATACATTGTTTTGCCGGTTGCCAAGTAACGGATATTGTCGCAGCTGTCGGTCTGGAATTATCAGACCTAATGCCTGATGACCCCACCTATAAAAAAGGCAGCAAGCCACCGGCGTTCAATAAATACGAACTGTTTGATCGGTTAGCATTTGAAGCGGTTATTTTAAGTCTCGCTATCAGGCAGCTATTGAATGGCGAAATGCTGGAACAGTCGGATTTATCAAGAGTGGCTCAAGCTGAAAATGTAATAAACAGCATTGCCATGGAGGTTAGACGATGAGCTTAGACGACCAACAAGATCAATTTTTTAATGGCAATCCTGCTACTTATGAACCAGACCCACTACGCGCACCAACAACTAAAGCTGAACCTTATCCGGTCGAAGCGTTGGGCGATGTATTAGGCAAGGCCGCGCAATCGTTACATGAAACTGTAAAAGCACCCTTGGCGTTATGTTGTCAGTCTGTACTTGCAAGCGCATCACTGGCAGCACAATCACACTTCGATGTTATGTTGCCATGGGGAGAGCGTAAGCCCTTGTCATTATTCCTGCTCACAGTGGCCTTGTCAGGCGAACGCAAAACAACCATTGATAAGTTAGTGCTGGGCGCGGCAAAAGCTCAGGAACGTGAGGATTTGGCGGCTTATGAGGTAATCCTTAAAGACTACGAGCAGGCATTACTAAAATGGAAATCAGAAAACGAGTCTCGCAATAAAAAGCCGTCGGCTAAAACGCAAGTAGCGAGTGATTTTGAAGCGATGGCAATTCATGAAGCCACCCCGCAACCCGTTGCGCCTATCCTGCCACTACGCTTTATTGAAGATCCAACAGCCGAAGGATTGTATAAATTATTGGCAGTTGGCAAGCCTAGCGTGGGAATGTTTTCAGATGAGGGTGCTTTAGTTATTGGCGGTCATGCCTTATCTAAAGATAACGCCATGAAGACAATGGCTATGTGGTGCAAGGTCTGGGACGGCTCAAACTTAACGCGGGTTAGAGCTGGCGAGGGCGCAAGTGCTTTATATGGGCGGCGCATGTCAATGCACATTCAAGCACAGCCCGAAGTCATGGATAAGTTACTTAATGACCCCATGGCAAATGGACAGGGTTTTCTTGCGAGAGGCTTAACTGTATGGCCTGAGTCGACTATCGGAACAAGAAGCACAGAATCTTTTGAACGGGCAGACCTTAGACCGGAGTTAAAGCGGCTCTTTGCTGTATTGAAAGGCTTAACCGAGGCCGTACCCAGAACCACCGAGAAATCAGAGCAAGAACTTGATCCGGTCGAGTTACCACTGGCAAATGATGATGTTGTATCTATGACTTTAAATGCCGTCAATCAATTTGAAGTGTTAATGAAATCAGGGAATGACTTATGCGAGCTTACAGACCGAGCGAGTAAGGCCGTGGAAATAGCGTGTCGTGTTGCTGGCATATTGGCGGTTATTGATGATGGCATGGCTACACGGTCAATTGGTGCAAATCACTTGGCTAATGGCTTAATTTTGATGCAATGGTATCTAAACGAGTCGTTACGCATCAGGAGCGCGTCACTTATCCCCATAGAAATAACACATGCTGAAATGCTGTTAAATTGGCTAAAAGAGCGAGATATAAAGTTATTCAATACGAGCATGATTTTAACGCGCGGCTCAAATCAGCTTAGGTGCAAAGCACGCTTAGACCCCGCTATAAAGGTATTGATAGAAAACGGGTATCTTTTGAAAAACGATGTCGGAACCATCGTTGATGGCAAAAAATCACGAACCAGTTTTAGGGTGCTTTCTTATGTGGTTTAAGCCATTAATCACAACCAGCGAACCAACACCCGTTGCTAATCTTGCTAATTCTGCTAATTACCCCCCCGATATTGGCAGCACCCCCCCTGTAATTAGCAGAATTAACGTAATTAGCAGCGAGGTGCTTAGTGAGAATAAAAAACCGGATTTATCAGGATTAGCAAAATTAGCAGAATTAGCAGCGCGTGTAGATAATCAAAACATAGTTACTTGCGGAAAATGCCAACACTTCAAAAGTCATAATCAGCACGGGCGTGGTGCTGGTTATTGTCTTATTGGCGGCTCTTTTGGTTCTTGGAGCGAATCACCGCATCAATGCACCCATTTTAACGCGGCTGTTAAGTGGGTTGAGATGCCAGACACCAAGCCCGATGCACTAACAGTCATTTGCTATTCACCCAACGGAAAAGCCTTTGATGTTGAGGCAAGAGATCAAGAACATGCATTGTGGTTACAAAGAATGAACCCACACCCAAACTTAAGGAAATAATCCACCATGATAGATGCTTTAATCTCAGGAAAATTAATACAAACCCCGCAACTCAAAACCGGCAAATCTGGCAACCCGTACACAAACTTTCTTTTGTCGGTACACATTGGCGAAGAGAAACCGGCGGTCGTCTCAGGCATTGCATTTGCCGAGATAGCCGAGAAAATAGCCAAGATGGGAAAGGGTGATGCTCTCGCTGTAACTGGATCGTTAAAGCCGTCTCAATGGGAGGATAAAATTAGCGGCGAAACCAAGCACGGATTGAGTATTACCGTTTCTAACTCATTATCGGTTTATGAAATTGCCAAGCGCAAGCCGAAACCCGCTGCAGCCGGTACGAGATCGGGCGGTGATAATTCCTATCCCTTCAACGATGCCGTTAATTTTTAACCATGGGTATCAATTCAAGAACCAAAGGAGCGAGCGCAGAAAGGGAGTTCTCCAATGCAATCTACGAGTGGGCGGGTGTACGTTTGGTGCGTAACCTTCAGCAAAGTAGATCAGGAGGCGGTTTTGACTTGATCGTGGATGATAAAGAGGCCGGTCAAGTTGCAGATGCTTATAGAGGTCTGGCAATAGAAGTAAAACGCCATGCAGCCGTTACACCCGCACTTATAAAAAAATTCTGGCAACAAGCAGTTGCACAGGCAAGCCCGAAGAACTTAACCCCGATATTGGCTTACAGGGCAGATAGGCAAGATTGGCAGGTAATCACCCCGCTTTACCTTATCAATGCCGCTATGAGTAGAAATCTAGGCTTAGAGTCCACGGCGGTGCTATCTGTGATCGGGTTCTGTAATGTAGTGAGTGAGGCACAATAAATGAAAACCCAAGGAAAACAAGACATCGAGAGCGATAACCTGAAAGATGCCAAGGCCATATTGACAAACCTATCTGATCAAGACTTTGGTTTGTTGCTTGATTGGATGCTGGCAGAGGCCGGTAACTTTTTAGAGCCACCGACATCTTCGACGCATTGAGGACAAGCGGAAAAACGCGCATCCTAATTTTAGTTAGTTGGGAGATCGCGCGGAAACCGGCGGGATGTATTCCAGACTAAGCCGCAAAATTGGCCGAGTCATTTACTCACAGACTTACGCCATTGGCGGAGGTTATTCCCACCCCGCGTGGGTGATGCTGGACGGGTATTTTAATAAAGTAGCGGTAAATAGCGGTGATTATGAATAATATTGATGCTTACGATTTTAATGCAGCCGCAGAATTATTGGCAGCTATCACTCTGATTGATGCTATTCCGGAACACTCCAAGACCCAGATGTTTTGGCAGCGGCTCAGTGCGTTATGTGAACCAGAATTATTTAACACATTGCAATCTAACAACAGGATGAGCCATGGATAATTATTCCGAATATTGGCAAGCGCAACAGAAGAAACGGAACGAGCAACCCAAGCCACCAAAGCCTAAAAATAGCGATGTAATAGCGAGAGTAACAACGATGTAACAACGAGATTAAAACGGTTGATATTGAACCGATTATTTATGCAACGGCGATGTAACGGCGATGTAAAAGAGGGTGACGTTAGGGCGAGGGTATAAAGCAACGATGAGGTTACACGCAAGGTTACACCGCAAGCAGTAGCTCCCCATAGGTGCATGCTCTGAGCATTGGCTGTTATGGCTTACGCTGTAATCTGGACTACATAAAGTTACCGGATAGTTACATGGTTACGTGCAAAATGGCGCACCTTATGGCGCAGTTTTTATGTCAGTTGAGTAATGCCATTGTAGACGCATCAATCCAGCGTAGACGGTCGATATAGGCGCATCATAGACGCAATATAGACGCTGTTATAGTCTGGCATTGTGAGCAGACAATTAACAGCATTGGCACGGGTTAAGCTACCATTTTTCTACCATGATGAGCGCATTATGAGCGCATTAATCTAATGCCATGATGACCGGATAAATACAGCGTGGGTAAGGGTTAAGCACCCATGATGACCGCATGATGACCGATTAAGTGTGTCTCATTGTCACAGTGCCATAAGTCAACAGCAAAACCGTTATGCTGGGCGGTCCACAGGCAATATGTCAACGGCAAAACTCAACAGTAATTTATTGAACGCTGTTTAATTCGATACCATTAAGCCGGTAGGGGGTAGGGCGGGTAAAAAGTCGTTTGCTTTGGCAGCCGGACACCGCTCCCATCCCTTTTTTCGCACGTGCGGGAAATTGGAAGTATTAGGCAATGTGATAATGTAACATTCAAGGCCGGTTTGAAATTCTGGCAGGTATTGCCGATAATTAGCCTAAAAATAAAAAAACCGTTTCAAAGCCCCCTGTTTTGTCCCCTGTTTTTGTTTTGACAGTCTACAGGCATTGATAATGCTAGGGTCATGTACTACAGCCTCATGCCGGTTTAATACTGGCTTAGAAAGGCATAAAACCCCGCAAGTCACTAGGCTTCGCGGGGTTTTTTTATGCCTGCGCAAAGTAACCCGATCAGGGTAGAAAATTTTCTACCCTGATAATACGCAGCATAATTTAGGGCAGAAAATTTTCTGCCCCTACGGTACGGTATTTAGAAACCCTGTAAATACCGAATGGCGCAATTCTGATGGTAATTGTAGGGGTAGAAAATTTTTTACCCTGATAACATGCATCCTAATTTAGGGCAGAAAATTTTCTGCCCCTACGGTACGGTACGGTTTTTGTAAACCCTGTAAACACCAAACAGCGCAATTCTGATTTATCAAAATCCAATTATGTGAACTATTTTAAAAAATAAAAGCCTATCACATAACCGAAATCCGTAGGGGTAGAAAATTTTCTACCCTTATACAAACACCATCTAAACATCTACCTCCAACAAACGAGGAAAATAAAATGCCTTCCACTCTTTCTAAACATCGCCGCAGTATCCGCCTGCAAAGCTATGATTATTCACAAGCGGGTTTGTATTTTGTGACTATTTGTTGTCTGGATAAGGTGTGTTGTTTTGGGCGGGTTGAAGATGATGTCATGATTTTGAACAAGGCCGGGAAATTTGCCGATGCATGTTGGTTGGCAATTCCCGATCATTTTCCGAACGCGATATTGCACGAATATAGTGTAATGCCCAATCATGTTCATGGCATTATCGAATTAGTAGGGGCAGCTTATCTTCTGCCCCAGCGCAACGAGTTTCAAAAAATGATTCCTCGCTCTATAGGTTCAATCGTTAAGGGTTTTAAAATTGGTGTGACTAAATGGTTTCGTAATGCGAATGGAGTGGCAGAAAATATTTTGCCACGACGACCATTACAATCCATTTGGCAAGTAAATTATTATGAACATGTTATTCGTAACGAAGAGTCCTATCTATTGATTTCAAATTACATTATTAATAATCCCGCCACATGGAAAAATGATAAGCTGTTTAAATTATGAAATTCCATAACAGAGGGCAGAAAATTTTCTGCTCCTACGATACGATACGGTGCGATACGGTATTTGTAAAACCTGCAAACACCGAATAGCACAATTCTGATGGCAATCGTAGGGATAGAAAATTTTTTACCCTGATAACGTGCAGCATAACAGAGGGCAGCTTATCTTCTGCCCCTACGCCGGTATTTCTCATAACTGTGGTCAAGATTTTTACCCGTTAAAATAGCGCGTTACGAACATTTACCCCTCTACCGTGATGCCTTGAACTTGGAGGTGCCTTTTGAAAAAATGGTCGCCGGGTTTTCCCGTCACCATAAATTCACGCTTGGCAAAAATCAGGCTAAAGCACTCATACCATGCCGTTTTACGATATTCAATAAATTAAATGAGGGGGAGTTCTTGGGAAAGACCTGCCGTTAATTTATATTCACCATCGGCCGATAGCTTCCGGTCAGCTCCAACTAAAAATCAACACATGCTGGGAAGGGCTTGAGTATAAGTACCTGCTTCAAAACCCAAGGTATTACTTTTACGGATAAAGAATAATTATAATTTATCGCCTGGCCAGTTTTGACATTGGAAATATTCGACATTGAAGAGCCATGTTGCGCCTATAATACGGCGGTTAAATACTCATCTTTGATCAAACCATGAAAAAAATTCTGCTTGCACTGTTGGCTATCTTCCTGATTATTGAGGAATGGCTTTGGGATCTGCTAACGGCGTTTGGGCGCACATTATTCCAATGGCTGAATCTGGAACCATTTGAACAATGGCTGAGGCAGACAGATCGGATCATGGCGCTGGTGGCGTTTAGTATTCCGATAATGATGGTTACCCCAATTAATATCGTGGCCTTCGTATTGCTTGCGAAGGGATTGATTCTGCAAGGCATCTTGATGGAATTGTTGGCAAAATTACTGGGTACTTTACTGGTAGCCAGAGTGTTTGCACTGACCAAGCCACAGCTATTAACCTTTGCCTTCTTGAATGTTATTTACACCACGATTACTCGTTGGTTACATTGGGCGCATGATAAAGTCACAGAAACTAGCGTCTATCGCTGGATGAAACAATTGAGAGTCTGAAGATAATACTGGTATTTTTTTCAGTTTATGCAAAGGACATGTCATTTTGAGAACAAAATCAATTAAACTTTTAGGCTACCGCGTTAGCTGGTTGGCTTCTTTGTTTGCGTTATGAGTCATTGTCTTTAGCTCAACACTGCCAGGTTCTTGTGCACCAAAGTTTCAACCTGTTTGCCATGAAGTTGTGGATTTTTTCTTTGTGGTGAATTATTTTTAATGGTCTTGTTATACTTTAAATAGCCACATAGATTAAAATCAGTCCACTTGATTTATTAAACGTTCGTAGCCGTGGCCGTGAACAATATGACTTACTTAATAATTTTATAAAATGACTCAGAAAAAACGCTTGATTATTGCCATGACCGGCGCAACCGGTGCTATTTATGGCGTAAGGATGTTGCAAATTTTACAGGCACAGGAAGAATGGGAAACGCATCTTGTTATTTCTAATGCGGGTGTGGTTAATTTAAAACACGAAATGGATATGAAGCGGGCCGAGCTGTTTAAGTTGGCCGATGTGACACATGGTATTGATGATATTGCCGCCAGTATTTCCAGCGGCGGTTTTAAAACTGAAGGAATGATTATTGCACCTTGTTCAATGAAAACGCTGGCTGCGGTGGCTCATGGTTTTGGTGACAATTTGATTTCACGTTCCGCTGATGTCGTTTTAAAAGAGCGCCGACGTTTGGTGGTAATGCCGCGTGAAACGCCTTTAAATTTGGTGCATATCAGAAATATGGGCATTGTGACGGAAATGGGGGGCATTATGTTTCCACCAATGCCGGCTTTTTACAGTAAAACCGATTCATTAACGGCGATGGTTAACGAAACAGTCGGTCGGGTACTGGATATGTTCGGCGTTAATGTCGAAGGCTTGTATACGCCGTGGGAAGGTTTGTAGGATCTAAGTCATTGCACCATGAACTACTGCATGGATACAGGAGGTAGAGCACAGCAGGAGCAGTTGCCGAAACACGAAGAGCACGAAGTTTTTACCTTGGGTTTTTCTTCGTGCTCTTCGTGTCTTCGTGGTGAATTGCTCTGCTTTTGTAATTTAACTACTGCCTACGACAAAAGCTTTGAGTTTTTACTGTTACGAAACAGTAACGGTTTTTCATTGGCGGATAACGCGCTTTTTGCCGCTGAATCTATGGCTTGCTGAATAACGCCATGATCGGGTGATTTACTGCATACCGGATCGGCGTTATACATATCGCCAGTCAATAAGTAGGCTTGGCAATGGCAGCCGCCAAAATCTTTGTCTTTTTCATCGCAACTGCGGCAAGGCTCTTTCATCCAGTCATCGCCCCTAAAAAAATTAAAGGCTTTTGACTCATTCCAGATTTCTTCAACGCTGTAGTCTTTAACGTTGGGGCAATTAAGCCCGGGTAAATCACGCGCCGAATGACAGGGAAGTGCAACGCCATCCGGTGCGACAGTTAAAAAGGTAGTGCCCCAGCCGTTCATACAGGCTTTGGGCCGATCTTCATAAAAATCCGGTACGACATAATAAATTTTCATTTTACCCGTAACGGTTTCTTTAAATGCCTGGGCGATGGCTTCGGCTTTTTTAAACTGTGCTTGGGTAGGCAGCAATAAATCACGATTGGCATGTGCCCAGCCGTAATATTGGGTGTTGGCAAGCTCCAGATAGTCAGCACCCAACTCTTCTGCCATTGCCAGAATTTCCGGCATTTGGTGTATATTTTCGCGGTGGATAACCACGCATAACACCATCGGGTAGCCGTGTTTTTTGACCAGATGCGCCACTTGTTTTTTGTGTTCAAACGAAGCGGTACCCGCGATATGGTCGTTTAGTTCTTGGCTGCTGGCCTGAATACTCACCTGAATATGATCCAGCCCCGCTTCTTTAAGCTGGATGATTTTTTCTTCGGTCAGTCCGTAGCCTGAGGTAATCAGGTTGGAATAATAACCCAAGTCTCTGGCGTGTTTAACCAGTTCGGTTAAATCTTTGCGGGTGAGCGGTTCACCTCCCGAAAAGCCTAATTGTACGGCACCCATTTTGCGGGCTTGGGTCAGGACGCGTTTCCAGTCTTCGGTGTCTAATTCAGTTTGATATTTTGTATAATCAAGCGGATTAGAGCAATAAGGGCACTGTAACGGGCAAGCGTAAGTAAGCTCGGCCAGTAACCAGCGCGGCGGTGTAATGCCTGCCCTGAGCGTAGCTGAAGAGTCTGCCCCGACCGTAGTCGTAGGGTCTGCCCTGAGCGTAGTCGAAGGGTTAGTTTTGATTAATCCAGCCATTTTGTAAAGCAACCTCCAGGAAAGCGGTAATGTCGTTGGTAAGACCCGACGTGGAAAATTTTTGCTCCAGATCACTGACAATTTGGGCAAGATTGCGTGTGCCGTCACAGAGTTTCAGAATTTCAGCGGAACTTTCATTAAGTTCTACCATGCCTTCCGGGTAAAGAATCACATTTTTTTGTTGTGCTTCTTCCCATTGCAGACGGTGGGTGCGGGAAAATTTTATCGGTAGTTCGGGGTTTATGGTCATTTTGAGTGTAAGGTTTTATAATGGTAATGTAGAAAAATCCTCAACGGCAACCTGCATAATGCGTTGAGATTGTCTTTGTTGGTGAGTGATGTCGAGGTAAATCGTTTTCAATTGTTTGTAATACGACGGCATCAAAAAAGAAAAAACACCAAGACTAAAACAGTAGGCAAAAAAGTGATAGTGCTCATGGATGCAACCTTCAGACAAGTAATAAAGTGGTAAAGTAGCGTCTTTTTTTCCGATGAGCAGAAGTGCGTTGCTCGCCCTACACAGTCGCCATAAACGCCCAATCAATACTAAAATCAGCAAATCGTTGTACAACGGTCGGCTCATCCATGCCAAATACATCCGGTTTGCCATAGCGTCCTTGTGCATCCAGCGTATAAACCAACAGCCAGCGATCATCTGGATGGATAATCCAATATTCCTGTACACCATGTAGCTCGTAAAGGCTGCATTTGGTGTTCATGTCTTTCAGCGCGGTAGAAGGGGAAAGCACTTCGATAATCCAATCTGGTGCGCCACGGCAGCCTAGTTTGTCCAGCTTGGAGGGGTCGCAGATGACGCTTAAATCAGGTTGCACCACGGTTTCTACTTTGGCATCGGTTTCATTTTTGCGGGGTAGCCGCACGTCGAAAAGCGCTGTATAAGCTTTGCAGGGTTTACCTTGTAAGTAATTACCGATTTGTCTACCCAATTCAAAGACTATTTCCTGATGCAGCCGCTGCGGGGCGGTCATGGCATACACTTCGCCATTAATCAATTCCCAACGCTGATCGTCAGGCCATAGGGCGTAATCGGCATAAGTATAGCGTTGTGGTAATTTTTCTGCGGTGCTCATGGTTTTTGTTCCCCTAAGTGTTAGCTGGCAATTTTAAGAGATTGCTGCGACTCACTTATCCATTCAGTAGTTATAGTTTTACAGTAACATCATAACCCGATTTTTCTAATTTCCCCGTCTTGTCGTAATAATCAACAATACCGTTTTCCCAGACAATCCAAACTTCCTCTGCGCCTGCCTGCAAATAGAGCTGCACCTTGTTGGTCATCTCTTCTTTTGAGTTGGAAGGCGACACGATTTCAATACACAGTTCAGGCGCGTGGGAATAAGGCGTTTGATAACCATATTGTTTGATAAATGCCTTGGAACACCAAGCGACATCGGCGACTTTTACCCCGTCTGTGGTTTGCACCGAGCATTCAGTGAGTGCTTCGCCTTTTTTGAGTTTGCGCTCAAGCAATGTGCCGATAAGTGACTGCAACCGTCCGTGTTTATTCGAGGCGGGGGTCATTTCAACTTTTCCATAGCGGTTTAACTCAATCTTAAAAGGCAAGTTTTTAAAATACGGATTATCAATTACTTCTGACCATTGCATTGCATCTTTCCTGTTGTATCAAAATCAAAGCAAGCTACGCCTCAATATTAAAATACGGCGGCATGTCGTTAATATAAGCCATATACATGGCGTCTGCCATAGTCCATAAGACATCCAGCTTAAATTTTAAAATTTGCACCATGCGGTCTTGCTGTTCACGGGTAAGGTACCAGTCCAGCGTAATCGCCAAGCCATGCTCCACATCACGTCGTGCTTCGGTCAGTCGTTTACGAAAATAATTGTAACCTTCGATATCAACCCACGGGTAATGTTCCGGCCAGTTATCCAAACGTTGCTGATGGATTTTGGGCGCAAATAATTCAGTTAATGAAGAGCTTGCCGCCTCATGCCATTCGGCTCTGCGGGCAAAATTAACATAGGCATCAACGGCAAAACGAACGCCGGGCAGCACATGTTTTAGTGAGGTGATGTCTTCCCGGGTTAAGCCGACGGCTATGCCCAACTGTATCCAGGCTTCAATGCCACCGGGATCGCCGGGGTGACCATCATGATCCAAAATGCGTTGTATCCATTTGGCGCGGGTTTCACGGTCAGGGCAATTCGCCAAAATGTTGGCATCTTTGATAGGGATGCTCACTTGGTAATAAAAACGGTTGGCAACCCAGCCTTGTAATTGTTCTTTAGTGAGTTGCCCTGCATTCATCAGAGTATGGTAAGGATGATGAATGTGGTAATACTTTTCCATACCGCGCAGGGCGGCTTCAAATTCTGTTTTTGTCCATGCGGTATTATCGTTATTGTTCATGGTTTGTCCTTGGTAAAAAGGAGAGTAAAAACAGGCTTTTACTCTCGATAACTCTATAAATCGATTTCCAGTCCGTCGTAAGCGACTTCAATGCCGGCGGCATCAAGAATTTTACGTTGCTCGGAATCGTCGTCTAAAATGGGATTGGTGTTATTGATGTGTATCAATATTTTGCGGGCTTTGGCTACACCGCTGAGCACTTCTATCATGCCGCCTGCGCCCGATTGAGGCAAATGACCAATGTCGCGGGCTTTTTTATGGCTGATGTTTTGTGTACACATTTCGTCATCCGTCCAAAAGGTGCCGTCTACCAACAGGCAATCAACGGCTTGCATGGCTGCCATGACGTGGGGTTCTATTTCGCCCAGGCCGGGTGAATAAAATACTTTTTTGCCGGTAGAAATTTGCTCAATAATGACGCCGATATTATCGCCTTCATGCGGGTCATGACGATGTGGCGAATAAGGCGGCGCTTTGCTTTTTAAGGCTTGGGTATAAAAACGTAAATCAGCAATAGCGGGAATGGTAAAGCTGCTGCCATCAACAGGTACCGGGTGATGATTGACGGTGCAATAGTGTTCCAACATGGTAAATAAGGGAAAACCTGTGGTCAAGTCCTGCTTGACCATATCCGTGCAGTAAACATCCAGTGGCTTGCCTTCGCGCAGCATTAACAGGCCTGTAGTATGGTCAATTTGACTGTCGATAAGCAGGATGGCTTTAATGCCCGTATCGCGAATACCTTCTTTAGGCTGAATAGCGGGGAAGGCTTCCAGTTGTGCGCGAATATCCGGAGACGTATTAAACAGCAGCCAGTTTTTGTTGTCTGTACTCACTGCAATGGAGGATTGGGTGCGTGCTTTGCCGTTCATTGTTTGGTGGCGCAAACGGTGACAATTATGGCAGTTGCAGTTCCATTGCGGGAAGCCGCCACCGGCACCTGAACCAAGAATTCTAATTTTCATAATGAAAGCCTAAAAAGAAAGTCTCGAATGATACGGGAATAACGATTTTCAGGCAAAAAAAAAGGGGCTCTAAGTGAACCCCCTTCTTTAATC
>Ga0208613_1000368_pt1 | contig 15306 bp, 4 predicted proteins | sample CryBogmetaGMA6M_FD_184543 | JGI IMG/M metagenome (GOLD analysis project Ga0208613, IMG submission 184543) | Freshwater microbial communities from Crystal Bog, Wisconsin, USA - MA6M (SPAdes) | ecosystem: Environmental > Aquatic > Freshwater > Lake | place: Crystal Bog, Wisconsin, USA | collected... | reverse complement strand
AATGAGAAAAACCTTCTAAAAGCCGCATGAATATTGGATTATTATGAAATTATTTTAACCCCGAAACTTGAGTTATAAAGAAATGTACATAATAATTTTTGTTTGTTTTGAATCAGCGGCTAAATATTCCAACTTGGCGATTAAAATGAGGAATTTGGCGATTTCATGGGTTGCCTGATCAAATTCTTAAAAAATGTTAAAATTTTATGAGCGTGTAAGGTTATTCCTACATTTACGCATAAGAAATCTCCCTAAGTTTCTTGATTATCATATAGATTCTCCCATGCAGAACCTTACGAACGTATTGTCCATGTTGATTTCTGCTCCTTCCATTGATTTTAATTCCTTCCTAAAATATTTTATTCCAAAAATCAACGACACTAACCAAAACCTTTATTTATGAGAAAGTTTTTACTTTTTTTAGTCGCGGTTCTGTTTTCGATATCAGGTATCGGACAGACAGTTTTTACGCAGAATTTTGATGCGGCATGGACGATTCCTTCGTCTCTCAGCCCTGCCTGGAGTGGTACAGCTACCCCCGCAGATAACCAATGGCAGAGGGATGATTATACCACAGGCTGGGCCAGTACATATGGTTCCTATACACCTGCTGGGGCAAACTCCACCCTTCACTCTGCAAGATTTCATAGTTATGACGCAGGTAGCGGGACTTCAGGTGATTTTATTACACCGGTTATCAACCTCTCTGCTTATACTGCAGGTTTGGTTGTTGTAAAATTTTATTATATCAACACATCAGGTACTGACGTTTTGAACATCTATTCCTCGAACGACGGAGGTACTACATGGTCTACCGCTTTAAGAACTGCACTGGGTGTTGCAGCAACATGGACTGAGTACACCACTACGCTTCCTGGTAATTCTGCTACTACAAAAATCAAACTAACCGCGACTTCCGATTATGGTACGACGGATATAGGTGTGGATGAATTCAGGGTTATGAATCCGGTCATTCCGGCTCCTCCGATTTCGTTTACTGCAACATTGGTTTCCCAGGGAAGCATGACGATTGGATGGACTGATAATTCTACAAATGAGACTGGCTTCAGAGTATACAAATCAACCGACCAGGTAACCTACACTCAGGTTGGAACAGACATAGCTTCAACATCAATTCCGACAACCGGAACTCTCTATTCTCAGCCTGCAACAGGATTAATGGCAGGCATTACCTATTATTTCAGGGTAGTTTCTTATACCGATGCAGAGTCTTCCTATCTCACGGGTTCACAAGCAACTTTGCCTCCTGTTCCGAGGTGCGGAACGAAAAGTGTTGGTCCGACAGGTGATTATCTTTCTTTGACCGATGCGTTTTCTGACCTATCTACAAATGGAGTAAGTTGTGCTGTTAACCTTGTTCTTCAGGCAGCTTATTTATCGACTGTAGAGACTTTTCCTATCGCAGTAAACTCTATTGCCGGAGTGAGTGTAGTAAATACAGTTACTGTTTATCCATCAACCAGCGGACTTTCCATTACCAGTAATAATACCACAGGAACAATAAATCTGAATGGTGTCAATTATGTATATCTTGATGGAAGGGTAAATGCAACGGGTTCAACCAAAGATCTGGTCATTGAAAATTCATCCACCACTGGTTACGCAGTACAGCTTGTGAATGGAGCTTCTTACAATGGGTTCAGGTATTGCATTGTGAAAGGAGCTTGTTCATCCTATTCCAATGGGACGTTCACTTTTGCATCTACAACGGCTGCTTCTGGTAACAATAATAATCTAATTGATAACTGCGAAATCAGGAATGGCGTTTCCAGCCCGATGCAGGCTATTTACTCAGCAGGTTCTGCTTCGCCTGCACTTTACAACAGCAACAATACGGTATCCAATTGCTTGATCCATGATTTTTATTCCCCGACAGGAGGTAATCCTTTGGGAATTGGGTTATTTGGATCGACCGCCTGGACAATCAGCGGTAATAGTTTCTATATGGTTAACGTACAAAATCCAACTACAGCTATTGTTGGTTTTGTGATTTATCTTGGTTCAGGTGACGGATATACTATAACTAACAATTTTATAGGAGGTTCGGCTCCAAATTGTGGTGGCTCACCATGGACCCTCAACGGTAATGGAACTCCCCCAACTCTTGCTAATTCTTTTTATGGGATTGATTTCGCAACCGGAGGACTCACCGTCAATCCCAGTTCGGTGCAGGGAAACACAATTTCCAATATCTCTCTCTTTACCAACTCGGCTGCAGCCGGATCGATCAAATTTGTTGGGTTACTTTCTCTTGTTGGGATTCAAAACATTGGAAATATTACACCCAATATCATCGGATCCGCAGCGGGAACTGGGTCTATAACTATTTCTGTTGGGAATGGCGCATATACTTCTTACTATGAAGGGATTGATTTCAGAGGGATGTATGGAAATGTTATGAATAATACATTCGGCTCCTTTACAATCAGTGGACCTGCAGGTTCAACAAACGCTAATGCTATTTATGTAGCGCCAATTTCGGTTACACCTACTGTGCAAAATGGTGCTGCTTCAGTGAGCGGTAACCTGGTAGGAAGTCTCATTACACCGAATAGTATTCAAACACCCGCAATGACCTTTCCACCTGCTGTGATAAGGGGCATATATGTAGCTTCTACAGGTAGCGGCACAATGTCGGTGGCTAATAATACAGTGGCCAATATAACAAACCTAAGTTCACATACAACTTCGTACATGCACGGTATTTATAGCGGCGGTGCAGGTCTCCCGAATGTGGTGAGTGGAAATACAATCCGTGATCTCACGACTACTTCAACTAACACTACAATAGCAGGATCTTCCTCCATCGTTGGAATTTATTCTGCGAATTCAGTCCCAGGGTCTACCATTCGTTCCAATACGATTTATAATCTTACCAACACTTCAACGACCGCTGCTGTTGGAATTAATGGATTGCTCCTGAATAATACAGCCGGTAGTTTATTGGTTGAGAAAAATTTCATCCATAACATCGGCCTTTCCACTTCGAGTTCTACCGCACAGGTGAACGGGATGTATTTGGCAAACGGCAGCGCTTATGCGACAATAAAGAACAACATGATTCAGCTGGGTATTAATCCGGATGGTTCTGCAAATACATCAAGCTGCAGCATAAATGGATTATATGAAGCACAGCTTTCGACTGTTGACAGCATCCTTAACAACAGTGTTTACATCGGAGGAGCAGCTGCAGCCGCAGTAGCAACCGGTGCGACCTATGCTTTCAACGGAGGAATTGCCCATACTTTGGCTGCCCCGCTTGTTTGTCTCGACAACATCTTTTTCAATGCACGTTCAGGTGGGATTACTAATAAGCATTATGGGATCAAACAAACCGGTACGTTGTATAACCCGGTGGGTGTGACCAGCAATTATAACCTGATTATTGCTAACGGGGCAACAGGAGGCACTTTTGGGTATTACAATCTGGCTGACCAGGCGACGTTTGCTGCCTATAAAGGTGCAACAGGAACAGAAATGGCAAGCGGGAATTCGGATCCTAATTTTATTGCTCCAACTGGAACTGGTGCAACGGCTAACCTTCATGTTCAGAATCCAACACCAATTGAAGCTGCTGGTATTGCTCTCGCAAATGTAACTGATGATTTTGACGGTGCTGCCAGAAGCGGCCTCACTCCTCCTGATATTGGAGCTGATGCGGGGAACTTCACACTTTCTGCTGATGTGAATGGTCCAAATATCACCTACGTTCCAATCGGAAATGGCATTGTTGCTGCGACCAGGGTTGTTTCAAACTGGGCAACAATTACTGATAATGTTGGTGTTTCTACCGGAGCCAGTTTGCCAAGAATCTATTATAAAAAGCTGACTGATGCAAACGCATTCGTTGGAAATACATCAGCAAACAATGGATGGAAGTATGTAGTTGCAAGTAACACTACCAGTCCTTTCAGCTTTACAATTGATTACTCATTATTGCAGGCTCCTGTTGCAGCTGCTGATATCATTCAGTATTTTGTTGTTGCACAGGATGCGGCGAACAACCTTAGCTCAGGTGTTCTTCTGGCAGGTTCAAGTGCAACCCCACCTGTACAGAATATTAATGCAGCGCCAACGATTGGGAATATTCAGCAATATAGCATCGTTTCAGGATCCATTCCTACAACAATTACTGTTCCCGGAACCTATCCCACTTTGACAGGAACAAATGGTGCCTTTGACATGATCAATAAAGGTGTACTTACCGGCAATACAATCATCAATATAACTGCTGATCTGGTCGAACCTGGTACCGTTGCATTGAATGCATGGGCCGAAGATCCCCCGGGATCAAATTATACTCTGAAAATTCAGCCGGATGCAAGCAGCTTACGCACAATAAGCGGCACTGCTGTTGCCGTTGGAACTGCAATGATCAGGACCAATGCAGCAAGCCGTTTTACTATTGATGGTGGAGCAAGTAAACTACTGACTTTCAGGAATACTAATTCAACTGCAGCAAGCACAGGCCCAACAATTCAGTACAATGGAGGTTCCGTGGCTTGTTACCTTAAAAATTCCACAATTGAAAATAATGGGTCCACAACTACTTATGGAGCTGTAAATATCGGAAGCACCGGTGTCAATAGTGTAGAGATCAGCGGAAATGATATACGGGATGCGACGGCAGGGACTACCGGAAGATTTGCTACGGGTATATACAATGGTACTTTTACGAACACTCTGAGGGTGCTGAACAATAACATTTTCAATTTTATTAACTACGGATTATATTTCTCAACCGTTGCTGATGGTACAGTCATTACCGGAAATAGTTTCTATTATAATTCGGCTACTGCTTCTACTGCCACACAGTATTGTATTTATCTTCTTGGAAGTTCAAATAATCATACTATTAGTGGTAATTTTTTCGGTGGTTCTTCACCTTCGTGTGGAGGGACTGCTTGGACAAATTCAACTACCAATACGATTTATGGGATCTACGCGACCTTGGGTATCGCTTCACCGTCGACTCTGGCCAATAACACGATACAGAATTTCAATCTTTCTAATGTCGGTTCAGCCTCATTTTATGGAATTTATGTAACAGCTGGCGTGGTAAATTTTCAGAATAACATTCTTGGAAGTTCTTCCACCTTAAGTTCTATCACTTCGGCAGGCACAGGAAGTTTGTATGGATTTTATTTAACTCCTAGCGCAACTGCCCCTAGCTATATTCAGGGGAATACAGTTTCAGGGATTAGTTATACAAATACTTCAAATTCCGGCACGTTCTACTTTATATACCTGACAACAGGCTTGTTTAAAGTTGGAACAACAAGTCCGAATATTGTAGGTAGCAGCACCACAGCCGGATCAATTAGCTATGCAGGAACAGGTACTCTTTATGGTATTTATTGTTCTTCAGCCAATCCCGGTAATGCAATCGAAAACAATATTATTGGCAACTGGTCACTAGTTGGTACAAGTGGATCACCCTCAGTAAGGGGAATGTATATATACTCAGCGAATGTAAAGAAGAATAAAATTTTTAATATTTCTTGTGCAAATGCGGGGTTGACACCTTCTTTATACGGTATCTATAATTATGGAGCAAGTGGTGTGACAAATGAATACTCCAATAACTTGATCTCTCTGAATGCTGGTGCAGCCACTAACCCAACAATTTATGGATTTTATGATAATTCATATGCTTCAGCATTTTTTAATTTGTATTTCAATGATTTTAATATTAGTGGCCCCGCCACAGGGACATCGACTACGTATGCATTTTATCGTGGGGTAGCTGCTTTCTACACCTTGAGTAATAATATTTTTGCAAATACAAGAGTGGCAGGTGGCACTGGTAAGCATTATGCTTTATATGTCTCTTCAACCGGAGTCTGGAGTTCTAACTACAATGATATTTATTCCGTCGCAGGACCTCTGGGCTACTATAATGCAGCTGACCAGTTAACAATGTCTGCATGGAAAGCTGCATCAGCTGGTGATGCTAATTCAGTAAATGTTGATCCTCAGTTTGTATCGGCTTCGGATCTGCATACTTGCCAGCCGGCTTTTAACGGCGCGGGTATTGCTGTATCGGGTGTTACTACAGATTATGCAGGCGTCACAAGGGGAAATCCCCCGGATATCGGTGCGTATGAATTTTCAATCCCTGTTCCTTCTATCACTGGTCCGACACCGGTATGTGTTAACATTGGAGGTAATACCTATACTACTGAAGCTGGCATGACTGGATATTCATGGGTGGTCATTAATGGTTCAATCACGGCTGGTGGTACTACTACCGACAATTATGTCACTGTTACATTTACTGGCTCAGGTGCTCACTCAGTCAGCGTGAACTATTTCAATGCCAACGGATGTTCTGCTTCAACTCCTACAGTAAAAAGTGTTACGGTTCATGCCGAAGCAGTCGGAGGTACTATTCTTGGATCTACGAACGTTTGCACAGGAACGAACAGCACCTTGCTTACCATTTCAGGGGCAACAGGTACCGTCATTAAATGGCAGTACTCAATCGACAACTGGGTTACTCCTATAGATATTGCTAATACTTCAAATACTTATACTGCATCGAATCTAACAACGACAACCAAATACCGTGCAGTTTTAGGTAACGGTGTTTGTCCGACAGCTACTTCATCGGATGCCACCGTAACGGTCGATCCGGTTACCGTAGGCGGTTCCATCGCTGGTTCAGCAACGGTTTGCTCTGGCACCAACAGTACTTTGCTAACTCTTTCTGGACATACCGGAGCGGTTGTTAAATGGCAGTCTTCAACTGACAACTGGGTTACACCTGTTGATATCGTTAATACTGCTGCAACATATACTGCGACCAACCTTACAACTACAACCAAATTCAGGGCTGTGGTGCAGAGTGGTGCCTGTTCATCTGCAAATTCAACAGACGCAACCGTCACTGTTGATCCGGTCTCCGTTGGTGGATTAATCGCAGGCTCGGCAACGGTTTGCTCAGGAACGAACAGCACTTTACTTTCACTCTCAGGTTATACCGGAACAATCACTAAATGGCAGAAATCAACCGACAACTGGGTTACTCCTGTTGACATTGCCAATACAACAAATACTTATACCGCAACCAACCTTGCAACCACTACTAAATACAGGGCTGTGATCACCAGCGGTGTTTGTTCGTCGGCTAATTCTGCCGAGGCAACTGTTACCGTTGATCCTGTTTCTGTTGGAGGTACCATCGCTGGTTCCACAACGGTTTGTACCGGGACCAACAGCACTCTGCTGACACTTTCCGGTTATACAGGATCCATTACAAAATGGCAGTATTCGGTTGACAACTGGGTTACCCCGATTGATATCGTCAATACAACCAATACTTATACCGCTACCAACCTGACCAATTCAACAAAGTACAGGGCTGTTATTACTAGCGGAGTTTGTTCCTCGACCAATTCGGCTGAGGCCCAGATCCTGGTTAATGTTGCCTCAGTCGGTGGATCAATCGCAGGCAGTGCAGCAGTTTGCAGCGGAACCAACAGCACTCTGCTTACTTTGTCAGGACAAACTGGAGCAATTGTAAAATGGCAGTATTCTACTGACAACTGGGTAACTCCGGTCGACATTGTAAATACTACAACAACTTACACCGCAACAAACCTTACCACAACCACTAAATACCGTGCAGTGGTACAAAGTGGTGTTTGCTCATCAGCCAACTCTTCTGTGGCAACCGTAACCGTCAATCCTCTGCCAGTTCCCACAGTCTCGGGGCCGGCAACCTGTATCAGCGGTACTTCTGGAAATGTCTACACAACCGAAGCTGCAATGACGGGTTATGCATGGACTATCTCAGCCGGGGGTACTATTGACCTCGGACAGGGTACAAACAGCATCTCAGTGACATGGTCTGGCGCAGGCGCTCAGTCGGTCAGTGTGACATATACTAACGGCAATTCATGCAGCGCAGCTGCCCCGACAGTTTATCCTGTCAGTGTTACTGCAATTCCTGGTCCGGCAGGTCCGATAACAGGAACAGCAACAGTATGCCAGGGTCAGTCTGGTGTTGCTTACTCAATCGCAGCGGTAGTCAACGCTACATCATATGTTTGGACACTTCCAACAGGGGCATCAATTGCAACCGGAAGCGGCACAAATTCCATTACCGTAAATTATTCGGGAACAGCAGTCTCCGGCAATATCAATGTTTATGGCGCAAATGGCTTAGGAAATGGAGCTGTATCCCCGAATTATGCAGTTACAGTTAAAACAATGCCAAACCCGACAATTTCCGGAACAAATACTCTTTGTGCCGGAACGACTGGTGTTGTTTATACAACTGAAGCTTCTATGACAGGATATACCTGGACTGTTTCTACCGGTGGCACGATCACTGCCGGAGCAGGAACAAACGCGATTACCGTGACCTGGAGTACGGCAGGAGCAAAAACCGTGACAGTCAACTATACCAATTCAAATGGTTGTCCGGCTCCTACACCGACCTCATATCCCGTTACTGTAAACCCAGTCCCTGTTCCCACTATTGCAGGTCCTGCTTCTGTTTGCGCAGGCGCTACAGGCTCTACTTATACCACTGAAACCGGGATGACCGGTTATACCTGGACAGTTTCTGCAGGCGGTACCATTGTTGTTGCTGCGGGCAATACAGCTGTTATTACCTGGAATACCGCCGGCGCCCAGTGGGTGAAGGTGAATTATGCCAATGGAAGCGGCTGTACTGCAGCCACGGCCACACAGTATGATGTTACGGTCAATGCACTGCCGGTTCCTGCAATCACAGGCACAGCTTCTGTTTGCGTGGGATCCACAGGCAATGTGTATACTACGGCCACCGGTATGACCAACTACCTCTGGAGCGTATCCCCCGGAGGGACAGTCACTGCAGGCGGACTTTCGACCAACAATACAGTAACCGTTACATGGACAACAGCCGGAGCCCAGTGGGTGAAGGTGAATTATACGAATGCCAGCGGATGTACTGCATCTGCTCAAACACAGTATAATGTAACAGTCAATCCTTTGCCGGTACCCACGATCACAGGTACTGCAAGCTCTTGCGTTGGTTCAACAGGCAACATCTATTCAACCGAAGCTTCGATGACCGGGTATACCTGGGTTATCTCTGCAGGCGGCACGATCACTGCAGGAGCCGGTACCAATACGGTTACGGTGACCTGGGGCACAGCAGGGGCTCAAACCCTGAGCGTGAACTATGTCAACGGCAATGGCTGCACCGCAACCTCATCCACCGTCAAGAATGTAACGGTTAGTACCCTTCCGGTACCAACCATTACAGGATCAGCATCAGTATGTGTAGGCTCAACAGGCAACGTCTACTCAACAGAAGCTGCAATGACAGGCTACTCCTGGGTTATCTCAGCCGGTGGAACAATTACCGCCGGAGCAGGTACCAGTACGGTCACAGTGACATGGAATACGGCAGGAGCACAAACCCTGAGTGTGAACTACAACAATGCAGGCGGCTGCGCTGCTTCATCAGCAACGGTGAAGAATGTCACAGTCAATACGCTACCGGTACCGACCATTACTGGTCCGGCATCAGCTTGTGTTAGCTCAACCGGGAACGTGTATACCACACAGGCTGGAATGACAGGATATACCTGGGTAATTTCTGCCGGTGGTACGATCACCGCCGGAGCAGGGACCAGCTCGGTAACTGTAACCTGGAACACTGTAGGTGCAAGAACCATCAGTGTAAACTATGCCAATGCCAACGGATGCACGGCCTCAACGGCCACCATTTATAATGTGACGGTGAATGCACTTCCTGTTCCGACCATCACCGGTCCGACGGCTATGTGCGCCAATACATCAGGTAATGTGTATACAACACAAACGGGTATGACTGGATATACCTGGGCTGTCACAGGTGGTACGATCACCGCAGGTGCAGGCACCAGCTCGATCACGGTAACCTGGACCACGGCAGGAGCTCAAACCGTAAGCGTTAACTATAACAACGCAAGCGGTTGCGCAGCTCTGGCTCCGACCATCTACAACGTAACAGTCAACCCGCTGCCAACCCCCGTCATCTCGGGCCCGGCACTGGTTTGTGTTAACTCCACAGGCAATATGTACACGACCCTCACGGGTATGACAAACTATGTTTGGACTGTTTCTGCAGGTGGAACTGTAACCGCAGGCGGTACAGCCACGAGTAACTTCGTGACTGTGACCTGGACTACCTCGGGAGCAAAGACCGTGAGCGTTAACTATGCCAACGCCTTCGGATGTGTTGCAGGTGCAGCTACAGTGTATAACGTGACAGTGAATGCTCTGCCGGTACCCACGATCACGGGACCGACCGACATTTGCGCCAACGCAGGTTATCCCATGTATTCGACCGAAGCAGGCATGAGCGGATATACCTGGAGTGTATCTCCCGGTGGACTGATCACAGCCGGACAGGGAACCAGTTATATCAATGTATTCTGGGGCACAGCCGGTACACAGTGGGTGAAGGTGACTTATACCAACACCTCCGGATGTTCCGCATCAACACCGACCCAGCTTAACGTGAACGTGAACGGTACACCTGGTGCAGCAGGAGCTATTACAGGTACAGCTGCAGTTTGCGCAGGGGCAACAGGAGTATCTTACTCCGTCGCACCGGTAACAGGAGCCCTAGCTTATTCATGGACTCTGCCAACAGGAGCAACCATTGTCTCCGGACAGTATACCAACTCCATTACGGTTGATTTCGCAGCCAATGCAACCTCAGGCCCGATCACTGTTGCAGGGAACAACCTCTGCGGTGACGGTCAGCTCTCTCCTGCATACCAGGTTACAGTGAACGGATTACCGGCAGCAGCCGGGGCCATCACAGGCACGGTCAATGTTTGCCAGGGTGAAGACGGAGTAGCCTACAGTGTTGGAGCAATTACCAATGCAACAGGATATACCTGGACTCTGCCAACGGGAGCAACCATTGCTTCGGGAGCCAATACCAACTCCATCACGGTCGACTTCAGCATTACTGCAGCTTCCGGCACTGTTAAAGTGTTTGGAACCAACAGCTGCGGAGTTGGAACTGTTTCTCCGAGTTTTGCTGTAACAGTGAACGCCATCCCATCCACGCCAACGGTAACAGCGAGCGGCAACACGCTCACAAGCAGTGCAGCCAGCGGCAACCAGTGGTATTGGAACGGATCGGCAGTTTCGGGGGCAACTTCACAGGTATACAATGTCCCTGTCGGTAACCCGGGCAACTACTGGACCATAGTTACACTGAACGGCTGTATGTCTGATTCTTCAAACCATGTGTATGTAGCAGGGGTAGGAGTGCAGGAAAACGAAAACCTGAGCTTCAACGTATATCCTGTTCCAAACAACGGGGTGTTCACGGCCGAAGTAAGTTCATCTTACGCCGAGGACTTCCGCATACAGATCTACAACACCCTTGGAGCCATGGTTTACAAGACCGATGATTTCAGGGTGAACGGAACCCATAAGGAACAGATCGATGTTCATCAGCTGCCTGCCGGCATCTATTCGGTAGTCTTTATGAATGACCAGAGAAAAGTAGTCCGCAAGGTGTTTATAAATAAGTGATACGTGACACGTGACACGTGATTCGTGAATCGTGAGCCGTGATTCGTTAACCAATCACCAATCACCATGAACCAGAAGGGCCGCCAAAAGCGGCCTTTCTGGTTTTTTACCAGGAAACAAGCAGCGAAATTATTTTATTTCGTATATTTAGTCAGGTATTTGATATACATAATCCAGTCAGAATAAATCATTTTATGCCTGTGTTGAATCAGCCTTATATTCTTATTGTTGACGATAATGAGGAGAACCTTGATTTCCTCGAAAGCGTTATCGGGAAACTCAAAGTGAAGGTGGTTCGGGGATTGTCAGGGGCCGAAGCACTTCAGAAAACGAAAAGGATAAAACTTGCATTGGCCATCATTGATGTAAGGATGCCCGAGATGAGCGGGTATGAACTGGCGGCGAAATTGAATTCGGAAAGACCGGGTGAAAAAGTCCCCATAATTTTTCTGACGGCCGACATTTCCGATGAAATGGAAATAGGGAAAGGATATGGTTCAGGCGCGGTGGATTACATTTTCAAGCCTGTTAATCCGTATGTCCTGAGAAGTAAGATCAGGGTCTTTCTTGACCTTTTTCAACAGAATATTACCATTATAAAGGATGCAGCCCTGCTTAAAAAATCTGCTGATAGAATGAGCAGTATCATCGCGGCTCTCAAAAAAAGTGATGAACGGTATAAAAGCTATGTGAACAATGCACCTGACGGTGTTTTTATAACGGATGAAACGGGGAGATTTCTTGAACTGAACAGGGCATTATGCAGGATAACCGGGTTTTCAAAGGATGAACTGTTAACCATGTCCCTCACCGAACTTCTTCAGGAAGAGTCTTTCAGTAAAGGCATGGCTAAATTTGTAAAGGATCTCAGATCGGGGCATATAAAAGCCGAACTGCAGTTCAGGCATAAGAATGGTTCAAGGCGATGGTGGACCCTCGATGCAGTGATCCTTTCAAAAAACCGCTTTCTTTATTTTACGAAAGACATACCCGATTATAAGCGCGTCACTGAAGCGCTCTGGGATACCGACCTGCAGATGGGCAGGATCATCAAGGGGGCCAATGTTGGTGCCATGGAATGGAATGTGCAGTCGGGGGAGACTTTGTTCAATGAAGAGTTCGCAAACATACTCGGTTACACGCATGCCCATCTTGAGGATGTGATATGCATATCCAGTGGATGGGCCCCGGATGAATTATTTTCTCACCCCGATGAAAAAATAAAGACGCTTGAAAAACTGGAGCGCCATTTTTCGGGTGAATTGCCTTATTATGATAATGAACTGCGGATAAAACATAAGGACGGCCAATGGATGTGGGTGAATGACCGTGCCAGGGTGATCACCCGCACCGATGAGGGTAAACCCCTGATCATGTCGGGCACACGCACGAATATCACGAAACGGAAACAAGCAGAGCTGGCCCTCAGGGAAAGTGAAGAAACCATTGCCGAATCCCAGAGGATCGCACATATCGGGAGCTGGAAATGGGACATATTGTCTGATACCATCAGGTTTTCGAAGGAAATGTACAATGTTTACGGCATCAGTCCTGAGACCTTCGACGGGAAATTCAAATCCCTCGATAAAGTTATTCATCCCGATGATGTTGAACGGTTCCAAAACAATATCCGCTCCAGTTTGTCGGGTGCCAAAACATCTCCTTTTGAATACCGGGTGATTCATATCGATGGATGTGTTCACGATCTTTATGCAGAGGTCAGAACTGAATTTAACCGCTCAGGAGAACCAATAACAAGCATAGGTACGGTTCAGGATATTACAGAAAGGAAGATTGCCGAAAAGGAGAAAACTGAACTGGAACAACTGCAGCAATTAAATCAATATACCGAGAAGGCCAGGGAAAACGAACGGGCTGCAATTTCAAGGGAGCTTCATGATGACCTGGGACAGGCGCTTACCGCGGTAAAAATTGATCTGGGAATGATCAGGAAAAGTCTTGCCGACGAGGCGGTGGTTTCACAAATCAATAAAATAACCATCCTGGTTAGTGACACGATCAAAACGGTACAACGTATCACATCCAACCTGAGGCCCGATATTATCTATGACCTGGGACTTGAAACCGCCCTCGAATGGTACACGAAAGAATATGCCGACCGCTACGGCAAAGCAGTTTCTCTTGAACTGGATCCCGCAATTTCATTTTCGGCGGATGATTCACTTACCCTTTTCAGGATCATGCAGGAATCACTAACGAATGTTGCCCGTCACTCGAGGGCATCAAAAGTTGAAATTAAGCTTTACAGGGAGGGAGAGTACTCTGTTTTCTGCATTTCCGATAACGGGATCGGAATAACCGACAACCAGAGAAACGCGAAAAATTCGTTTGGTATCATAAGTATGAATGAACGCGCCACTTCACTTCAGGCTAAATTTGATGTAAGCAGTAAAAAGGGAGGCGGAACAGTGATAAAGCTAATGATCCCGTTGAAAAATCAGCAAGCATGAAAATTTTAATTTGTGATGATCATAAGATCGTAAGGGAAGGCCTGAGGCAGATACTGTCGCAGATGAAAGAAGTCTCCCTGATCAGTGAAGCAGGAAATGGCAATGAGGCACTCAGCCTGTTAAAGACTGAGACTTTCAATATTGTATTGCTCGATGTTTCACTGCCTGACCGAAACGGGCTGGAGGTCCTTCAACTGGTAAAGGAAAAATGGCCATCGACCAACGTTCTGATGTTAAGCATGCATCCCCAGGAGCAATATGCCATTCGCGCCCTTTCACACGGGGCATCTGGTTATCTCACAAAAGATACTGCTTCAGAAGAGTTGATGCTCGCAATAAAAAATGTGGCTGAAGGCCGCAAGTATATTTCGCAATCTCTTGCCGAAGACCTTGCCCAGCATCTTGGGAAAGATCACATCCGCCCCAAACATGAAATACTTTCATCCAGGGAATTTGAGATTATGATCAGGCTGGTGAACGGAATGTCACTCCTCGAAATAGGAAGCGAGCTTTTCATTTCAGGCAAAACCGTAAGTACCTACAGGAGCAGGATCATGCAAAAAATGGAATTCACTAAAAATACAGAACTTACAAGGTACTGCATCGAAAACAAATTAATCTAGGCAGGAACCTGTCCTGCATCTGTCCTTGTAGGGTTTGTCCTACATTAATCTGAGTATTCCCTTACAATCAATTGTTCCTTCGCCTACAACTCATTCGCTTTCGGAATGATATATTTACTATGTTGAAAAAACATTTTATGGTAAGGGTTCTTTTGGCGGATGATTCTGATCTGATCCTCGAGCGTTTGCAGCAAATGCTCAGACTCAATCCGCAGGTTGAGATTGCCGGATCGTTTAAAGACGGGATAAAAACACTCGAGGCCCTGAAAAGGCTCAAGCCCGACCTGGCCATTGTCGATATTAAAATGCCCGGATTAAGCGGGCTGGAAGTACTTCATGAGATCAGGAAAGAAGACTCCCGGCTTAAGTTCATGATTCTTACTTTTTATTCATCCGATAATTACCGTAAGCTGGCCATGCAATACGGCGCCGATTACTTTTTTTCAAAGGTTGATGATTTCGAAAAAATTTCCCCTGTAGTCAATGAATTAGCAAAAACACTTGCAGTATGAGAAAATATACCTATTTGAGCCTGGCTTTGATTTTCCTTCTGATGGCAATTACTGGCATCCTCAACGCCAACAACATTTCCATCAGCAACCCGGTTTTGACCGGCAAAAACACAGGCAGTCATTACATCATGGTGCAGTTCGATA
>Ga0208613_1000367_pt1 | contig 15322 bp, 7 predicted proteins | sample CryBogmetaGMA6M_FD_184543 | JGI IMG/M metagenome (GOLD analysis project Ga0208613, IMG submission 184543) | Freshwater microbial communities from Crystal Bog, Wisconsin, USA - MA6M (SPAdes) | ecosystem: Environmental > Aquatic > Freshwater > Lake | place: Crystal Bog, Wisconsin, USA | collected... | reverse complement strand
CAACCGTTGTATAGAGTTCAAAAAGCTTCTATTATAACTGCTATTAGATGGTATAGAAATGATTCTACTACCGTTTCTGGGTCTACGATATTCTATTTAAAAAAGAATGGGACTACAATAGCTACCTATGGAACACTGACTATCGCTACAGCCGCCGCCGCAACTACATGGACTGATTTCTATACGGGATTATCCCTCGCTCTAGCTGCTGGAGACTATCTAGAATTATCTGTAGCTACTGGCAATACTACAATGATGGGTCTTACTATTCAAGTAGACATTACTCAGGCGGTGTCCTAGTGGCTATATTACCTGACTCTTGTTTGGGGTGTAGGGGATGCTGTACTAATTCAGGGGTTAATGTTTTCGATACTGACGATAATAGAATTACAGTAGAAATGACTGTGACTACAATAACTCCTAATGGTAGAGTTTTTAGATGGATGAAGCACAAAGAGAATAAAGAATGCATAGCTTTAAACGAGGCCGGACAGTGTTCTATTTATGAGTATAGACCACAAGTATGTAAAGACTTTGAACGAGGATGCACGGAATGCTTAGATAGTTTAGATAGGCTTGGTGGTGTTTAATGGCTCTCGAAAGGTGCGCAGCTACAGCTACCTCAGGTACCCTAGGCGTAACAAATGCGGTAAACGCATATTATCCTAACGGCCCTGCTAGTGCCTTAAATACAACTGCATATACTCAAAGTAGTGATACTAATTGTTTAACTCTCGCTTCTGCGTTTAATACCACTTCTAGAATTTGTACCTTATGCGGATTTAGTGCAAAACAAGCCTCTTCTTGGTCGGCTTCTAATTTATATTTTAGTTATGGTCTTGAGACAGTTGGAGATGGGGGTTCTTTTGAGTGGGATAGTTATGCTGAAGTAATTTACTGCACCGACTGGAACTCTACAACTCTTACTGGAACATGGCAAGGTTGGGATTCTTCTCTTGGGTCGAACAGTACTGGCCAGATGTTTAGTGGAGCTATTGCATTAGCAGCTAATCAAGATCCTACTACAGTAGCTGTTAGAGTTACAGTATCGGGTCATGCTAAATCGGGTTCGCTTCCAGATTTTATAGCTGCCGCCCAGGGTATTGCTTATCTATATCATGCTTATGTAGAAGGTACTTATAGTTCTGGGCCCGGTATATCTAGTTTTACAGTAAACGATAATGCAGTTACAAACGGAAGTTCTGTCTTATTTAACTGGGCAACTGCTGGGACTACTTCTGTTGTTACCAGTCCTAACATTGGCACCGGAACCTCTGGAACCAACGTATCAGTAACTCCACCATCTAGCACTACCACTGGATATACTCTTACTCCTTATAATGGCGGAACTGCTGGAACCTCTTCAACAATTAATGTTACTGCATATCCCGCTGCGTCTATCAATAGCTTTACCGGGGCAGGAAATATTACAGCTGGGAATAGTGCTACCCTTTCTTGGAATGTGTCTAATTCCTCCTCACAGTCAATTTCACCTACCGTTGGCGCAGTTTCTGCCACTGGAAGTACATCAGTATCTCCAGGAAGCACTACTACTTACACCCTAACAGCGTATAACTCGGCTGGAGACTCTTGGACAGCGACTCAAACTGTAACTGTATACGCCGCACCTAGTATTTCCTCTTTTACTATTTCCGGAGATATTTTATACGGCTCTTCTGGGACATTAACCCCAACTTTTAGTAACGGCACTGGATACATTTCAAATAATAGAGACTCTTCTACTATTTCTGTCAGTAGCGGAACCGGATATTCTGTAAGTCCTATTCAAACTACTATATATACCTTACATGTAACTAATACCCCTGGAACTTCCGTTACTAGCAATAGAACCGCCTATGTAACTACTACCTCTAGTAGTAGCACATACTCTACTTTTAGTAGTTCTATAACTACAGCGGCTCCTTATTATATCGGAAATGCAATAAATGTCTCCGTAGCAAACCCATCAGATTCCCCACAATTTGAAATAGAGTATCCAGCGGTGCTCGGTTATTACTCTCAGTACTCTGGGTTTTCTTGGAGCATTTCTGGAAGCACCTCGTCCTATGTAGATATAAATAATGCAACCGTAACTCCGCAAAGCACTGGCACTACTCTTTACACTGTTTCCGCTGGTTGGAGTATGGATTGTTGGTATGCTGATTGGGGTAACCAGGATTTTTATCCTGTTTTCTTTACCAATGTTACTGCAACTTCTATAGTACCGATAACAAATGTACAATCCTCCGCTACGATAGTTAGTTTTACTTCTACCTTAGCTGCCGGTACTGTAGCTGTTGGTACTCCATTTACTTTATACGCATCCTACACTGGCGCAACAACAAGTTCTGTAATAAGTACCATATTAAACGGGTCTTCAAGTACTTTTGCCACTCTTACAACAGGTACAGCCACCTATACTAGTGCAACTCAATATGTACAGACGGGAACTGGAGGACAGTCCTATACCTTAACTCTACAGCCTGGTACTAGAACATCTACAATTTCTTATACGCAAAGTCAAGTTACGATTGGCGCTCCTACCGCAGCTACATATTCTATGACAGCTGGGCAAAATTGGCAATTCACTGCTGGAGGCTCTTCTGGATTATATAACCCCACTTTATCATGGAGTACTAGTAACACTGGCGTAGCTACTATTACGTCTGGTGGATTAGTAAATGCTGTAGCTGCTGGTACGGTAACTGTTTATAATACCTATACAAATTCTATAGCTAGTTTTAATAATACTAGAATAATAACAGTAGCTCAAGCAGCAACAGTTACCTCAATAACTACTACAAAGTCAAATCCAGCGTATGGCGATACCTTTACCTTAACCCCTACCTATAGTGCTGGTACTGGAGGATATGCTACTATAACCTATACTGGAGGAAGCGTAACTTGCCCCGCTTCTGGCACGGCGACTTCAGCAATTTCTGTAGATTTTTCTGGTGCAAGACAGTATATTCTAACTGCATACAACTCTCAAGGGGCGGCATCTTCTACTACTTCAGTAACAGTAACTGGACAAACTGTTACAGTAAGTGCTGTAACTCCCGCACTATTTTCTCAAGTTACCTTTGCTTCTCAGGCATATTCGGCTTCTGTGTCCGGAGCACTAGATACAACTATAGTATGGTCTGCTATGGGTACTGGAAGAGTTTTAGACCCTGATTTGGGTTTAATAGCTGAGTACATGGCCTTAGGTTCTTGGGTAGGGAACACTTGGACTGCCCCATCGTTACTTGCGTTTTATGACCCCAATGATAGAACTGTAAATATTATAGCTACAGCTAATGCCACTACTGGGTGGGGAGTGCCTGTAAGTGCTTCTGCCCTTACTACTGTAGTTGCTTCACTGTCAGCAACTCTAAGTATAGTTGGTGGCGTATCCACTATAGACTACGGCGCTTCTGCCAGTCTAATGCCTACGTTTAACGGCACTTCAGGATCAATTGATAATGGGGTAGGAACCGTCACTAGCGGAACGGCAAAGTCTGTTTCTCCTACTACTACTACAACATACACTCTAACTACAACAAGAACTACTCCATCAGGAACTGCGTATTCCTCTCCTGTTACCGTAACAGTTAGAACTCCTTCAGTATCAGTTTCAGCCTCTACTTCTACTAATGTGACTTCAGGTATTGGCGGCTACAATACAGCGCAGTTTAATGCTACAGTAACAAACGCAGTAACTACCACAGTAACTTGGTATGTAGATAACGTTTCAGGCGGCAACTCTTCTGTAGGAACTATAAACTCATCTGGTCTTTATACCGCTGGCTCTGCTATCGGTGCTCACACTATAAAAGCAATAGCTAATGCCAATGGATCCTCAAACGGAACCTCTACCGTAACCGTATATGCTGCTCCTACTGGGAGTTTATCAGCTACTACCAATCCAGTTCCTTATGGCGGGTCTACAAATGTTACTCCCACTTTTGCAAATGGAACCGCATCAGTAGATCAAGGAGTAAATTCGGTAACTACTGGAGTAGCTTTTAATAGCGGTACAATTACTACGAGTAAGACATTTACCTTAACAGTTACTAACGGAGCTGGATATGTTTTAAGTCCAGCTCCGTATATTACTATATCTCCTCAGACAGTGGCTGTAACTGCAATAAGCCCGGCAAATTATAGTCAGCTTGAGGGAGCTTCTCAGGCATACACGGCAACTGTAACAGGAACTGGAAACACTTCCGTTACTTGGGCTGCTAAGGGAACGATATATGTTACTAACCATCTTGGTAATGACGTTCCATCATATACCGATGTTGGTTATTGGACCGGAAATACTTGGACAGCGCCTACAGTAGATATTTTCGTGTCTAGCTCTGCTGTTAGTATAATTGCTACATCAGTTGCAGATACTTCTAAATCTTTAACTACTACGACAACGGTAGTTGTTACATTAACTGCGAATCTAACTACCTCCAACTTTACAAACGCTATAACTATTGACTACGGTGCCTCAGACGTATTAACAGCATATTACACCGGAGATACTGGAAGTATTGACAATGGTGTGGGAAGTGTAACAGTTGGAGGAACAAAAACGGTTTCTCCTACCACAACTACTACCTACACTTTAACAACTAACAGAACTACTCCCGCAGGAACCGCTACAGGTACGGCTACAGTAACAGTTAGAACCCCTTCAGTATCTGTTTCAGCATCTACTTCTACTAATGTAACTTCCGGTGTCGGTGGATATAATACTGCACAGTTTAACGCTACAGTAACAAATGCAGTAACTACCACAGTAACTTGGTATGTAGATAATATTTCTGGTGGTAACTCTTCTGTAGGAACTATAAACTCCTCGGGTCTTTATACGGCTGGTTCCTCTACTGGTGCTCACACTATAAAAGCTGTTGCTAATGCCAACGGAACCTCTAATGGAACTGCTACGGTAATTGTATATGCCGCCGGTACTGGTAGTTTAACAGGTACTACAACCGTTGCATATGGTGGATCTTCTACAATTACTACTACATTTGCTAACGGAACCGCATCAGTAAATCAAGGAATAGGAACTATTGCCGCCTCAGGGAATACATTCTCTAGTGGCGTAATTACAACTAGCAAAACCTTTACTCTAACTGTTACAAATACAGCAGGATACCCGTATACTACGACTATAACGATAAGTCCACAAACAGTAGCTTTCGCTTCTGGTATAACTCCCAGTGGCTCATCTACTACTGTAAGTACCACCAGACAGTTTAGTGTAGGTGCAGTTACTGGAGCAAGTGATACTTCGGTTACTTGGGCAGCCTCTGCAGGATCTATCAATAGTTCTGGTTTATGGTCTGCTCCAGCAACTGCACAAACAGCCACTATTTATTGTACTGCTAACACTAATGGAACTACTCAAGTTTCTACCACAGCCTATGTTGTAGTAGCTGCCGTTATTACCACAGCACTTTCAGCTAACCCGACTTCAGTAAACGCAGGATCCTCTAGTACTTTATCAGTGGTATTTAATGGTGGTACTGGTGTAATCACTCCCGGATCAATTTCTATGACTTCCGGTGTTGGGTTATCAGTAAGTCCCTCCTCTACTACTACTTATACCTTAACTGTGACCAACGCAGCCGGAACTGCAGTTACTGGATCAGCTACTGTTACTGTATTAGCCGCACCCGTAGCAGGAACACTAACTTGTGACAGAACTTATGGGTATTATGGGCAGCTTGTAACCTTAACCCCCACAGCTCTTGGAAATACAGCAGAAAACGACATTATTGCTACCTTTAACTCTAGTGGGTCTGACATTGTTTACGAAGTAATAGCCGCATCGAATGTTACAGTTAATAATCCATACACTACTAGACTATTAGGAACTACAAAATACAAATTACGAACAACTAATCCTCTAGGAGCTGTTGCGTATACTTCAGGTAATACGGTAACAGCCTATGGAAAAACTGGGTTAGACACTATTGGAGTAGACGCTGCCAATATTACGGCTACAGTAAGTAATTATGTGTCTAGCTATTCTGACCGTGCCTCATTAAGTCTTTATGCTGCTTCGGATAACAATAACATGGACTACGCATTACGCCCAGGTACCGTTAATGTATATGTCCCCTTCTCTGCTCGCACGAAACGATGGCATCATGCGAGTGTTGTAGTAAACGCCACCTTCTCAGATACCCCTGGCCATGAGACTCTGTTATCTGCCGAGGTAGAAAAATATAATGGAACTTCTTGGCAAGGTATCGGCGGATTTGCTATGACTGGTGCCGATGAAACTCTTTATATTTCTAACTCAGATGCATCCGCTGGAGTGAGATTGCACTTTACCGCCTCTGCTCAAGCCCAACCATACCTGGAGGGTGGCCCAGCACCTCCTGACGTAAGTTGTTCTATTACAGTTACTAAGATGCAAATCTCAGCAACCTATACACAACCTCCACCAAATGGAAAGAAGTTTATTTAGTTCTCTTGAATGTCGTCTAGATGATGCAGAATTAGATCGAAGGCTGAAGTAATATCATCCCAAGCCTTCTCTTGTTCTGGAGATCCTGAACCCTTCTGAGCCTCAATTTCGGCCTTTAGTTCTTTAAGTTTATCTTCCATTGTTAGTGGTTCGTCTTCTTGCGACATATCTTCATCATGTCCCACAGGAGCGGGAGGAACTACGTCTTCCTGAGGCATCATTACTGACTCAGTTACTCGTACAGGAACACCATTCATCGCCAATAGGTTTAGAAAGGCTTTCTTATCATTTGCCATAGAAGACTTAATTAGAATTCGTATAAACTTGGTTCTCTCCTCTGGGCTGGCTTCATTATAGGCATCCATAATACTTACGGGAGCAACTGGAGCAGCAGGAGCCGGAGCAACTGGTTCTGGACGAGGAGTAACATCCTTGTAATAACCTGGCTTATCTTCAGTAGATTTGTATCTTTGCTGGCCAAATATATTCTTGTAGGGCTCATAAGTCGTTTCGGTTAATGACTCGAAAGGATCTGTAGTAGTTTGTTTCATCTTGTTAAACTCGTCTTTAATGCTCATAGTGGTCACCTGAATATAAACTTAATTAACTTATATACACCGAGAGTAGAATGAGTACAAAATATTTAAGATTAGTTAAACCCTTCCCAGTTACTCTGTACTCTGGCAGGACTGATTTTGACACCGTATATTTTGCCCCGGATTCACTTAACAATATTAAGCGTTATGCTGATATAGTTGTTGAATCTATTTTATCGGCTAACTATAATGTGGCCTTATTTGATGCATATATCGAAGTTGGAATACTATGTATTTTAATAATCCCAGACCCTATTATTTCTCCTCCGTTCTTACTTATTCAAAGCCCTGGCACTGTTCTTTAAGGTATCTAAAATGGCCGTAGAAAATATTTATTACCTAGACTCAACTAATTTAGACGTTGTAAAGACCAATTCAGATAACTCTAATGCTACCGTCATAGAGAATGTATCGAATCTTAGTGGATTAGAGTTACTTACTAATTTACAGCTTAGTAGTACTCACATGTTCTTGTTTGGTGATGCCTCCATAGTTCTAACTAGAGCTATTACAGATTCCCCTGGAGTATGGACTGAACTACTAAATAAGACAAGCCAAGCTGCCCTATTACCAGTTGGTCGGGTATTAGCTACCTTAAGTGAGGAAACTAGTAAGATTAGATCCTCCATTGTAACTGCTGATGGAAATATCTATATTGCTTACCAGATCAGTTATGATGATACTAACAAGATTCCACACACTACCTATGTGTTACACTATAATGGACTTACCTGGTCAGTATTACTTACCCTTCCGGCTGAACGCTTCTTCGGTTGGGCAGATTTAGATCACTCTGGTAGTTTTGTGGGTCTAAAAACATCAATAACTATGGATTTTAACAACTTGTATCATTATCGGCAGACGGGTAACAATACTCAGGTGCATGAAAATTGCAATGTACTTAGAATGATACAGGGATCTTCTGTAACTGAACTACCAGCACCTACGCATGTTACTAGACCTATTGTAACTGAGGATCTTATTTCACGCTTGGGGACTGGAGGATTAATCAGTAACGGACAGGGCTCTCCCATAGTTCTACCATCAGGAGAGATAGTTGGAGCAACGTATGATCTCTTCTATAGAATTTCTGCTGATCATTCATCAATTGTCCCTCATGCCGCTGATTTTTCTTACGAGCCAGCTGGATGTCAATCTATAATTATAGGTAACTATTTCGTTCTCTATTACGCCTCTGGAACTGCCACTAGAAAGTATGTTACTTATAATATGGTAACAAATACTATTGCCTTTACTGGAATCTGGTCAAGGTTTAATAACTGGTCCGTAAGTGTGCAACTAGCGGCTCTTGGTGACGGAACTGCTTTAGTATTTACATCGGGTAATGGTAATAACGCCACCTTCTTATTCAATCCCGCTACCAATTCCCTTACAAGTCTTGCCGTTGATTTTGTACACACTGGATTCTTTAATAACTTTTGCACTCTAGCTAACGGTGATCTAGTTCTTGGTGTTGGATTATGGGCTACTACAAATCTTACCTCTCTAGTCCATTATAGTAAGTCTAGTAATACCTGGATTATGCATGACATATTACCAGCAAGCGGCATAGGTGGACTTATAAAACTTATAAACGCTCCTGGAGATCCTTGGGATGGGTTTATATTGGGAACCTGTGAGGGATATTCATATTATATCTGTAATCCTAATACCTTCGCTATAGTAAAATCTGCTCCTGTTGCTGATGTGGCCGGAATGGCTATAACCCCCAAAGGCGTAATATCACTTCCTTACTTTATCGGTCAAGAATCTCAGGGCGGTAACATTGTTAAAATAAACCTGGTTGACAATACTAATTCCTACGTGGCTTTAGATAATTCATATTATGATATTTATAACAGTAGTGTTACTCTTAATTTAACCTATAAGAATGCAAATACTTTAGGTATAACACAATATGCGATGACTGATTCTGTGGCAGGTGCTCCTGAAGTATCCCTCATTGATTATACAGTATATCTTAACTTAACTGAATTATCCCCAACAAGTGCTAATATACAGGCAGTTACAGCAGTATCTACCCATGAAGTGTATTGTGCCACAGTTAAACCTTGGATGGGTACCGGATATGACAGTGGTTCTCCCTCATGTATTATCTATAAATGGGATGGTCACGCATGGACAACCTTCTATGAAATTCCGGGGTTTAATTTTAGTGCCCTGACTAACTGGGGAGAAGGTACAAGTTATCTTGACATGCCGTATACTCCGTTACTTATGGCTCATAAATTTGTTGATTCAAAAATAGAGCTTGTAATGATGAGAGATACAGCAGCATCTGTATACCGCCTTTATGACGGAGTATTAGAAACGGCGATTCTGCAGGAAGTTTCTGGAAGCGATAATACGTATACTGGAGAAAGAGCACCCTCAGTTCCGTTTGTTAATAATACCAACTTATGTGCCTCTGTTTCAACTTATGCCAGTCTTCCTGATAGAAATGAAGTACAGGTGTATGCTGATGCTAGACTAATACATAAGCCATCTTTATCTTTGTATTGTCTCACTAAAAAGACTGAAATTTATTTCTCTACTTCCATACCAGTAGTATATAGTAATCTGCCTGCTAAATCAGCGTCTAGTTTTTATTTAAACCTGCCTGTTATAACCGATGCTGGAATTCCTTTAGAGGCTCAAACATCTTTAGTAAATCCTAAATTACTTGTAACTCTGGACAGTGTATCGTCTACAGAAATTAGAGCTAAAGTAGAGGTAGCATATAATGCTACGAATGCTGATGCGGAACTTTCCTTTACTATAACCGCTGCGCCTAGTGGAGCATATGACAGCACTTGTAGTGGATCTAATACTTATACTTTTCTAGTTCCCGTCACACCAGCAGCTAAGCACTTACCCTACAACAATAGCTGGCCAGGATATCATACACTTATTGCTAACGGATCTACTTTTTATTGCGTTAGCGAAACTGCCATTGCTGCTAGTACTGATGGCGGGCGTACTTGGAGACTCTGTGACACGGTAACTCAGCCTAATATCGCTAATACAGTAGATTCAATATTCTCAATGTGTGTAAATGCACCTGCTGGGGAAGTTATAGCTACTGCTTCATCTGGTATACAACGACACAATAGTTACTGGGAACGATTGCCATTATTAGAATATGTACCTCCAATACCCTCAGGAACTCTACCTTATACCTCAGTTCCTTTCTCTACTGCCACTCCTATTGTTAGTGGTACTCCTTTAACTAGTAACTTAGAAGTAACCGATCCAGCCTATATAGGATATACCGGAACTTGCGAAGTATTTAGCTTTTCCTTAACGGAAAAAAGTAATCTGTCTATTAGTGTAGCAAGTGCTTTTGATACCTACTTAGAAGTTTACTATTTAACTGGAACTCCAAGTAATTATAGCGAGTTTTGGTTAACTGATGCCTTTACTGACGGTAATAATACTGTTAATAATCCCAGTATTTCTGTTACTAATGTGCAACCAATGACTTATTATATTGTAGTATCTGGAGGAACAACTGGACTGGAAACTGGATCATACACTCTGTCGCTTACTAGAACTCCCGCTTCTGTCGCAATCTATCCAAAGGTACGTCAACTGGTGTATACTGGAACAAAGTATATAGCATTACTTGGAGAAGGAAATAATGATTATAGCCAGTATATAGGAACTTCCACAGACTTAACTAATTGGTCCTACATATTAGATGGTGCTTCTAATCCTGTAATGGGTAGTGGATATTATTTTAACTGTTCTACATTAGCTACCTCAGGTGGAACTACCTTAGCCTGTATGGGTACTTCTTGCTACAGAATTGCATCTGATGGTTCCTTTACTTCGTTAACCAGTATAACTGATACTGGAGTTAGCGGAGCAGATCCAGAGTTTGTTACTGATGGTGCTGGAAATTGGCTGCACATAAACAGCGGTACTATTTTCTACAGTGTTGATGACGGATTAACTTGGACAGAAAATAATTTCTTTACGCTATTTGGATATTACGCTAAATCCCTAGCATATATCGCATATACCAATAGTAAATGGTTTGTTATGGCTTATAATGTAACTGAGGGTATGAATGTAGACATCATTAGAGCGAGTAACGTAAGTTTTACTGCGGGACGCTCCGTTTCTCCTAATGCTACCACCTTTCCTCTGACATGGGCCCCGGCTGGGTTTAGCGGTACGAGAAACTTTGTACCCATAAATAATACCTTGGCTATCCTTTACGGAGACTATGTGAAAATCTCCTTAAATGATGGAATAAACTGGGCCTAGACCTAGCTAAAAACCTATTAGTGCCGATACTTATATAGTACGGAGGCACTTTGGCCACTCAAAATATTTGCATCTCAAGTGATTGGCACCTTAAATTCACTTCACAGTTCGACATGATGACCGATAAGGGTATTCCATCTCGATTAAGTGAAATTATAACTTCAGTTACTTGGGCGATAGAGGAAGGTAAGAAACAGAAGGCCGATACCTTTATTGGTTGCGGAGATATTTTTGACGCTCCTGAGAAGCTTCCCACTAGAGAGGGTCTTGCCATATCGGAGATGTTCAAACAGATCAAGGGAAGTTATGCCAATTCCTTTTTTATTGCCGGAAACCATGATCAAATCTCCTCCGACAGAACCATTTTAGACCTGTTTTCTCCGCTTGTAAAAGTTTTTAATGCCCCTTCTTTCGTAGATGTGGCCGATGCTCGTCTATTCTTTGTCCCCTATATCCGAGAGTCTGAAGATTTATATGCCGCTATAAAAGCATTTGAGAAAGTGGATTGCCCCGGGAAGAAGTATCTCTTCGCTCATTTTTGGGACAAGTCTATTATGTCGGTAGATCCAGAAGCAATTGATCTTACCAGAATCAACCTTGACTTCTTTGATCGTGTCTTCTTGGGTCACTTTCATGTTCCAACAGAGGACATGAATAGTAAAGTAGTCTACCTAGGAACCTTACTGAACAAGAAGTTTAACGAGTCTGGTAAGAAGGGATGCTGGATTTTGAACACTAAAAAGAATGTCATCAAGTTTATAGAAAATCCAAACTCGCCTACTTTTATGGTGGTGAAAGACACTACAATACTTGCTGATGTGGAGAACATAGCAACTAATGCCTATTACAGAGTTGAGTGCAGTCCAGAGAATGTTCTTGCTATTACTAAGCTTCTGTCTAATTCTAAGGGAGTTGAGATAGTATCCAAGTCTTCGGAAGCTGGTCAATCCTCTGCCATCTCTTTGGCCTCTGCTGAAAAGAAGAACTCCTCTTCATTAAAAGATTATATCCTAGCCAACTGCAAGATCTTCCTCCCTGACGGTTGCAGTGAAATTGAGTTTAAACAGCACGGATCTTTGTTTCTTGGTGGGATGTAGAATGAATTTTAAAATTTCATCTCTTACGGTAGAGAACTTTGTTGTATTCCAAGACAGAGTAACTATCGATTTTTCTGACTCCATCAACAACATTGAGGGAGTGTATCTTCATAACTCTGCTCAATCTAACGGAGCGGGAAAGTCTCTTATTATTGATGCTATTTCTATTGCTCTCTTTGGCAAGGGAATCAGAGCCTCGTATCTAACTGACTATATTTCGTCTAGTAATCCTACTGGAGGCATCTATGTAGGTCTTGAGTTAGTAGATCAAGACGGAAAGATTCTGAAGATTGAACGATGGAGAAGACCGAATAGTGAGTCTAACAAGGCTAAGTTATGGTATGATGGAGTTTGCATTTCAAAAGATGCTACTATTACTCGTACTGATGAGATTCTTCAGGGGTATATTGGAGTTACTCATTCTAACTTCATGTCCTGCATTTTCTCTGTAATGATTCCAGGATTTTTAAAGCTTAGACCGGCACAAAGATTTGAGATTCTTGAACAGGCATTGGCAGTCAAAAAAGTGGAATCTGTCATTAAGAAGATAAATGCGTTAATCAAGACGGAAGAAGACAAACTCACTGCACTAGATTCATCTATTCAAGAGAAGACCAGCACTTTAACTACTGAGCAAGCTAGACAAGAAATATACAACAATAATTCTTCGCTTATTGAAGAAAACATTTCAGTTAAAACAGAAGAGCTTGAGGCATTGCTTGGTAAGGAACAAACCAAACTGACCGAGATTTCAAAGCTATTAGAATTTAAGAAGGATGTTCAAGATAAGCTAGATCCTATGAATATTGAGTACTCTGAAATGTATGCAAACCGCTCTGCTCTGGCTTTATCTAAGAGTAATCTTGAAGCAAAGTTAGCTACTACATTGAAAGCATTTAAGAAGAAGGCTAATACTGATTCAATGGAGTGTGCTGTATGCAAATCTCCCTTATCTGAACATAATAGAGATTTTGTTAAGTCTCATTATCAAACTGAGATAACTTCATTGACTGCGTCTATTGCCGATGCTGACGTTCTTCTGAGTAAGTTGTATGCTAAAATAAGTAAGCTAACTGAGACAAAGACTACAGTAACTACTAGATTGGATTCCAGTAATAGAACTTTATCTTCGGTTATTCGTCCTACTATTCTTGCCTGTGAGAAGTCTATTCAGGAGTCGAAGGATGCTTTGTCTTCCAGTGCTGTGTTTAATAAGGACCTACTTGCTACTTTACAAGAAGAGATTACGCAACTAAACGTATCTAAGAAAGCAGTTAAGAAATCACTGCGAATGAGTTACGCTTGGAAGTCTGCATTAGCTAAGAACGGATTACGTCTAGCCTATATTAAGGAAGAGATTTCAACGCTATCGGCCATCGCTAGTAAGTTTGCTTCTGCTGTATACGAGAAACCGATGCCTGTAGTATTCTTTATTGACGGGGAGAAAGATAACCCGTCATTGGAGTTTACTGTTAATGGTAAGAGTGCTTCTATGATGAGTACCGGTGAAGCACGAAGACTTGAAATTGCAATGACTTTAAGCCTCATGGCGCTGTTAAAAACTTCCGGGCTAACTTTACACTTCCTTGTGCTTGACGAGGCTCTAGACGGCCTTTCTGACGCATCTAAGGCCGCTGTACTTAAGGTTATTGATTCCCTGGCTTTAGAATATCAAATCGTCATGATTAGCCATGACCCGCTGATCAAAAAGCGTTCTGGTAAGTTGATTCAAGTAGTTAAGGATGATACTACTCAACGATCAACTATACTATTCCCTCAAGTTATTTAGTCTTCTTCTCTGGCAGCTCCCAATGCGGTAATATTGTTTTATACTGTTTTTGTAGAGCCGTGTATTCTTTTTGTCCGATTATAGTAAGTTTAATGTGAGGATAGAATTTGGTCATTTTCTTAAGTTTACTCTTGCTTTTGGCATCCATCCATCCCTTTATTTCATGGTATTCTATGGTTCCATCAATATTGAATATTTTAAAATCAGGCAGATACGAAATTGCCCCTCTTGTTTCCCCGGTGAAGATAAAGGTGTCAGGTTCGAATTCCCATTTTGATACCGTCTTCAGGGCTACTTGGTAGTTAAGATATCGAGCATAGTTAGCTTCCCAGGAAGAGCGGAAGAAATAATTTCCTAAATCCTCTCGTTTCCCTCGTTTACATCGAGAGTACATATTTGATGAGAATATTATTGGCCCCGCAGTACCGTACTTTTCTATTTTGGTTACCCTTGCTTTGTTGGAAATTATCTCCTTTTCTTCCGGCGTCTTGCGCTCTGATGCGGCTACGCTTTTTTGGCTTATTGTTTTTTTAGCTGTCTCACTATGGGTATTACCTTTAAATCCTTTTGGATGATTTCCATTTTCCCATCTATTCGGGACATTTACTTTGCTTATAGTTTTGGACGCCGCCTGAGCAACTCTTTCTTTGTTTGTTAGTCCCAGCTCTCCGGCAAGTCTACATATTCCCGTCTTGCTTGTTCTATTTAACCTTGCCATGAGCGAATCCAGTGAAAACTCGGAGTTTGGCTTGGAATATTCTACTTTGATTTCTTCTACTTCCTCATTGGAGAAGTGATCTGTTTCTATTACTCCCCTCAGCGTAAGGTATTTATGAACAATTTGGCCAGGAATATTTAATTTAGTTCCGGTCTCCCATACACTTTTGCACACTGCATATACTTGTTCCATTTCCGCTATCTGTTTATCAGTGTATGGAAGAGAATTTTGCCTTGTCCACAGTCCTTTTTTTTGAAGGAATCCAAGTATTCCAGTGCTTGATAGAGTTAGTTGTTTGGCTATCTCTGATATTTTAGTTCCTTGCTGGTACATGGAAATTATGCTATTTTCATTATCTTCACTATATTTTATTGCCATGAGTATGCTCTCCTTAAG
>Ga0208613_1000364_pt1 | contig 15486 bp, 10 predicted proteins | sample CryBogmetaGMA6M_FD_184543 | JGI IMG/M metagenome (GOLD analysis project Ga0208613, IMG submission 184543) | Freshwater microbial communities from Crystal Bog, Wisconsin, USA - MA6M (SPAdes) | ecosystem: Environmental > Aquatic > Freshwater > Lake | place: Crystal Bog, Wisconsin, USA | collected... | reverse complement strand
TTTCTTATTATAGGTATTGTCATAGCAGACATAACCTATGGTGGGCCAGAATTAAGAAGTTTGATAACAGCTTGGTTTAAATCACATTTTAAAGTATAACAATGACAAATGGCGAATTAATAGCTAGAGTAAAGAATCTTTATATTAGTAGGGCTATTTCACAAGAAAATAAACCTTTGACTAATAGACAAGTTTATAATAAACTTTCAACTGTTAGAGCTAGAGTGTTATCACAAGAGTATAATAAACAAAGAATTCTTGCTGATGAATGTTATCAAATCCTACCTATGACATTGATAAGTGCTGGTTACATATTTGACAGTAACACAAAAGTACTTAAATCTCAGAACAGAATACCTGCTGTAGTAACCAGTAAAGATGGATATCTTATTCAATCTGTTACAAATATTAATGCAAGTCTTGAGATATATCCTATCAATCAAGAAGAAGCTAAATATGTACAGTATAATAGATACACAGGTAAAAGTCTACATTACTATTTTGCTGATAGTTTTTTGTATATCAAGAATAGTGATAGTCTTAAACAAGTAATTGTAAATGGTGTATTTCTTAATCCATTAGATTTACCTGACGATCTACCGAACTTCTTAGATAGAAAGTTTCCTGTAAATTCATCTTTAATAGATGGTATAGTAACATTGACTATTGAAGAATTATTGTCAGTACCTCCTAAACAACAATCTAACCAACAGCAACATGCTTCTAATGAAGACCCTTCCTGACATATATCAACATTATAGGAAGAACGTTAATAAGGATTTAAAAGTAGATAGAAGAATCTATTATAAAGTTGTAGACCTATATTTACTGTTTTTTGTTGAAGCATTGTATTCTGGAGTTAGAGTTTCCATACCAATGATGTTAGGAAGTTTTATCTATAAAGGTAGAAAAAGAGATATATCACTTGATGAAGAAGGTAGAATTACAGGAGTACCTATTGATTGGGGTAGTACTTTAAAATTATGGAAAGAAAACGAAAATGCTGCAAAAAATAAACAGTTAGTATATCATTTTAATGATCATACTGACGGTCATGTTTATACACTAAGGTGGAGTTATAAAATGTCACAAGGTAGATACAAACTTTTGTATTGTTTTTCTCCATGTAGAATGGTTAAAAGAACTTTTGCAAAATTAATCAAACAAGGTAAAGAGTATGAAACAGACATCACTAAAGCTTAATGTTGTTAAAGTTTTAAAAAAGAAAGAACCTGAAATAACTGTTAATATAAGAAAAGAAGATGGTAAAGGTAATTCTGATACTGTAAGAGTAAGAGAAATTAGTAACGGGTTCATTTTAACAAAAGAAAGTTGTTGTAATGATGGATATGAAAGTGTGGAAACATACTATAAAGATAATCCATTATTGATACCAACAGAAACACTTGCTGCAATTTTTGAAGATGAAGATTAATTATGATATCATCATATGCTATAATAGGGAAGATAGTAAGAGACTATGGAGAAAGAGAAGATGAAGGTACTCTTATTGAATGGATTGGTGAAGCTATAGAATTAATAGGCATCAATGAATCTTGGTGTCAAAAAACTACAGACCTTATTAATCTTAGCAACTTCCAGTGTAGGATTCCTATACATTGTAGAAATATTATTCAGATTGTAAAAAATAACAGTTACTCTACACCAGAACTGTCTAACAACAACGCATCTATTGATGCTATTTCTGTTACAACTGATGCACCAGTACCTATTGATGAACTTGGTAGACCACTTACAGGATATGATGTAGCATATTATAGACCTTATTTTGATCTTGTATATGAATACCAGTTTTGGTACAAATCTCCAGGAGCAAGAGATCAGTCTAAGTTTGGGATAGTACAAAAATCTAGTGAAAGCTTTTTTGATAGTCAAGTGTATAAAGAAACTGCTGACTATCAAGGTAGTGTTTATCAGTATAATCTTAATAATCCTGAGTATACCATCATAGAAGCAGCTAAGATGTTAAGGTTCAGTTTTGAAAAAGGTCAGATTTTTATATCTTATCTAAAGCAAATAACTGATGATAACGGGTTTCCGATGATACCAGATGATCAGAGTTATGCTGAAGCATTAGTTAGTTATGTCATGTATAGAAGAACGAAGAAAGATTATTTTAGACATGGTCAGGGTTCAGAAAACAGGCTGGTAACAGCAAAAGAGGATTGGTTAACATATTGCTCACAAGCAAAAAACTATTCATTTATGCCCAAGTCTGTCGATGATATGGAGAAACTAAAGAGGAATAACGGATTAGTTCATCGTAACAGATACAAACAGTTTTTTAAATAGACAATTATGAGTACAGAATTAAAACTTAGAGGTGGTATATCAACAGCTTGTGATCAGTTTACAGGTGCACCAAAAGAATTAGTAGTTGATACTACTAACTGGAATTTAAGACTTCATGACGGTATTACTATTGGTGGTCATATAGTTGGTAGTGATTCAGGTGGAGGTACTGGTGGAGGTACTGGTGGTGGAGGTAACATTGTAACATACACTTGGATTAAGTATGCTGATTCTCCTACTACTGGAATGTCTGATGACCCTGCTGGCAAAACATATATAGGTCTTGCTTTTAATAAAACTACTGCTGTAGAATCTACTAATTATGCAGATTATACTTGGAGTTTAATAGGTAGTACTATTAATAATGGTGATGGTACTTATACTTGGGTTGCTTATGCTACTAGTCCTGATGGTACTTCTGGATTCTCATTTAGTCCTGTAGGTGCTACTTATATTGGTTTAGCTTATAATCAAACTAGTTCTACAGCTTCTACAGACCCTACTAAATATTCATGGAGTCCTATAGGTAGTGCAATTATTAATAACACTTATATTAGCTATGGTATTCCAACCGTAACATCATTACCAGCTACAGGTACTGAAGGTCAGATGGTTATATATAATGGTGAGATGTATGTATGGAAAAACGGTGCTTGGATAACAATGAAAGCATGGCTTACGCCAGATACACCAACAGGTATCGAAATTGTATATACTCTTCCTGTTACTGGTACAGAAGGTCAAATTGTATTTTGGTCTAGTACAGCATTAGGTGGTAATAAACTCTATAGATGGACTAATGGTGCTTGGGTTGCAGTAGCTATGGCTGTAGACAATACGGCTGTTGTTGCTGATGCATCTATTACTATTGCCAAATTTGCACAAGGTATTACACCTATTGAAATTGTAGGAACTCTTCCTTCTACTGGAAATTTTGAAGGTAGAATTGTATACTATACTGTTGATAATTTATTACATAGATATACAGGTAGTGCTTGGACTACAGCTATTAATGCTGCTGATATTACAGGTACTATTACAAGTACTCAGATTGGTACTAATCAAATTGCCACTGGTCATTTACAAACTAATTCTATTACTTCTGCACAACTTGCTGCCGGTAGTGTTGTTGCAGGTAAGATTGCTGCTGGTGCTATTAGTACAACTGAACTAGCTGCTGGTGCTGTACATGCTGATAATCTGTATTCTGGTAGTGTTACTGCTGATAAGATAGCTGCTGGTAGTATTACAGCTAATAAGATTGCTGCTGGTAGTATTACTGCTGCTTGTTTAGCTACAGATGCTTTAACTGCGGGTACTATTCAAGCAGGAAGTATAGGTACAACACAACTTGCAGCAAATGCAGTAACAGCACAAAAAATTGCTGTTAATTCTGTATATACTGGTGCTGTACAAGCAGGTGCGATCACTGCTGCTAGTATAGGTGTTAATGATCTTAGTTCGATCAATACTAATACTGGTACTTTAACTGTAGGTAATGCTGGTGGTACTGGATATATAATAGCTGGTAGTGCTGCTATTAGTGGTACTACTATGTCTGGTACAGGTGCTTCTTTTAAACAATTTGGTAATTTTTGTATAGGTAATTCTACTACTAACATTACATTTCCTGGAGATAAGTTGTATCTTAATGGAAATATTGTAGCTACTGGAAATATACAAGATAATGCTGTTTCTAGTAGTACTTATAGTGCTTTTAGTGATATTAGTGTTTCATGTAATAATGGGTCTCAGTGGGGTGGTTGGATAAATCTTATCAATCAGTCAGTTACTGTAACTTCAGGAGGTTCTTTTACAGCTACTGTAAATATGGTAATTGATGGTTTAAATTCTCCTAATGCTACAGTAGAGTTTTGGATTAGACTTGGTTCTAATGTGAATGGAGGAAATCGACAAGTATTTGGTTATCAATTAACAGGTAGTGGTATTGATATGTATTATAAAGCTCCTGTTTCTTTGAGCATTACAGGAACAGGTAATGATACTATTCAAGTGTGGGCACAAGCAGGTTCTGACTTATCTATGACAGGTGGAGTTAATAGTTGGGGTTATACACTTACTAATCATATAAGAAATATTACATTAACAGTAACAGGGATGAAAAAGTAATGATAAACTATATAGTATATAACAATATTACAGGAGCTATAGAACATTGTGGTAATTGTGAAAGTATATCACATGTTCATCTTAAACAAGATGAAAGTTTGATATGTGGCATTGCTGATGTAAATAATGATTATGTAATTGACGGCGTTGTTTTACATTTATCAGAAGCTGAGAAAGCTGAAAAAGATAATATACGTTATGGTTATGTTTGGGATAAACATAGTAGAACTTCTAAAAAAATAGTTAGTGACAAAGAGATTAATGACTATAATATTGCGACAGTAAGAAGAAAAAGAGATTCGTTATTAACCTCAGATGTAGATTCTATTAGTTCTGTAAGATGGAATAGTATGTCAACAGAACAACAGAATGCTTGGGTTATTTATAGACAATTGTTACTAGATATACCTCAACAAGAAGGATTTCCTAATTCTATAATTTGGCCTACAAAACCATAATGATAAAACAAGAGATACAATCATTCTATAAAGGATTGAATACTGATGTTAATCCTTTAACACAACCCGAAGGTACTTATAGATATGCTCTTAATAGCATTATATCTATAGATAATAATATGACATTTGGTAGTGAGGGTTCTAACACTCTTACTTCTATAATTCCTTATGGTTATAGTGTAATAGGTAATATCTATATAGAAGATGACACCTCTGTGCTTTTCTTATGCTCTTCTGATAGTAGTGAGATTGGTATTATTGATAAGAACCATCAGTACACAACTTTAATGAACTGTAGAGAACTTAACTTTTCAAAGTTTAATAGTGTACATGGAACTTATAGAGCAAAGATTAACAACGTTAGAAATATCTATTGGGTCGATGGAATTAATCCTCCTAGATGTATGGATATTAATAATATTGATAAGTACTTAGCTACAGACTATCTTACACACATGGCTAGTCCTGTAGGAATTCGTAACAGTGCTTTGTCCAGTGCTATTGCTAACTTTGTAAAAACTCATGATGTAAGTGGTTCCAGTATGACAGCTAAAGTTGCTTTAGTATATACTGAAATATTTAAACGTGCCTATGATATTACAGAAATTAACTGGTGGGTTAATAATTTTGTATATACTGATTATGCTTCTTTGATATATGCGATTCTGTCAGGTGCTGTTGGTATTGACATAGCTGCTGTTACTAGATTTGTTAATTCTAATGTAGGTAATAGTAATATTTCAGCTAGTATCAGTAAATGGGACATGGATAAGTTAAAACTTATCAAATCTTATAATAAGATTCCTAACTTTGACAGTATAAAAATACTTGAGAATGGTAGTATTAAGCCTGGTAGTTATTCATTTGCGTTACAATATTTAGATAGCAATTTAAATCCTACTAATTGGGTTACTACTAGCAATCCTGTTAACATCTACAACGATCTTCTTAATAACCAATATTCTAAGATTAGAGGTAGTAGAAATATAAGTTCTGCATTAGAGACTTATGGCCCTACTAATAAGGCTATTGAGATCATGTTATCTAACTTTGATCTTGATTACCCTTTCTATAGAATAGCTGTTATTCAAAGTAATGCTATGACAGGTATTCCAAATACAGTCCTTATTGATGAAATACGTTCGACAAATGAATCTGTTTATATTTATACAGGTAACGACACTTCTTTAACTACTGGTAATCTTGGTGATATTGCTATTAATAAAGAGACGATAGAATCCGCAAAATGTATTGAACAGTTAGAAAATAGATTATTGATTGCTAATGGTTCAGGAAAAGATGTTAATTATTGTGAATTCCAAAAATATGCTAGTAAGATAAGTTCACATCTTACTAGTAAACAAATATATCTTAATACTCTATCTGGTGATGGTAATCCAAAAGACCCAACCTCTACGTTTAATAGTATAGGTTATATGCCTGGTGAAGTATACTCTTTTGGTATTGTTTATATATTTAATGATGGTACTGAAAGTCCTGTGTTTCATATTCCAGGTCGCAACAAAAATGATGTTAGACCTTTGATTACTTTGAGTGCCGATAAAACATTCAATGATAATTTGGATTATTATGAAAATGTAGATTCATATTATCCTGAGATACATACTGACTCGCCTGATTATTGGGGTAAAGATTCCTATGGTGAACAGTTGGTTACTAAGAACAAAAGGTTTCATAAGTTTCCTACTAGAAATGCTAGGAATATGCCATTATACTCAAAAGGTGTAGAAGCTATTAATCTTTACACTTATAAGTTAGTATGTACAATATCTGCTAACGGTTCTTCTGCTTATCCTTTAAATAGATTTACAGGAGAACCTTTGTTGATAAATACTATTATTCAATATCAGACAGAAGGTTCTTCTACGCCTAATGAGTTCTCTGCCATTGTAAATAGTAGTATTATAAACAATCCTATTGTTTTTGAAGTGTACAACGATAGTGTTCCTCTTGTTCATGTTACAAGTACTAATGATAACTATGGTCATATAACAGGTGATATTACAGAATACTCTTCTATGTTTAACATACACTTTGATTATGTTGCTACATTAGAAGAAGTTCTTAATCCTGTATACTATACTGACATCTATGGTATTAATTTTCAAAACATCGAATCGCCAGACCCTAGAGTTGTAGGTTATTACATTGTTAGAAATAATAAAGAAGATTATGACAGATGTGTCGTTGATAACGCGATTTTTGGTAATACAGTAACTCAGACTTTTGGTGCTGTTACATATAATGTTTTTAATAAATGGACTTCGGTAGTTGATGGTGAGACTGTAAAATCTGATAATACTTTGGATGCTTCTGGTTCTGTAAGAGATATTAGTAACGATACTTTATATTTTTATAGTCCTGAATATCAATTTTCAAGTAAACAATTAACTTTTGATCATATAGACATCTATGGTGTTCTTAATAATAGTAGGAAGATGACTTCTGTTAATAATGGACAACCTTCTGATACTGGTAACTACAATCAAAGAGATTATAGTGTAGTTATCAAAGATGCTATGGTAGGCACTTCTTTTAATCCTGCTGTATATCAAGGTACTGATAAGAATGGTTTTACTTTATTGATAGGTTATAGAAATATTAATCCTGATATTAGTTCTATTATTCCTAATATCACATGGTCTTATGATGATGCTGGAGCTTCAACTATAGAACAGATCATGTATGTTAATGCTTCCGATAACAGAGTATATAATGGTATTACTTATTACAATGCTTGTCAAGATAATAAAATAGGTCTTATAAAGTTTAATAGTTCTCATCCTTTATTTAACACAGAGAATAAAACAACTTTTTTTGGTATAGACCCTGAACACAGACCTGTATATTATGGTGCTTTAATAAAAACTAATGGTAGTTCTTATTCAAACTTTATGAATAGAAACTATTTTAAAGAACATAATAATGTTATTTATTTTAAACCTAATGGTATTGGTAATACTCTAAATATATTTAATGGTGATTGTTATATAGCACCATTAACACCTATTGCATCTTCTTACTATGGAATGGTAATGGCCGACAGAAAGAAGAAAGATAGTACTTCATCTATATTAGCAGGTGTAGGTTTAGCTATTCTTGGTATAGCTGCTATAGTATTAACTGGAGGTATTGCTGCTCCTGCAATTTTAGGTACGGGATTGGGTGCTACTGTAGGTTTGGCCGCAGGTCTTATGGCTATTAATGCTGGTGTATCAATGATATCTTCTGGTATAGCTTTGCAGAATTTGCAAAGTATGATAGCTACTGATTATCCTTTTGGATTACAATCTACTATAAGTGATCTTAATATGAGTGAGTCTGCTTCAGCAAGTAATCTTTATGGTTGTGGATTAAGAGGTGGAGTATCTGCAACGGATGATGCTGTTGTAGTATTCTCTGATAGATTAACTAATGTATTTTTTGAAAGTTGTGTAAACACTTCTCTTAGGACAGGTCTTACAAATAGTGACCCTGATTTCATTAATTCTATGAATCCTGTGAAAAATGCTTTTGATTTAAGTTTTACAGATGTTGTAGGAACTGTTGTCGATCTTGATGGTTATGATGATGCAGAGTTTAGAAACTATCTTACTTCTAAATGGAGTATTATAGATTCTGAGAATCAAGATGGTAGGTTATATAGAGGATACGCTGCTTCTGAATGGTATGATGTTAATCCTGATTTTAGTAGGTCTAATAAAGAGAAGTTGTTCATACATCTTCCTATTAACTATATACCATCTATTACTAGTGTTACACAATATCCTAATAGAATATGGTGGTCACAAGAAAGTTCTCAGGATGAGATTATAGATACCTATCAAACTTTTTTACCTAACAACTATATTGATCTTGAACAAGAGACTGGTGAAATTACCAATCTGTTCAGAATTAGTTCTATTACTATGTATAGAGCTATTGATAATCTTTATATCCAAACAAGAGGTTGTATTTATAAGAAATGGAAGAACTATCAAGAGCAGGTTCAGAATACCGACATGACTACGATGATAGGTACAGGAGCGTTTTTTGATCTTCCTCCTATAAAAGTTCATAATAGTGCTTGTGGTTTAAAATATCCTACAGGTACTTGTAAAGTCGATGTAGGTTGGTTGTTTGTTGACAATCTTAATAAAGCTGTATTCTTATTTGATGGTGAGAAAGTTAATAACATATCTAAGAACGGTATGGATGGTTTCTTTATTGAAGGCTTGGTTGAGCATATGGTGAAGCAGTTATTAACTGTTGGATATGATGTTAGTAATGTCAATATTAATGGTATTAACATTATAACAGCTTTTGATAAAAACAATAGTAGAGTTCTTATTACTAAAACTGATTTTGAGTTTATTGATGTTAGTAATTTTGGAGGTATTTACAATAGTAGCAAGACTGATTATGCTACAAATAAGATCATTCTTAAGGATGGAGAATTTCAGAAAGTTGGAACAACCACCAAAACAAAAATAGCAAATGTTTCATTGGCAAATGCTTCTGCTTCAAGTGGTTGGGTTATCAATAATGACGGTTCTTGTAGGCATACAGGTAATGTAAACTCTAGTATAAGACTTACAATATCTAATCTAGAAGTTGGTAAAACTTATTCTGTTACTTATGATGTAAGTGCTGTAACAAGTATAGCAAGTGTTCAGGCTTCGTTAGAAAATAACTTCGGTAAGAAAGTGACGGCAGTAGCTTCCAACACTGATAATTTCTCTTTTGGTGGTAGTTCAAATACTCTAGTGTTTAATGGAATAGGTAACTTCACTATCTCAAACCTTATCATAGAAGAGTATGTTCTTAATTCTACAATAGTTCCACTTAATGACAATACTGTATTTGTAAATAAGTCATTTACTATATCATATAATTTAAAATTAAACACTTGGATAAGTTTTCATAGTTATTTACCAACAGCATATGTATGCACACCTAATAATACATACTCGTTTACTAACGATGCTGTTATAGAACTTACCAAATTTGATTATGGGTCTGTTACAGAAGGTGCAACTATATTTGAAGACTATGGAAATATAGCTGAAATAGCAACTGTGTTCAAAGACTATGGTGACTTAAGTAATGGTGCAGCTAATAATGGTGTGTATAAACATGGTACTTTAGAGAATTATTGTACATATTATGATGTCAGATATCCATTCATTATAGAAGCTGTAGCTAACAAGAATGTTTTAGAGAATAAGTTATGGAACAATTTAGAAATAGTTGCAGACTCTAGAAGATATGATTCTGCAACTAAAGAGTTTTACTCATGCAGACATACGTTTGATAAAGCTGTAGTCTATAATGGTAGGCAGTCTACAGGTTTAGTTACTATAAATACTGATACAGGATTTAATAGATTGCAGAAGCTTGGTGAAGTTGTTGCCTCTCAGAAAGAAGGTGTTTGGAGAATTAATAACATAAGAGATTGTGTTATTAGTAGTAATATGTCTATATTCACAAAAGATTGGAATAGTATAAAAGCATCATATCCTATTGATAAAGTTGTTAATGGTAGTGCTACTAATTTCAATAAACCCTGGAGTTCTCTTGAACGATTCAGAGATAGGTATGTTATAGCTAGATTAATTGATTCAAATATTGATAATACTATTAATACTGTTGTTCATTTCATAACCGAAGAAAGCGGTGCATCTATAAGATAATATGACAAAGAAATTAGTCAATACTGTTAAAAGTATGAAGTGTGGTGGTACTGTAAAGAAGCTTAAAATAGGTGGTACTGTACCAATTACTAATCCTGTTGATACTCAGAATCCTGATGTACAGAATATGCAACAACAGGAAGTGCCTCCTATGCAGGGTAATTCTAATGAACAGTTGCAAGTTCCCCAAGCACAAGATGAACAAACTCCAAATGTCAACGCTGAAGGTGGTGAAGTGGTACAGACACCAGATGGTCAGTCTCAAGAATTAAATGGCCCTAGCCATGAGCAAGGTGGCATAGACTTGGCTTTACCAGAAGGTTCCCATGTTTTTTCTGATACGCTTGGTGTAAAAGATGAGAAAGGTGATTTCAAAACTTTGGCAGAAAGGAAGTTGGAAAGAACTGCAAAAATTAATCGTATAGCGAAGTATGTAGATAAACATAAAGACCCATTCGTTAAGAATACAGTATTAAGAACTGTAGGTAACTTAGAGAAAGAAGAACAGTCTGATCTTAGACTTCAAGATGGTTATAATAAATATACAGGTAGTGGTGAATATGCTAATGATGGTAAAGTTACAGCAGCAGATGGTATTACTGACTTTAGTGGAGGAGGTATGCCTATTGGTACAATGTTAGGTTTAGCTAGTCAATTAACAGGTGGTATTGGTAATATCATAAATGCTAATAACTATACTGCTAATAGACCTCAAATGCAGAATCCTTTTAAGGATTATGGTTTAAATGCTTTAACTAAGTTAAATAGTTTAAACTATAATGTTGATCGTATTAAACAAAATAATATCAACATGATTGATAGAGTTCTACAGCAGAAAAATAATGATATGAATGCTCATATTACTGATGCAGGTGGAAGTATAAATCTGCAAAGAGCACAAAGAGCTAATGCTTATAACGGCATGACTGATGCTTATGCTAATGCTTATTCTAAATCTAATGCTGAAGCTGATGGTCAAAAGTTAGGAATTGGTGAAAAGATGGCTGCTTTATCTGCTGAAAGAGATAAGATGGTTGGTACTGGATATGAAGCACAATATAAAGATCAAATTGCAGGTTATGATGAAAGTTTCAATGCTAGATCAAAAAATATTAGTGATATGTCAGCAGGTATTTCAAATATAGGTACGCAAATGAATAAAAACTTATTTAATAATAGATATTTAGCGATAGAAGGTGAAAGATGGAAACATAATGTTAATGCTTCAGATGTAAGCAACAATCCTTATGGTACGGGTATATTAGCACCAGACTTTACTTCTTGGGATAGTGAATATAATACTTATTAACAATGAGCTTCTACAACTTTCAATCGGCAGGTTTAAAACAGGATGATGGTTCTGTTCAAGATGTAGACCTTAGCAATCTTACACCTGATGTAGATGCTATGTTGGGTGGTTTGTTTAAAGATAAAAATGTAGAAAAGCAATCTACTAATGACCCATTACTTGAACAAGTTAGTAAAGCTAAAGTATTTCAACCTCAACCTGAAGTACAAAATAAAATACCTCAAGCACCTACAAGTTTGCTACCGGATATGCAACATAGTATAGGTGGTAAAATAGATAGGCAACTTGGTACTACAGGAGTTAATAAACAGTATAATAATATACTCGATCTTATTAGTGAAAAAGAATCACATAATAACTTTAATATTATACAAGGCGGTAAAGAAGATAAAAGTTTAACATCTTCTACAATTTTACAACTTTCTAATAAATATCAGTCTAAAGCTCTTGGAGGTTATCAAATACAAATGCCTACTGCTATAGGAGCTTTAGAAAAAGTTGGTATTAACCCTTCCACTTTTAAGTTTGATTATGCTGGTCAAAAATATATTGCTAACTTACTACTTAAGAATAGAATTGGTAAACAAACAGACCCAGAAAAAATAGCTCATAGTTTATCTAAAGAATGGGCAGTGTTACCTAAAGATGCAGGTGGTAAATCTTACTATGAAGGTATTCAAGGAAACAAAGCTCTTACTGATTGGGCTACAGTTATTAACACACTAAAAAGAACATCATAATGGCATTTCAAGTAACAGGTATACAGACACCAAATTTTGGAGAGACACTTCCTATGGAAGCTCTTGAAAATTTACATAAGACTCAGGATGCTAATATTAAAGAGAATAGAGGTGCTTTAGGAGCTATGATGGCAATGAGAGCTAAAGTAGAAGATATTACAGACCCTACTGAGAAAGCTAAAGCTATGGAAAGACTTAAGCCATACACCGATCAGATAGATAACTTAACTAATGCTGTAAACACAGACCCAAGATCGTTTTCTCAAATGGGAGATCAGTTAGCTAGAGTAGGTATGGGACTAGCAAATGAGTTTACAAGAGGTGATGTAGGTAAGACTATAAACTTCTTTAATGATTTGAAGACTAGGAAACAACATTTTTTAGATCAAGGTGGTGCTCAGTCAGAAGCTGATGATATATACAGTCCTCAGAATCCTAATATACAAAAGCAGTTGGAGAATATGCGTAGTAGCAAACCTTACAATGCACCTACAGGTATTACACCCAAAGAAGAAATTAGTGCTTATCAGTTGATGAAAGAAGGACTACCAGGACTTATGAGAAGTCAACATGGCGAAGGTGATTATGTCATTCAAGCTGATGGTAAGACTGTAAAAAATATGACTACTAATATTGTTTATGATCTTCCAGACCAAGAGTACTTGTTTAAAAATTTAGTAAGAAACAATCCTCAATGGATTATGCAACAGAAGAACAAAGCTCAGTATAGTTCTACATATAATAAACCTTTCACTATTAATAGTAAGACGGGTGATAAAGAGTATATAGACAAGAATGGTAATACTACAACTAATGAAGCAGAAGCTATTAACGCAGGTGAAGTAGATATTCATAATAGTTGGAAAACATTTGCGGGACTACAGTTAGCAGGAGCAAGTAAAACTTCCAGCATAGCACTTCCTCCAAAAGCAGGTGGTAAAGCTGAACCAGTAGATACTTTGTTTAATGCTACTACATCTTCTCCAGCAGGTAATACACCCATAACAACACCAGAACAATTAACAGGTGCTGTTAGAAGTAATGCTGATGAAGTTAAAGCTATTGATGCTCAAATTAGAAAGTTAGATGCTAATCCTAATGTTGACCCTAGCATCAGACAGGAGTTAGTGGATAGACGTGATGCAAAATATCAAGATTATAAAAATACTAAGACTGAAGATGATGATAAGTCTACACATGCTTTTTATAGTTTACATCCTGATCAGAGGGATATATTAAAGAAGTATCAAGAAAATGGTAACTACTCTAGTGCACCTAAAGACCTTCTTGCTAAAGTTCATAAGATGGGACAGTCAAGTGAAGTTGATAGACAGAATAGAAAAGAGTTAGCTAAATACGAAAAAGCATATGCTGACTATCAGAATGAAAGAAAACGTATTACTGGACAATGGTATCCTGCAAATGAAACTAGTGTTGTTGCTAGTCGTAAGGGTAATGTTCTTAGCACAGGAGATTCAGTACAGGCTAATGAAGCCTTGAGTAGAGCTATTAACATTGACCCTAAGAGTGTTATTGTAAAAGATAGTAAAGGTAATGTTATAGAGAATGATGCTGCTATGACATTACTAAATAGTGAAAAGAACACTAAGGCTTTTAAAAATGTTAGTATTGTACCTACTGATAAAAATAATCATGAGATCAAGATTAATGCTTTTGTTGGTGGTAAGAATGTTACCATAGAACTTAAGAATGATCAAGCAAAGTCACAGTTTATGAGTCATCTTGCTACTGGTGGTTATGATAACAACACTAAACTTATAGGTAGTATGGGAGACCCTATATCTAATAGAGTGCTTACAGAACTATCAAAAACAAAACCTTCTCTTGATAGTAATAAAGGTACCGGTGCTGTTAGGAACTTTACAATACCTTCTGGTACAAATGGTAATTTTAGCATAACAACTAGAAGAGCTAATAACGGTACTATTAATATTGTTGTTAAAGACCCTGAAGGTGTACCACATCAAGAAATTATAGATAAGAATAAATATGGTGATCAAGTTGACCTATATGCAAATAATTTTGTGCAACTGGTAAGAAAGGGTTATCTTGTTGAAAAGGGTGTCATAAAGGCAGACAAACCACAACCTAATGCCGATTTCAGTACTCCTGTATCTGATGGCGAATAAAAACAACAACTTCTATGGCTGATAATAATAAGGTTATGATCTATGGTAAACCTGTAGACTTATCATTAAATACAAATGTTAGTGCTGGTAATACATCTCTTCCTGGTGACTATGCTAGAATAGATCAAGAGAAACGTTCAGGTGTTGATCTACAGGATGAGAATGCTATGTACAACACTATGCAGCAGAATCAGCCGTATACTGAACAGATCGGTAGAGCTGGTACTAACTTCTTAGTTCAAGGTATCGGTATGGGTGCTATGATGTTTGGTGCTAATGATCCTACTCAGTTAGCTAATGCTATAAGCGATACTGAACGTCCTTATAGTAATGCTATTATGGATTGGTCTAAACAGTTTATGGATGAAAATCAAAAACCTGTATATCAAAAAGATAAAGAAACTACATTTGGTAGTCTTACAGACCCTTCGTGGTGGTTGAATAGATTCTCAGAACTTGGTTCTACTGCTGGTATAGCTGTCGAAACTATGGGTGAGACAGCTATTGTAAGTGCTCTTACAGGTGGTTTAGGTACTGAAGGTATGTTAGTTAATGCAGCAAAGAAAGTTGCTTCTATTGAGAAAGCTGCATCAATGAGTATGCATATTGCAGCAGCTAAAAGAATTGCTTCTACTGGTACTTTTATGTTTGGTGGTCTTAAAGAAGCACTGACAGAAAGCAACGACTCTTATA
>Ga0208613_1000363_pt1 | contig 15584 bp, 9 predicted proteins | sample CryBogmetaGMA6M_FD_184543 | JGI IMG/M metagenome (GOLD analysis project Ga0208613, IMG submission 184543) | Freshwater microbial communities from Crystal Bog, Wisconsin, USA - MA6M (SPAdes) | ecosystem: Environmental > Aquatic > Freshwater > Lake | place: Crystal Bog, Wisconsin, USA | collected... | reverse complement strand
CTACTACACCAGTCGCACCTATATTTCCTGTTGACCCCGAGTTGCCAGTGTTACCTACTACACCAGTATCTCCTGAATTGCCAGTGTTACCTACTACACCAGTATCTCCTGAATTGCCAGTTGCTCCTGAATTGCCTGTTAACCCTACGTTACCTGTTGCTCCACTATTTCCAGTATTACCTATGACCCCGGTTGCTCCACTATTACCAGTGTTGCCGATAACTCCGGTTGCTCCACTATTTCCAGTTAAACCCGTTCCACCTATTGAACCGCTATTACCTACAGCGCCTACCCCTCCAGTTGCACCAGAATTGCCGGTTAGGCCAGTTAAACCAGTTCCACCGCTATTACCAGTATTACCAATAACTCCTGTAGCGCCACTATTTCCAGTTAAGCCAATTCCGCCAGTTGCTCCAGAGTTGCCAGTTAAACCTACGTTACCGGTTGCACCAGTGGGACCAGTTTCACCAGTAACTCCAATATTACTACCGGTTGCTCCAGTAGCACCAGTAGCACCACCTCCCAAAGAACCAGTAGCACTTCCAGCGTTGTCAGCCCAAATAGCCGTAGTAGGTGAAGTAGCAGTTAGAACCTGACCAGCAGAAGGCACAGGAGAGTGAGATACGTCAATTGAAACCTGGGAAGTATCAGTATTAATAGTAAGTAAAGCAGCTTCCGTATTCTTTAGTGTAGTCCAAGTACTAGCAATCCAGATATAACGAAGTTTTTCCGTAGTATCATATACTTTGAACCCGGGAATTAAAGTGGCTGGTAATAGAGCCTTTCTTTCCAGAGTGGTTAACTTTGGAAGTAACTCAATATACACTCCATCAATTTCGTCACCAAGAACAAAGGCAGTGGTGTCATATGTAGCACCAATCAGAATCGTAGTATTAGCTGTCATGACTCTCACTATATAAACTTAATTAAGCGCATAAGTTACCGTTAATTAAATTGTAGGGATAGGTATATGAAACCGACGAGTCAATTTGCTACGGCGATATCACAAGTTTTAGACTTGGTAAAACAAAAGAAGCAAGAGGAAAAGATTGACATGGAACTTTTCGCTCATGCCTGTATCAAAGAATTTAAACTCATTGATCTTCCCTTCTTCTCTATTGCTCCTAATCCCAATGATCCTAATAGAATTTCTCTTGAATGTCCCTTCATGAGATCTTGCCATATTCAGATAGAGTCCCATTCGTTCTCTAACAAAGACAAAGAAGCAGTTCTTTATGTAAATAGTAAAGCTGTTCGTAAACTTAAACTGGAAGATACTAGTCCCGAGTATATGAAGAGGGTTGCCCATGCCCTTCTTGATTATCTTAAGAGATATCTTCTTGTCAAAAATAAGTTTTTAAGTAAGTTGTAAAACTTTTAGGTGTCTCGACTAATTAAAAAGGACCCTTATTATGGAGGTCCTTTTCATTTGTTAGGGTTACTAATTACACTTCAGGGAGAAGAGCACTCATATTGTGGACTAAGAACCAGGGACCATTCTTAGTAGCTCCGACAAAGTAACTTCTATCTGTAGTAGATAGAGAGTGTACAAGTTCGCAAGTTCCAGCAAAAATTGGATCTTGTGCTTGTACATCTACTACTGAAGTTTTATTCTTGTTGGACACTGTTACAGATCTATGTACTACAGAACTATCCAGAAGTCTACTAGCTACCCATAAGTTAGCCCCAGAGTTAGATTCTACTCCCCAAGGATGGTCATCGGTTGCTAGAATTCCCTTAACTGAGAGCATCTTACTAATTCGAGTGTTAATTCCAGTTCGTAAAATCTTCGTCGGAATAACTTCCTTTAAACCACTTTGATGAGCTAGTGCATTAATAGCATACACCGAATCACCAGTAACAATAGATTCAATTGTCTTAGAAGTACCGTCAGACATTAGTACGAAAGTTCCAGGTGCGAAACATATTCCACCGCCACTGCTATAGTCAACAGCAGTAATAGTTATGACCATAGTATCAGGAGTTCCACCAGCACTATCGTTACATTCCACCGTTACAGTACCCGATCCTGCTGCGGTAAGTCCTGAATTAACGTAAGCAAGACCGCCATAATGAGTAACTATAGTTGAGGAAGTTAAAGCTCCAGTACGTGCAGTTATTGTCCAAGTGTATACTCCAGATCCACCAGTAGCAGTTAATGGTACATCAGTAGTCTCAGTTAACCAATCTATTATAGAGAAATAAGCCGAAGAGAGATTAGTTATGGTTATCGCAGCAGGAGCATTTAAAGTATACGATATGGGTTGAGTATCAAACTTAGGAACGGAGGAAGAATCAGTAACTCGCAGATTGATAGTTTTAGCAACCCCATAGTCACCAGTGGCTCCTGCAGCAGTAGTATATACAATAGCTAGGGTATTTCCAGCGGCTCCAGTAATACTTGCAGCTGGTGTGGAGGCTCCGTTCAACCCGCCAGAATCCAAACTCCAAGTAGCCAAACCAAACGCATTAGACACGGTTAAAGGAATATATTGAGTCTGTGCAGTTGCTCCGATGGAATTTTTGGACACTGTAGCTGGAACCGTAATATTGATCGCATCAGATGGGGCTCTTAATCCTAACCGAACCATAGTGAGCCAAATATTTGCATAACTCATACCAGGTGCAGTATAGAACACTCCCAGACTGTCACCAGCTAATAATTCCACAGCTATTTGACCGCTTACATGGGCTTCTGATTTACCTCCAGCAAAGAAATTCCAATCATGGAATACTACTTCAGTGTATCCAGAACCTGAAGTAGCTGCTCGTTTTATAGCCATATATGCATTGACATAAGAACCGTCAGTATTTGATCCGTGATTCTGTACGGCAAGACTAACAGTGTAAATACCATCCTCTGTTGCGGTAAAATCTCCAGGAGCGGATTGAGTAACGCTGATACCGCTTCGTAGCTGCTCAACTAATGGAGTAGGATTTGCAGTACTGAGAGGATATTGAGTAGTTATAGCAATAGCATTATAATAAGCAACAGCTGGGGCAGCGAATACCTTATCAGTTACAGAACCCACTTTGTAACCGCCGAAGTTTGCATTAGTTCCCAATTCAAATTGAACATCTGTATTAGAGGAATCTCCAATGAATCTAGTTGGGAATGTTGCACCACTTAACTTGAATCCAGCAGGAGCAGTTAATCCGACACCACTTCCAGGAATTGGCGAAGCGTAATTAGGAGATTGAATAACATTAGCTAATGCAAGAGTAGTAGCCAATTGATCTGATGCAATACTGTGAGTAGTAATCCTACCGCCATCAATGATAGTAGTTCCAGTAGCAAGAGCAGCTAAATCATTTTGCCATCCGGTTAAGAAAGCACCAGTAGCTAATCCAGGAGAAGTAAATACTACAGTAGAGTCAAGAGTTATTACGCCATTGTTATAAGTAAAGGGAGCCTTAGGTGCTCCAGTAGTTCCTGTTCCATTGTCTAACAATTGGAACTTATTAGTTAGAATAGAGAAACTAGATCCGGTAGGTCCATTGATTAATTTAACACCGGCAATGTGACCTTGTGAGTTAGCATCAATTGCCCAAGTACCGGTCACCCCATTCATTGTGGACATTAGGGATGAAATATTGGCGGTAGCTCCAGACATTGACGATTGCAGACTAGTAACCGCTAAACCTAGAGAACCTGTGGGGCCTGCATAAGATAGAAGTTCATTATGAGCGTTGGCGGCAGTAGCGGTTAATCCTGTGGTAGGATCGTAGACAACTGTATGAAGATCGGTAATAGAAGTAGAAAGAGCACCAGTGGGGCCTGCATAAGATAGAAGTTCATTATGAGCGTTGGCGGCTATAGCAGTCAAACCAGAAGCACCGTATAGAGCAGCATTTAGATCACTAGTAAGGGTAGCTACAGCGGCTGTTGCTCCTGCTGCCGCTGACATGGCTGAGTTAGAAAGGGCTCTAGTTGCAGTCATTCCAGTAGAAGGATCGTAAACAGCAGCAGACAACCCAGTTATGAGAGTAGCTAGAGCACCTGTGGGACCAGCATATGATAGCAGTTCATTATGAGCGTTGGCGGCAGTAGCGGTTAACCCTGTAGTGGGATCATAAACGACTGTGTGAAGATCGGTAATAGAAGTAGACAACGCACCCGTGGGACCAACATACGCCATCAGTTCGTTGTGAGCGTTGGCGGCCATTGCGGTTAGACCGGAAGCACCATAAAGTGCAGCATTTAAGTCTACTGTTAAACTGGCTACTGCGGCTGTGGCTCCTGCGGCGGCAACTAAAGCAAGGGTAGCGTTAGCTTCTGCAGTATCTGTTCTACCGCTTAATGTTACTAGAGCAGAAGTATAGGACCCGAACAGAGTATTAATATCAGAAGTTACATTATTAAGATAGGCCAGTTTTGCTGCTGGGGTTGATGACTCTAAAAAGCCAGTAGTAGTTGAAACTACTACCTTACCACCAGCGGGAACTGCAGGATATGTTCCGACTCTACCTGATGAAGGAAGGAACTCAAAGACATAAGAGTTACCGATTCCAAATGACCCACCAGAAGGTTTGAAAGTCATGGAACTATTTTCAGTACTTGGAACAATAACCACAGTGCCTGATTTATTGGGAGTCTTAAGTTCCCATCCAGTGTTATCTACAGTAGTCTTAATATAGCCAGCAACGGAACCAACATTATTTACTTCTAGGCCCATACCGCCATTAATGTATGAGGTAGGTACTTGATTGTTTACTACGATAGTTTTAGTGTTTGACTTTACACTGGCTGCAGATATAGTAACTGAATGGGTTGGAGCAGTTACTACAACATCATTGGTAAATGTAACCAGATTACTAAAGACTAACGGACCAACGAAGTTAGGACTTCCGGCAAAGGTAATTATATCGGTATCATTTTCACCTAATGTACCGCCCTTAGTAGTGAACGGGCCAGTAAAGTGAGTAGTTCCACTGAAAGTATTTGTAGCAATAAAGGTTTGATTAGTATTTAAGAAAGCAAAATCAGAATCAGTCACACCGTTGTCTGAAAGCTTAATACGCCACGCACCGCCACTATACTCACAACGAACATGAGGATTGTGAGTAGGTCCAATCTTATCAGTTACTTGGAATACTAGATAGCGATCAGCAATATCTGTTGACAAAGCGGGAACTGGGTTACCAATAACAAAATCGTTATTCTGTGTAACAGTTGACTTAAATTGGCTTAGTGTTAACTCACCCGACATAATTCTCTCTTTCAAAATTAATTATTAAAGTATTAGGTATACGAGCCTGTGCCTGACGAAGTGATAGCAATACTGGGATAAGAATAACCGCACACAGGATACAGCGATCTGTAGGAAATTTCAGGAACTACTGGAATTATAATTTCAGACTCAAGTAATGAAGTTACATTGTTTAAGGTTACTTGTTCCTTACTTCTAAACATCAGTGACAGAGCATGATACTTAGAAGTCATATTAACATAAGTATTGATTACTTCGTTTACAAAGCCAAACGAGTAGCCACTGTAATATACTGGTGTACTATCTAGAGTTTTCTTGGCCTGTACTGCTTCAGTATAGATAAACTGAATGTCAAACAACTGATCGGTATTATGTGCCGAAGGTAAGGTACTTATGTTATTCACATTATAGAAGAGTGCCTGAGGGGATTCAGTTGACGTATAGTTCTTATATATCAGAGTTGTTATAGTAGAGCTAGCCAATCCTGAAGGGATGTTACTTGCAGTTCTTGGAAGATGTACTAGATACTTGGAGGGAGGACCGTAAACACCTGGAGTTAGATATCCTGATAGAGGTTCTAATTCTAGGCCGCATGAGAATACTAGATTTAGATCTGAAAGTACTACGGAGTCCTGTACTTTATTAGAACAAATATTAGATTTAAGAGATATACTAGAAGTAGTAACAGAAAGGACTCCCGAGGTATTAAGGATAGTACATTGAATATACCCAAAATCAGATGACAGAATTCCAGTGAGCCCTTGGACATTTCGAGTTTGTAATAATCCGAATCCAGTTAATCCTACGATATAGGTACTAGAATCAACAGGAGTAAGTTGGAGAGCCTGAGATAGCCCAAAGTGAGTAGGCGAATCTATTAGTTTAAGCCACTCAGGAGTTTCTACTGCTGTGTTCCAATACCATACAGCATCTGACTCAGTAACAAAGATAAAAGTGTCATAGCAAGAAAGACCTGAAAAATCTACTGGATGTACCGAACAAGTATCTGTGAGTTTAGTAAAGGTCAAGTGCCTATCTTGAACATCTGCAATATTAGTATAACCAATTAAGGAGTATAAGTCAGTAGTGAATACATTAGCAGAACTTTGGGTTACGGCAATAAGATCACCGGAAGTAGTAGTATTATACTCATTAGAAGAATTATACGGAATCTGCTTTAACTGGTCATAAATTATTGGAAACGTATCAGAGACAGATACCGGTGAGTTAGCTATTGGTAATCTAGTTAATGGGTCACAAATACACGTCCAGTTTACAAAGTCTGTTAAGATCTCTGGAGTTTCTACATAACCTCTAGCAGAAGTAACGTATTGCTTCGTAGTAGAATGTAGATATTTGAACATGTAAATATACGGAGCGGGAGATTCAGAACTAGAAGACTCCGTATTTACGAAGACTAGAATACCATTACCGGCAGAAATAGGATAATTATTAACTGCTAGCACATAACAAGGGGCAAACTCTATTCCAATATAGTCATATAGAGTTCCATCTGGTGCTAAAACTAGATCGGTGTTTAGAATAGAGTACTTAAAGTTACAGAAGTTATTAACTGCTCCGGGTAGAACTGAAGTATGACCAGTAATAGTCATTTCATCAGATCCTTCTTGATCCCATGAAGTAGACATTCCTACAGTAAAGGACTTTAAACCTTCTCGTAAAGTTCCAATAAAGATCTTACTTTTAGCAGCTGATAGTTGGCAAGTAGTGTATGCCTGTATAGCATAAGAAGTGATTTCATTAGGATAAAGTAATCCAGTATTGGGAATCTTAATACAGGAAACTCCACCATCCTCTGAGTAGGACATACCATCAGTGTCTCTGTATGCGACCAATTTAATATTTGCTAGAGTATAATCTAACGCATATGATAGCGAAAGATGGTTAAAGGTATTAGATGCGACTAGTTTTGTAAAGTTAGATGAGGTAGTTAAGGCCAGGGAATGAGTGCTATTAGTTATCCCATATAATTTGATGCTGGGAGGATATGGAGTGAAGTAAGCGTCAGACAGGATATTTTGAGAGATGTACGAGTCCAGTTTATCCTTATTATACATAGTAGAAGTCTTGTCATCTACCAGGTAGTCGTAGAAAAATACGGACTCATTGGGGATAAAATGCTTGTTATACGGCTTACTTCGAACTACTGGGGTACCGTTTACTAGAACTGACCCGTCTTCAACATTATATAAGTTAAGAAAAGCTGGGCCACCTGATACATTAGTCAGGAGCCTAACAGAGCTTAATACATTACTGATAGGATCGGGCGGAAATTCGGACACTGGCACACTCGCTATAAGTTAATTCGGTTTAAAATTACCCTCGAATTACAACCTGAAGGTTGTAGTTACTGTTTACGTAATAGGCTTCAACTATTAAGGTTGTTCCTTGCCAAAACATACCAGGATAAGTACAATACGTAAGAAACCCATCAGGCAATGAAGAACTGCACCGTACTAATGTGCTCACTGAGATCTAGGCGCAAGGCAATAAGCTCTTCCTTACTCTCGGCAGTTAATTCGGCGGCGTTAAGGGTCTGCGATTCAGTTCCGGGGCCACCTGAAACTGAAGAGAACTTACCTCGAACCTTACCAAGCATACCCTTACAAATAGCTAGAGTCATTCGTCTAATCCATTGAATGCCCCAAGAATTCGATGTAGAGATGGCCTTGTTATCTAAGTCAGTGATACCAAAAGCGTTCTTTGAATATTCAATGATAACAGGCACATTCTTAGGGTATGGCCAAACGTATAGTTGATTGTCTACTACCTTAAAAGTAACCTCATTACCGATGACTCTGTTTCTATTCTGCAGGTATTCAAAGAACACACCCAGGTTACCAGCTGCGTGAACAAAGTTAGTATAGTTAGGACCGAAAGGAGAAGCGTATACAGCAAAGCTAAAGATATCTTCAGTTGAACCTGCAGCGGCTTGGAAGGGGATACTGTAAACTACATTCTTTACAGTACCAACATCTTTGGGAAGATCAAAAATGTTAGATCCTGCCCATGGAAGTTCAGCGTAGTCAATCTCAGCTGAACCCATAGAGAGGTATTCTTGAATAGCCATGTCGATAGCTTGACCAATCTGCTCCGGTGCTAGCTCTACCGAAACGATAGGATAGCCTAAGTTAGTTAGGACAAACTGCTGGATTTCTTCTCTGCTTATATTCGCCATATTATCTACTCGTTGCCATGTTTACAGTTAATCTTTCTAACACTAAAACTTCATAGGGTGCTAACTGAGTGGTAACCTGAGTACTAATAGATGACCCAAGCTTCGGGAAAATTGAAGCGGATTCTGAATACGATGGAATGTCCTTAATCTGCTGATACACCTTACCTTGAAGAGTTACTGTTTCCCCATTACCGAAGTCTAATACCTGATAACCACCAAAGTAGAAATCACAAGTAGCAAGACCAGATACTGAAGATACTGACCGGATAAAATCTGTAGCACTAAAGCCAACACCCATTTCAGCCTTACTAAACTTGAAGAAATCGTAAACTACAGCTTGAACATCTGCTTTGACTTGTCCAGATAAATAACCAGCTTTTACTCTAACGTCAATACGTAAATCCAAAGATCTGAGAGTGGCATCTACTAGTTCTAACGAAGCACCTAAACACTTATATCTATTTAAGTAATCTCTTAGCTGTAACTTCTCTACTAAAGTGAGAGCCTCTAATTTTTCAGTAGATCCACCAGATCTGTGAGCCAATAGATATAGTCTGATTACTGATCCATCTGCATCTGCTTTTGATAAAGTAGTAGATACTTTGAAATTAGGATTATATTTCTTAGTTAAAATAGTATAATCTGATCCAGTAACGGCTCTATCCTGCGAAGCAAAGAATCTGGTGGCAATCTCCTTAGCTGCTGATGCCGTCTCTCCTGGCAGTGCTGGAGACGAATCTAGAGAGTTTCTGATAAGGAGTTCAACTCCACCAACACTTACACTTTGATTAGCCTGACCAACACTAATAATATCACCTGTAGTCTGACTATCATTAACTCGGTAGATAATCTTTATGTTTGCACCCTTAGGAGGAACGTTACCAAAGATTCCATTACCAAACTTTACAGTGGCTTGGAAATCACCATCCCAAACAACTTCATAAATATTGTCAGACATAATACTGGTAGATGCGTCAGCAGAAATTCCGAAAGCCATAGTACTTTGAGTAGTGGCTCGTCCAACTGCTATCTTAAGGGAGGGGTTCAATCTTAACTGAGTTATATCCTCATAGAGAGAGGAAGCAACATCTAACTGAGTGTCTGATACAATCTGAGGAATCTTGTAAATTAGATTGTTTACAGTTACGGTATTAGTAGAATCCAAGAGGTATAAAATATCTCCCGGTGACCAGTAGATCTTCTCTCCCGCTTCACTAAATACATAGTTAGATAGAGTAGAAGTTACGTTAAGAGTAGTAGAGGTGCTGGGAGACTCACCATAAATGTATGATGGATGGTATAAGAGAACATCGACATATCCAGAATCAGATCTCTTCTCTGATTGGGTATTAACTAGAATGGCTGTCTGATAAGGAACGGACAAGTCAGCAAAATCTTGGTACTTAGCTACTTCTAATACGTTGTCATAAGTTAGAGACATGACAGTTCCAGGAAGTAGTAAATCCTGAGCATTAAGTTTCTGTGCAGTTGTAGAAAGTTTAAAAGTAGAGATCAAATATGGAGTCTGACCATCTTTTGTTACATCTACTTCAGTGGCAGTTCTAAATCCAGCTAACGATAGATATGTTAGTTCTGACCAAGTAGAATATATAGATCTACCTGCAATCTTAGGCTTTGAAATATCTTCTACTTGAACTACAATTTTTGAGTTAGTTACCGGACCGCTCTGTAGTGCAATTGCTTGATTACTTACACCATTAGAGATATAGTTCTCTATTACAGTCTTTCCAGTTAATCCGAAACAAAAGCATGTATTTTTTTGCATTGCTGAGTAATCAATATCAGGAGAACCAGAAGTGCTAGAAGTATATGCAGGGATTACAAAGTCACTGAGTAAATCAGGTGAAATTACTGAATCTGCTCCCTCTAATCGGCTTACAGGAAAGATTTCAAAAGTCTCAGTTCCGAAAGTAAATCGCTTTCTGGATAACGAGCTAGAGAAGAGTAGTTCAGAGTTATCTTCTATATTTCTAACAGCCGGGTTGAAGGCGTTAGACGCATTTCTGGTGATAGACAGCATAATCATACCGGGAATAGGTCTAGTAGGCTTATATCCAAATAAATTTAACAGCTTAAAAGTGGCCCAAGGAGTTTGAGCAGTATCGAGATACAACTCGTTAACCATTGAGTCAACATGGTAACTTAAAAGCTGGCCAGTGTATGCTACCATATTAAGGAACATACCTGCTGTATTAGAATCTGAAAACTCCCTAGCTGAATACCCAAAGGTATTAGCGTTAGCTTTAAGTAAGTTCAATAATTGAAGTTTGATAGAACTAAAGTCAAGATTTGTATAGTCTAGAGAAGGGAGGGTCTGCTTATTAGTTAGTAAATCAATATCTAGAGGTGATACATAAGAAGGCAAATTAGCGTCAACGCCAATAGATCCAGTAACTAGAGGAACTGTTTGGACGGTACTAGATGAATTAGAAGAAACAACATTTGCCATTAATATCTCTTAAGAAGAAGTCGCATAACCGTTCTTGTACCACCCACCGCCAGCAAATACCACCGAAGAAGGGGCAGTTAATTGTCGCTTCAATGCTTGTTTATGGTTACATTCAGGGCAATCCTGAATATGTTCAGCGGACATTGGCTCCAGCTTTTCGAGAGATACTTTACAGTACTCACAATGGTATTGGTATAGTGGCACTGTATTAACCTATGCGAGTAAGAATTCCGCTAGTAATATACTCATCAATGAGATCCTTATTGTAGGAGGGATCACTGATATTTGTTACGAGCCAAGTAGCTTCTAATACATCTTCGGCAGGCTGAAGTGCTAGAACTACAGGGACGCTAACAAGATTTACTTTGGGGTTAGCGGTCTTGTACATCTGAAGGGAGATGGGACTTGATGTAATATTTTTTAATCGTGACATTATATGTTCCTCTTTAAATTAATTAATCTATTATAGTTCGGCTAGCTTTTGTTTGATGAGTTCTTTTAGCGCATTCAAAACTTCAACAGTGAGAGTCTTAGATTGCTGACCTGCTAGAGCCAGCATTTGTAAAAACTGTATATCACATTCACGTTCTCTGGAGTAGGGATTTATAGCTTGAGTTCTCACAATAAAGTCAGCTAAATTCGCTGGCTTAGTATAAGTTAACTCTCCTGGCTGACCTGTTGGATTCAGTTTAGCAAGTTGGGCATCTCTTAAAGCTTCGCTAATATTCTGGGCTTCCTCTGCATTAGTTACAGCTACTTGATCCATTTGGGAGATTAAGTTTTGCTGGTCAACTAAAGCTACATCTAAGGCTGCTTGATCTTCGGCGGTAAAGGAAGCAGCAGTTTTAGCATTTTGTTTTTTCTCTTGAAGTTCTGCAATTTTTATCACATTTGGACCGAAACTAGCAATACCGGGTATCTTATCCATTGCCTTGTTAAAAGCTTCATATAGAGCTTTTTCTTTTAAGTATAAAGCTGCTTCATCCTCCCCATAATTATCTGGAGTTATCTTACCTGCCTTACCTTTTTCTATTATAGCCGTTAAGGCATTTTTCATTACCGTAACAGAGGCCATTATATACTCGCTTGGGCGGGTTTTAATGCGGAATTAATAGCACCGATAGCCGAGGTTAATATCCTAATACGAGAACGTAATAACTCCTGTTTTTGTTCTATTTCTGGAGTTATAGCAAATCCATCACTCAAACTTGCGTCTAATTCGGCTTGTAATGCTACCTTATCTTTATCCCACATATTTACTAACGTAGTTCTAATTTGAGTTTTTGCATACTCGATAGCCATCTTTTTTATTTCTGCTAGAAAGGCATACAATTCACTCATTAGATTAGATAGAAAATTCTTTAAGAAATTCAGGCCCATAGCAACTATAGCGGCACCCATTTCAGCAATCTTTAAAGCTATTAATGTTACAATTCTAGTATACTGAACTATAATGGTCATAATAAGATTTATCATAGCCCAAGCATCGTCTAAGGTTCTAACTATTTTAATAATAGGACCTAAAGGACCTAACATTTTTGCGGCAAGACTAGTAGTGGCAGGGTTTGCAGCGGCTACGGTGGCAGTGGAACTTTGATGTTCAAACTCGTCCATTACTCCAGTTATTTTAGATTCTAAATCAGTTTTTGCTTTTTCAAAGTTTCGAAGGAGTTCCTCTAGCGAAGTAAACGCAAGAGGATGAAACTCCTGAATCTGGTTTATAACCGTCTGGAGAGTTTTACTATGGTTTTCGAGGGCTTTTCTGATGCCGTCTAAAGGAGATTTAGGGATTAGTGCCATATACTTAATTATACTGAAGCGAAGAATCCACGCTGAGACTGATGCTCTTCTGTTCTAGCTGTTCCAGTTCCCTGTAGTAATATGTTAGTTGCAATCATACCAGCAACACCATGACCGCCATCAGAGTAGGAAGTTAATGACTCTATAGTTACATACGAATCACCAGCAACACCATGACCGCCTGTGCTAGTAGATGAAACCTCAATAAGCATATCAGCAGAGGTTTCATAGACTGCTCCAGTAAACCCATTAGCATCCGAAGTAACAGTTATAGTATTAGCTGAAGTACCTGCTACAGTTTGTGTACCCGTACTGGTTGAGGTAACCTGAATAGTATTATTAGAAGTACCGTAGTAGGGAACATAGGTACCGGAAGCATTTGAAGTTACTGCAATAGATGAATGACTGGTGCCAATATAGTTTATTACATTACCAAAAGCTGCTGATATTAGAGTTATAGTACCCGCTTCAGTTCCGATATAGGGAACATGGAAACCGAAGGCAGCAGTAGAAATAGAGATGGAGTTAGTTGAAGTACCAAATACAGTCTGAGTACCAGTACCGCTTGAAGTCAGAGTGATTAGGTTGGTAGAAGTTCCCTTATGACCTAGAGTACCAGTACCAGTTGAGGTTAGAGTAATAGTATTAGCAGCAGAGCCAATATAGTTGATTACAGAACCAGATGCTGCTGAAGTTACAGCAATAGTATCAGAACCAGAACCAGCTACTCCACGGGTTCCAGATGCTGCTGAAGTTACTGCAATAGTGTTAGTAGAAGTGCCAATAAAGTCTATAACAGAACCAGTTGATGCTGAAGTTACTGCAATAGTGTTAGTAGAAGTTCCCTTATGGCCTATAGTACCAGTACTAGAAGAAGTTAACGTAATAGTGTTAGCAGAAGTACCAATGAAGTTTATTACCGAACCAGATGAGGCTGACGCTAAAGCAACGGTATTAGTTGAAGTACCGGCGTGTCCTATAGTTCCAGATGCTGCTGAAGTTACTGCGATAGTGTTAGTAGAAGTACCGGTAACTGGGCTAAGGAACGAACCAGATGCTGCTGAAGTTACTACAATAGTGTTAGTAGAAGTGCCAATGAAGTCAATTACAGAACCTGATGCAGCTGAAGTTACTGAGAGGGTATCAGCACCAGAACCAGATACTCCATGTGCTCCTGATGAGGCCGAGGTTACTGCGACAGTATTAGAGGCAGACCCTATATAGTTGATTACAGAGCCAAAACCAGTAGCAATAAGAGTTATAGTACCAGCCTCAGTTCCAATATAGGGAATATGGAACCCAGAACCCGAAGTAGTTAGGGAAATTGTATTAGTACTTGATCCAGCTACTCCACGTACACCAGAAGATGCTGAAGTTAGAGTAATTGTATTCGCAGAGGTACCAGTAAAGGGGAAGGTACCAGAAGCAGACGAGGTTACTGATATAGTACTAAACGAAGTACCAGTTACTTCATTTCCCGAGGATCCAAAGGCATTTGAAGTTAGAGTAATTGTATTAGCAGAAGTACCGATGAAGTTTATTACCGAACCAGATGCTGCTGAAGTTACTACAATAGTAGCAGCACTCGATCCGATAAAGTCAATTACTGAACCACTAGCGGCTGAGAGTATAGATAGTGTATTAGACGAAGTACCAGATACTCCGTGTGCTCCTGATGATGCTGAAGTTACTGAGATAGTATTAGCACTTGATCCGATGAAGTCAATTACGGAACCAGTTGCTGTAGAAGTGACAGCAATAGTATCAGCACCAGAACCAGCTACTCCATGTGCTCCTGATGAGGCTGAAGTTAGAGTAACTGTATTAGCAGCAGAACCTATATAATTGATTACTGAACCGGAACCAGTGGCGATGAGAGTGATAGTACCAGTTTCAGTTCCAATATAAGGAATATGGAAACCCGAACCGTTAGTAGTCAGGGTAACAGTATTAGTAGAAGTACCCGTTATAGGTACAATTTGGAAACCGCTAGCTGACGAGGTTACTAGAATAGTATTAGTAGAAGTGCCCGTATGTCCCTGAGTACCGGTGCTAGAAGAAGTTACTAGTATAGTATTAGCACTTGATCCGATGAAGTCAATTACGGAACCAGTTGATGTAGAAGTGACGGCAATAGTGTTGGCAGAAGTACCGGTAATAGGCGCAATGAAGGAACCAGTTGCGGCTGAAGTTACTGAGATAGTATTAGCACTTGATCCGATGAAGTCAATTACGGAACCAGTTGCTGTAGAAGTTAAAAGAACGGTATTAGTTGAAGTTCCAGTATGTCCTCTAGTTCCAGTTGCAGATGACGTTAAAGTAATAGTGTTAGCAGAAGTACCAATGAAGTCAATTACAGAACCGGAAGCAGCTGAAGTTAAAGCAACGGTATTAGTTGAAGTACCGGCGTGTCCTATAGTTCCAGTTGCAGATGAAGTTACTGCAATAGTGTTAGTAGAAGTGCCAATAAAGTCTATAACAGAACCAGTTGATGCTGAAGTTACTGTAATAGTATTTGTAGAAGTACCGATATGTCTAGTGTGAGTTCCGGTTGCTGCTGAAGTTACTGCAACAGTATTCGTAGAAGTACCGGTTACTGGGACTAGCTGACTTCCAGTACCAGAAGAGGTTATAAGTATCGTATTTGTAGCAGTACCAATAAAGGTGATTACGGAACCGGAGCCAGCAGAAGTTACTGCTACAGTATTAGTAGATGTTCCAGTCCATGAAGTCGCTGCCACAACTCCCACATCGCCTATAGGTGCAGCGCCAATTGGATGGAAACCTAACATTTATTAATATCCTTATTGTTTAATTACCAACACGTTATAATACAGATTCCATCACCACCGTTACCGCCAGCTGTTCCAGTTACTCCTGTCCAACTACAGCCACCACCTCCACC
>Ga0208613_1000362_pt1 | contig 15605 bp, 14 predicted proteins | sample CryBogmetaGMA6M_FD_184543 | JGI IMG/M metagenome (GOLD analysis project Ga0208613, IMG submission 184543) | Freshwater microbial communities from Crystal Bog, Wisconsin, USA - MA6M (SPAdes) | ecosystem: Environmental > Aquatic > Freshwater > Lake | place: Crystal Bog, Wisconsin, USA | collected... | reverse complement strand
CCGATGTTGACAGTGCCTTCGGTGACGGTGGTTTGTGCATGCAAGGGGGCGAAGGCCGCCATCAAGGCAAAAGCCAGTGCTGTGCGAGGAAATCTAACTGAAAAAACGTTGGTGTTCATGTTGGTTCTCCGTGCTTCAGCGCATCAAAAGCGGAAGCGTCGCATTGGTAGCCGACGGACTGTTGGATCCGTGTACTTGCGTATGGCAGTTCATGCAACTGCGACCTTGCCAAATGTTGGCAACATTTTTGCCGCCGGTCAGTGCTGTCACTGGGGCGCCGAGTGCGCCAACGCCGCCTGCCACATGGGGTGTATGGCATTGCTGGCAGAGCAAGGGTGCGCGTGTTTTCAACATCGCTGCTACCGTGCTGCCATGGGGGGTGTGGCAGTTGGAGCAGTCTTCAGCGACCGGGTCATGTTGGTGCACAAATGGGCCGCGTTTTTCTGCGTGGCAGGTGTAGCAGGTGGCATTGGTGCTGTCGCGCTTGGCCAGTTTGGGTCCAGCGGAACCGTGTGCGTTGTGGCAATCAGCACAGGTCATTTTGCCTTCTGGCACCGGGTGGTGCGAGGGCTTGTTCATCTGCGTGCGCTGCTCTTTGTGGCAGGTGTAGCAAACATCCGGTTGGGTAACCTTGTTCAGCACTTTGTCTTTGTTTGTGTGTACTTGGTGGCAACTGTCGCAAGCCACATCGGCGGCTTGGTGTTGGCTGCCAAGCCAGAGGGCGCGCTTGGAATCCTTGTCATGGCAAGTCTGGCAAACCCGGCTGCGATCGGCTTCAGGAATGGCAGATACTTTGCCGAATACCTTGTTAAAGGTACGGTCAGGACGGGGCCGCAGATCGGGGCCCGGTGGCTTGTGGGCGTGTTTGTCACTGGCACCATGGCAGGTGATGCAATCAGGTGCACCAGAATTCAAGACGTCACCCATGGGGCGGCTGGCCAACGCTGCAGCGGCGGCTGACATCGGTGGCTTTTTTACGCCTATAGCATGGGGGCTGTTGCTCATGTCCGGCAGGTCTTCCTCGTCGTGACAGCTGACGCAGAGTGCGGCACCCACGGGTTCAGCGGCTTGGGCCGTCCCGAACATGCCGAGCAGACAGAAGCCGACGATCGAGACGGCAATTTTGAATTTGGTCGTATTCATCATTATTTTTGTCCGTGGACAGTGGCCACATTCTTGGCGCCACTGGCGTGGCAGTCATTGCAAGTTTCAGGTTGAAGACCGGCAATGGCGACTTGAGTTTTGTCCCCGAAAGTTGCGCCGCCAAACCAGGTAACGTGGTCGCTTACGGGCACATTATTGGTAGTCACGCCCGTGTGGCAAGCTGTGCAACTCGACGCTTTAGGTGAGATGACGGACCATTGACTTGGGTCTGTAAGGAGCGTCGATTTTTGGATGACCGTGCCCAGCGTGCCCATATCTGTTTTGTACGAATCGTTGACGTGACAGGCGCTGCAGTTGTTCTGTGTGCTGTGAGCCGCATGGATCACTCGTTTGAGCTGTAAGGACGTGTTGAAGACTATCCCTTGTGAAACAGCGCCATTGGTCGTGAATGTTTTCGTTGCAGAGGTCGTGTTCACATCGTGGCAAACAGCACATGTTTCAACTGAACTATTGGCGCCATTGTGGAAGGCCTCGGGCAATGTGTTCGATCCTGAAGTGGAGCCGAGTATTCCATGGCAAACATTGCATTTTTCTGTCGCGACCACTGTACGGCGTGGCAGCAAACTTCCAGAAATCACGATCTCGGTACTCGTGTTTTGAATTACGACGTTGATCGGAGTTTTGGGTGTCACTACTGGGTGCGTATTGATTCCGGCCGAGACAGACACCTTGTCTTCGATCACTTGTCCTGTACTGATGACGCGGGCTGTTCCTTTGATGACTGCCGTCGGGGTGTCATTGGGTACGTTGATTTTCAGTGTGTAGTGGTTGCTGCCATCGTTCAGGCCTGCATAGGCATAGGCATTGCCATCGGTACCATTATTTCCACTGTTTCCGTACGCCGTAAATTCTGTGACTTTATCGGTTGCTTGCCCCACCATGTTTTGGTAGCCCAAGTAAAAACGAAGGTTACCAAATTTACTGGTGCCCGCGCAGACAGGCGCTAAAGCGGTTCCTGTGCAATCAGGTGTGACCAAGTTATATGCGGCATTCAGATTGCTTGGGTTGGACAAGAAGTACTGAACGGTGACGGTACGGCCCAGGTGGTTCGGTGTGTCGTTGAAGACAGGCGTTCCGATGATGTTCATTTTGTAATTAGCAGCATTTTCTTTGCTCTGGTTCCAATGAACGTTTTCGGCGGAGGTCGCAGAACCAGCTGCATGGCAGTTGGCACAATCTTTGTTTGTCAACGCCAACGCGGCGGTTGAGCCTGGTTCAAAAATAGGTGTGTAAACCTTGTGCCTGATTTCCCAAGCGAATCCAATAGTGCTGACGTGGCACGTCAGGCAAGCTTCTTTACTTGGCTTGGTTTTCCAGTTGTCACCTTGAGGTGTTTTAGGGTTGGCGCCTGAATGACAGACTGCACAATTACGCAAGTCTTGAGGGAAGCCAACGGTAGAAAAATCTGTCGTTCCTACTGTGTAGTTTTCTCCGCCAGCGGCCAATTTGCTTTGTAGAAGTTTACCGGAGTGGATTTTGTGCACCATGGTGGCCAGCGTTAATACGTTGCCACTGTTGAGGTCGGTGTTGCCCGCGTTGTGGCACATGACGCAGGTTTGAGTGTCGACGGCGGCGGCTACGCTGGAGTCACCGTGCATGGCCAGTTTTTGATGGCAACCATTGCAAGAGGCTACATCGGCCATCTTGCGGGTTTTAAGGGGATCGGTCACTGCAACGGCATTGCCATTCACTACTGTGAAGTCAAAATACGGGTTGACGTTTATCGTTTCACCTGCGGCATTTTTGTAGTTCAACTGAATCGCAACACGGTGCGTCAAGTTGCCGTCATACACCACACCGTTGGTTTGGGCTGTGTTTGTTATTTCGGTCGAAAATGTGTAGGTGTAATAGCCGTCGCTGTTGTAAACCAACTGGCTTGGCAGAGCCGGGTCTGTGTAGGGTTTTTTCTGCTGCGCTATCGTTGGTGTTCCAATTTTTGGCGTGACTAGTGTTGCCGTAACGGCGGCTGTATACACACCTGCATCCCGTGTGGCTGCAACATTGTTTTTGTTGGTGTAATTATTCCATTGGTCTGGATTGCCGTTGGTTCCTGGCACCAACTGGGCAATGGCAACGCTTACGTTGTCTGTAGTCAATCCGGTTTTGACCACGCCATCAGAAAAAACTGTGAAGTTCACTTTAGCAAGACGCGCACTGATACTGATACTGGGAACACTAACAGCGGGAATGCCGGCATCTTGTAGCACCTTAAAGGATGCTGCGTTGTTGACTGCCGTGTCATTTGCAGCTAACGCACTTGCACTAGCAATAGCGGCCGAGCTAGGAATAACTGGAGCCGGAGTTGAACCACCGCCACCACCGCAACCTGCCATGGCCGCAGCCACCAAACAAGCACTACCCCATCGAACCATTAAGTGTTTCATTTTTTTCTCCGTCGCTGACCGGATCAACGACAAGTCACTAACTGCAAAAAACGCCCAGCAAGTCTTGCTTGCTGGGCCGTTTTATTGACTCTTCAACTATCCAGAGTTTTGGCTACTGTCTCAGCCTTGGGTCAAGAATCCATTGATAACCATCACCAACAGAGTCAGTCCTACGATGATCAATGTGACACCCAAAATCTTGGAGGCCTTGGTCATTGGTTTCGAGGGGCCGTCCACCAGGTGTTTCTCAAGTTCTCCGGAGTCAACTAGCCGCTGATATTGAGCGGGGTGGTCGGCGCGGAACTCTTCCAGAGACTGCAAACCAGTGAACATGACGATGTCAGGTGGTGGCAGTTTGTCGGGCCGGAAATGGTTGTTAAAGAAGTGCACTGTGAACAGGAACACCGCTGCAAGGAAGGCTTCTTCGCCGTGCACCACGGTGGCAATATTGAACACCCATCCTGGCAGGAACTTGGCGGTAACCGTTGGCAAAGCCAGCATCAAGCCACTGAAGCCAATGATGCTCACGCCCCAGAACACAGCCCAGTAATCGAACTTCTCAAAGTACGCCCAGCGGTCAAAGCGTGGGCGAGGGCCCATACCCAGGAACCACTTGAACATGCCGATGCAGTCTTCAAGATCTTTCCAGTTAGGAATCAGCGAGTCAGGGCCAAACCAGCGGAAGGTCTTGCTGCGCAGCAGTTTTTGCATCACATACACAAAGTGGATGGCGAAGATGCTGATGAACCCTGCCGCAGCAATGCGGTGAATCAAGGCCAGCCCTTTGGAGCCGCCCAAAGCCGCTGCCACCATCGGTGCCCATGCGGTATGCGAGAACAGGGCCGAGGTACCGGTCAACACCAACGTCATGGTGATCAGTGCAAAAGCCAGGTGGGCAATGCGCCAGCCTACTGGGAAGCGTTGGAAGAATTTCTTCTCGTCCATGGGCAGACCGTCAGTGCGCAGGTGAGGCACCTTCACATGGTTTTTGCGGTCTTGCCATTCACGGTAGTACCAAAGACCGGAGTGCAGCCAGAAGAATGCAAACACGCCCACCAGCAAGGCTTGCATGAACTTGGTGGCAATCCACATCTGGGGGTACTTGGCAAAGTCGTGGCTGTTGGCGTGAGGGCCAAAGCTGACGAAACCAGCAGTCGCCAATTCACGTTTTTTACCGTCGTGGCATTTCTGGCAAGTCTTCAGGCGGTTCGCTTCATTGACCGTTGATTTAGGGTCGTTCGCAGGCAAGATGCCATGGCTGCCGTGGCAGTTAAAGCACTTGGCGGTTTCTTCACCACCCAGACGGGTGACCTGGCCGTGGTAAGTATCACGATAAGAAGCTTGCTTGTCTTTGTGGCAACTGCCGCAGGCATCGGTCACCAGCAGTTTGAACGAGCTCAGCGATGTGTTGGTGATTTCGTGTGTGGTGTGGCAATTAACGCAGGCAGGTGCCTTGGCATTGTTCTTTTCCAACAGTTCTTTGCCGTGCACGGAGGATGTGAAGGTCTCTAACTGCTCGTCGTGGCAAGTGCCGCACTGGTTAGGAATCTCTTTGCGCCAAGCGGCGTATTCGGGGCTCTTTTTGTCAGCAGGCACATTGAAGGCGTGCGTGTCGTGGCACTGGGTGCAAGTGGCCTTGGCTTGGGTGGGATGGTCTTTATCCGGTCCAGCGTGGAACGATTTGGCATAAGCCTCGATGTTCTTGGCGACCACTTCCAGGCGAGAGTTGTCACCAGGCTTGGCGGTTTTCTTGGCTTGGTCCCACAGTGCCTGGTGGCATGTGGCGCAATCTGGTGCTTTGGCGTTGCTGCGTTTGTGGTCGCTGACGCTGTCCACAATATCTGTGTGGCAGGCAATACATTCCATCTTGGCGTGGACGCTCTTGCCGTATTTGTCGGCGTTCACGGCGCGCACAGTGTGCTTGTCGCCGCCAGCCCCGGGCATTTCGATCTTGCTTTTTTTGCTGTCGTGGCAAGTTTGGCAGGTCTCGTTATCGAGTTTTTGCACCACTGGTGCAGCTTTTACGGGGGCTGCGGCAGTCACTGGCAAAGTGGCCAGCGCTCCCGACAGACATACGGCAGCGGCTAGAGCCCACTTCGCAAATTGACTTGTTCGCATTTTTTGTTGGTTGCCGTTGTGCGGCAGGTTGATCGAAAGACGCCCTGGCGGCGGTTGCTGCCAGGGAGGGCGGTTCTACTGGGAAAGAATCCACTGAGCCAGGTTTTTCAGCTCTTTTGCGTCTTTGGTATCAATGATCTTGTGATCTTCTTCGGTGCCGTCTTCGAGTTTCACTTTAGGACCGGTGGTGAAATTCTTGATCGCTTTCTCTTCGCCTTCTGGCTTGCCCTTGTACTTGGCGGCGATTTTTTTGTACGAAGGGCCTTTTTTGGTCTTGTCGATGGCGTGGCACTTGAAGCAATCGTTCTTTTTGGCCAGGGCCATGGCGGCGTCGACATTGATGTCGGCAGCAAGCACGCTGGTAGAAACACTGAAAAGCGCTGCCAGAGCGACTGGAGCCAGGATAGTGATGAATTTCATGTCTAGTCTTTCAAATGTAAATTGCGCAATAAATATTTACCCAATATTTACTTGACGCAATTCTCATTGAATGACCCTACAAAATATATAGGATATGGATGAAACCCGGCATAGGAGTAATCCTACGTGGTATCAGACTGCGCTTACTTGTGTTCGTTGTCGAGCAGCTTATGGTCGAGTGCGTAACGCACCAAGTCGACCTGGGTGGTCATTTTCATCTTGGCCAAGATGTGAGACTTGTGGGTGCTGACGGTTTTGATGCTGAGCGAGAACTCTTCGGCAATGGCGGTCAGACTGGCGCCGCGCACGATGCGGTTGAACACCTCAAACTCCCGGTTGGAAAGCAAGGTGTGCGGTTGGTCATGGGTGTTGGGCGAGGCATCGGTGGCCAGCAATTCGGCCAACTTGGGGCTGATGAAGACGCCGCCCGCGGCGACCCGGCGCATGGCGGGCAGCAGCAGCTCGCTGTCGCCGTCTTTGGACAAGTAGCCCGCCGCTCCGGCGCGGATGGCGCGCACGGCGTATTGCTCTTCGTGGTGCATGCTGAAAATGAGGATTGGCAACCGGGGCCGCTCGGCCTTGATGAGCTTGAGCAGCTCCAGGCCGTTGCGCCCAGGCATGGAGAGGTCGAGGATGACCAGATCCCAGTCGCGTTCGCGCACCTTGTCCAGCGCTGCGTTGCCATTGGCGGCTTCTCCGGCCACGACCAGGTCATCGGTGTCACTCAGGATTTTCTTGAGTCCGTCGCGGATGATGGCGTGGTCGTCAACCACCAATACTTCATATTTCATGCCGTTTCTGGCTCCAGAGCTTGTGTGTGCAGCGCCACGGTCACCTTGATGGTGGTGCCGGCGCCCGGGTCACTGATGATGTTGAACTGCGCACCAATCGAGATGGCGCGCTCGCGCATGCTGACCAGTCCGATGCCGCCTTGCCGTGTGGCCGCGGGCATGCCTTGGCCGTCGTCGGTGACGGTGAGCACCAGGTTGTCGCCCTGGGTGGTGAAATTGACGGCGACCTGGCTGGCGTGGGCATGGCGCGCCACGTTGGTGAGCGACTCTTGCACGATGCGAAACAGGGCGGTGGCGAGGATGTCATCTTCCACCAGGTCGGCCGCATCGAGGTTGAGACTGACCTCCAACTGGCTACGCTTGGTAAATTCGCGGGTCTGGAAGGAAACGGCCTCGGCAAAGCCCAGGTCGTCAAGAATCAGTGGGCGCAGTTCGGTGGACAGGCGTCGCACCGAGGCAATGGCGGTTTCAAGTTGCATGCGCATTTCATCAATGGTGTCGGGTGTGGTGGTGCGCCCGTCCTTGATGCGGTTGCCCAGCCAGGACATGCTCAACTTGAGCCCGGTGAGTTGCTGGCCCAGGTCGTCATGCAGTTCGCGTGCGATACGGGTGCGCTCTTCTTCGCGCACGAGTTGCAGCGAGGTCGACAAGCTGCGCAGTTGCCGGTTGACTTCGCGCAGCTCGGTTTCGGATTGCCGGTGCTCGGTCACATCGCGCAGCACGGCGGTGAGTTGCATCTTTCCGCCGATGATCGACTTGGAGATGGTGGACTCGATCGGGAACTCTGTGCCATCGGCACGTCGCCCGGTGATTTCAAGTTGCGGCGCCATGGTTCGTGAATTGACACTGGATTCTGAAAACCGGTCCACATGGCCGACGTGCTTGGCGCGGGCCCGCTCAGGGATCAGCAAATTAAACGGTTTGCCGATGATCTCCTCTGCTTTCAGGTCGAACATCTTTTCAGCGGCCGGGTTAAACAGCACAATTTGCTGGGACGAATCAATGGCGACAATGGCGTCCATCACTGAGTTAACGGTGTGCTGGTAGAGGTCGTTGGCGGTGCGCAGAGCGGCCGTCAGGGCTTCTTTGGCCTTGAGTTTGCGGTTCAAAAACAAGGCGATTGAGGCGGTGAAGATGCACACCAGCAAAGCGCCTACCGCGATCGGCGTGACGGTTTCACGCCACGACTCCAGGCTCAGGTTGACATCGTCGGTGACGCTGACCAGCAAGGGGAATTTCTTCAGGCGGCCGAGTGAAAACATCTCGTGTTCGCCGTCTGCGCCGTGATGCTGGATGGTTCTGATGTCGTTGGGCTTGACGGGCAACTTTTCATTGAGGAGCTCCGGTGCATCGTTGCCCAGCTTACTTTCGCGGTGCGGTACGCTGGCGATCAGGGTGCCGTCTTCCAGGTACAGGGCAAGGGGGCGCTCGTAGTCAAGCTTCATCAGTTGGTACATTTCCTCCAACTGCAGCACGCCGATGGCGCAGACCACGATGCCACGAAATTTGCCGTTGGCCTCAAACAGCGGGCGTGCCATGTACATCGACCAGCTGCTGTTGATGCGGTTTCGCATCGGCTTGCTGATAAAAAATTTCTTGCTGCCCGTCTGGGCAAAGTACTGAAAATACTCGCGGTCGACCACCGATATTTTGGGCATCGGGTAATCCAGCGAGGAGTTGAGGACGGTGCCTTGTGCGTCCACCAGGAAAATGGAGGTGATTTGGCGCATGCCGGAGGCGCGTGCCGTGAGCAGCAAATGGGTAGCCGCACTGTCGAGTGCAAACTGCCGGCCGTATTCGTTGGAGATGCGCTCTTGCACGCCGCGAAGCACGAGGTCGGCGGCCTCGAAGCTCTGCTCGGTTTGCTCCATCAGCATTTGCGCGATGGCGGTGCTCTCAATGCGCGCGTGCTCTAACTCCCGCTCTCGCAAACCCCAGATCAGGAAGCTGACCGTCAGCACCACCGCCGCAATGGAGAGGGCGGCCAGAACCGCGATGGATTGGGATTGCCGAAGTTGAATGCGCACAGGCAGGAGCGAAATTTATTGAACTTTTGCGTCTTCGATCAGCACTTTGTAGGCGTAGCCGGAGCCGAAGTCTTTGTCGGTGCGCACCACGCCGGTCACGGTGACGACATCGCCGACTTTGACTTGGTCCTTCGTGGTCACCAGCACGTCGTTGCTGTTGTCGGTGGCGGCACCGGAGCCATCGCGCAGGTGGACCCAGTTTTTGCCCATGACTTCGGGGTTGTACTTGACGACCTTGCCGCTGACCTTGACGGGCTTGTCTTTCAACTCGGTGGCCTTGGTGACGATTTCGGCCACGGTGCGGGCGTTGGCGCCTGTGGCTTTGGCAACTTTGATCGGGGTGGTGTCAGCAACGGGGGCCGCAGCATTGCCATGGGGGGTAGCCCCGTCTTTAGCGGCGCCTGCGAGGTTGCCAAAAATGATCGAGGGGAAGGTCTTTTTCAGGGCCTTGCTTTCGAAGTCTTTCATGACCATCACGTTTTCAATCGTGACCTTGGCACCTTTTTTGAGGGTGACGGTGTTGACAGCAGCCCAGGTTTCGCCGTCTTTGGTCTTGAGGCGCAGGTAGGTGTAGCTGTCGACGTCCTTGATCTCCAGCACTTCGCCCGTGACCACCGATGCGGTCGGGGCACTGGCGGCGGCGGGCAGCATGGAGGTCGGGTTGCCGCCGGCCCAAGTGGTAGTGCTAAAGGGGGCCGCAACAATCAGGCAGATCGCCAACAGGTTTTTCATGACTCAAGTTCTCTTTGGGGGAAACCCGAAGCATAACAGTGACCTGTATCAAGCGGCCCGCGTCTAGCTATTTGATCAGGCCTTCGGCACGCAGCGCCTCTTGCACCGCAGGGCGGGCGCCGACCCGGGCCAGGAAGGCGCCCAGGTTGGCCAGACCGGAGATGTCGATACCAACGTGTTTGGACCAGCCCGCCACCACAAACAGATAGCCGTCGGCCACCGTGAAGGTGTCGCCCAGCAGATAGGTTTTGCCGGCCAGCTCGCCATCGACCCAGGTCAGGCGCGAGATCAGGCGGGTTTTGGCGATGGCTTTGGCTTCGTCGGGCATGCCGGGGGTGAACAGGGGCGAGAAGCCTTTGTGCAGCTCGGTGCCGATGGTGTTGAGCCACTCTTGCAGCTTGTAGCGCTCCCAGCTGCCGTTGGCCGGCGCCAGTTGTTTGGCGGGCGCCTGGTCGGCAATGTATTGCACGATGGCCGGGCCTTCGTGCAGCGTGCGGCCATCGTCCAGCACCAGAAACGGCACGTAGCCCAGCGGGTTGATGGTGTAGTAGTCGGTGCCATCGGCCAACTGGTGGGTTTTGGTCGGGGCGGCGATGGCTTCAAATGCCAAGCCGGATTCCTTGAGCGCGATGTGGGGTGACAGGGAGCAGGCGCCGGGGGAGTAATAAAGCTTCATGGGTGTCCTTTGGGGGCTTCGATGTGCCCGGGTTTAAAACTGAAGCGCTGATGCTATCCGTTGCGCATGATGTTTGCTGGTGTGGGTATCTTCCAAACGTGCAAAATTGGCAGATGAAACGATTTTTGAAATGGGTAACTCTGAGCCTGCTGGCTTTGGTGTTGCTGCTGGCGGGGGCTGTTTGGGCGCTGCAACGCTGGATTGGCTCGGATGATTTCCGGCAACGGGCGCAGGGCGAAGTCAGTGCCGCTTTGGGTCTGCCGGTGACCTTTTCACCCTTGACTGTGGCGCTGTGGCCGCTGCCCGCCGTGGCGGTGGAGCAGGTGCAGATCGATACCCGCCCGGCACTGACGCTGGCACGGCTGGAGGTGCGCCCCGCTTGGCGCGCCCTGCTGCTGGGGCGGCTGGAGATATCAACCCTGTTGGTGCGCGGTGCGGTGCTGCCTCAGGTGGGTATCGACGCCTTGCTCTTGTCGCTACAAAAAAAGAAGCACGTAGCGCAGGTAGCACGGGGGCTAGAGCCTGAAAACACTACTAATCTGCAGTACATCCCGCAACGTACGGTGTTGGAGAACGTGACTTGGGTGGGTGCCAAAGGCGCCCACATGGCGCTCAATGCCGATGCGCAATTGAACCCGCAAGGCTTGCCCGACGACGTGTCGATCAAGGTCCTGAAAGGCCAGTTGCAGGGTGCCACCGCGCATTTGCTGCGCCAGGGTAACGACTGGACGCTGGCCATGGCGGTGGGCGGCGGCACCATCAAGGGCGATTTCAAGCTGCAGCCCGCCGCCACCGTAGGGGCCGAGTTTGGGCTCAAGGGACAGTTGCAAACCCGGGGCGTTGAATTGGCCGCGCTGAGTGCCACGCCCCAGCCGGTGATGAGCGGACACCTTGATGCCGACACCACCTTGTCAGCGCGCACCGCCAGTTGGAGCGGCCTGGCCGACGTGTTGCACACGCAAAGCAAAGTGACGGTGCGCGGCGCGGTAGTGTACGGCATTGACCTGGCCAAAGCCGTGACCACGGTGGGCCTCAGCCGGGGCGGTGAGACCGCGCTCGACACCTTGGGTGGGCAGGTCATCACGCAGGGTCGCGCCGTGCAGCTCACCAATCTTTCCGCGAGTTCTGGTGCGCTGAGTGCTAGTGGCCAAGTGGCGATTGCGCCGAATGGCACCTTGAGCGGACTCGTCAGCGTCAACTTGGCGGCTGCTGCTTTGGGTGGCTCGGTGGGTGTGCCCTTGTTGGTGGGCGGCACGCTGGAGGCGCCCGAAGTGACCTTGACGCGGGGCGCCCTGATTGGCGCGGCACTAGGTACCGCCGTTATGCCCGGCGTTGGCACCGGTGCCGGGGCCTCGCTCGGCGGCAGGATTGGCGAGGGTTTTAAGAAGCTTTTTGGCCGCTAGCCGTTTTATCGTTAAATCTTCAAGCGTTCAGGCGCGTAAACAGGCGCTGGTCCCAGATGACTTTGTGTGTTGGGGACAGCACAAACTGGTTGGCGTGGGGGTGCAGCGGGTTGATGATGGCGTTCCATTCGAGTGTCGCCACTACCGAGGGGATCACCAACACGGCGCTGCGCGCTTCCTGCAGCCATTGGTCTCCAAAACGTCGGGCAATCGAGGGGTCGTCACTGTCCCAGCCTCGGGGAAGGGACTGTGCAGTGTGGCGTTCGATGAAGATGCTGTCAGGCAACTCAGCCACCACATAAACCTGCGTGGCAGGAATGCGGCCAATATTGGCATGCACCAGAATTTCCAGCATGGCGCAGGCGTAGCTTAAAGAGCCGTAGATGACCGGGCGGCCCGGGCTGTTCCAGCGCCCACCCACCATAGCTGCGCCGGTGCCGTCCCACAGCGGATGCCGACTGTCCCCAATGCGGTAGATCTGCATCAGGCGGCAATGCCGTAATAGAGTTTCCAGAGCAATTCTTCAACCCGTCGGGCACCCAGTTCGGTCATGGACACATCCAGCGGTGTGCGGCCTTGCAGCATGGGGTGGGGCGTGCTTAAAAACGCACGCGCATCGTCTTCAGAATTCCACACGTATTCGGTGGTGGCAAACACCCGGGCCAAGCGCTCGGCCCGCTCGGATTCGTCAGAAGTGAGGTTGCTGCGCCGCCGCTTGTAAGTGGCTTCGGGAATGATGCGGTACAGGAGTTTTTTGCGGTCTTCGCCACTCACGCACACGCGGTCCACACTGGCTTTCAGCGCGTCCTTGGGCAGCCCGTGGGCAACCAGGTCGTCAAGCTCTGCAAACGAATGCGGCAGCGGGAGCAGCGCCATGACCGAGGCGATTTTTTCAGGGGTGACAAGGACCATGGTGTTTCCTTTGGTATCAATTGATGCTTTTATTTTAGATCAAGTGATCTTGCTTATGTCTGCCATGCCGCAGCGGCAAAGGTCATTGATTCTTTGTCGCGCCGCCAAGTGACGCCGTTCTGATGCACGGCAAGCCACCAGGTTTGCATCAAGGGATGCGGTTTGGGCTTGGCAAACGCTTGCGGCGTGAGCAGCGCCATGCACCAAGCGGGTTGGGGGTCGCGCACTGAGGGGTATTGAATGGCTCCGATGTTGGCCTTGCGGGCCGTTCTGGCAAAGGCTTGCGTCGCGCTGTAGTCGCTGGGGTGGCTCCAAGCCACCCCAGTGGCGCTGAACGGCGGCTGGCGCAAATCGACCAGCAGCGTGCTGACCGCAGCGCTGAACGCGGTGTGCGCGACGGGTTCCAGCTTGTTCAGCGCCACCGCGTCTTTGAGAAACTTCCAGCGCCAAAAACCCAGCTCGGCACTCGCAGTGCGGACCGACTCGGCGCCATAAAAAACACCCGGATCGGTGATGGCCCTGAAACGGGAGCCGCCGCGCAAGGGGTAGTAGCGAAATGGGGTGGCCAGCAAGTAATCAAGCGCCACGACACTGGTGGGTGGGGTGGGTTTACTGCCTTCCAGCAGGCTCTCCAGCAGGTCTTGCTCATCGACACTGTCCACGATTTTCATGGTGGAGGCGGTGTGCTGCGCTTCAACCATGCGCCATACGGTGCCCGCCCAGGGGCGGGCGTCAGACGAGACCACGGCTGGCGTCAAGGTATTGAACGACACGCACCAGGCCTTCGGTGTTGCGAATGAGGTCGATGGGTTTGGCGTTGAGCCCCAGGTTGTCGCTGGTGAGCCATTGGCGGGCGGTGGACTCGTTGCCCACGATGGAGTCCAGCGAGCGGAACACGCGCACAAAGAGCAGGGCAAAGTCCCACTCTTTGCGCTTGGGGTCCAGCAGGTAGTTGCCGCTGTAAAGCCGGGTGATGGTGGGCGGGCTGACGCCCAGTACCTTGGCAAGCAAGGATTTGGAAACGTCCAGCCGCTCGGCAGCGCGGGCCACCGCTTTGCTGAGAACAGCGGCGGCTTCGGGCTTGGGGGGGGGGTGTTGAGCGATGGCAGGCATGGTGAAGCTCCTTTTCTGTGGGAATTTTATACCTGCCTTGTTTCTTTAGAAAGATATGATGCGGTTTTGGCTGCTGTGGCGAATTTTTTTTCTGTCCGTGGAAATATAGGGTGTTTAGGGCTGTAGCCCCCGTGTTACCTGCGCAAGAAGCTATTAATATCGTAGCGAATCAGCGGGTCAAAAAAGCCAGGTATTTGGTGGCAAATTTGCCGTAGGGCGGCCACAGGAATTTGATGGCGCTCCAGGAGGCTTGGTAGAACACCGGGCGCATTTTGGAGAAGGTGACAAAGCCCTCGTGCCCGTGGTAATGGCCCATGCCGCTGTCGCCGACGCCGCCAAACGGCAGGTCGTGCTGGCCGACGTGAAACAGCGCGTCGTTGACGCTGACGCCGCCCGACATGACGCGCTCCAGCAGGGTTTGAATGGTTGCTGGGTCGTGGCTGAATGGGTAAAGCGCCAGCGGTCGTGGCCCGGCGTTGATGGCATTGATAGGCACTTCAAGCGTGCTGTATTCGATTAGCGGCAAGATCGGGCCAAAGATTTCGCGTGTGCGCAAGGCGCTGTCTCGCGGTGCGTTCAGCACGATGTGCGGTGCGATTTTGCGGCTGGTAGCGTCCCACGCCGGGCCGGGAATGAGCTGCACCAGTGTGGCGCCGCCGGCGCGGGCTTCTTCCAGCGCCTGGGTGAGTCGCTGGAAGGATTTGTCGTCAATGATGGCGGTGTAGTCGGGCGTGTCCAGTTGCGGGTAGCGCTGTCGCACGATCTGTTGGGCCACTTCGACAAACTCGGCGCTTTTGCCCTGGGGCACGTAAACGTGGTCGACCGTGGTGCAAATCTGGCCGGCGTTGAGCAGCTTGACGAACATCAGGCGCTCGACCGCCTTGCGCACGGGGTAGTCGTCGCACAGGATGGCGGGCGACTTGCCGCCCAGCTCCAGCGTGACCGGGCACAGGTTTTGGGCGGCGGCAGCCATCACGGCGCGGCCGGTCTGGCCCGAGCCGGTGAACAGCAGGTGGTCGAACTTGAGTTGCGAGAACGCGATACCGACGCCGCCGGTTTCGTCAAAGAATGCCAGCTTGTCCGGCGGGAAGTAGGCTGGTATTTTTTCAATCAACAACCGGGCCAGGTGGCGCGAGTTCTCCGACATCTTGACCATCGCCCGGTTGCCGGCGGCAAAAATGGAAATCAGCGGCATGAAGCTCAGGTTGATCGGAAAGTTCCACGGCACCAGGCAACCAACCACCCCTAGCGGCTGGGGGATGACGCGGTTTTTGGCACCCAGGAAGTTGAGCAGGTCGATCGGGCGGCGCTGCGGTTTCATCCAGGGCTTGAGGTGCTTGATCGTGTGGTCCACGGCGTCAAGCACCGGGAAGATTTCGGTGAACAGGGTTTCGTGACTGGAGCGGTGGCCGTAGTCGGCGTTGACCGCCGCCACCAGCGCGTCCTTGTTCTCGCGGATGAAGCGTTGCAGTTGGCTCAGGTCTGCCCGGCGCTCGTCGAGCGTGGGCACCGGGCGGGCCAGGTAGGCGGTGCGCTGGCGCTGAAGCGCGGCTTCCAGCGTGCTGCGAATGGCGTCATGGTCCAAGAAATCGGGGTTCTGCATGGGGTCTCCAACAGGCGGTTTGGCATGAGGCCAAAAGCCCAAGACTACGGGGTTTTGACGTGGGCCGGTAGGGTGTGCTGTCCAAACGGGGTTGCCGCTCTTGGTGCTATGTAATTGGTAGCTATCTGCGCAAGAAGAACGGGGGGCGGTCTCAAATTCAAATGCAACACAGCAGTAGTTTATTGGATGATTTTTGATAAGTCCTCAAGCTTGGCCAGCCAGGCACTGTAGACCTCATGTGGTGTGCACCAGTCCAGAGTTT
>Ga0208613_1000361_pt1 | contig 15623 bp, 10 predicted proteins | sample CryBogmetaGMA6M_FD_184543 | JGI IMG/M metagenome (GOLD analysis project Ga0208613, IMG submission 184543) | Freshwater microbial communities from Crystal Bog, Wisconsin, USA - MA6M (SPAdes) | ecosystem: Environmental > Aquatic > Freshwater > Lake | place: Crystal Bog, Wisconsin, USA | collected... | reverse complement strand
GCTGTAGATGTTCCAGCTCTGGGTGTTGTCGAAGTGCTGGTCTCTTGCGGGGTCGGGGGCGGTGAAGCGTCCGAAGCCGGGGTGGTAGAAGCGTGCCTGCATATGGCTCTACTGGACGCATCCTGGCGGCAATGACGCGCAGCGCCTGGTGGGATGGGCTATTTCAAAGAACTGCTGTCAGTGTATCGCCAGAGAGGCCCTGCGGCGATTCCAGAGGTCCACCCGCGCACGGGCGTGACCACGAAAAAGCCATTCGTTTGAGGGGCTTGTGAGTTCGGTTTGGTCAATCACAGAGAGCGAGCTTCACTTCCAGAAATAATACGGTCGTCTATCCGATCGTTGGTGCGAGGAATTTGACTCATCGTCGATATGGTCTGCTTCAGCGTGTATGTCGCGTTGTAATCACCGCTCCCACCATCAGTAATGGACAAAGTTGTAGCAATGACCCTCCGCGAAATGAATGTTCCTGACTCTGTTTGCGCCGACTAGAAGTCACCATCCCATCTCTTATCGTGATATTCGGTCTTCTCCCAAATTTCTGAGGGAAAGACTCTGCTACGAAATACTCGTTCGCTAACTCGAAAACATCCAGGCTTCTTTTTTGATGGCAATAGCTTAAGTGTCAAATCATACGCCCTTCCTCCATCACCTAGGCTTAATTGCAGATAAATCAGATCACCCTGGCTCCATAAATTAATTCTGTCCGGGTACGGAACACCAACAGCAACTGAAGCGGGGAATTGGACAAACTTCCCGTTTACCGTCAACGCAAGTCTGAAAATGCCATCAACCGTACTGTTTTTTTCAGCACGCCACCCTTCATCTGAATCGATATCATCTAATGCTTCACTCGAAAATTTTTGAGCCTTCAATTTTGATATTTGTAGCTCTATTGTTTTGTTATTATTCAACTTTCCATTAATTTTTTGATCACCATTTATAATTTGCTTTTCAATACCAGCAGCAGTTATCCATTGACTAGAAACAAACAAACAGCCAAGCACAATGCACTTAATGAAATGCGTGGATATCATGGCGTCACCTCGAAGTGTCTTACACCGCTTCTGCCTATAACGTGTCTTGGAACTGGAGCCAAGATTGGACATCCCAAAGATTCTTGCCCATAAGGATGATCAGCTCCGGGTCCAGCTGGTCCATGAATGAGAAAACTATTTTTGTCTCTAGTTAACATATTTGTAGTGGGTGTTGGATTGAGCCTCATTGAGTAAGGGCCAGTGCTAGCTGTTCCGGGGTTCCCAATTCTGTAATCCCCTTGTGGCAAAGGTCCCTTTTCGCGAACCCCTTGCATACTTGGGTTATTTTTTCCCTCTCCATTGCCTGACCATCCCGTCCCTATGAGCGAGATTACTTGAGTCCCACCTATTTTTGCCTCCATTGAATAATTCCCAGAACTTTGAGAGAACGTGATTTTTATGTTCGCATCAAAACCAGGGAGAGCGTTGAGGCTTAGGTCTGGTGACTTGGTGGTTACTGACGCCAACAATTCTGGAGAAATGAATGTGAAATTCTTTCCTGCGAATAGGGTGGGTGAAAAGGAAACTCCTGTTTGCGCCCATTTGTTCCAATCGTTCTGCCAAAGGCGGCTGTAGTCATCCGTGCCGGACATCCCGCCCTGAGGTCCCTTGGTTTCGGTAGCGTTCTTCTTGTCTTCCTCTACCATCCCCGTCGGATCCGTGCTCATGATCGGACTGTTCCGCACGTAGCTGTAGATATTCCAGCTCTGGGTGTCCTCGAAGTGTTGATCCCGTGCCGGATCTGGGGCGGTGAACCTGCCAAAGCCGGGGTGGTAGAAGCGAGCCTGCATATGACATCCCTAAAGGTAATTCCCCCCTCAGAGATGGTTCCCCTGTCGAAAACATAATTCTTTTCAATGATCCGTGGTTAAGCCTAGCACCTGAGACACCCATCTTCTCCTGGCCAAACGATCCCACCAACGCCTTAGGCTTGGGTACGGATCTGTATCAAGTCATTGCATTCCACCCGTGGGCATCCTGCCCGGATGTACCGCCGTGTGGAGAGCCTTCAATTTCTGGATGCTCACCCTGGTGTATATCTGCGTGGATTCCAGGCTGGCATGACCGAGGAGTTCCTGGATATAGCGCGTGTCCATGCCTCCTTCAAGGAGAACCGTCGCGCAGGTATGCCGAAAGAGATGACAGGCACCCTCCTTCCCTATTGCAGCCCGGGTGATGTATCTCCTGGTCAGCATCGTGAGATGGAAGGGTCTAATGGGGTTCCCAAGGCTGTTCAGGAACAGAGCGCCAACATCCAGGTTGTCCCTTAGCAACTCTGGTCGGGCACGGTCCCTATATGCAGCGATCCACGCCAGCGCCCTATCGCCGATGGGGATCATTCGATCCTTCTTTCCCTTGCCCTCACGAACCATGAGCGTTCCCCGGTCCCGGTCGATGTCCTGAAATGTCAGCCGCGTCAGCTCCGTTCGGCGGATGCCCGTGCTGTAGAGGGTTTCAAGGATCGCCCGGTCCCGTAGCCCCACTGCGGTATTCACATCCGGCACCGCCAGAACGGTTTCAGCTTCCTGGGATGACAGGATGGCTTTGGGCAGCCTGCGAGGCACCCTGGGCAGTTCCAACTCTGAGGCAGGGCTGTAAGGCAGGTTCCCCTGCTTCACCATCCAACCGAACCACTGCCGCACAGGGATCAGAAGAAACTGCCTACTCCGTGCTGCCAGGGGCTCTCCGTTCTTCTTTCGGTGGTAGAAGAGGGATTCCTGGAACAGCTCCACCATCGGGCGATCAATCTCTCTAGGCTTCGCGAGGCCGCGTTCCTCGCTCCACCGGATGAACCTGGTCAGAGCAGCCTTGGCGGATGCCGCGGTGTGCTGGGACTGCCCTCGCACGACCAAGCTCAGCAGATAACGCTGCATGTGGTGATACAGGCTGTCCGGATCATCCATGCCGCCGAGTGGAGGCAGAATTGGCTTTCGGCCTCCGCAAGGTTTCATTGGACCGCCTCGCATCGCTTCACTCATGTGGACCTCTCCCTGCGCCCGAATGGGCTGCTGATAGTCTTTGCGTGTCTGCGGAGGCACGCATGACTAGAGGAGAGGCCCTGAGAGAGCGGTCGCTCTGGACGGGTAGGAACGCCTACCCATCGTCGAAGGGAATCCGTTGACCTTTCCTACACCTTCATCGATCCTCCTGGAGCAAACCTCAACGGGCCTCTAGGACGATCCAATGAAACTCTTCTTTTTGCTGCGATCAGGAAATGTCGGTCATGAGTGTGGTTCCGACGAGCGTTTTGGCAAGGTTGATGCACCTGTAATCGAATCTGTCCTGGGCCTCCTAGGCGTGTTGGAACCTACTGAATCAGGTGGAGTTCATAAGGGGGTCTGCTTCTGGCCTACAAGCGCATCTCCCGCCTCCGCGAGGAGCGGGACCTCGAGCTCTACCGGCTGGACCTGGAGGACCGCTTCGGCCGCATCGCCGACGACGACGCTGAGACCCTGCGCTTCTTCGAGCTGCTCAAGGTGAAGCTGCGGGCCCAGGCCCTGGCGGTGTCCGAGGTGGCGGTGGACAAGGGTCAGCTCAAGCTGCGTCTGAGCCCCCAGACGCCCCTGGACCCCGTGAAGATGATGGCCTGGGTGGGCAGCCTGAAGGGCGCCAGCCTCAGTCCTGACGGCGCCGTGCGGGTGCCCGTGCAGGGCCTCCAGGACGGCCCCATCCACCAGGCCCAGCGCATCCTGCTGGAGTGGGCGGGGCTGTAGGACCTCGGACTGGCTCCGTTCGCCGGCAGGGGGCGGTTGCTCGCCGATCAAGGAGGGTGGCCGCTCCCGCATGGCTTAGCCTGGAGACAGTTCGGGGGCTCCCCATGCCGATTCTTAACAACTTCAAAGCCGCTTCCCTGCTCTGGGGGGCCCAGCTTCTGGTCTTGACTGCCTTCCTGCTTGCCCTGGGCTCGCCCCTGCGGGCGGCAGAGGCGCGGATCGTGGGGCTCCATGGCCTCGAGACGGCAGAAGTCCGCAGCCAGGGCTTCACATTGCTGCGCGCCCAGAAAGTCCACCTCTATGCCCGGGGTGCTGGCCTGCAGAGCCTGGTCCCGGTGCGGGAGGACAGCCCCCTCTTTGCCAGCGGCTGGCTCCTCAATGCGGCCACCCGCGAGGTGGTCTGGCAGATGGATGGTGGCAACTCCCGCCGCGAAAAAGGCTTCCGCATTGCCGATGTAACCCTCGACCTGCCTGCCGGCAGCTACGAGGCCTACTTCGCCAACCATGCCTTTGCCCAGGGGGTCTTCCTGGCGCAGTGGAGCCGTAACGTCGATCGGCGCCGCGTGGAGGCCAAGCTGGCCGAGCGGCCCCGCGGCTTCCTGGCGGCCTTCGGGGCCGATGAGCGGGGCCTGCTGCGCCAGTGGCAGCGGCAGGTGGGGAGCTACGGCATGGAGCTCTACCTGCCTGCGGGGGACCCACACGAGGTGGTCCTGTTCGAGGCGCCCCTGCCGTGGGCCCACATGGCCATCACCCTCGCCGCCACCGGGGACCGGGGAGCGTGGCACCAGGCCTTCAAGGTGCACCGGCCCGTGGACCTCCACGTCTATGCCGTGGGGGAGGGCACGCAGCGCCGCATGAGCGACTATGGCTGGATCCTGGACGTCCGCACCCGCCAGCGGGTGTGGGAGATGACCCCGGAGCGCTCCCAGTTTGCCGGGGGCGGATCCCGCAACCGGCGCCAGGTGGAGACCCTCCAACTGCCACCGGGGGACTATGTGGCCACCTTCGTGACGGACGACAACCACTCACCTGCGGACTGGACCGTGGCACCGCCCTGTGACCCGGGCCGCTATGGGCTGGCGCTGTCGCTGCCGCGGCCCGGTGATGCAGGTGCCCTGTCCCTCCGGGCGCTGCCGGAGCCAGGGCCCGTGCTGGCCGAGCTGGTGCAGGTGGGCAACAGCCAGGACCGCAGCGCGCCCTTTGACCTGACGGGAAGCACCGCCGTGCGCATCCATGCCCTTGGGGAAGCCGGCAGCCACGCCATGGCAGACACGGCCTGGATCGAAGATGCCAGCGGCAAGCGGGTGTGGGAGCTGCTCAAGGACCAGACCCACCACGCAGGCGGCGCCACCAAGAACCGTCTTGCAGACACCCGGGTGACGCTGCCCAAGGGGCACTACCTCCTGCGGGTGAAGACCGACGACAGCCATGCTTTCGGGGCGTGGAACAGCAGCCCCCCGAGAGAGCCTGAGCGCTACGGCGCCACGGTCTATGGGGTGAAGTAGTGCCCTTTCAAGGGCTCAGGACAGATCCTTCCCGGTGGGATCGTGGGGCAGGCTACCCCGGGGAGAGCGGAAGTAGGCGTAGGGCGTGGCGAACAGGAAGTTGGACACGCGGCTGGTGTAGATGTCGGCGTAGCGCTCGATCTGCCGGGTGAGGTGGCTCTTGTCGTTGCCGGCGCGGGTGAGGAGGCCCCACCGGGGGTTGACCAGGGCGGTGCTGGCCTGGGCCAGGGGCCCGATCTCGGCGTCCAGGGCCACCAGCTGCCCCCGCAATGCGTGCACGGTGGCTTCCAGGGCCGGGACGGTGGCATCCGGTGCAGGGCCGTACCCACCGCGCTGCCGCTGGAGGTCCAGGCGGGCCTGAGAGAGGCCGGCCTCCAGGCCCTCCTTTTTGGTCATCAGGGTCAGGAGCTGCTGGTCCGTGCCCCGGAAGGCCTCCAGGGCCGCCACCTCGGACTCCAGCTCCCGCAGCACCAGGGCCGTGCGCCAACTGAGGGTGCGCTTGCTCACGTGCACATCGCCGAACATGTGGTCGCCCACGTAGAGGATCTCGTCGCCGGAGATGCCCAGATCCCGCTCCACCTGGGCTGCAGAACCACCGAGGTAGAGCCCACCCCGGCGCAAGGTGCCCTCCAGCGGCCGCAGCAGGCCCGTCTCGTCCACCACCTCGAAGAAGGGCCCGGCCTCGGTAAAGAAGGCGGGCTTGCGGGCGCTGACCACCACGATGTCGAAGAGCTCCCGCCAGGTCATGCTCGCTGGCAGGTGGCGGTCGTAGGCGTGGGTCATCATCCGGGACGTGAACGTCCACTCGGAGTTGGTGATGAGCAGCAGCTTCTTGCCCGAGGCTTTCTGATCCAGCAGGGCCAGGGCGGCCTCGGGATCCTGCACCACGAAGCGGTCGGGGTCTGCGGCCACGGCGGCCTTCAGGTGGCCCTCCAGGTGCTGGGCGTCCACCCGGGCCCGGATATGCCGGTAGAGGCTGGCGTACTCGAAGGGGCGGGGCAGGGCGCCCCGGTCCAGCAGGTCCACCGCCTGGGCATAGAGACAGCCCTCGGACAGCGAAAAGAGCGTATTCAGGAACACCCAGCGGGGCTCACTCAGGTCCACCAGCACCTGGCTGTAGGCCGAGCGCTGCTCGTGGAACTCCAGCATGCGGGTGCCGTGCATGGCCCGCTTCACGAAGCCGAAGCGGTTGGCCTTCACCAGGTTGCCCAGCTCCGTATCGATCACCAGGCCCCGGGTCACCATGCCCGGATCGAACTCGAGCCCCGCCACGGGCCAGCCCTCGGAGACCAGCCGCTCCCGGGCCTGGGCATGGACCATGCGCTCGAAGGCCTCGGCCCGGTAGTCCACCAGGGTGTAGTCCATGTCGTAGCCGATGGCCCGCACCGACCGCAGGTTCAGGGTCCGGTTGCAGAAGATGCCCCGGTGGCGGGGGGCGACGGAGTGGTCTGCGCTGGTCATGGCCCAGGATACCAAGGTGGCTCCAGGGCCGGAGTGGCCATGCGATCCTGGTGCCGCCAGGAGAGCCCATGTCCCGTCTGCTTCGCGTTCTGACCACCCTTGTTGTCCTCGCCGCCCCGGCCCTTGCCGCCGAGAAGCGGGCCTTCCACATTGAGGATCTGCACCGCCTGAAAGGCCTCCAGCACCTGGCCCTCAGCCCTGACGGCAAGCGCCTTGCCTTCGAGGTGTCCACCCAGGACCTCCAGGCCTCCACCCGAGCCACCCATCTCTGGATCCTGGAGACGGCGACCGGGGCGACCAAGCAGCTGACCTTCTCCGGCAAGGCCGACACCGCGCCCCAGTGGTCCAAGGATGGCCGCACCCTCTACTTCCTCTCCACCCGGGCCGAGGGCAGCCAGCTGTGGGCCCTGGATGCCAGCGGTGGGGAGGCCCACAAGCTCACGGCCTTTGCGCCCGGCGTCGGCGCGCCCAAGGTGCAGCCCAGCGGCGGCGTGGTGTTTGAGGCCTCCGTCTTCCTGGAGGCCATGGCCGATGGTGCCCGCCACAAGGAACTGGAGGCCAAGCTGGAGCAGGGTCCCGTCCAGGCCCACCTGGCGGACAGCCTGCTCTACCGGCACTGGACCGGCTGGCGAGACTTCCAGTACGCGCACCTCTTCACCAGCACCCCCGAAGGCAAGGTGCAGGCCCTCACGGCCGGCAAGCAGGACTACCCCGGCTTCTGGCAGACCTGGGACCTGAGCCCCGATGGCAAGGAGGTCTGCGTCACCACCAACACCGAACCTGTCCCGGCCCGCAGCACCAACAACGACCTCTTCCTCATCGCCCTCGACGGTGACCGCACGCCCCGCCGCATCACCGGCGACAACCCGGCCGCTGACAGCGACCCCAAGTACTCGCCCGATGGCCGCTTCATCGCCTACAAGTTGCAGACCAAGCCGGGCCACGAGTCCGACCGCTTCCGCCTGGCCGTCTATGATCGCGCCAAGGGCACCCGGAAGGTGCTCACCGAGGCCATCGACAACTGGGTGGATGCCTTCCAGTGGTCCGCTGACAGCACGGCCCTCTGGTTCACGGTGGAGGAGAAGGGCCGGTGGCCCCTCTTCTGCGCCGAGGTCGCCAGCGGCAAGGTCTCCCGCATGCTGGAGGGCCTCAGCATCAAGGAGTTCGCCCTCAGCCCCGACCAGAAGGTGGTGTTCCTCTCCAAGACCCGGGTGGGCGAGCCCATGGAGCTCTGGCGCCACACCTTCGCCTCCGGCGAGACCAAGCGCCTGACGGACTTCAACCAGGCCCTGGCGGCGGAGGTGGACTTCCGTCCCGCCGAGGAGCAGTGGGTGAAGGGCGCCGACGGCAAGGACATCCATGTCTTCCTGGTGAAGCCCCACGGCTTTGATCCGGCGAAGAAGTACCCCCTGATCCTCAACGTCCACGGCGGCCCGCAGATGATGTGGTCCGACACCCTGCGGGGGGACTGGCAGGTGTACCCGGGCGCCGGCTACATCGTGGCCTTCCCCAATCCCCATGGCTCTACGGGCTATGGTCAGGCCTTCACGGATGCCATCAGTGGTGACTGGGACGGCAAGGTGATGACGGACATTGAGAAGGTGGCCGACCACCTGGCCAGCCTGTCCTATGTGGACAAGGACCGCATGGGCGCCATGGGCTGGAGCTGGGGCGGCTACGCCATGATGTGGCTGGAGGGCCGGAGCACCCGCTTCAAGGCCCTGGCGGCCATGATGGGCGTCTATGATCTGCGCTCCATGCACGGCGCCACCGAGGAGCTGTGGTTCCCGGAGCACGACCTCACCGGCACGCCCTGGGACAAGGTGGCAGCCTACGACCGCATGAACCCCAGCAGCCGGGTACCGGCCTTCAAGACCCCCTGCCTCGTCATCACCGGCGAGCGCGACTACCGCGTTCCCTACACCCAGAGCCTACAGTTCTTCACGGGCCTCCAGGAGATGGGCGTGCCCAGTCGCCTCATCGTGTTCAAGAACGACGGCCACTGGCCCGACCCCCTCAAGTCCATGCCCGTCTACTACAACGCTCACCTGGAGTGGTTCCAGAAATACCTGGGCGGGGGACCTGCGCCCTGGAGCACCGAGGACCTCGTCCGCAATCGGGTCTTTGGTAGCGCTGCCAAGTAAAAATCCTGGACAGACCCTAGCCCGCAAACCCACTGCCCATGGGCCTTTTGGCCTCCTGGGTGGTGTCTAGATTTTTCTCGGTGCGCTGCTTTCGCCGCAGAGAAGCATCTTGTTTTAGGAAGCATTGGACTTCCGGTTATTCGTCGCGAGTCGTGCTGTCTGCAGACTCGAGTGTCCATTCTCCTGTCCGTTGACAGGGATTCTTCGCATCTGACGCTAAGGGCTTGAAGGACCCTGCGACGGACGTACTCCGTCTGTGGTGCTCTCTGTGGAACTCGCACTGGGACGCCGCCGACACCACCTCGTCGCCAGCCAACAAAGGCGACCGCCATGAACCCTACCGCCCGAAGAACCCGCTCCGCCGGCTACACGATGCTTGAGTTGATGCTCGTCATGGGCATCGTCGGCGTCCTGTCCATGGTGGGTGTCAGCCAAGTGCGAACCCAGAACAGCGGAGCTGTCCGCGGCCTCATGGACGAGGTCGAAGGGGCCCTCACCAACGCCCACCAGGCCGCTGCGGCGACGGGTCGAGATGTGGCCATCGTCACCTGGGGTTCCTGGGATGCCGCCTCACTGGTGATGGCCCATGGGGACGCGAGCATCACTGACCACGACATCAAGGTCGCTGCTGCGGACATGCTTAGCGGCAGCCTGCACAGTGTGGACCTGGGGACAGCCGCTGCCACACTGGCCGTACCCTTCCGTTTCCTGGCCGGGGACCGCGCCCAGGCCTCGGCCCGTATTGTGAAGGTCTCCTCCAACCAGTGGACCAACGTCATGCAAACCTGCACCACGGGGACCAACATCAACATCAACGATGTGGCTCCCTTTGTTGGCAGTGGTGGCATCATGCACGGCCTGGTCACGGACGACAACCTCCTCTTCCCGGAAGCCGACCACCGGGTGCTGGTGAGTGGGAGCAGCCGGCGCTTCATCTCCACCTTCATCATCCCCATCGTGGGCACCACCAGCTCGGGCAGTGCCCTGCCGGGCGGGCCCATGGGGCTCATCGTCGTGCTGCAGAACGGCGCCGCCATCTACAAGTTCTACAACCCGGGCATCCGGGACGGCGACGGCCAGTGGCGCCGGATCTGATGGCCAGTGCCGGCCATCCCCCCTGCAGAGCGGCCACCCAGGCCGGCTTCAGCATGGTGGAGATGCTCATGGCCGCCTTCATCATGGCCGTGGGCATCCTGGGCCTGTCAGCCCTGCAGGTGATGGCCCTCAAAGCCACCCGGGGCAGCCGCAGCCTGAGCACCGCCATCCTGGTGGCCGAGCAGATCCTGGATCGGGCGGAGCTGGAAGGGCGGCTCAGCTGGCTCAACCTCACCGACCGCAATGCCAGCAACCCCACCCTGGCGGACCTCTCTGGCCTCCGCTACATCACCCTGGCCACAGGCACACCCCGGGTGGACGACTTCAACAACCGGGGCCGGCCCGTGGTGGTGGGCGCCTCGGATGAGCAGGACAGCGGGGTGCGCTACATCGCCACCACCAGCCGGAACCCGGGCAATTTCTACGCCACGGGGTACCTCTCCGAGTTCACCGTCCAGGTAACCTTCCAGGATGATGTGGACGCTTCAGGTGTGGCGGCCCCGCGCTCCGTGCGGCTGACCCGGATGGTGACCCATGGTTGAGCCGGCCCGCCAGGCCCGGAGGCGCGGCTTCTCCCTGGTGGAGTTGCTGGTGGCTCTGGTCTTCACCATGGTGCTCATGGCGGGCATGGCCAACGTCTACAAGGCCAGCCTGTCGGCCTTCTACACCTCCGGCGAGACCATCTCCAGCTCCCGCCGCAACCGCATGTCCGTGGACCTCCTGGTGGAGGACCTGAACCAGGCCGGGATGTTTCTCACGGACCTCTCGGTTCCGCCTGCGGTGAGCGAGGCCATGCCCACCTTCCTCATCCTGCCCAACATGGCCGTCTCCGGTGCGGGGAGCGATGATCCCGCCACCGCGGACGAGCTGTACTTCTACCTGGACCAGCCCCTGCCCTTCGAGGGGACCGTCAGCTCGGCCAGCACCCAGAAGGCCGCTGCAACCCTGGTGGCGGAGGGGAACCCCCTGACCACTGCCGATACCACCTACACCATCAACTGCGGCAGCACCACCTACGCCAGCGAGGTGGCGGCGGGTCAGGTGCTGGTCTTCAAGGACGCCTGGGAGGCCGTGAACATCACCTCGGCCACGGCTTCGGGGTCCTCGGTGACGGTGGTGACCGGGCCCTCTGCCGATGCGGGCATCACGGGCTCTGGGCCCGCCGCTCCCGCCTCCCGGGCCCGGCACCTGGAACTCAGCCGGGTGGTCCTCATCCAGCCCGCCCAGATGGTGCGCTACCGCATCCAGATGCTGACCCTGGACCCCGGCAGCAGTGCCGGAATCCCCTGCCTGGTGCGGGATCAGGGCAACTACAGCATTACCGCTTTCACAGCTGCTCTGCCTCAGCAGATCATCGCTGAGAATGTAGCGGGCTTCGCGGTCTACCTCAGCGCCGACGGTGGCAACCACTGGGCCGGCTTGGACAGCAGCGGGGCCAAGGCCATCTACACCGGCTACGACCTCGGCTGGGATACGGGTATCCGCACGGAACTGGATAGCCAGCTGGCCAGCAGTGGCCGGCCCGGCGTGAAGACCACCCGCATCGGCCCCTCCTGGTTCCGTAGCATGCCGTTGCTGGTGCGGGTGGACATCACCACCCGAACGGCCACCCGCCGCTCCGAATACGCCGCCAATCCCGATGCAGTGGCGCACCGCCTGCAGACCCAGAGCCTGGTCCTGGTGCCCCGGCACGCGGGCCTGGCCCTGAACTAGGAGTCCCCTGTGCAAACCCCACCTAGCACCCCTTGGCAGCGCAGCCAGCGAGGCGGCATGACCATCGTGGTGGCCCTCATGCTGCTTGTGCTCCTCACCATCGCCGCCGTAGCCATGTCGCGTAACTCCCTGCGGGAGATCGCCACCTCGGGCTTCAGCCGCCAGGGCGCCATGGCCCGCAACGTGGCCGACTCCGGCCTGGAGTGGTCCATCCACTGGATGGACCTGCAGAACGGCGCGCTGGCCCCCAGCAACAGCGCCGCGCTCAAGCTGACCCAGCTGAAGGCGACCCTCCTCCTCGACTCCACCAAGGCGGGGACGGCCTGGGATGTTCAGTCCACTGAGCCAGCTTCCCCCTCGCAGTACACGCCCAACGCTACCAACCTGCCACTGGCGGCCCTCACGCTCACCGCCGCCGGCAGCGCCACCCAGGCCACCTCCCTGGGCCTCACCTACATGGGCAAGCTGCCCGTGGCCGGCATGAGCCAAGGAGCTGGTACCGGAGCTTTTACGCCAGCCGCAGGGGGAACTGCCTTGCAGGCCCCGGACCTGTGGGCCGTCCGCGCCGATGCCCAGGTGACCCGGGGTGCGGTCACCTTCACCCACGCCAAGGAGCTGTGGGTGTCCACCCCTGTCCGGTAGCCCTGGAGCACCCGCATGAACCGTCCCGCAACTTGCCTTGTCCGCAGCCTAAGGATCCTGGCCTTGGTCGTCCTGGCTACATCCTCGGCCATCGCCCAGCTGGATCCGCGGCTCCAGTCCAGCAACACGGATTTTCTCGACCTCTACCAGCAGTCCTCATCGCTCCGGCCCAAGCCCGAGATCGTCTCGGTCTTCGATTTTTCGCGGTCCATGGCCAGCCTCATGTACCACCCCCTGTACCCCAACAACGACCTCAACGACGCAGATGACTACAGGTACATGAGGTTCAATCTCAACGGCGCCTCTCTGGGCACGCCGCCCAACAACAGGTATCAGCTCTACGCCAGATCAGGCAATGACATCAACGCCTATGTCAGTGCCATCCTCACCATCAGCCCCGATGGCACAGGAGCCATCGCCCCCGAGTACAATCCAGCCTCCTGCCGGGACTACTACGGTGGCAACGGCCTCTGCACGGCTGCGCCAACGATGACCTTTCAAGCCTATGCGTGGGGGAACGGGGCCGCCTGGGCCACGGCGGTCTTTTCGCCCATTGCGGGCAGCTCCAACTACACCGCCACCATCACCAACAACGGGACTCAAGGCAGCCCTTCCTATACCGTGTCCATGGCGCTCAGCCCATCCTCGGGGCCCTACGCCCCGAACTCCCTCGTCACCCTGACCGCAACACTCACCCACGCCTTTGCCGAGGGCGAGGACCTCAGCCACAAGAACTTCAGCTGGGGCTACACCACGCCGAGTGCCATTAACTCTGGACCTGTCTGGAGTGAGGTCAGCTCGGGGGTGTACCAGTCTGTGATGACCATCCGGACCCCCAACTACCCCCAGGACAAGACCCAGCTGGCACCCATGGAGGCCAGGGTCGGGGGGAGCGGCGCCTGGAGTGCGTCCCTGTCCAACATTCCTGCCGGCTCTACAGTCAACCTTCGCTCCTACTTCCTGGCCCAGGGGACTGGGAGCTGGAACAACCTGATCCAGTGGGTTCAGCTGATCGCCTACTCCACCTCCAATGTCTGCGCCCTGCCCACCCCTAACCCCGTCAACTCGACCGCCACAACCAATCCAGAGGCAGGGGGCAACACGACGGTGAGCCTGGTGCTTCCAGCCTACTGCACCAATCCCCCCACAGGGGCCACGGACCCCTCTGTCACCGTCACCCTGGACGCCAGCGTGGGGTCCAGCTTTAACAGCGCCACCGGCTATGCCACCTCGGTCGGGTTCACCTATCCCGGAACCCTGAATGGAACCCTGCGGAAGCCGGATGGAACCGCCGTGACCATGGTCGATGCCGCAGCCGCTTCGGGCTCCCTGGTGGGCACGAGCTCCGGCGTCCTGGATGTCCGGAACTGGCTCCGTGCCGCCAGCCATGTCCGCTTCGCCAAAGGCAACCGGACCATCGACCTCCCCATCCCCTGGAAGGTCATGGACCGCGGCTCCTCCGGCGTGCCCCTGAGCTCCAAGACGCTCCTGGATCGGCAGATCAAGACGGTTGCGGGCGTGAGCACCACCTATGGCAGCGGCCAGCAGGTCGAGCTGGACACCTGCTACACCATCGGGTCGGGCCAGAATGCCGTCTTCACCTACGACACCAATGGCTCCAGTGCCTATTCGCTGAGCATGGTCTACCTCTATACAGTGCTCTACCGTCCCGCCTATATCGCCTGGCTCTTCAATGGCAAGTACCAGAGCAGCGACGCCACCAAGGCGAACTACACCACGGAGGGGTCGCTGGTCGGCAAATATGTGGCGTTCGATGCCAGCAATGCCTCTCTTGTCGGAGGCCAGGGCAATGTCAGCTGGGGGCAGGGCTTCGGTCCCAGCGGGAGCTGGGGCACCATGTCGATTCCCAAGTACAGCCAGGACGGTTCCTACCTCGGCACGGCCTTGGAGGACGCCTCCAGCTATCGGACGCCGGCCCTGACCCGCCTCCAGGCCACCAAGTGGGCGGCCATTCAGACCTGGATTGCCCATCAGGCCGATGTCTACTGGGCCTTCCGCTGCCTGGATCCCACCAATGAGGCCAACAGCGGCGCGGCTACCAGCATCAACAACAGCAGCAGCACCACCCTCAACGCCTCCTCCCCGGCCAATACCCATGTGGATGGCCTGGACTCGGGTTGGACCGTGCTCAACAACACGACCGGCCAGGGCATCAACGCCCTCTCCGGGAACTCGGTCACGGGCATGACGCGGATCGCCGGCCTGTTTGCTGCGGGGAACACCCCCCTGACCTATGCCATGGCCCGAACACTGGCCCAGTACGCAGATCCCAGCAGCGTGTTCAATGCGGTGGAGGGGGGCGATGTCTCCCAGTGCGGCAACCCCTTCCTGCTGCTCTTCACAGACGGACTGGACAACAACGGCACCCTGACCACCAACACCAATGCCACCACCCCATACATCACCGGCTCCGGGGATGCAGCGGCCCTGGACGTCCGCGTCGGCAACCGGGCCATCCTGGCCAGCCCCACAAGCATCAATCGCAATGGCACCTACTGGAACCTCTTCACCATGGCGGGGGTGGCGGCGCATCTGGCGGATCCCACCCTTGGGACCCTGAACGTGGATTACAAGGCCGCACCGGACACGCCTCCCAGCGGCTTGTTATCGCCTTCAGCATTCCTGCCCTTCGCCATCAAGAAGCGGAACGGCGTCACCTACAGCAGGGACCATCGGGTGACCACCATGACCGTGGGCGTGAGCCTGGCGGGGCACTACACGCAGGACGCCAGCCCCAAGCGCAGCCTGTTCCTGGCGGCCGCCCTGGGGGACGCCGGCATCTCCAGCGGCACTCTGAGCAGCTTCCATTCCTTCAACGGCTGGGAGCAGCCTGCCAACGCAACACTGGACCCGAGCAACGACTGGATCCCCGATCCAACGGACCCCACCCACTATCCGACGGTCGGCATGCGCAAGACGGGAGCGGTCTATTTCTTCGACGCGACGGACAAGGACAAACTGGTGACCAGTCTGGAATTTGCCTTCCGCATTGCCATCGGGACGGGCGGCAACCAGGCCACCTCCAGCCCGAACATCCCCTTCGTTGGAGCGAGTCTCGGCTCACAGCTCTACCTGGGCCGGTTCACGCCGCCCATCAGTGGTGGTGTCCTGTGGCCAGGGGACCTGCTGATGTTCGGGCTCAGCCAGGGGGTTGGTAGCCCCCAGATTCTCGACAAGGACGGAAGCCCAACGACGATCCTGGATGCCTCGACTGCCCACTGGAGCGCCAGCACCGCCCTCGCCAGCGGCCCCGTGGGCACCGCCCGCCGGTTGTATACCCGGACGCCGGGGGAC
>Ga0208613_1000360_pt1 | contig 15641 bp, 17 predicted proteins | sample CryBogmetaGMA6M_FD_184543 | JGI IMG/M metagenome (GOLD analysis project Ga0208613, IMG submission 184543) | Freshwater microbial communities from Crystal Bog, Wisconsin, USA - MA6M (SPAdes) | ecosystem: Environmental > Aquatic > Freshwater > Lake | place: Crystal Bog, Wisconsin, USA | collected... | reverse complement strand
CACGGGGGCTCCGAGGGGACCCGGCCAGTGTAGATCCGGGCGGCCGGGGGAAGGCCCCGGGACCTTCCAGGTGGGAGCCCCGGGAAGCACATGGACCCTGAATATGCATTTAACAATTATTTAAAAGTATTGAAATCAACAATAAAAAACAATGTAGTAACAACGATTCGTTAAAGTACTGTTTTTAGCACGTTGTAATTGCAACACTACATTAAATCATTTTTGATGTATACCTAAAATATGTAATAAATATAATTAATGAAAAATATAACAATCTTTAATTCACACAATAGGGGTCGCGACTCCCTGCTAAATTTGCCTAAGTAGCTTGATTGCTGATTATCCATTTTGTGCCAAGGATCACATGGAAACCTCCTGTAAATCGGTTTCATTGTATTCAGACCTCTAGATCGTCTAGAATGAGTCACCCCTTCCCCAAGGATCCCCTCATATGGAACTCACCTGGATCGCAATCGCCGCCAGTCTTGCGATGGGTTCAGGGGCCGCATTCCTGTTCGTGTTTGCCGTCAAGCGGGACTGGATGCGCAACATCGAAGACGCGAAGTATCAGGTGTTCTGGTCTGACATGAACGACAACCCACGGGTCAACCCCACTCAGGAGAAGGCTGATGGCAGTCAACCTAAAGCGGACTAGCGCAGAGGACTCGGAGGGGGGCAGGACCTCCCGCCGGCGAATGCTCGGATGGCTGACCGGCGCAGGCCTGGCCGGCTCTGCGGGCCTGAGTGCCGTCTCCAACTTCGTCTTTATCAAGCCTCGGGCCACCTACGGCCAGCCGCAGCGCTTCAGTGTCGGCAAGCCCGAGGACTTCCCTTCGGGGACCCGGGCCATCCTCGCCCCGCGGGGGATCTGCATTGTTAGGGAAGGCTCCAAGCTCGCGGCGATCTCCATCACCTGCACCCACCTGGGCTGCACCGTGGGGGCTGCGGACACAGGCTTTGCCTGCCCCTGCCATGGCTCTCGCTTCGACCAGGATGGCAACGTCACGGGTGGCCCCGCTCCCCGACCCCTGCCCTGGTTCCAGGTCACCCTCGCCCCCAACGGCGAGATCGAAGTGGACAAGGACATTGAAATCGCACCTGGGAGCTACCTGACCATATGAGCCTCTCAACCCCGCCCAAAGCCTCCTTCCTGGCCAGCCTGAAGGCCTTCCCCAGCACCATCTGGAAGTCCATCTTCCGCAACCCGCTCCCGTCCAACGACCTGGAGCGGTCGGCCACCTCCTTCACGAACTTCTTCCTGCACATCCATCCCGTGAAGGTGCACAAGAACTCGCTGCGGCCGCTGTACACCTTCGGCCTCGGCCTGATCTCGTTCTTCCTGTTCGTGATCCTCATCGTGACGGGCATCCTCCTGATGTTCTATTACGTGCCCGCCACCAGCCAGGCCTACGACCGCATGCTGGATCTGCGCGGCTCGGTGGCCTTCGGGACGCTGCTGCGGAACATGCACCGCTGGGGTGCCCACGGCATGGTGGCCATCGTCTTCCTACACCTCTGCCGCGTGTTCCTCACGGGCAGCTACAAAAAGCCCCGCGAGTTCAACTGGGTGGTGGGCGTCATCCTGTTCCTGCTCACCCTGTTCATGAGCTTCACGGGCTACCTCCTGCCCTGGGATCAGCTGGCCTTCTGGGCCATCACCGTGGGCACCGCCATCGCCGGCTACGCCCCCGTGGTGGGCAAGGACATCCAGTTCCTCCTCATGGGTGGTACCAGCGTGGGCCAGGAGGCGCTCCTGCGCTTCTACGTGCTCCACGTCGCCGTCCTCCCGGCCGTGCTCACCCTCATGATCGCCATCCACTTCTGGCGCATCCGCAAGGATGGCGGCCTGTCCCGTCCCGAGGACGCGGATCCCGTCATCTCGTTGGAAGCCATGCCAACGGTGAAGGCCTCCGTGCTCGAGCCCAAGAAGACCTACGGTCTCCAGGGCCTGGTGCGCGGTCCCCTCACCAAGGTGGGCGAGATCCCAGACAACACGGTCTTCTCCTGGCCCAACCTCTTCCTGGCTGAGCTGTTCACCTTCGTGGTGACCCTCTCCGCCATCCTGGTGGTGTCGCTGCTCTTCAACGCCCCGCTGGAGGAGCCGGTCAACGCCCTGCATCCGCCCAACCCGGCCAAGGCGCCCTGGTACTTCCTGGGCCTCCAGGAGATGGTCAGCTACTCCGCCTTCTGGGGCGGCATCGGCGTTCCCACCATCTTCGTCCTGCTGCTGCTGGGCGCACCCTACCTGGACCGCGGCCCTGGCGGCGTGGGCAAGTGGTTCTCCCGCGACCGTCTCCTGGCGAACACGATCTTCATCACCTTCGTGGTGGCGAACATCATCTTCGTAATCATCGGGACCTTCTTCCGCGGGGCCAACTGGGCCTTCGTGACCCCCTGGTAAGGAGCCGACCATGAGAATCGCACTCGCCATCGGCACCTTTCTGATCCTCGTGATCCACGGGATCGTGTTCTACAACCAGTTCGGCCACCCCTGGGAACGCAACCAGAACACCTACTTCGACCAGGCCAAGGTGCTGGCCAAGTCCGAGGCCGAGAAGGCCGCTCTGGCGGGCCGCAAGCCGCGCATCGAGCAGATCGTCGTCAGCAACTTCGGCGAGACCCGGTTCGACCGCTGCACCACCTGCCACATCGCCTCTGACGACCCGCGCTTCGCCTCCCACGCAGAGCCCGTGAAGACGCACCCCTACTCCACCGCCCTCGGCGACACGCAGAAGAATGGGAAGTGGGAGCGTCGGCACAAGTTCTCCGAGTTTGGGTGCACGGTCTGCCATGACGGCCAGGGCCGGGGCCTCGATGTCGAGTACAGCCATGGCAAGGACGAGTACTGGCCGGACCCCTTGCTGGGCTTCACCACTCAGGACCACTGGCGCAAGGAGCACGCCCCCAAGCTCAAGGGCAAGGAATACATGCAGGCCAACTGCGCCCAGTGCCACACGGAGATCGCCTTTGCGGCTACCCCGCTGGTGACCCGGGGCCGGGAGCTGTTCTTCGCCAACAACTGCTACGGCTGCCACCGCATCGAGGGCCTCTCCGACGGCAACATCGGTCCCGACCTCTCGGATGTGGGCCGCAAGTGGAAGCTGGACTACCTCTGGGGCCGCATTGCCGATCCCAAGTTCATCCTGGCCACCTCGATCATGCCCAAGTTCAACCTGAAGGACGATGAGATCAAGGCCCTGGTGGTCTTCCTCAAGAGCCGGAAGGGGCGGAACTTCGCCGAGACCGAGATCCAGCGCTTCAAGGTCAAGCTCACGGGCGGGGCCGAGCTGGTCCAGGCCACCATCAAGCCGGTGAAGATCAATCCTGCCGAGATGGTCAAGCAGGGCGAGAAGCTGGTTCTGGATCGGGCCTGCACCGCCTGCCACAAGCTGGGCAACAGGGACGGTGGCATTGCCCCGGACCTCAGCTTCGAAGGTCAGCTCCGGGACGGCGAGTGGATCCTGGCGCACTTCAAGAATCCCAAGTCCACCATGTCCGATTCGATCATGCCCGCCTTCCGCTTCACGGACGACGAGTTCAAGGCCATGACCGCCTACCTCCTGACCCTCAAAGGCCAGGCCACCCCCGCCGCTGGCGAGGCCATCTACAAGAACCTCTGCCTTCGCTGCCACGGGGAGAAGGGTGACGGCCAGGGCCCAATCGCTGAGCACCTGGATCCCTATCCCCGCGACCTCACCAAGGCCGGCTTCATGAACTCGAAGTCGGAAGCCCGCTTCGTGAACTCCGTCCGCAACGGCGTCAACGGCACCTCCATGCCGGCCTGGGGCAAGCTGGTCACCGAAGAGCAGGCCAAGACTGTGCTGGCCTACATCCAGACCAACTTCACCAAGGACGCCCGCCGGGAGCTCAAGGTTCGCCCGATCCCCGAGAAGAATCCCGTGGCCTTCTCCACGGAGTCCGTGACCCGCGGCGAGGCGCTCTTCGTGAATCGCTGCGCCGGCTGCCACGGCCGGAAGGGCGATGGCAAGGGCCCCAACTCGCTGGACATCCTGCCCAAGCCCCGCAACCTCCGCAATGCCTTCTTCGTCAACAGCGTCGATGACAAGCGGCTCTTTGAATCCATCCAGTACGGCGTACAGGGAACCGCCATGCCGCCCTGGATCGACTACGGACTCACAAACAATGACGTGGGCGACCTCGTCAACTTTATTCGCAGCATCAACCCCAAACCCAAGGGAGGCCAGAATGCAGGCGCAATTCAGTAAGGCCGAGGTGGCTTCGGCGCCGGAAGGAGCCGTGGTCCACGACGACGCAACCGCCAAGTGGTTCCTGATCAGCTCGGTGACCTACTTCTTCATCGTGGGCATCATCGCCGTGATCATCGCCGCCAAGTTCGTGTGGCCCGACCTCATGGGCACCATGTCCTGGCTGACCTACGGCCGCCTGCGTCCGCTCCATGTGAACGGCATGCTCTTCGGCTGGCTCCTGGCCGCCGACATGGGCCTGGCCTACTACGTCATCCCCCGCCTCTGCGGCGTCAAGCTCTGGAGCGAGAAGCTGGGCCTGGCCACGGCGATCCTCTGGAACGTCATCATCCTGGGTGCCGTCGTGACCCTCCTGGCTGGCCTCAACCAGGGCTGGGAGTACGCCGAGCTGCCCTGGTACCTGGACATCCTGGTGGTCGTGGCCTGGATCATGTTCGGCGTGAACATCCTCATGACCGTGGCCAGCCGCAAGCACCAGGCCATGTACGTCACCATCTGGTACACCATGGGCTGCATCCTCTGGACCGCCTTCGTCTACCTGACGGGCAACTTCGCCACCCTCTTCACCACCGGCACCAACCAGGCGAACCTGAACTGGATGTACGTGCACAACGCCGTGGGCCTCATCTTCACGCCCATCGGCCTGGCCATCGCCTACTACTTCATTCCCCGCGCCTCCAGCACCCCCCTCCACAGCCATAAGCTGTCCATGGTGGGCTTCTGGTCCCTGGCCTTCGTCTATGTCTGGACCGGGGCGCACCACATGCTCCACGGACCCATCTCCCAGTGGCTGCAGACCATTTCCATCGCCTTCTCGGTGATGCTGCTGATCCCCGTGTGGGCCGTGGTCTACAACCTCTTCGCCACCATGAAGGGCCAGTGGCACCAGCTCCGCGAGAGCGTGCCCCTGCGCTTCCTCATGAGCGGTGTGGTCTTCTACCTCCTCACCTGCTTCCAGGGGCCCATGCACAGCCTCCGCACGGTGAACGCCATCGTCTCCAAGACCGACTGGATCCCCGGCCACGCCCACATGGCTGTGCTGGGCTGCTTCAGCTTCTTCGCCATCGCCGGCACCTACTTCGTCATGCCGAAGATCTTCGGGAAGGCCCTCCACAGCGAGGCCCTGGCCAACTGGAGCTACTGGCTCCTCATGGTCGGCGGGCTTGGCTTCTTCGTGACCCTCTGGCTGGGTGGCTTCTGGCAGGGCTGGCAGTGGAACAACTGGTCCATCCCCTTCATCGACACCGTGATCGCCCTCCGTCCCATCTGGCTCGTCCGGTTTGTCTCCGGGGTCATGATGTTCGCTGGCATCGTGCTGTTCGCCTACAACATCCTCGCCACCGCCCTCGGCGCTGACGAGCGAGCGGCCGCCTAGGCCCGGGAAAGGAGAGCGATCATGTTCCAGAAAGCCGACAACAATGCCCTTTGGGCCATCGGACTGTCCCTCGCCCTGTTCTTCATCGGCGGCATCCTGACCACCGTGGTGCCACCCTTGGTCGACACCACCTGGGCCAAGCCCTTTGAGAACCACGACCCCGCCAAGGGCATCACCGGCAAGGTGGTGCCCCTGAACGACCTCCAGAAGAAGGGTCGGGCCATCTATGTACGGGAAGGCTGCTGGTACTGCCACACCCAGCAGATCCGCACCCTGCTCGCCGACACCAAGCGCTACGGCTGGCGCGGCGTGGATGCCCCCATCTCCACCCCCGACGAGTTCGTCTACGACGATCCCCACATGTTCGGCACCAAGCGCACGGGCCCCGATCTGGCCCGCGTGGGCGGCAAGTACGACGAGCAGTGGCACAAGACCCACTTCCGCAATCCCCGGGACCTCGTGAAGGGCTCCGTCATGCCGCCCTACCCCTGGATCGCCAACGATCCCGCCGAGTTCAAGGCCCTGGTGGCCTACCTCCAGAACCTGGGTCGTGGCAAGGACTGGCGTCCGGCCAACGACTACGAGAAGTAGCCGCATGATCCCCGAAGACTACACCTACCCCAGCGTCTACTTCGCCTACCTGTTCTTCGCCTTGATGTTCGGGCTGGCGGTCTACTTCTTCTTCAAGACCCGCCGTGACGGGTACTGGGGAGGCAAGGACGGCGAGGAGGTCAAGTACCAGATGTTCGAGGACGACGAAACCCACAGGAGAACCCCATGAGCGATGCACAGAAGAACGGTCAGGAAGAGCTCAAGGAATATGCTGGAGGCTGGCTGACGGAGCGCAAGGGCACAGACGTGCCGGGCTTCCTGAAGCTGGTGACACCCATCATCAGCCTGGGTGGTGCGGCCTACCTCATCTTCCAGATGTACGGAGACGTTAACCACGCCACCCGTGGGCCCCTGGTCCAGCAGTTCAATGCGGCGACCAAGATCGGCTCAACCAGCACGACCCTCATGACGATCGTGGCTGGGATGGTCTTTATCTATGCGGTGGTGGTCTCCGTATTCGCCTTCCGCAAGCCCCACAAGGATTGACGCCGTGGATAACGCCAGCTGGCAGTACAGGGTTCCCGACGACTCGCAGTACTGGGTCGAGATGGTCAAGTGCCAGCACGCCTGCCCGGTCCACACGGACGCGTGCGGGTACGTGACGGCCATTGCCGAGGGGCGCTATGAGGATGCCTATGGCATCGCCCGCTCCACCAACCCCTTCGCCTCCATCTGCGGACGGGTCTGTGGCGCGCCCTGCGAAGCCAACTGCCGCCGCGGCTCCCTGGATGAGCCGGTGGCCATCCGCGCCCTCAAGCGCTTTGTCACCGACCAGTACGGTCCCGAGACCGGCGACTACGCCAGCTACCGGGCCGGCAGCAACCAGCGCATGCTGCCGCCCAACCGGGGCGACTATGAGAAGGTGGCGGTCATCGGCGCTGGCGTCAGCGGCATGACCGTGGCCCACGACCTGGTCCAGATCGGCTACAAGGTCACCGTGTTCGAAGCCAATGCCGAGCCCGGTGGAATGCTAACGGCCGGCGTCCCGGTCTTCCGCCTGCCCCGGGACCTGGTGCGCCACGAGATCCAGGCCATCCTGTCCATGGGTGTCGAGCTGAAGTGCAACATGAAGCTGGGCCGCGACTTCACCCTCGCCGACCTGCGAGCCCAGGGCTACAAGTCCATCTTCCTCGGGGTTGGCCTGCCCAATGGCCGCAAGCTGTCCCTCCCGGGCGGCGAGACCGAGGGTGTCTTCGATGGCATGGAGTTCCTCAAGGCCTTCAATGAGGGCAAGCCCCTGCCCATGGGCCGCCGCGTGGTGGTCGTCGGCGGTGGCAACGTGGCCTATGACGTGGCGCGCTCCGCTCTGCGTCCCTTCGAGGCCCTGAACAAGGAAGACGCCCTGCTGGAGATGGGCCATGGCGAGAAGGTGGCCTACGACGTGGCGCGCTCGGCCCTGCGCATGAGCGGGGACAAGGAAATCCACGTGGTCTGCCTGGAGTCCCGGGACGAGATGCCCGCCGACGATGTGGAAGTCGAGGAAGGCGCCGAAGAAGGCATCCACCTCCACAACCGCGTCGGGCCCAAGGAGATCATCGTCGAGAACGGCAAACTCAAGGGCCTGCGGGTCGTGAAGTGTCTCTCGGTGTTCAACGAAGAGCGCCGCTTCGATCCCAAGTTCGATGAGGCCGACCTCACGGACATCCACGCCGATACGGTGATCTTTGCCATCGGCCAGACGTCGGACCTTTCGTTCCTTAAGCCCGAGGATGGCGTGGAGATCAGCCGCGGCCTGGTCAAGGTGGACCCGGCCACCTACCAGACCACTGCCCCGGATGTCTTTGCCTGCGGCGATGTGGCCCACGGCGCGCGCCTCTTCATCGACGCCATCGCCTCGGCCCACACGGCCGCCCGGTCCATGCATGACTTCCTGCGAGGCACCCGCACCGATGTGGTGGTCCGCAAGCGCTGGCTGCCTGCGGTCTACACCATGGCGGAGGGCTGGCACCGCGAGGAGCGCCGCAACGCCCCGGTGCTGGAGAGCGAGCTGCGAGCCGCTTCCGTGGACAACGTCGAGCTGAGCTACCCCGAGGCCACGGCCCGGCAGCAGGGCTCCCGCTGCTTGCGCTGTAACATCAACACGGTCTTTGACACCGACCACTGCATCGCCTGCAACGGCTGCGTGGACGTCTGCCCCGAGGATCTCATCAAGCTGGTGGGGATCAGCACCCTGCCGGACGAGGACGCCCACGCCCGCCTGGTCGGAGCCGGAGCGGACTTCAGTCTGGCCGACTACCAGGCCCTCTCCAGGACGGAGCGGGACGAGCTGGGCGGCATCATGCTCAAGGATGAGAGCACCTGCATCCGCTGCGCCATGTGCGCCTCCCGGTGCCCGACCCACGCCATCCTGATGAAGCGGTTCGAACACTACACAGAGTGTGTTTCCATCCCCTCTCCGAACCCGAAGGTATTGTATAATTCGTGAATGAGCATACAGTCAAGCGCCGCCTCCAAACCCAAGGTCGAGCGGTTGCCCCCATTGCCTCCCCAGGACACGGTCTACCGCCGGATCCGGAAGCGGGTCCATGTGGCCTGTGTGCTGGCTTTCGTGGCAGCGCCGTTCTCCAACCTGATGCGCTTCGATGTCCCCCGTCAGCGGTTCTATTTCGCTGGGGTTGAGCTGTGGATCAGTGAGTTCGCGATCATCTTCTTCGCGATCATGCTGCTCATGTTCATCATCGCCGCCTCGGCCATCATTCATGGGCGGATCTACTGCAGCTATGCCTGCCCGCAGATGATCTTCAGCGAGTGGAGCCAGTCCGTGGAGGCCTGGGCCAAGCGGATGGCGCAGAAGGCCCTGAAGACCGCCAGCCCTGGCGCCCGGAAGGCCGTTGCCACCACGGTGTTCTATGGGGTCCTGCTGTTGGCCTCGGTGTTTCTGTCCTTCGTCTTCACGGCCTACTTCATCGAGCCCCGGGACCTGCTGGGCCGGCTCCTCCGACTCGACCTGGTGACGGTCGGTGGCATTACTGGCGCTACGGTCACGGTGATCACCTTCCTGGACTTCACCTTCGTGCGGCAGAAGTTCTGCACCACGGTCTGCCCCTACGGCTACATCCAGGGCATGCTCCAGGACCAGCACACCCTGCTGGTGAGCTACCAGGACGGCAAGGGCGAGGACCGGGACTGCATCGACTGCAAGAAGTGCGTCCGGGTCTGCGAGATGGGCATCGACATCCGGGACTCGGCGTTCCAGATTGAGTGCGTCCACTGCGGCGACTGTATTGACGCCTGCGAAGACATCCTCCGGAAGGTCGGGAAGCCCGGCCTCATCCACTACACCTGGGGCGACCAGCCCAAGGCAGTCGTCCGCGAGCCCTGGCATATGCGCTGGGGGTTCCGCGATGCCAAGCGGGTGGGCGTCCTCCTCATCCTGGCCTTCTACCTCACGGGTCTGGCCCTGGCCCTGTCCCTGCGGCGGCCCGTCCTGGTTGAGATCAACCCGGACCGCTCCATCATGTTCCGGGTGTTGGAGGACGGCCGCATCGCCAACCTCATCCGCCTGAAGCTGGCCAACCGGACCGGCAAGGCCGTGCAGGTCCGCCTCTGGGTGGAGGGCCTGCCTGGCGCAGACCTGGCGCTGCCCGCCAACCCCGTGGCCCTGCAGCCCGGGGAGACCTTTGAGCAGACGGTGGAACTCCGGGCGCCCATGGGGGATGATGGACAGGACGTCCACCACATCCGCATCCTGGCCCAGTCCAATGCGGCCCGCGCCTCGGATGCCGAGGAGCTCACCTTCATCACGCCCCTGAAGAGGAACTGACCATGACCGAACCGAAGCGCATGGGCAAAGGGTTCCTGGCGCTCTTTGGTCTCATCGGCCTGCTCTTCATCGCCATCCTCATCGTGGTCTTCCAGATCTCCAGGAAGGCCAATCCCGTGATGCTGGACGACCAGGGCCACCCCCAGCACACCCGACAGTCATGACCGTTGGCGCAGCCTGCGACCTCTGCGGCGCAGCGGCCACCCGGAACCCCCAGGTCCAGACCTTCCGGGGTCATGAGCAGCGCTTCTGTTGCACGGGGTGCTTGAACGTCTACGGGATCCTCCTGGAGAGCGGCGCCATCGAGGCCGGCGTGGACCTCCGGACCACCACCCTCTACCAGGAGAGCCTGCGCCTGGGCCTGCTGGGACGAGGGGAGGTGGCGGCCGTGCCGGTGCCCGAAGGCCTCGAGCAGCGGGAGGCCCTGTATCAGCTCGGCGGAATGTGGTGCGCAGCCTGCGGCTGGGTCATCGAGCACGCCCTGCACCGGGAGCCGGGCATCGTCTCGGCCGAAGTTCTGTTCACCTCCGACCTGCTCAAGATCACCTACTGCCCGCAGCTGGTCCCGCCGGGCACCGTGCCAGACCGGGTGCAGGCTCTGGGCTACCGGGCCGCCGAGTTCGGCACGGAGCCTGAGGGCGACCGCCGCCAGTGGCAGGACATGCTGCTGCGCCTGGGCATCGCCGGGGGCATGTGGATGAACGTGATGCTCTTCAGCCTGGTGATCTATGCCAGCTACTGGGAGAGCATCTCCGGCTGGGCCCAGCGCTTCGTGCCCTTCATTCTGATGGGCCTCTCCCTGCCGGCGGTGCTCTACTCGGCCTGGCCCATCCACCGCATCGCCTGGTTCGGCCTGCGCTCGGGGCACCTCCGCATGGAGGCCCTCATCTCCACGGGGGTGCTGGCGGCCTTCGTCTACAGCAGCGTGCAGGCCTTCGTGGGTGGCCGGCACTTCTACTTCGACACGGCCTGCGCCATCGTCACCCTGGTGCTCACAGGCAAGGCCCTGGAGCGGGGGGCCAAGGACCGCAGCGCCAAGGCCATCGCCATGCTCCATCGCCTGCTGCCTCGCAAGGCCCGCCTGCGCGTCGAGGGCCAGGAGCACTTCGTGGCCATCGAGGCCCTGGAGCCAGGTGCGGTGTTCCTGGTGAAGCCGGGCGAGCGCATCCCCGCGGACGGCATTGTGGTGGACGGTGTGTCGGCAGTGGACGAGTCCGTGGTGACGGGCGAGTCGGATCCCCGCGCCAAGGCCCCGGGCCAGGCCGTGATCTGCGGCAGCCTCAACACCACGGGGGTGCTGGCCGTGCGGGTCACCCGCTGCGGGGAGGACTCCACCCTCGCCCAGATCGTGAAGTCCGTGCAGGGGGCCCTGGCCAGCAAGAGCCCCCTGGAGCGGACCGTGGACCGGGTCTCCCGGATCTTCATCCCCGTGGTGCTGGGACTGGCGGTCCTCACCCTGGCGGTCTGTCTCCTGCGGGGCCTGCCGGCCACCGAGGCCCTCCTCCGGGCCATCGCCGTGCTGGTGATCGCTTGCCCCTGTGCCCTGGGCATTGCCACGCCCCTGGCCACCACGGCCGCCATCGGCGCCGCCTCTCGCCAGGGCATCATCATCCGGGATGTGCGGGTGCTGGAGACCTTCCGCCGGGTGGACCTGCTGGTGCTCGACAAGACCGGCACCCTCACCGAGGGCGACTTCAAGGTGCGCCATGCGGCCCTGGAGCACCTGGACTGGGTGGCCGGGCTGGAGTCCTACTCCGAGCACCCCCTGGCCCACGCCCTGGTGCGCCACGCAGTCGACCAGGGCCTGGCCCCGGTGGATGCCACCGACATCGAGGTCCGGGCCGGGAGCGGCCTCCTGGGGACCGTGGCGGGCCATCGGGTGGCCGTGGGGAACCGGCGTCTCCTGGCTGCAGAAGGCGTGACCCTGGCAGCGGGCCTCGAGGCCATGGCGGCGGCCTGGGAGGCCGAGGGCCTCACCGTGGCCTTCGCTGCGGTGGGTGGCGTCTCGGCAGGGGCCATGGCCTTCGGGGATCAGCCCCGGGCCGAGGCTGCCGCGGTGGTCGCTGAGCTCCGGGCCCGGGGGGTCCGCACCCTCCTGCTGTCCGGGGACGCCCCCGCCACCACCGAACGCATCGCCCGCCTGGTGGGCGTGGATGAGTGGGTGGGCGGGGTGTCGCCGGCGGAGAAGGCCGGGACCGTGGGGCGCCTCCAGGCCGAGGGCAAGGTGGTGGCCATGGTGGGCGATGGGGTGAACGATGCCCCGGCCCTGGCGGCCGCAGACCTCGGCATTGCCATGGGCTCTGGCGCGGACCTGGCGACCCATGCGGCCCCCGTGGTCCTCATGCGGGACTCCCTGGAGCGCATCATCCGGGTCTTCCGCCTGGCCAACCTCACCCTCCGCATCCTCAAGCAGAACCTGTTCTGGGCCTTCTTCTACAACGTCCTGGGCATCTCCCTGGCCATGACCGGCGTGCTCAATCCCATCCTCGCCGCCGGGGCCATGGTGCTTTCCAGCCTCTCCGTCATCGGCAACTCCATGCGGTTGGGGCGGGAGAAGGCCTAGACCCGGACCAGCAGCTGCCGGGCCAGCCAGCCCTGGAAGCGGCCCAGGGCCACGCCCAGGTGCAGGGTCAGGGGCAGCAGGAGGGCGCCCACCAGGCCGCAGACCAGCAGGATCGCCATGGGATGGCTGCTGGCCCAGGCGAAACCCGTGATGGAGACCTCTGGAAGGCCCCGCAACAGGCCCAGGAAGGGCGCTGCCAGCAGGCCGAGGGTCAGGGCCAGGGAGGTGACCACGAGGACGCTGTAGGCCACTCCCAGGGGCAGGGCCAGGACGGCGAAGTAGCCAGGGCGGGGGGCGGCAAGGTCGGACATGGAACCTCCTGAGGTCTGCCCAGGCTACGGGGCCACCTCCGGCGGGTTGGTCGAGGATCGGCCAGTGGACGGTCCCTGCCGGTTAACCAGCCGCCTGGAGCCGCAGCAGGGTCACGGCCTGCCAGAGGATGTAGCCCCCCATGGCGGCCACCAGGAGGCCCCCCAGGCGCAGCAGGACGGCCTTCCAGGCCTGGCTCAGGCGGGTGCTGGCGAAGCCCAGGCCCAGGAGCAGGGGGGCGTTGCCCAGGCCAAAGGCCGCCATGCCGGCGGCGCCCATGCGCCAGTCCCCGGCGTCCAGGGTGCGCAACAGCATCATGTAGACCAGACCGCAGGGGATGAGCCCCCAGAGCATCCCAAGGGCGAAGGGCAGGTGGCCCAGGGCGAGGCCCCGGCCCAGGAGGCGCTGCAGGGGCGCAGGCAGGCGGAACTCCATGAGGCCATCCGCCCGGCTGCCCAGCAGCATGACCAGGCCCATGAGCAGCATGAGCAGGCCCACGCCCAGCTTCACCCAGAGCTGCCAGGGCCAAGCCTGGGCAGCGATGAGGGCGGCGCCATCGGGTCGGCAGCAGGCGTGCATGTCCTGGACGGTCTGCAGGCGGGCAAAGCCCCCCAGGAAGCCGATGGCCGCGCCCAGGAGGGTGTACGTGACGATGCGGCCCGCCTGGAAGCGCAGGTGCCGGCCCCAGGGGGCACTGCCCTGCCGCGCCTGGGACAGCCCGAAGGCCGCCACGATGGGCCCGCACATGCCCGCACAGTGTCCCAGTGAGCCCAGCAGGCCTGCGATCCACATGACCACCAGCCAGGGGGCCGCATGGGGATGGTTAAGCCACTGTTCAAGCATGCCTCATGGTCCCCCGCGGGACCTGTGGGCCGCAAGGGACAGGCATCACGGATCCCCGGAGCCGTTGCCGACGCCGGGGTCAGTCCGGGTCTGCTGCTTTAGAACCTGATTCCGGCGTAGACGCCGAACTGGCTCTTGGCGGCGAGGGACTTAAGGCCTTCCGCATTAGAGGCGTTCAGGGTGAGCTTCGTGGTGGTCAGCGGGAAGGCCGCCTCGATCCCGAAGAAGGGCTTAAAGAGGGGGGACGGGATGGCGTAGCCCGCATTGGCCCGGACCCAGGCGCGACTGTAGGTGGTGCTGTCGGGGGTTCCTCCGAGGGTCCCGGAAAGCTTCTCCGAGCGGAGCTCCACGCCCACGCCCACGGCCACCACGGCCTTGAAGGTGGCCATTGCGCCCACGGACCAGTGCTGCTGCTTGAAGTCGCCCACCACTACGGCAGCGGAGCCGCCCAGGGAGCCCTTCAGGTCGGACTTGGCCTCTGGCTGGAAGCCGGCAGTGAGCTGCAGCAGGGCCGGGCCCAGGTCAAAAACGGCAGCGCCGAAGCGAAGCCCCCAGACCGTCTTGCTGTCTGCTTCCATCTGGAGGGTGGACCCTGGCGCCACGTCCACATGGGGGGAGGGGTACTGCTGCTGGCCCAGGAAGAGGCCCACCTCGTAGGACTGGGCCAGGAGGGGCGTACCCCCTGCGATGAGAAGAAAGATGATTGTTTTTTTCATTTGCTTCTCCTTATGTCAAAAAGAAAACACAGACCAACGTCGTCCCCCAGAGAGGGCCGGTCAAGTGGGCAACAATTATAGCGACCCAGGCCTTGGCCCGAGCTTCGGGGTGCCAGCGGAGCTCGTTCGAACCTACTGGCCCCGCTTGAGGGCCAGGGCGCCGAAGTGGGAGACGCGGTAGCGACCGGGCTCCCGCTCGCGCAGCAGGTCGTGCTGCTCCAGGTAGGCCAGGTCCGCCGCCGCCGTGGGGCCTCCCACCGCCAGGAGCTTCGCCCGCTCCAGGCCCGGGTGCTTCGCGACAAGGGCGAGGAGGGTCAGCTGGCGGGGGGTGATGACATCGACCATGGGGGCTCCAGGCTGTGGGGATCTAGCGGCGGACATCCGGCCTGCGCGGGGTGCCCTTCTTCCTGTCCCAGTAGCCACCGGGGTCCACAAAGCAGATGTTGTCCAGGTCGGAGACCCGCTCCTGCATGCAGGCCTGGGCATCGGCGATGGCCTGGTGGTAGATGGCAGGGCCGAGCTCCTTCAGGCAGAAGGTCAGGAAGGTGCCGGCTCCCACCTCGCCCAGGCTCTCGCCATATTCCTCGGCCACGAACTTCTGGATGGAGCCCCGCAGGGCCTTCTCGGTGTCAGGGGTGAGCTTGATGTCCATGGGGGCCTCCTTGAGTGGGGACCGCCGGGTCCGTAGGGAGCGTCCGCATCAGCCTGCGGGGGGACCCTGAGGCGGCTCCTGGGGCGGCTCGGTGGCGGGGCTCCCCTTGGCAAAGCGCTGGGCCTTCAGGTGGAAGTCGTCCGTAAAGGTCCGGCGCACCGGGGGCGGGGGCTCGGCCTCGGCCACCTGGCGGGCGCGGCGGACCCGCCACAGGCCCAGGGCCGCGGGCAGGAGCAGCACCGAGGGATACTCCAGCAGGATCCGGAGCAGGCTGAAGCGGAAGTGGGTGGGTCGCAGGCCGTCCTCGTACCAGGCCCCCATGATCCAGGCCTCATCCTCATGGCGCAGGTCATAGGCCTCGCTCTTCGCCATGTTCAGGACCTCCTCGTCTTCGCCTCGTCGCACCGTGACGTAGTCGGTGATCTGGCTGTCGGGGTTGGGCTCCACCTTCGTGATGGCCAGGTGGCTCACGCCGGGGCGCTGCAGGTGGCAGAAGGGGTTGAGGGCCACCAGGAAGGCTTGCACGGCCGTGAGCCAGAGCACGGTAGCCACCAGGGCCCAGAGCAGCGTCAGGGCGGTCCA
>Ga0208613_1000358_pt1 | contig 15675 bp, 9 predicted proteins | sample CryBogmetaGMA6M_FD_184543 | JGI IMG/M metagenome (GOLD analysis project Ga0208613, IMG submission 184543) | Freshwater microbial communities from Crystal Bog, Wisconsin, USA - MA6M (SPAdes) | ecosystem: Environmental > Aquatic > Freshwater > Lake | place: Crystal Bog, Wisconsin, USA | collected... | reverse complement strand
GACAAGTACCGCTCGCTCAAGCTGTTCATGGACATCTGTGTGCGCTGCGGCGCCTGCGCCGACAAGTGCCACTTCTTCATCGGCGGCGGCGACCCCAAGAACATGCCGGTGCTGCGCGCCGAGCTCATGCGCTCCATCTACCGCGGCGAGTTCACCCTGGCCGGCAAGATCCTGGGCAAGCTCACCGGCGCCCGGGTCATGGAAGAGGACGTGCTGAAAGAGTGGTTCCTCTACTTCTACCAGTGCACCGAGTGCCGCCGCTGCTCGCTCTTCTGCCCCTACGGCATCGACACCGCCGAAGTGACCATGATGGCGCGCGAGCTTTTGCACCTGGTCGGCATCAACATCAACTGGATCCTGGAGCCGGTGAGCAACTGCAACCGCACCGGCAACCACTTGGGCATCCAGCCCCACGCCTTCAAGGACATCGTCGAGTTCATGGTCGACGACATCGAGACCATCACCGGCAAGCACATCAATGTGCCCCTGAACGAAAAGGGCCACGAGATCCTGTTCATCACCCCCTCGGGCGACGTCTTCGCCGACCCGGGCATCTACACCTTCATGGGCTACCTGATCCTCTTCGACGCCATCGGGCTCGACTACACCCTCTCCACGTATGCCTCCGAGGGCGGCAACTTCGGCATGTTCACCCACGCCGACATGATGAAGTCGCTCAACGGCAAGATGTACGCCGAGGCCAACCGCCTGGGCGCCAAGTGGATACTGGGCGGCGAGTGCGGGCACATGTGGCGCGTCATCAACCAGTACATGGACACCATGAACGGCTCCATGCAGGGCCCGCAGATGCAGACCCCGGTCAACCCCATCACGGGCACGGTGTTCTCGAACGCCAAGCAGACCAAGATGGTGCACATCGCCGAGTTCACCGCCGACCTCATCAAACACGGCAAGCTCAAGTTCGACAAGAGCCGCAACTCGGACATCATCGCCACCTTCCACGACTCCTGCAACCCGGCGCGCGGCATGGGCATGTTCGAGGAACCCAGGTACGTGCTGAATAGCGTGGTCGACCAGTTCTACGACATGCCCGAGAACACCATCCGCGAGCAGACCTTCTGCTGCGCGGGCGGCTCGGGACTCAATACCGACGAGATCATGGACATCCGCATGCGCGGGGGCCTGCCGAGAGGCAACGCGCTCAGGTACGTGCAGGAGAAAAACGGCGTCAACACCATGGCTTGCGTCTGCGCCATCGACCGCGCCACCCTGATCCCCCTGGCCGACTACTGGGCGCCTGGGGTCAAGATCACCGGCCTGCACGAGCTGGTGGGCAACGCGCTCATCCTTGAGGATGGCGAGGAACGCACCATGAACCTTCGCCAGGAGCCCCTGCCGGGCTTTGAGGAGGAATAGGGATGAAACTGTACAACGGCGGTAAAATCATCACCGGCTTGGTGATCTTCCTGGGTATCTTCCTGGCCCCGCTGGCCTACAACGCGGGCAAGGCGGCCTACATCCAGCCCAAGCTCAAGATGCCCGAGAACGAGAAGGAATGCGTCGAGAGCAAGGAGTTCATGCGCACCAAGCACATGCAGCTCCTTGACCAGTGGCGCGACTGGGCCCTGCGCGACGGCCAGCGCATGTACGTCAACAGCAAGGGCAAAGTGTTCGAGATGAGCCTGCAGAAGACCTGCATGAAGTGCCATACCAACAAGGCGGAGTTCTGCGACAAGTGTCACAACGACGCGAGCGTGACGCCCTACTGTTGGGATTGCCACGTCCAGCCGGAGGGGTTGAAGAAATGAACCACACCAGAAGAAACTTCCTGAAGTTCGCCGGGCTCACCGCGGCCGGGCTCTGCGTGGCCTCCGCTGGCGGCGCGCTCGCCGTTTCCGGAGCCGGGTCGGCCATCCGCGACGATGAGAAAATCCTCAAGGCCAAACGCTGGGCCATGGTCATCGACGCCAAGCGTGTCCGCACCAAGGAGACCATCGACACCCTGGCCAAGGCCTGCCACGCCGCGCACAACGTGCCGGACATCCCGGGCAAGCAGAACATCAAGTGGCTCTGGGCCGCCTCCTTCGAGGAAGCCTTTGACCAGCCCAACAACTACATGGACGAGGGCCTGGAAAAGAGCCTGTTCCCGCTCTTGTGCAACCACTGCACCAACGCCCCCTGCGTGCGCGTGTGCCCCACCAAGGCCACCTACAAGCGGGCCGACGGCATCGTGGCCATGGACTACCACCGCTGCATCGGCTGCCGCTACTGCATGGCCGGCTGCCCGTTCGGCGCGCGCAGCTTCAACTTCATGGAGCCCAGGCTGCACCTGGACCTGGCCGCCCTGAACAAGGAGTTCCCCACGCGCATGCGCGGCGTGGTCGAGAAGTGCAACTTCTGCGTGGAGCGCCTGGCCCACGGCAAGCAGCCCGCCTGCGTCGAGGCCTCCCAGGGCGCGCTGGTCTTCGGGGACCTGTCCGATCCGGCCAGCGAGGTGCGCAAGCTCCTGCGCGAGCACTACACCATCCGTCGTAAACCCTCGCTCGGCACCGAACCGGGCGTCTACTACATCATCTAGGGGGCGGTCATGCTCGAAAAAGCACTCAAAGGTAGTCCCAAGTACTACATCTGGATCGGGTTCCTGCTCCTGGTCATCCTGGGCGGCTCCGGCATCTACCTGATGCAGCTGATGCAGGGCCTGACCATCACCGGCATGAGCCGCGACGTGTCCTGGGGCTTCTACATCGCCCAGTTCACCTATCTGGTCGGTCTGGCCGCCTCCGGCGTCATGATCGTCCTGCCGTACTACTTCCACCACTACAAGAAGTTCAAGGACCTCGTGATCTTCGGCGAGTTCATGGCCATCGGCGCCGTGGTCATGTGCCTGGGCTTCATCGTGGTCGACATCGGCCAGCCCCAGCGCATGCTGAACGTGCTGCTCTTCCCCACGCCCAACTCCATCCTGTTCTGGGACATGGTCGTGCTGAACGGCTACCTGATCCTGAACGTGGTCGTGGGCTGGACCTGCCTGGAGGCCGACCGCCAGCACCTGCCCCACCCCAAGTGGAGCAAGACGCTGGCCTACGTCTCCATCGTCTGGGCCTTCTCCATCCACACCGTGACGGCGTTTCTGTACCAGGGCCTGCCCGGCCGCCACTACTGGCTCACCGCCATCCTGGCCGCCCGCTTCCTGGCGAGCGCCTTCTGCTCCGGCCCGGCCATCCTGCTGCTCGTCATCATGCTGACCCAGAAGGTCAGCACCTTCAAGGCCAACGTCGAGGGCGTGGCCACCCTGGCCAAGATCATCACCTACGCCATGGTCGTGAACGTGTTCTTCTTCCTCCTGGAAGTGTTCACGGCCTTCTACTCCGGCATCCCGGGCCACATGCACTCCATCGTGTACCTGTTCAAGGGCGTGGACGGCCACGCCGAGCTGGTGCCCTTCATGTGGACCGCGGCCACGCTGGGCATCGGCAGCCTGTGCCTGCTCATCCCGCCCAAGCTGCGCGACAACCTGAAGATCCTGCCCTGGTCGCTGGCCATCCTGGTCATCGCCACCTGGATCGACAAGGGCCTGGGCCTCTTGATCGGCGGCTTCAACCCGACCCCGTTCGAGACCATCGCCCCCTACTGGCCCACCGGCAAGGAACTCATCGTCTCGCTCATGATCTACGCCATCGGCGCCCTGGTGGTGACCATCCTGTTCAAGGTGGCCACCGAGGTCAAGGAAGAGACCGGCGCCTCCCAGAAGGAAGCGGTCCCGGCCGAGAACTAGACCCGCTCCACACGCCTTACGCTCAAATGAAAGCGCCCCTTCGGGGGCGCTTTTTTTGGACAATGGGGGTTTCCAAGGGGCCTCAGGCCCCTTGGCCGCCGGAGGCATATTCTCTTATCCCGTCTTAAACAGATTCTTCACCCCGTGCGGCGGGCAGCGCAGGTATTGCGGCGGGCCGTGCACCTGTGCGCCGAGCTCGGCCGCAGCGTGCCAGGGCCAGCGCGGATCGTAGAGCATGCCCCGGGCCAGGGCCACCAGGTCGGCCTGGCCGCTGGCGACGATGTCCTCGGCCTGGCGGGCTTCGGTGATGAGGCCCACGCTGATGACCGGCAGGCCGGTTTCGTCCTTGATGCGCCTCGCCAGGGGCACCTGGTAGCCCGGCGCGATGGGTATCTTCTGGGCAGGCGTGAGCCCGCCGCTGGACACATGGATGTAGGCGGCGCCGAGCTGCTTAAGCTCCCGGCAGTAGGCCACGCTCTGGTCCTCGTCCCAGCCCCCCGGCACCCAATCTGTGGCCGAAATGCGCACGCCCAGCGGGATATTTTCCGGCAGGACAGCGCGCATGGCCGCGAAAATCTCCAGGGGCAGGCGCAGGCGGTTCTCCAGGCTGCCGCCATAGGCATCGTCGCGCTGGTTGGACAGCGGGGAAAGGAACTCGTGCAGCAGGTAGCCGTGGGCGCTGTGCAGCTCCACGCAGTCGAGCCCCAGGCGCGCGGCGCGCAGGGCGGAGGTGGCAAAGGCCTCGCGTACGCGCCTCAGGCCCGCCGGGTCCAGGGCCTGGGGCTCCGGGTCGCCCGGGGCAAAGCACAGGGGCGAGGGGGCATGGGTGCGCCAGCCCTCGGGCTCGCCTGGCGGTATGGCTGCCCCGCCTTCCCAGGGCCGGGTGCAGGAGCCCTTGCGGCCCGCGTGGGCCAGCTGGATGGCCACCGGGATAGGCGAGTTGGCGCGGATGAAGCCGAGCACACGCTTAAGCGCGGCCTCGCAGGCGTCGGAATACAGGCCCAGGTCGCCGGGTGAGATGCGGCCCTCGGGCTCCACGGCTGTGGCCTCAATGATGAGCAGGCCTGCGCCGGAGAGGGCGAGGGTGCCCAGGTGCACGAGGTGCCAGTCCGCGGCCAGGCCGTCCTGGGACGAGTACTGGCACATGGGCGCGATGACGATGCGGTTGTCGAGGGTCAGGGGACCGAGGGCCAAGGGGCTGAACAGCGTGCTCATGGGCGGCTCCTGGATTTGGGGTCAATGTATACGCCAGGGCCGGAAGATGCAACGCGGTACGGCACATTGCGGCACATTCCTCTGGCGTGGGCCTGCAACGCTGTTGCCACCGGCGCCCCATTCGGGCTATCAGGGAACATCAGCAGCATACGTAGAGCGTTCCGACAGCCCAAAGCGCGCAACGCGGGGGCCGCATGAGCCTGACCAACCTCGAATCCCTGTTCAGCCCCAAATCCGTGGCGGTCATCGGCGCGGCCAACGACCCGGCCAACATCGGGCACCTGGTCATGAAGAACCTCATGGGCGGCGGCTTTGCCGGGCCGGTGATGCCGGTGAGCTGCGAGGCCGAGGCCATTGCCGGGGTGCTGACCTATGCCAAGGTCTCGGACCTGCCCAAGGCCCCGGACCTGGCCGTGGTCTGCCGCCCGCTCATCGAGGCCCCGGAGATCATAAGCGCCCTGCGCGAGCGCGGCACGCGCTCCGTGGTGCTCATGGGGCCGGGCTACTCGCGCCTGGACGAGAAGAGCCGCGCGCGGCTGCGCGACCAGATCATGGAAGCTGCGCACCCGCCGGACATGCGCATCCTGGGCCCCAAGAGCATGGGCCTCATCGTGCCGCAGCTGAACCTGAACGCCAGCCTGGCGCACACCACCAGCCTGCCCGGCAAGACGGCCTTTTTGTCCCAGTCCGACAGCCTGTTCACCACGGTCCTGGACTGGGCCAAGAGCCACGGCATCGGCTTTTCGCACATGATCTCGCTCGGCGCGCAGATCGATGTAAGCTTCTCGGACATCATGGACTACCTGGGCAGCGACCCTCTGGTGCGCTCGATCCTGCTGTACGTGGAGTCCATCCACGACGCGCGCGGATTCGTGTCCGCGGCGCGCGCAGCCTCGCGCAACAAGCCGGTGCTGGCGCTTCGGCCCGGCCAAGCCCTGCAGAGCGCCCTGGCCGAGCTGATCGCCCTGGAGGGCGCGGCCTCGGGCGCAGCGGCCCTGCCCCTGGAACTGAACGCCAGCACGGACGAGATCTACGACGTGGCCTTCCGCCGCGCAGGCATGCTGCGCGTGAAGAGCATCGACGGGCTGTTCGACGCCGCCCAGACCCTGTCCGGGGCCAAGCCCGTGCGCGGCGACCGCCTGGCCATCCTGTCCAACGGGGCCTCGGCCGGCATCATGGCCACCGAGGCGCTGCTCTCCGGCAACGGGCGGCTGGCCCACTTCAGCGAAGACACCCTGCTGGCCCTGGACAAGCTGCTCTCCGAGTCCTGGTCCAAGACCAATCCTGTGGCCCTGCGCTTCGACACCCGGGCTGAGGACTGGGTGGAGGCGCTCAAAATTCTGCTCTCCGATCCTGACGTGGACGCCGCGCTGCTCTTGCACGTGCCCTTTGCCGGGCTGTCCGAGGTGGAGGTGGCCCAGGCCGTGGCCCTGGCGGGCAAGAAGGCCAAGCGCATGGTGCTGACAAGCTGGCTGGGCTCCGAGGCTGCCCAGAAGGCGCGCGCCGTGTTCGCCGACGCCGGAGTGCCCACCTACGAGACCCCGGAGCAGGCCATCCGCGCCTTTTTGTACATGGTGGAGTTCCAGAAGAACCAGGAGATGCTCATCCAGACCCCGGACTCCCTGCCCTCGGACTTCTTTCCGGACACCACCGGCGCGCGCGAGGTCTGCGCCCGGGTCCTGGCCGAGGGCCGAAGCGTACTCACCCCGGGCGAGGCCAAGGACGTGCTCACAGCCTACGGCATCCCCGTGGTCGAGACTCAGAGCGCTGCCAGCGCGCGCGAGGCCGTCATCGCGGCCGACGAGCTGGGCTATCCCGTGGCGCTAAAGCTGAAAAGCCCGCAGATCAGCCAGCCCCAGGAAGTGGGTGGGGTGTACCTGGACCTGGAAGGCCCGGACAAGGTCTGGGAGGCCGCGGCCAGCATCCTGGCGCGCGTCTCGCGCCAGCGGCCCGACGCCTACGTGGAGGGCTTCGTGGTCCAGAAGATGGGCCGACGCACCGGCGCCCACGAACTCTTCGTCTCCGCGCACCTGGACCCGGTCTTCGGGCCGGTCATCGCCTTTGGCCACGGCGGCGTGGCGCGCGAGATGATCCGCGACCGCGCCGTGACCCTGCCGCCGCTGAACATGAGCCTGGCGAGCGAGCTCATCAGCCGCACGCGCATCTTCAACCTGCTGCACGGCACGCCCCAGCACCCGGCCGCGGACATCGACGACATCTGCCTGACCATCATCCAGATCTCCCAGCTGATCATCGACGTGCCGCAGATCACGATGCTGGACATCAACCCGCTCTATGCCGACGACGCGGGCGTGCTGGCCCTGGGCGCCAAGATGCGCGTGGCCCCGGAGACGCGCCCCGGCGCCGAGCGCCTGGCCATCCGCCCCTACCCGCGCGAGCTGGAAGAGTGCGTGGTGCTGAAGAACAGCCGCAAGATCACGCTGCGCCCCATCCGGCCGGAGGACGAGCCCGCGCACCGCGAGTTCATCAACCGGCTCTCGGACGAGGATCTGCGCATGCGCTTCTTCGGCGTGGTCCGGCGCGACTTTGACCACAAGGACATGGCCCGCTTCACCCAGATCGACTACGACCGCGAGATGGCCTTCATCGCCACGGGCGTGAACGAGGGCGGCCTGCCCGAGACCCTCGGCGTGGTGCGCACGGCCACCAGGCCGGACAACCATGAGACCGAGTTCGCCATCGTGGTGCGCTCGGACCAGAAGGGCACGGGCTTGGGCAGCGTGCTCTTCCAGAAGATGATCAGCTACACCCGCGGCCGCGGCACGCACTTCATCAAGGGCCAGACCCTGGTGGAGAACAAGGCCATGCAGGGCCTGGCACGCAAGTTCGGCTTTGAGATCAGCGTGAACCCGGACGAGGAGCTGGTGGACATGGTGCTGGACCTCCGGGCTCAAGGCGCATAAAAACCCCGACGGGGCGCAAGCCCCCTTCCCCTGAATTTCGACCTGTCTGGAGGCAACCCGCTCATGAAGACCTTTTTTGCGGCGCGCATGGACCGCTGCATCGGCTGCCAGAGCTGCTCCCTGGCCTGCGCCCGGCTGGTGCACAAGCGCCTGTCCTGGGAGACCGCGGGCATCCGCATCGGCTCCTCCGGCGGCATCTCCACCGGGTTCGAGGCCCGGGTCTGCCTGGCCTGCGACCCGCCCCCCTGCGCGGCCGTCTGCCCCACCGGCTCCATCACCCCGCGCAAGAAGGACGGCGGCATCAAGCAGGACCGCAAGCTCTGCATCCGCTGCGGCAAGTGCGTCAAGGCCTGCCCGGTGGACGCCATTGCCGTGGACGAGCTGCACAACCCGTACATCTGCCTGCACTGCGGCCGCTGCGTACCCTTCTGCCCGCACAACTGCCTGGAACTGGCCGAGAAGAGCGCGGCCGACTTGATCCAGGAGGAGGTGGAGGAATGATCCGCAGCGACTTCCGCGTGATGCTGGTGGACCTCTCGGCCCGCAAGACGCACATCGAGACCCTGCCCGGACGGGAGACGTATCTCGGCGGCTCGGGCCTGGCGGCCATGCTCTTCGAAAAGTACGGCGACCCGGCCGCAGCCTACAGCGACCCCCGGCAGCCGCTGATCTTCGCCATCGGGCCCCTCACGGGCTACTACCCGCTCATGAGCAAGACCGTGTGCGGCTTTCTCTCGCCCTACCACGGCCAGTATGCAGAATCCCACGCAGGCGGCCGCAGCGCGCTGGCCCTGCGCTTCGCCGACATGGACGCCCTGGTGGTGGTGGGCCGCGCCAGCGTGCCCTGCGTGCTCTCCATCGGCACCCAGCACATGGAGATCAAGGACGCGCCGTTCCTCTGGGGCAAGGACGTCTTCACCACGGGCAAGATGGTCCGGCGCATGTTCTCCGGCTCCGGCCACCGCAGCATCCTGCGCATCGGCCCGGCCGGGGAGAACGGCTGCGCGTATGCCTGCATCAATGTGGACACGTACCGGCACTTCGGGCGCCTGGGCTCGGGCGCGGTCATGGGCGCCAAGAACCTCAAGGCCATCGCCATCGTGGGCGACGGCTCCTTCCCCCTGCCCGAGGGCAAGACCTATGCTAGGGACTTCCAGGAGGTCTACACGCAGCTCACCGAGACCTCCATGATGAGCAAGTACCACGACCTGGGCACGGCCGGGAACGTGGCCGCCTTGAACGAGCTCAAGTCCCTGCCCTGGCGCAACCTGCAGGCCACCACAGACCCGGAGCGCATCAACGGCATCAGCGGCGAGAAATTCGCCAAGGACATGCTCCTGCGCAACACGGCCTGCTCCGGCTGCCCCGTGGGCTGCATCCACATCGGCTACCTGCGCGAGAAGTTCATGGCCGACAACCGCTACCTGTACCGCCAGGTGGCCTACGACTACGAGCCCATCTTCGCGCTGGGCTCCATGCTGGGCATGGGCGACGGCTTCGGGGTGCTGGGCCTCATGGACTGCGTGGAGCGCGAGGGCCTGGACTGCATGAGCGGCGGCGTGGCCCTGGCCTGGGCCACCGAGGCGCTCGAGAAGGGCCTCATCACCGAGGCCGAGACGCTCACCCCGCTGGCCTTCGGCGAGGCTGCGGGCTACAAGGCCGCCATCCGTCACCTGGGCGCAGGCACCAACGAGTTCTACCGCCTGCTGGCTCAGGGCACGCTCAAGGCGGCCAGGCACTACAAGGGTGAGGACTTCGCCTGCGTACTGGGCCAGGAGATGGCCGGGTACGCCACGGGCGAAACCTTCTTCGTATCCGAGAGTTTAAGCTTCCGGCACTCGCACCTGGACTCCAGCGCCTACTCCGCAGACCAGAAGAAGCAGGACAAGGACGCGGCCAAGATCGTGGCCGGGTTTGTCCAGGACGAGGCCAGCCGCTGCGTGCTCACGAGCATGGTCGGCTGCCTGTTCGCGCGCGGGGTGTACACCGAGGAACGCATGAAGACGGCGCTCATCAGCCTGGGCTATCAGGGCGTGGCCGAGAACCTGACTGCGGCCGGGGAAGCCATCCAGAAGCTCCGCTGGCGCCTGCGGCTGCGCTCCGGCTACGACCCCCTGGCCGCCAGGATTCCCAAGCGCTACACCGAGATCGTGACCTGGAAGGGCCCCATCGACACCGTGTACATGGAGGAGCTGCGCCAGGCCTACGCCGCGCGGCTGCTCGCGCTGGGCCGGGAAGAGAGCGCCGGGGCGGACGGGTAGCCGACCGCAACCGACAGCAACTAGCAACAACATGAAAGGGCGGCCCGCAGGGGCCGCCCTTTTTCTGCGCCCCCCGGGCGCGCTGGCAGGCCCGCTAGTCCTTGTAGGCCGCGCGGATGGTCAGGAATTCGTTCAGGTTGTCCAGCAGGATGTCGGTCATGCGCGGATCGAAGTGCCTACCGCGTTCCTTCTTGAAGTGCACCACCACCTGCTCCACGGGCCAGGCCGGGCGGTAGATGCGGTCGCTCATGAGCGCGTCGAAGACATCGGCCACGGCGCCCAGGCGCCCGTAGACCGGGATGTCCTCCCCGGCCAGGCCCGAGGGATAGCCGGTGCCATCAAAGCGCTCATGGTGGCGCAGGGAGATCATGGCCGCAGCCTTGAGCATCGGCCGGGTCGAGGACTTGAGGATCTCGTAGCCGATGCTCGGATGGGTCTGGATCAGGATCATCTCCTCTGGATTCAGCAGGCCCGGCTTGTTCAGCACGCTGTCCGGGATGCCCAGCTTGCCCACGTCGTGCATGGGCGCGGCCAGGCGCAAGAGGTCGGCCTCGGCCTCGGGCAGGCCGTACTTGCGGGCCAGGATGTGGATGTACTCGGCCACGCGGCGCACATGGTTGCCGGTCTCGTGCGAGCGCCACTCGATGGTCTCGCCCAGGGTGTGGATGATCTCCCGCTGGGTGTCCTCGACTTCCTTGTTCAGGTGCAGGTTGTCAAAGGCGATGGACACGTTGGTGAAGAAGATCTCCACCAGCTGGCGGTCCAGGTCCGAGAGCTGGACGCTGCCCTCCAGGTAGATGACGCTCTCCGAGCCGTTGCGGCTGCGGAAATAGCCGATGTAGCGCGAGCCGTCGAAGAACAGGCTGCTCTGCTCGCTAACGGCCCTGACGATCCGGGCGTGCAGGTCCGCCGACAGGACCTCCTCGACGTCCTTGCGGATGTGCTGCTCGAACTGGCCCGTGCCCGCCAGGATGTTGAAGCGGCCCTGGTTGTTCACGGCGGCAAAGCCCGAGGCCTGGCAGACCACGGCGTTCTTGTGCAGGGACAAAATGGCCGTGATCTGGGTCAGCACACCGGTGGAGAACTTCTCGAGCGATTGCAGCTCGAAGATGTTCTCCGAGGCCTCGATGATCTTCTCCAGGCCCTGGCGGTTGGCCTCGATGGTGGCGATGTCGCAGCTGGTGCGCAGGGCCGAGACAATGGTCGTGATGAGCTTTTGGGCCGTGAGCTCGGTTTTTTCCTTGTAGTCGTTGATGTCGTATTCGACGATGACGCGCTCTTCCGGGGCCTGGCCGGGCTGGCCGGTGCGCAGGATGATGCGCACGAAGAGGTTCTTCAGCTCCTCCCGGATATACTGCACGAGCTTGAGGCCCGTGTCGTTCTCCTCCATGACCACGTCGAGCAGGATCACCGCGATGTCCGGGTGCTGGGCCAAGAGCTCGCGGGCCTCGCGCCCGGTATAGGCGGACAAGAACGCCAGACTGCGGCCCTTGTAGCTGAAGCCGGAGAGCACCAGCCTGGTCACGTTGTGGACCTCGGCCTCGTCGTCCACGATGAGGATCTTCCAGGACGCGCCCTGGCTGAGGGCGCGCGCGGCCGGGGCCAACGGGGCCGGAGCCTCGTCCTGGAACAGCAGTTCGTCGCCCGTCTGTGTGCTCATTGTTTCCTCAAGCCGGTAAGCGGCATGTCCAGGAAGAAGGCGGTTCCCTGGCCCGGGGCGCTCTCGCAGCGGATCGTGCCTGCGAGCTGTTGCGTCACGATGTTGTAGAGGATGTGCAGGCCCAGGCCTGTCCCTCCCCGGCCTCTCATGGTCGTGTAGAATGGCTCGAATATTTTGTCCAGATGTTCCGGCGCAATGCCTTTGCCGTCGTCGCGAAAGACCAGGGACAGCCGCCCCTGTTCCTGGCCGCAGGTAATGGTCAGGCGGCCGGCCTGGCCGGGATCGAAGGCGTGCAGCAGGGCGTTCATCACCAGGTTGGTCAGGATCTGGGAAAAGGCGCCGGGATAGGAGTCGATGACCAGCTCCGGGTCGCAGGCAAGCTCCACCGTGACGTCGCTCTTCTTGATCTGGGCCCTCAGCGACAGCAGGACCTCTTCCAGGTAGTCGCGCAGGGTAAAGGAGCGGCGCTCCTCGGTGGAGCGGTCCACAGCCACCTGCTTGAAGCTGCGGATGAGCTCCGAGGCGCGCCGAAGGTTGACCAGGATCATGCGCGTGGACTCGTCGCACAGGGCCAGGAATTTTTCCAGGCCCGTGCGCGTGAGCGTTCCGTCCTGGTACGCGCCGAGCGCGGCCTTGGCCCGGGCCTCCAGGTGCGAGGCCGCGGTGACCCCCACGCCCACCGGGGTGTTGATCTCGTGCGCCACGCCCGCCACCAGCCCGCCAAGCGAGGCCATCTTCTCCGACTCCACCAGCTGCCCCTGGGTGCGGGTGAGCTGCTCCAGGGTCTCCTGGAGCTCCTGGTTGGCCTGCTCCAACTGTCGGGTGCGCTCCAGCACGCGCTGCTCCAGGCCCTCGTTCAGGCGCCGGATGGTCTCCTCGGACTGCCTGCGCGCCGTGATGTCGCGCGAGAAGCTGGCCAGCTGCCGGGGCACGCCGTCGGTGTCGAGCACCGGGTAGATGGTCACGGCGTAGATGAAGCCCTCGCGCTCCTCCTCAAAGGTGCGCGGGCTTCTGGTGCGCACGGCCTCCCGGGTCTGCAGGCGGCGGATCTCCCCGGCATTGGGCGGGAGGTGGTCGTAGATGGTGTGGCCGACCATCTCCTCGGCCGAGAGGCCGCGGCGCTTGGCCCCGTGCTCGTTGATGGCCAGGATGACGCCCTCGGTGTCCATGAGGATGGCCGAATCCGAGGTGGCGTTGAACAGGGCGCGGATGCGCGCCTCGCTCTCGCGCAACTCCTCCACGGCCTGCTTGCGCTCGGTGACGTCGGCCAGCGTCCCGTCGATGCGCACCAGGCTGCCGTCGGCGTCGCGCACGGCCCGGGCGATGAGCGAACCCCAGAAGAGGCTGCCGCTCTTGCGGCGCATGGCCATCTCCATGCCGTCCACCGCGCCGGTGTCCGACAAAACCCGCAGGAACCTGGCCCGGCCCAGGGGGTAGGCGTAGACCTGCCGCCCCAGGTCCGTGACCTGGGCCACCAGCTCCTCCACCGAGTTGTAGCCCAGGATGCGGGCGAGCGCCGGGTTGGCGGAGAGGAAGCGGCCGTCGGGCGTGGACTGGAAGATGCCTTCCGGGGCGTTCAGGAAGATGCCGCGGAAGTTCTCCTCGGCCTTGCGCAGGGCCTGCTCCACGCGCCTGCGCTCATGGATCTCCTGCTCGCGCAGGCGGATGGTCTCTTTCAGCTCCTCGGCGTGGCGGGTCAGCAGGCGTTCACGCTCGATGTGGTAGTCGATGCGCCGGACCAGCTCGTCCGGGGTGATGCGCATGGCGGCCAGCATCCGGCCGTAGACGTCGCTTAGGACCCTGGTCTCCTCCGGGGTGAAGACCCCGGCCTTGCCCAGGGCCTTGTGCGCCGCGGCCGCGCCCACCACGCCGGAAAGGGACTTCTCCACCTCGGCGTAGAGCGCGGCCAGCATGGTCACAGAGATCTTGTCCCGGCCGAAGAGGTCCAGGGTGCGCATGCTCGCCAGGAGGATGTCCAGGGCCTCGGCCCGGGGCAGATACTCCCGCAGGGTGCGCTCCATGAGCAGGCACTTCTGCCCCAGGTCGATGTCCGCCTCTTCCAGCGGCCCGGGCTCGCTCTCGCGGGCTGCGGGCTGGCCCGTGAACTCGGCCAGCACCGCCACCTCCTGGCGGGTCTGGCTGGTGAAGAGCGAGACCAGGACGTAGAGCCCGATGTTGCAGCCCAGGGTCCAGAACACCGAGTGCGTCACCGGGTCCAGACCGGTCAGGCCGAAGAGGGCCTCGGAGCGCAGGAAGGAGAGCCCGAACAGGCCGTCCCTGACCGTCCCGACCCAGATGCCGTCGCTTCGGGACAGGGCGGGCAGGAGCATGGTGTGCACCCAGAGCAGGAACCCGGAAGAGAGCCCGGCCATGGCCCCGGCCCTGGTGCCGCCCTTCCAGAAGATGCCGCCCAGGATGGCCGGGGCGAACTGCAGCACCGCCCCAAAGGCGATGATGCCGATGTTCACCAGGATGTAGGACTCGCCCACGGCCAGCTCGAACCAGTAGGACACCAGGACCAGGAAGGCCACGCAGGCCCAGCGGCATTGCAGCAGGCGGCGCTTCAAGAGGCTTAAGGAAGGCACCCGCTCGATGACCGGCAGGAGCAGGTGGTTGGTCAGCATCACGGCGTTGGTCATGGACGAGACCATGACCATGCCCATGGCCGCGGAAAAGCCCCCCAGGAAGACCAGGACCGCCAGGGCCGGGTGGCCGTGGGCCAGGGGCAGGCCCAGCACAAAGGTGTCGGCCTGGGCCGGGGAGAGCCCGTCCACCAGCCCGGCCACGGCGATGGGCACCACGAAGATGTTGATCAGCAGCAGATACAGCGGAAAGACCCAGGAGGCGGTGAGGATGTGCCGCTCGTCGGAGTTCTCCACCACGGCCAGGTGGAACTGGTGCGGCAAAAAGAGGATGGCCGACATGGCGAGGAGCAGGTAGCTGGCCCAGGTGACGTAGGGTGAGCCCTCGGAACCGCTCAGGGACAGAATGCCTGCCAGCCGGTCCGGCGGCAGCTTGCCGAGCAGGTCGGACAGGCCGTGGTTCAGGAAGAACACGGCGAACACGCCCACGCCCGCCAGGGCCGCCAGCTTGATCACGGCCTCGGCCGTGACCGTGGCCACCATGCCCGGGTGGCGGTCGGTGGGGTCCATGCGCCGCACCCCGAGCAGGATGGTGTAGCCGATCATGAGCACCACCACCAGCGGCCCGATGAAATTCTGCAGCCACGAGCCGCCCCCGGCCACCAGGGAAAAGGTGGAGATGACGCTTTTGAGCTGCAGGGCCACGTAGGGCACGCTGCCCAGGAAGGCGACCACCGTGGCCAGGGCCGCGATGCGGTGGCTCTTGCCGTAGCGCGCGGCCAGGATGTCGGCGATGCTGCCGATGTGGAAGTTCGACTTGATGCGCACGAGCTTGCGCAACAGGGTCCACCACAGGGCCGCGGCGATGGTCGGGCCGATGTAGATGGTCAAAAACAGCAGGCCCGAGTCCACGGCCTTGCCCACGGAGCCGTAGAAGGTCCAGCTGGTGCAGAAGGTGGCCAGGGACAGGGCGTAGACCCAGGGGTTGTCCGTCACCGGGCGGCCTGCTTCGGAGCGCCGCTCGGCCCACCTGGCCAGCAGGAGCAGGCAGGTGATGTAGCCCGCCAGGAGCAGCAGCACGAAGAGCGGGCTAAACATCACCACCCTCCGCGCCACCCTCCGCGCCCGGCCCCGGGCCTTCCGGCTTCGGCCCGGGCGGCTCCGGCCCGGACGGCTCCGCAGGCCCGCGCTCCCCGGCGGCGGCCCCGCGCGCGGCCAGGAACAACAGCGCGATGGCCAGGCCCCAGGCCGTGAACAGCCAGGCGAACAGCGTGCCCGGAGCGGGGATGCTCAGGAT
>Ga0208613_1000356_pt1 | contig 15704 bp, 19 predicted proteins | sample CryBogmetaGMA6M_FD_184543 | JGI IMG/M metagenome (GOLD analysis project Ga0208613, IMG submission 184543) | Freshwater microbial communities from Crystal Bog, Wisconsin, USA - MA6M (SPAdes) | ecosystem: Environmental > Aquatic > Freshwater > Lake | place: Crystal Bog, Wisconsin, USA | collected... | reverse complement strand
GGTCTACGGGGCCCTTGCGCTCTCCGAGGCCGAGCAGTCTGAACTGAAAGCCAAGGGCGTCATCTGAGGAGCCAGTCATGGGCATGAGCGTTGTGGAAAAGATCCTGGCCCGCGCCTCGGGCCTCCCTGCCGTGGCTGCGGGGGATGTGGTGGAGCCCAAGGTGGACCTGGCCATGTCCCACGAGAACGCGGCCCTGGTGATCAACCAGTTCCAGGAGGTGTTCCAGGGCACGGGGCAGGCACCGACGGTGTGGGATCCCTCGCGGATCGCCATCATCTTCGACCACCGGGTGCCGGCGGAGTCCCCCAAGACCGCCACCAACCACAAGAAGATCCGCCAGTTCGTGGCGGCCAACGGCATCACCAAGTTCCATGACGTGCGCGGCGACGTGGGCGGCATCTGCCACCAGATCCTCCCCGAGTACGGCTACGTGCGACCGGGCTTCGTGGTGGCGGGGACGGACTCTCACACCACCAGCCACGGGGCCCTGGGCGCCTTCAGCTTCGGCGTGGGTGCCACGGAGATGGCCTCGGCCTGGGCCCTGGGCATCGCGGTGAACATCGAGGTGCCCGCCACCATCAAGGTGGTGGTGTCCGGCACCTTCCCCCCCATGGTCGGTCCCAAAGACCTGATCCTGCACCTCATCGGCCTGCTCACGGCCCAGGGTGCCAACTTCAAGGTGCTGGAGTTCCACGGCGAGACCATCCGCCAGATGAGCACCAGCGGGCGCATCGCCATCTGCAACATGAGCGTGGAGGCTGGTGCCACCTCGGGCATCGTCCCCGGGGATGGGGAAACTGTCCGCTACCTGCGCGAAGAAGCGGGCGTCACGGACGCCATCGACTGCGTCACACCGGATCCCGATGCCACCTACGTGCGCACGGTGGAGATCAATGTCTCGGCCCTGGTGCCGCAGATCGCCTGCCCCCACATGGTGGACAACGTGAAGCCCATCGATCAGGTGCTGGGCATCCCCGTCCAGCAGATCGTCATCGGCAGCTGCACCAATGGCCGCCTGGATGACCTGGCCGCCGCGGCCGACATCCTGCGGGGCAAGAAGGTCGCTGAGGGTACCCGCATGCTGGTGTTTCCGGCCTCGAGCAAGATCTTCGCGCAGGCCCTGGACAAGGGCTACATCCACGACTTCATGCGGGCCGGGGCCGTGGTGATGAACTCCGGCTGCGGGCCCTGCCTGGGGGTCCACGAAGGTGCCCTGGGGGATCACGAGGTGGCCCTCAGCACCACCAACCGCAACTTCAAGGGCCGCATGGGCAATCCCACGGGCGAGGTCTACCTCTGCAGCCCCGTGGTGGCGGCGGCCTCCGCCATCACCGGCGTCATCACCGATCCGAGAAAGGGCTGAGCCATGCCGAAAGTGATCCTTGCCCTCGAGAACGACATCAGCACCGACGACATCTACCCGGGCCGCTTCATGGCCACGGTGCTGCCCACGGAGACGCCCCAGTTCGCCTTCTTCGACCGCACAGACTTCAACGCCAGCCTGAAGGCCAAAGCCTTCCCGCCGGGCTCGGTCATCGTCGGCGGGGAGAACTTCGGCTGCGGCTCTAGCCGGGAGCAGGCCTGCTCGACCCTGAAGGGCTACGACCTGGCCGTGGTGGCCCGGAGCATCTCCCGGATCTTCCTTCAGAACAGCATCAACCTGGGCCTGCAGGTGGTCATCTGCCCTGGCATCGAGGCCACTGAGGGCGACGACCTGGAGATCACGGCGGACCAGGTGCGGAACCACAGCACCGGGAAGGTCTACGACCAGGTGAAGCTGCCCGCCGCCCGCAAGGGGATCATGGACGCCGGTGGGCTCATCGCCTACACGCGGGCCCGGCTCCTGGCGCGGGGCTGAGGTCCAGGCTCAGGCGAAGCTGCCCCCGGTGGCCATGGGGGCCAGCTCCAGGGGGTCGAAGTCTGCGGCCGCCACCCAGCTCTCCATGAAGGCGAGCACCGAAGCAGCCCGGAAGAACAGCAGTGGGACGCCATTCACCAGCACCACTGGGAGTCCGCTCTGGCGGGGCCAGCTGCGGGCATCCAGGAGCTCCCGCTCCACGATGTAGAAGCCGGCCGCATCCAGGATCGAGACCATCTCCTGGGCCAGCACCAGCTCCCCCTGAGTGAAACGGCGCAACCCCTCTTCGGGGGGGTATTCAGTCACGGCTGTCAGTGGCTTCACGGGACCCCCTGGGGTTCTTACCTTCATCGGCCCCCAAGGCCGCTGACATGAATTTCAGTTATTTTATTCTTGGATGCCTACTCGGTGGTCTCCTGAGCGTCCTCGGGGCAGGGGTGGTGATGGTTGCGGATGGCGTAGATCGCCAGGTCGTAATCCGGCTCCAAGGTTAGCTCTGTCACTAGTTCGGTGTGCAGGATCGTCCCATTCTCGTCCAGGGCCACCACGGCCCGGGCCAGCAGGCCCCGCAGGGGTCCATCCACCATGGTTACGCCGAAGGCCTTGCCGAAGTCCGGGTTGCGAAAAGCCGAGGCCGAGATGACATTCGCCAATCCTTCGGTGCTGCAGAAGCGGCTCTGCGCAAAGGGCAGGTCCATGGAGACGCAGAGCAGCACCGTGTCCCGCAGGTCCGCCGAGGCGTGGTTGAACTTGCGGACGCTCTCGGCGCAGGTGGCGGTGTCCAGGCTGGGGAAGATGCTCAGCAGGATGCGCCGGCCTTCCAGGTCGACGCTGGTGAGCTCCGTAAGGTCCTTCTGAGTAAGCGTGAAGGGCGGGGTGGCGTGGCCCGGGAGGGGTAGCTCGCCGCAGGTGCGGACCGGGGTGCCGTTCAGGGTGAGGGTGGCCATGAGAAACCTCCAGCGGGGCCATGCTACCCCAACCTTCGGAATCCGGAAGGGCATTCTTGACCCTGGGGTCCGGCACCTCCATGGGCAGGGTAAACAGGGCTGGCCCATGGGGCTGAAACAGGGTCTACCCGTAAGGCACGTATCCCCTTCATCCCTGTTTATTAAAGGCTTTTTCTACAGGGATGAAGGGGATGAAGGGGATAAAAAATAGCCTGTCGCCAGGCTTCTATCTCCGGCAGGCGTCCTTGTGTCGTCCCGGGTCTTCGCCTGGGGGATACTGATGGCGGAGGTCCCCATGAAGATCCTGCTCCTCGGCTCTGGCGGCCGGGAACATGCCCTGGCCCTGAAGCTCAAGGCCGGGGGGGCGGACCTGACTTCGGCCCCGGGCAGCGACGCCCTGGCGACCCTGGGGGCCCGGGTGGACCTGGACCTCGAGAACCCCGCCGCCGTGGCTGCCTGGTGTGCGGAGCACCGGCCGGACCTGGTGGTGCCCGGACCGGAAGTGCCCCTGGTGGCTGGCGTGGCGGATGCCGTGCGGGCCCTGGGCATCCCGGTCTTCGGCCACGGCGCCGCCACGGCGCAGCTGGAAGGCAGCAAGGCCTTCGCCAAGGACTTCATGCAGCGCCACGGCCTCCCCTGTGCCGCCAGCCACACCGTGACGGATCTGGCTGCGGGCGAGGCGCTGATCCGATCCTGGTCCCACGGCTACCCTATCGTGCTCAAGGCCGATGGCCTGGCGGCGGGGAAGGGCGTGGTGCTGGCCAGCACTGAGGCCGAGGCCCTGGCGACCTACCGGGACTTCCTGGCGGGCCAGTTCGGCGACGCCAGCCGGACCGTGGTCCTGGAGGCGCCCCTGGCGGGCATGGAGCTGTCCCTGCACGTGCTGGCAGATGTGGATGCGGACCACGCGGCCTACGCCCTGCTGCCCGCCTGCCAGGACCACAAGCGCATCTTCGACGGGGATCAGGGCCCCAACACCGGTGGCATGGGCGCCTTCGGCCCGCTGCCCTTCCTGCGGCCCGAGGATATCGAGCTCATGCGAACGCGGCTGGTGGAGCCCACCCTGCGGGGCCTGCAGGCTGATGGGCTGGTGGCCCGAGGCGTGCTGTTCCTGGGGGTCATGTGGACGGCCCGGGGCCCGGAGCTGCTGGAGTACAACGTGCGCTTCGGCGACCCTGAGACCCAGGTGATGATGCAGCTCCTGGATGAGGACCTGGCGGCGCTGCTGCTGGAGGTGGCCGAGGGCCGCCTGGTGACCCGCGACCTCAAGCTCAAGCCCCACACCGCCATCGCCGTGGTGCTGGCCGCCGAGGACTACCCGGCGGGCGCCAAGAAGGGCGTGCCCATCAGCATCGGCAGCACCGCCGTCACTGTCATCCACGCGGGCACCCGCCTGCAGGACGGCCAGTGGCTGACGAACGGGGGCCGCGTGCTAAACCTGGCCACCTCCGCCCCGGACCTCGCCGCCGCCCGCGCCGCCATCGAAGCCGCCCTCCCCGCCGTCACCTGGCCCGGCCGCCAGGTCCGCCACGACATCGGCCTCAAGGCCCTGCGGCATGCGGAGGCAGGTAAGACGGTTCAGGACCCTTGGTAGTGTCGTCGCAAAGTGCGAACTAAAAACTGGAGCGCAGAGGACAGCCGAGGCGCAGAGGAAAGCGGAGAAAGCCGGACGAGGTGAAAAGGGATTAACCACGAAGACGGAAAGACCACGAAGGAGACAGGATCGTTGGCCTTCCTTCGTGGTCTTAGTGGTCTTCGTGGTTCAGGCTTTGCGGCCTGAATAGCTCAGTTCCGGTCTCGCAGGAGCCAGAAGACCAGCGCCAGGGCGAAGGTGGTCAGGGTGAGGGTGCCCAGGGCGCGGTGCAGGCGGGGGATGCGGGGATTGCGGGTGCGGCCTTCGCGCCAGGCCAGGGCGCCGCTGCCCAGGATCATCGTCGTGCCGGCGAGGCCCAGCACGCCCACGACCACCTCCAGGTAGCCCGCCGGAAAGGCCCGGGGGCGCAGCCACATGCGCAGGGCCACTGTGGTGAAGGCCGCCGTCATGAGGTAGCCGTGCGTCCGGTGCGCGCCCTGCCGCACCGCTCGCAGCGCCAAAGCCACCAGCAGCACCGCAGGGATCAGCAGAAGGTCCAGCATCCCGCCAGCCTACAGCACCGGAGCATAGAACGGATCACCGCCAAGGCGCCAAGAACGCCAAGAAGGGCATGGCCCAGTGGCGGGGCCCCTTGGCATCTTGACGGTGGGCTTTTCATCCGAACTATTGCGCAGAGGCGGAACCGCAGATGACGCAGATGACACAGATGGGCGCCGACCCACCCCCCGCATGGGCCCGCCGAAGGCGGCTTCCGGCGGTGCCGGAAGTCAGCCCGGGGTGCCACGGCCGCGCCCCCCAAGAGGCGCGGCAGCGGCGCCCCGGGCTGGAGCCCATGCTGGAGCTGTGCCCTATCCCCGCACTCCCCGTCCATCCCCGGCTAAGGCTTTTTCTCTATCTGTGCAATCTGTGAAATCTGTGGATAAAATCCTTTATTACATGTAATTGTATACTTTGTTGCACTCTGGCCCCGTCAAAAAAAGTGGGTCTTTCAGGCGGAGGCTGGCCGATCACCAGGAAAGCCTTTTTCAGTGGCTCTTCGCTTCACCCATTCGCAACTGGTCACGGCCGGTGGATGCCTTCTTTGCGCATGCGGCCACGGAGGGTGCTGGGGTTCAGGCCGAGGAGGTTGGCGGCGCCGTTGGTGCCTTCGATGCGCCAGTTGGTCTTCTTGAGGACCTGGGCGATGTAGTCGCGCTCCAGGTCCACCAGCAGCTGGCCTTCCTCGGGGTGGGCCACCAGGGGGGCCGCTGCGTTGAAGTGATCCAGCACCTGCAGGGTCGTGCCCTTGGAGATGATCACGGCCCGCTCCATGACGCTCTCCAGCTCGCGTACATTGCCGGGCCAGGCATGAGCCACCAGCTGCGTCATGGTCTCGCTGGTGACGCGCTGGACATCCTTGCCGAGCTTGCGGTTGAGCTTGGCCAGGAAGTAGTACACCAGTAGGGGAATGTCATCCTTGCGGTCCCGCAGGGGGGGCACGGTGATGGGGAAGATGTTGAGCCGGTAGAAGAGGTCCTCCCGGAAGCGGCCCAGCCGGATCTCTTCGTAGAGGTCCCGGTTGGTGGCGGCGATGATGCGCACATCAACCTTGATGGTCTTGGCACTGCCCAGGCGGCTGAACTCCCCCTCCTGGATGACGTGGAGCAGCTTGGCCTGCAGCTCGAAGGGCAGGTCACCGATCTCATCCAGCAGGATGGTCGCCTTGTCCGCCAGCTCGAAGCGGCCCAGCTGCTGGGAGCTGGCACCTGTGAAGGCACCCTTCTCGCGCCCGAAGAGCTCGCTCTCGATCAGGCTGGCCGGGAGGGCCGTGCAGTTGACTATGACCAGGGGGCGGTGGCTGCGCAGGCTCCGGCTGTGGATGGCGCGAGCCACCAGGCCCTTGCCGGTGCCCGTCTCACCCAGCAGCAGCACCGTCGAGTCCTGCGGGGCCACGGCCTCCACCTGGGCGAACACGGCCTCCAGGCAGGGGCTCTGGCCCACCACTTCCCCGAAGTTGGCAGCGTGGCTGATCTCCTGGAAGAGGTGCTTGTTCTCCGCGTGTAGATGCTTCTTCAGCTCCTGGATCTCGGCGTGGGCATGCTGCAGATCCTTTTCGGCCTGCTCCCGCAGGTGCGTCTCGTGGGCCAGCAGCTCTGTGGAGTGGTCGGGCGGGGCCGGCACCAGAACCGGTTCCTGCTGGGATGGCGGGAAACGGCCTTCTCGGAGCCCCAGGGTGATATCCGTGTGGATGACGACGGCACCGATGATCCGGCCCCTGATCAGGATGGGGGCGGCGGTGATCCGGAGGGTGACCTCCTGGCCGGTCTCGCCGTGAGTGGCCTGGAGGATCTCCGTCACCTTCTCGCCCTGCAGGGCGCGCATCAGGGGACGCTCCTGCTCGCGCAGGGGGAAGGGGCTGTTTGGCGAGCAGAAGGCGAAGCCCTCACCCTTTCGTCCGAAGGTGCGCCGCAGCTCTTCCAGGGAGGCGACGCCGAACAATCGCAGGGCGGCGGGATTGCACCGGGTGACGCCTTCGCAGGACACGATGCAGACACCATTCGGTGTGGTGTCGAGGATCGCATTCATCTCCAGGCGCTTCAGGAGCACTTCAAAGACGTGGGCCGTGATCGACCGTTTGCGTTTCCCCTGCACCGGATCAAAGCGGAAGCGGGCACCAGTGGCCTTGGTGAAGTGGAAGGCGCAAGAACCCGGATGGGTTGCCAAATGAACTCCGACCCGATCGTTGATTACGCATCGGTCATCTATCAGTGTAGGCCCTTCCCGCTGGATAACCAGAAATCTGAAAACTATTTCTAGAGACCATTTACGAAGTGTAGGAGCGTGGTCCTCTTCTCTTCGCCGTCGCATTTGACAGTTCCGCCTCATGGCACGGTGGGCAGCAGGCTGCACGCGACGGGCTGGATCTGGTCGATATATATAACATTAATAAACACAATAAATGGATCAGTCATGAGCCCATCACCTGCCGTGGCACGGGACTTGATAGTTGATTGGTGAGGTGAATCCCAGCGGTGCTGCGATCACCGAGTCGAGTCCAGGGCGGTTCACAAGCCGGGGGTGGAATTTTGAGCCAGAAAAAAGCCATGCTGATTGACCTGACCCTCTGCATGGGCTGCAACGCCTGCCAGGCGGCCTGCAAAGAAGAAAATCACCTCTCTCCGAATGAAGAAAAAAACCTGTCGCTGACGGCTTACACCGCCCTGAACAAGTACAGCGACGTCTATGTGCGCCGGCTCTGCCAGCACTGCGATGTCCCCACCTGCGTGTCGGTCTGCCCTGTGGGCGCGCTGGTCAAGCAGGGCGATGGCCCGGTCGCCTACGATGCCGACAAGTGCATCGGCTGCCGCTACTGCCTCCAGGCCTGCCCCTACCATGTGCCGAAATACGAGTGGAGCAGCACCAAGCCCCGCATCCAGAAGTGTCGCTTCTGCGCGCCCAGGCTGGCCAAGGGCCAGCTGCCAGCCTGCGCCGAGGCCTGTCCTGTTGGGGCGACCCTGTTTGGTGATCGGGATGAGCTGCTACTGGAAGCGGCCCGCCGGTTGGGCGCAGAGCCGACCAAGTATGTGCCGAGGATCTACGGCAAGGACGATGTGGGTGGCACCTCGATGTTCTATCTCAGCTCGGTTCCCTTTGAACAGCTAGGCTTCGATTCACGGCTGGGCAGGGTCCCTCTGCCCATGCTCACCATGAGCGCCCTGTCCAAGGTCCCCAACGTGCTGTCCGTGGGTGGGGTGGTGCTGGGTGGCATCTGGTGGATCACCAACCGCCGTACGGAAGTAGCCGCTTTTGAAGCTGCTGAGAAAAAGGGCGAGACACCCCGCCCCGAGGAGAAGCCATGAAGCTCCGACTGCTCCCTCGCATCACCGGCTGGCAGGCCATCTCCACGACCCTGATCCTGGCCGGGACCCTCGCTGCCATCGCCCGGTTCACCTATGGCCTTGGCGCCACCACGAACCTCACGGATGAGTTTCCCTGGGGGCTCTGGATCGGCTTCGACTTCCTGGGCATTGGCCTGGCGGCCTCCGGGTTCACCATCGTGGCTGCCGTGAATATCTTCCATGCCAAGGAATATGAGCCGATTGTGCGCCCCGCGATCCTGACGGCCTTCATCGGCTACCTGCTGGTGGTCCTGGTGCTGATCATCGACCTCGGGCGGCCCGATCACTTCTGGCATCCGCTGGTGATGTGGAACCCGCACTCGGTGATGTGCGAGATCAGCTGGTGCCTCATGTTGTACACCTCGGTGCTCTCCCTCGAGTTCGCCCCGATCATCCTCGAAAAGGTCAAGATCACCTGGCCCATCAAGTGGATTCATGCCATCTCGCTGCCGCTCATGATCGTCGGCGTGCTGCTCTCCACCCTGCACCAGTCCTCGTTTGGTTCGCTGTACCTCATCGTCCCGAACCGCCTGCACGCCCTGTGGTACACGCCGCTGCTGCCGGTGCTCTTCTTCATCTCCTGCATCGCGTCCGGCATTGCGATGATCCTCCTCGAGTCCCTGATCCTCTCCCGGGGTGGCCGCGAGCTGCTCTCGACGCACCTCCGGGCCAACCTGGCCAAGATCATCGCCATTACGCTTGCTGTGTATTTCGTCGTGCGGGTGGAGGACCTCCTGGCCCGGGGGGCCCTCCACGAGTTGACGACCCTGACCTACTACAGCGTTGCCTTCTACACGGAGCTGCTCGTCGGGTTTGTCGTTCCCTTTGCGCTCCTGCTCAGTGATCGGATTCGCACCTCGCGGCTGGGGCTCTATTCCGCGACCCTCATGGTCCTGGCCGGCTTCGCCTTCAACCGCATGAACACGGCCATTACGGGGCTGGAGGTGTATCCCACCCAGACCTACTTCCCCTCTCTGATTGAGATCTTCATCATGCTCGGGATCACCGCGCTCGGATTCACGGTCTTCTCCTACGTGGTCAAGTACCTACCGATTTTTGAAGCCGTGGAAGAAGCCGGCCCACAGGTGCAGCAGGAGGCCGCAACCGGACGGCCCGAGCCCATCTACCTCACCCGCGACGACGGAGGCATGGAGTCTTCGTGAGCGGCAGTTCCCCGCAGTAAATGCTCCACAGGAGGTTATATGTTCGAGCTGGCCAACTGGAAAAACTCAGAAACGCTCATGCTGAACGTCACGAACAGTGCGCTCGGCCTGGTGACCATCGGGCTGCTGGCCTGGATCATCGGCGGGACGATCCGGGAGTTCGTCATTCAGTACCGCACCCAGCACATCAAGCACTAGGCGGAGGCTCACCATGACCGTTCTGCTCGTCTTGTTCCTGATTCTCGTGTTCGTGCTTACAGACCGAGTTGTCCGCGCGGCTTCCGTCCGCGCGGCGGCCCGGCGTGATGCGCCTCAGAGCGGCAGCGCCTCGGCGCGCTTCTCGCCCTCCCAGCGGTAGAACCCGCTGCCTGACTTCCTGCCGAACCGGCCGGCGGCGACCAGCTGGCGAAGCAGGGAGGGGGCCTTGAAGCGGGGCTCGCCAAAGGCGTCGAAGAGCACCTCCGAGACGCTCTGCATGGTGTCCAGGCCGACGAAATCGGCGAGGTGGAGTGGCCCCATGGGATGCCCGCAGCCCAGCTTCATGCCCGTGTCGATGTCCTCCACGCTGGAGAGACCCTGCTCGGCGCAGCGGATGGCGTCCAGCAGGTAGGGGATGAGCAGACGGTTCACGATGAAGCCCGGCGCATCCGGGGCCAGCACGGCCGTCTTGCCCAGCTTCTGCACGAAGGCCCGCAGGTCGCTCAAGGTCTCCTCGCTGGTGGCCAGGGTGCGGATGACTTCCACCAGGGGCATCATGGGCACCGGGTTGAAGAAGTGCAGGCCCGCCAGCCGGGGCAGGCGCTCCGGGGCCAGGGCGGGCCCCATCTGAGCCACGGACAGGCTGGAGGTGTTGGAGCAGAGCAGGGCGCCCGGGGCCGCGACGCGGTCCAGCTCGGCAAAGGTGCGGAGCTTCAGGTCCAGGTTCTCGGGGATGGCCTCCACCAGGAGGTCGCAGGGGGCCAGATCATCAAAGGAGAGGGTGCCCTGGAGGTTGGCGGCCCAGGCTTGGCGCTGTTCCGGCGTGACCTTGCCCTTGGTCACCGCCCGGTCCCAGGCCCCGTGGATGCGCGCCAGGCCCTTGGTGAGGAAGGCCTCGTTGGCTTCCTTGACCCAGACCTGGCAGCCCGCCTCGGCGGCGCACTGCGCAATGCCCGAGCCCATGAGCCCGCAACCGATGACGCCGACACGCTGGATGTCCATGGCTTTCTCCTGAAAGGGTTCGCTGCCCATTGTGGATGAGTTGGTCGGGGGAGGGGGAGGTGACCTGGGGTAAGGCTCTCAGCTATCAGCTGTCAGCCAAAGCCGCTGACCCCGGCGTTACGCCGAAAGCCATTGGCCACGGTCCGGGGCACGTCCCCTAACACCGGCAGGACCTTGTCTTTAGCTGATAGCTGACAGCTGATAGCCGACAGCCAAAAAACGCTGCGCCCCTGCAACCCCCCTCCTGTTGGTATCCTGAACTCAGCTCCCCCAGAACCTGTCGATATCCACCCATCACCGACCTTTGGAGGCTCTCATGAACCGTGTGTCCAAGCACTTCTCCCTGGCCCTGGCTGGGCTGCTCGCCGTCACCGCTGTGGCGGGCGACCTCAAGATCGGCGTGGCCGAGGCCCTCACGGGCGGCGCGGCCCAGTACGGCGTGCCCATCCGCAACGGCTTTCAGTTGGCCGCGGACGAGATCAATGCCAAGGGCGGCGTCAACGGCAACAAGCTGGTGCTGGTCATCGAGGATGAGCAGGGCAAGAAGGAAGAGGCCATCAACGTCTTCAAGAAGCTCATCTTCCAGGACAAGGTGCTGATGATCTTCGGGCCCACCCTGTCCAACTCCATGTTCGCTGCCGGCCCCGTGGCCAATGCCGCCAAGGTGGTGGCCTTCGGCACTTCCAACACTGCCAACGGCATCACGGAAGTAGGTCCCTACGTCTTCCGCAACTCGGTGATGGAGAGCGACGTCCTGCCGGTGACGGTGAGCACTGCGGTTAAGCATTACAAGATCAAGAAAGTGGCCGTGATCTACGGCAACGACGACGCCTTCACCAAGAGCGGCTACGACGTCTTCAAGAAGGTGCTGGAGGATCAGAAGATCCCCGTGACCACCACCGAGACCTACGTGAAGGGCGACGTGGACTTCAAGGCCCAGCTCACCAAGATCAAGGCCACCAACCCCGATGCCATCATCTGCTCCGGATTGGCAGAGGAGGCGGCCAACATCATCGTGCAGGCCCGCGGCCTGGGCCTGAAGGTGCCCTTCATCGGTGGCAACGGCTTCAACTCCCCCAAGATGTTCGAGGTCTCCAAGACCGCTGGCGAGGGCACCTTCGTGGGCAGCCCCTGGGCCAACACCAACCCCAATGCCGCCAACCAGCACTTCGTAGCGGCCTACAAGGCGAAGTACGGCTCGGATCCCAACCAGTTCGCCGCCCAGGCCTATGACGCCATGACCATCGCCGCCGCCGCCCTGAAGACCGTGAAGATCACGGGCAACCTGCCGGCCGATCGCCAGGCCCTCCAGGAGGCCCTGCCCAAGGTGAGCATCACCGGCGCCACCGGCCCCTTCAAGTTCCGCCAGGCGGCCCCCAAGGACGGCAAGCCCTCGGGCTACGACGCCGACCAGAAGCCCTTCATCTACGTGATCCGGGACGGCAAGTTCGTCCTCTTCACCGGAAAGTAGGCTCTCGGCCAAAGGTCTCATGCTCGAACAACAGCTCATCAACGCCCTCACCCTGGGCAGCGTCTACGCCCTCTTTGCCCTGGGCTTCACCCTGGTGTTCGGCGTGCTGGAGGTCATCAACCTCTCCCACGGCGCCGTCTTCATGGTGGGTGCCTACGCGGCCATGACAGCGGTCACCCGCTTCCATGCGCCGCTGGGGGTGGCCATCCTGGCGGCCCTGGTGGTGTCGGGCCTCCTGGGCCTGACCATCGATGCGCTCATCCTGCGGCGCCTGCGGGCCCGCAAGGCACCTCACCTTATTCCGATGATCGCCACCCTGGGCGTGACCACCATGGTCACCAGTGCCGCCCAGGGCCTCTTCGGGGTGGAGGTCCAGCGCTTCCCGGAGGCCATGCTCCCCACGGGCGAGTTCGTCTTCGGCGAGGTGCACCTGCGCACCTTGGAGCTGGGCATCGTCGCCGTCGCCTTCCTGCTCATGGCCCTGCTCTTCGGGGTGATGCGCTACACCCGGCAGGGCCGGGCCTTGCGGGCCATCGCCGAGTCCCCCAAGGCCGCCGCCTTGCTGGGCATCAACGTCGAGGGCCTGTTCATGCTCACCTCCTTCTCGGCTGCGGCCCTGGGGGGCGTGGCGGGGGTGCTCATCGGCCTGGACTTCAATGCCGTCACTCCCATGATGGGTGCGCCCATCCTCCACAAGGGCATCGCCGTGGTCATCCTGGGGGGCATGGGCGATATCCGCGGCGCCCTCTTCGGGGGCCTGTTCCTGGGCTTCGCCGAGGTGCTCAGCAAGGCCTATCTCTCGTCGCAGATGGGGGACGCCGTGGCCTTCGGGCTGCTGTTCCTGATCCTCCTGGTCCGGCCCGTGGGCCTCTTTGGTCGCGTCCTGGAACGGAAGGCCTGAGATGGCTGCCTTCGCCGACTTCTGGGCCACCTACAGCACGCTGGTGTACTCCGTCGGCATCCATGCGCTGCTGGCCCTGTCCCTCTGGCTGACCCTCTCCTGTGGCCTGCTGTCCCTGGCCAATGCGGCGTTCATGGGCATCGGCGCCTACACCGCGGCCCTGCTGACCCTTAACCTGCACTGGCCCTTCCCGGCGGCCCTGCTGGGCGGTGCGGTGGCTCCGGCGGTGGTGGCCCTGATCATCGGCGCACCCACCCTGCGGCTGTCCGGGGTCTACCTGGCCATGGCCACCCTGGCCTTTGGTGAAGTCACCCGCATCCTCATCCTCAACCTGCAGATCACCGGCGGCCCCGAGGGGCTGAACGGCATCCCGCTCCTCACCACGGGCTGGTACATCGTGGTCATCCTGGCGGTTGCCGGCTACGGCCTGGCCCGCATCCGCCGCTCCCGCCTGGGACGGGCCTTTGAGGCCATTCGGGAAGACGAAGTGGCGGCGCGCCTCATGGGAATCAATGTGGAGAGCCACAAGCTGGCGGCTTTCACCCTCGGTGCCGTGCTGGCGGGTGTGGCGGGGGCCCTCAACGCTCACTTCACCTTCTTCATCAGCCCCCGGGAGTACGGCTTCGAGAACGCTGTGGATATCCTGACCATGACCATCCTGGGCGGTACCACCAGCCTCATCGGCCCGGTGCTGGGGGCCAGCATCCTCACCTTGCTGCCAGAGCTGATGCGCTTCCTCCACGCCTACCGGCTGGCGGTGAACGGCCTGATCCTCGTGGTGGTGGTGCTCTTCCTCCCCACCGGCCTCTGGGACGCCCGCCGCTTCCGGCAGCTGCTCAAGAACCGCCGCGCCCGCAAGGGAGGCCAGCCGTGAGCCTGCTCTCCATCCGCGGCATCGGCAAACACTTCGGCGGGCTCCAGGTCCTGGAGGACGTGAACATCGAGGTGCCGGGCGGGGCCATCTTCGCCCTCATTGGCCCCAACGGCGCCGGCAAGACCACGGTGTTCAACCTGGTGACCGGGCTCATCAAGCCCTCCAGCGGTAGCATCGCCTTCGAGGGCCGGGACCTGGCCGGGGTGCCACCCCACCAGATCACCCGCCTGGGCATCGCCCGGACCTTCCAGAACATCCGCATCTTCCCCGACATGACCCTCCTGGAGAACGTCATGGTGGGCCGGCATCACCTGCTGGACTACGGCGGCCTGGCCCTGCTCTTTGCGACCCCGGCCTTCCGGGAGGCCGAGCGCCGCTCCCGGGATCGGGCGCTGGAGCTGCTGTCCTGGGTGAAGCTCGACCACAAGGCCGACGCCACCGCCGACAACCTCTCCTACGGCGAGCAGCGCAAGCTGGAGTTCGCCCGGGCCCTGGCCACCGAGCCCAAGCTGCTGTTGCTGGATGAGCCCGTGGCCGGCATGAACCCCTCGGAGAAAGCTGTGCTCATGGAGGAGATCCGTAACATCCGGGACCGGGGCTACGGCGTCTTCCTCATCGAGCACGACATGCGCTTCGTGATGAACCTCTGCGACCGGGTGGCGGTGCTCAACTTCGGGCGGATCATCGCCGAGGGGCCACCTGACGAGATCCGCACCCACCCCGATGTCATCGAGGCCTACCTGGGCCGCGGCGATGAGGCGGAGGTCTCATGAGCGTGCTGCTGCAGGTCCAGGGACTGGCCGTGGCCTATGGGCACATCGATGCGGTGAAGGAGGTCAGCTTCGAGCTGAACCAGGGTGAGATCACTGCCCTGGTGGGCGCCAACGGCGCCGGCAAGAGCACCACGCTGCTGGCCCTCTCCGGCCTGCTGCGCCCCAAGGCGGGCACCGTCCACTTCGACGGCGAGAACATCACAGGGCTGGCCTCCCACGAGATCGTCCGCCGGGGCATTGTCCAGGTGGCGGAGGGCCGGGCCATCCTCACCACCCTCACCGTGCGCGAGAACCTGGACCTGGGGGCCTACACCCGCCGTGATGGCGCTGGCGTCGCCGACAGCCTGGAGCGCGTCTACGACCTGTTCCCGGTGCTCAAGGAGCGGACCCGCCAGTACGCCGGCAACCTCTCCGGCGGCGAGCAGCAGATGCTGGCCATCGGCCGGGCCCTCATGGCCAAGCCCCGCCTGCTGCTGCTGGACGAGCCCTCCATGGGGCTGGCCCCCCTCCTGGTGCAGGAGATCTTCCGCACCCTGGTGCAGATCAACAAGGACGGCCTGACGATCCTGCTGGTGGAGCAGAATGTGCGCCAAGCCCTGAAGATCTCCGCCCATGGCTACGTCCTGGAGACCGGCCGCGTGGTCATGGCCGACACCGGCGCCCGCCTGCTGGTCGACCCCAAAGTGGCCGAACACTACCTAGGTGGCTGAGTGTCCCTGGCCGGATCGAGTTTAAAAAAGCTCAACGCCAGGACGCCAAGAAGAAAAGCTCAAAGAATTAACCACGAAGACCACAAAGACCACGAAGAAAGGCTTGTTGTTCTTCTTCGTGGTCTTCCTGTCTTCGTGGTTACAGCCTTTGCAGGTCGGTTGTCTTTCTTGGCGGCTCACTGGGTCTTAAAGGTCTCTAGCGCCTAGAGAAAAGGGATCTATGTAAGCGGAGGAAAGACGGAGGCGCAGAGGAAAGCTGAGGTGGGAAATAGACTTCTTTCTCCGCTCTCCTCCGCTCCTCGGCAGTCCTCCGCTTATATTCAGTAATCCTTTG
>Ga0208613_1000355_pt1 | contig 15727 bp, 8 predicted proteins | sample CryBogmetaGMA6M_FD_184543 | JGI IMG/M metagenome (GOLD analysis project Ga0208613, IMG submission 184543) | Freshwater microbial communities from Crystal Bog, Wisconsin, USA - MA6M (SPAdes) | ecosystem: Environmental > Aquatic > Freshwater > Lake | place: Crystal Bog, Wisconsin, USA | collected... | reverse complement strand
CCTCAACCCGGGCCGCCAGCGCGCGCAGTGGCGAATCCAGCAGGGCTTGCGCGCCATTGCCGTACACCTCGACCACGTCGGGCTCCAGGTGCTGGGCGATCAGGTCGCGAGGTTTACCCTCGGCGATCTTCTTGCCATGGTCGAGTACCAGCAAGCGCGAGCACAGGCGCTCGGCCTCGTCCATGAAGTGCGTGGTCAGCAAGATTGACTTGCCTTGTTGTAGTAACAGCTGCAAACGCTCCCACATCAGGTGGCGCGCCTGCGGGTCCAAACCGGTGGTGGGCTCGTCGAGCAACAGCAACTTGGGGTCGTTCACCAGCGCGCGGGCCAGGCTCAGTCGGCGTTTCATGCCGCCCGATAACTCGCCCGGCTTCGCATTGGCTTTTTGCGTGAGGCTGGCGAACTCCAGCAGCGCCGGAATGCGCGCACGGATCTGCTTGTCTTTCAGACCGAAGTAGCGGCCGTAGACCAGCAAGTTTTCGGCGCAAGTGAAGTCAGGGTCGAGCGTATCCATCTGGGTCACCACGCCCAGTTGGGCCTTGATGGCGAGCGCGTCGGCTGGCATTTGCAAGCCAAAGGCAGTGATGCTGCCAGCGTCCGGCACGCTTAAGCCCAGGCACATGCGAATAGTGGTGGTTTTGCCGGCGCCGTTGGGGCCGATGACGCCCAGGCACTCGCCTGGGGCAATGTCAAAAGACACGTCATCCACCACCGTGCTGTCGCCGTAGCACTTGCGCAATCCCTGCACAGATAATATTGAAGATTCCATGCGTTGATTGTGACGCAGGCGGCAATTTGCCCAACCTGAAAGCCCTTCATTTGCACACCCATTCAACCCATTTTTCGGAACGCTCACGCGCACCCTTGTATGACCACACTCGGCACTCCCCTCTCACCTAAAGCCACCAAAGTCATGTTGCTGGGCTCCGGCGAACTGGGCAAGGAAGTCATCATCGCCCTGCAACGTCTGGGCGTGGAAACCATCGCGGTCGATCGGTACGACCACGCCCCCGGCCAGCAGGTGGCGCACCACAGCCGCACCATCACCATGAGCGACCCGGCGCAACTCAAGGCGCTGATCGAGGCTGAGCGGCCGCATCTGGTGGTACCCGAGATCGAGGCGATTGCCACGCCGATGCTGGAAGAATTGGAAGCTGCCGGTGTGGTGCGCGTCATCCCCACCGCGCGCGCCGCCCGCCTGACGATGGACCGCGAGGGCATTCGCCGCCTTGCCGCCGAAACGTTGGGTCTGCCGACCAGCCCCTACCAGTTTTGCGACTCGTTGGCCGAGTTGCAGGCCGCCATTGATGGTGTAAACGGTAACGGTATTGGCTACCCCTGCGTCATCAAACCGGTGATGAGTTCGTCGGGTAAAGGCCAAAGCAAGCTCGACGGCCCCGCTGATGTGCAAAAAGCGTGGGATTACGCCATGGCGGGCGGCCGCGTGGGCGCCGGGCGCGTCATTGTGGAAGGCTTCATCGACTTTGACTACGAAATCACCCAGCTGACCGTGCGCGCGCTCGGTGCCGATGGTCAGGTTGAAACCCACTTTTGCGAACCGATTGGCCACATCCAGGTCAGCGGCGATTACGTGGAAAGCTGGCAACCGCACCCCATGCCCACCGCCGCCTTGGCGCGCTCGCGCCACATCGCCAAAACCGTGACCGACAACCTCGGCGTGGGGCTGGACGGCAAGCCCTCCGGGCTGGGTTTGTACGGCGTGGAACTGTTCGTCAAGGGCGACCAGGTCTGGTTCAGCGAGGTGTCACCGCGCCCGCATGACACCGGGCTGGTGACGCTCACCACGCAGGTGCAAAGCGAGTTTGAGTTGCACGCCCGCGCCATTCTGGGCTTGCCGGTCAACACCGCCTTGCGCAGCCCCGGCGCCAGTGCCGTGATTTATGGCGGCGTCGAGGCCAGCGGCATCGTGTTTGACGGAGTCGAGGAGGCGCTGCGTGTGCCCAACACCGACCTGCGTCTGTTTGGCAAACCCGAGAGTTTTGTGAAACGCCGCATGGGCGTGGTGCTGGCGTTTGACGCCGATGTGCAAGTGGCTCGCGTCAACGCCAAGCTGGCTGCATCCAAAGTCAAGCCTAGGGCGGTTTGAGTTTGCTATTTAATTAATAGCTGTTAGCGCAAGTAGTACGGGAGCTAGAGGCTAATTTGGTATAAATTAATCGCGGCCTCACAGCACCGTCTGGCGCACCGCATGTTCCCAGCGCTCCATCAGTTCGAGTGCTCGGGGGGTGTCCAGCGTGGGCAAGAAGCGGCGCTCTGCGCGCCACAAGCTTGATAGTTCATCGGTGCTCTGGTAGACCCCGGTGGCGAGGCCCGCAAGGTAGGCGGCCCCCAGCGCTGTGGTCTCAGTCACGGCCGGTCGCACCACCGGAATGCCCAGCAAGTCGGCCTGAAACTGCATCAGCAAATCATTGACGCAGGCCCCGCCATCCACCCGCAACTCCGACACCGCCGCGCCACCCGCCTCTACTGCGTCACGGCTCATGGCTTTGAGCAGCGCCGCGCTTTGGTAGGCGATGCTCTCCAGCGCGGCCCGGGCAATGTGGGCCACAGTGCTGCCCCGGGTGAGGCCGGTGATGGTGCCCCGGGCGTCGGGTTTCCAGTAAGGCGCACCCAAACCGGTAAAGGCTGGCACCACCATGACGCCGCCCGAATCGGGCACGCTTTGGGCCAGCGCTTGCACCTCGTGGCTGCCCGAGATGGCGTTCAAACCGTCGCGCAACCACTGCACCACGGCACCGCCCACAAACACGCTGCCTTCCATTGCAAATTCTGCTTGTGCCGTGGGCTGCGCGGCGCTGGTGGTGATCAGGCCGTTGTGCGAGGTCTGAAATTGGGTGCCGGTGTGCATCAGCATGAAGCAACCCGTGCCGTAGGTGTTTTTAACCATGCCGGCCTTGAAGCAGGCCTGGCCAAATAAGGCACTTTGCTGGTCGCCCGCCACGCCGCCAATCGGTATGGCGTGACCGAACAAATCGGGGCTTACTTCGCCAAACAGTGCGCTTGACGGTTTGACGGACGGCATCAAATTGGCCGTAATCTCCAGCGCCTGCAGCAACTCGGCGTCCCACTGGTTGGTGTGGACGTTGAACAGCAGGGTGCGTGACGCGTTACTGACATCGGTGGCGTGCACCCGGCCTTCGGTCAAGCGCCAGATCAGCCAACTGTCGACGGTGCCAAACGCCAGTTCGCCGTGTTCGGCCTGCTGGCGCGCACCGGGCACGTGGTCCAGAATCCACTTGAGTTTGGTGCCCGAAAAATAAGCATCCACCAGCAAACCAGTTTTGGCCTGAATCGACTCCGCCAGGCCGCGCTCGCGCAAAGCCACGCAGGTTGGCTCGGCGCGGCGGTCTTGCCAGACGACGGCGTGGTGAATCGGCAGGCCGGTTTTTCGGTTCCAGACCACCGTGGTTTCACGCTGGTTGGTGATGCCCAGGGCGCGCACCTGGTGCGCGGCAATACCAGCCTTGGCCAGCGCTTCGTGGACGGTAGCCAGTTGGGTGCGCCAGATCTCCATCGGGTCGTGTTCGACCCAACCCGGCTGCGGGTAAATTTGCGTCAGCTCCCGCTGCGCCTGCGCCACGATGACGCCCTCGGCGTTGAACACAATGCTGCGCGAACTGGAGGTGCCTTGGTCGAGGGCGAGGAGGTAAGTCATGCGGCTCCGTTAATATAAATTGAGTTGCACACGGTTCAGGTCCATCATGACCTTAGTTTCTGTCAATTTACCGGAAAGCGTTCATGGGCATTTTGAAACCCGCCTTATTCACCCGGCGTGACGCGTTGCTGGACCGGTTGGCGCAGCGTCACGTCTACGACCTCGCCATCGTGGGCGGCGGTGCCACGGGCCTGGGTGTGGCGCTGGATGCGGCCGCGCGGGGCTTTAGTGTGGTGTTGGTGGAGTCGCATGACTTTGCCAAGGGCACTTCGTCGCGCTCTACCAAGCTGGTGCATGGCGGGGTGAGATACCTGGCGCAAGGCAATATTTCGCTGGTGCGCGAGGCCTTGCATGAGCGCACCACCTTGCTCAGCAATGCGCCGCATCTGGCGCAGCCACTGGCCTTCATCATGCCGTCCTACAAGTGGTGGGAAACGCCTTTTTATGGCATAGGTCTCAAAATGTACGATGCTCTGGCAGGCAAGGCGGGGCTGGGAGCCACCGAATTTTTAAGCCGTGCTGAAACGCTGGCGGCGCTGCCCACGGCGCAGTCGGACGGACTCAAGGGCGGCGTCAAGTACTGGGACGGACAGTTTGACGATGCGCGTCTGGCGCTGGCACTGGCCCGCACCGCCGCCAGCCACGGGGCGCTGCTGGTCAACTATTGCCGCGCTGATGACCTGCTGTATGAAGACGGAAAAATCGCCGGTTTGAAATGCGTTGACACGCAATCGGGTCGCCAATACTGCATCAATGCCCGCTGTGTAGTGAATGCTGCCGGGGTCTGGGTCGATGAGTTGCGCCAGAAAGATGGGGCCACCAGTTCATTAGAGCGTCGAGCCACGCCCGCGATGGTGGCGCCGAGTCAGGGCGTTCACATTGTGGTGGATAAAGAATTTTTACAGGCCGATGTCGGGCTGATGGTGCCCAAAACGGCCGATGGGCGGGTGTTGTTTGCCGTGCCCTGGCTGGGTAAAGTTATTTTGGGCACCACCGACACGCCCCGCAATGACCTGGACCGCGAGCCGATGCCTTTTAAGGAAGAGGTCGATTTCATCCTGAGTGAATCAGCACGTTACTTGCGCCGCGCGCCGAGTCGCAGCGATGTCAAAAGTGTCTGGGTCGGCTTGCGTCCGCTGGTCAAACCTCAGGACGACGACGGTGAAAGTACCAAAGGCCTGAGTCGCGAACACACGGTGTTGGTGAGCCGCAGTGGGCTGGTCACGGTGACCGGCGGCAAGTGGACCACCTACCGCGCCATGGCCGAGGATGTGCTGGACAAATGTGTGGAGCGGGGGCTGCTGAAACCAAGCCCGAAGGGTGTGACCACACATTTGAAATTGGTCGGTGCTGGGGATGCTGGCGGCAAGGCGCACTCTATTTGTCTGGCGCCCGGGCTGCATTCTTACGGGTCGGAGCAGGCGCTGGTGCAGAGCCTGCCGGGTGCTGATGTGTTGCTTTGTGCGGGCTTGACTCACGCCATGGTGCGCTTTGCCGCGCGCTATGAATACGCCATCAAGGTCGAAGATGTGCTGGCCCGGCGCTCACGCCTGCTGTTTCTGGATGCCCGGTTGGCAGGCTCTTTGGCGGCACAGGTGGGCGAAATTCTGTTGGATGAAACCGGGATTAACCCGGAGGTTGCTGAGTTCACAGCCCTGGCTGAACACTATCTGACCCTGCCATACTAAGTGTTGCTGGCGGTTGGTAGTGCGGCGTGACCGCACCCGACTGGGTCGACCCCTGGCTCGCGCAACAACACCGCGTTCGCCTACACCCCGCGTGGCTCGCCAACCCGCAGATGCGTGTAGTCGACGGGTCATCCTTAGAAGGTGGTCCAGTCGCCATCCGTACCGGTCTTGGTGGCAACGTTGGTGCTGATGGCCGCTGGCTTGGCTTTGCCTCTCTTGCTTGCCAGTCGGGCCACGTTGGTGGCTCTGTCGGGGGATCGATGCTCGACGCGCACCGACAACTTGGGCATCGCGCCAGCGGGGGGCGCATAGGTCATGGGTCGTTGTCCTTCCATTTCGTTGCCCAACTTGAACACCGCCACGGTCTCGACCAGCTCCTGCGCCTGCGATTTGAGGCTGGCAGCTGCCGCCGCCATTTCTTCGACCAACGCCGCATTTTGTTGCGTCACTTGGTCCATTTGTGTCACCGCTTCACCGACCTGGCTGACGCCCTGGCTTTGCTCGTGGCTGGCGGCACTGATCTCCCCCATGATGTCGGTCACGCGGCGGATGCTGGTGACCACCTCGCTCATGGTGGCGCCGGCTTGGTCGACCAGGGTGGTGCCTTTTTCAACCTGCTCGACACTGGCGTTGATCAGGGTTTTGATTTCTTTGGCGGCCTCAGCGCTGCGACCCGCCAGGCTACGGACTTCAGAGGCTACCACGGCAAAACCACGTCCTTGCTCGCCGGCGCGGGCCGCTTCCACCGCCGCATTCAGCGCCAGGATGTTGGTCTGGAATGCAATACCGTCAATCACACCAATGATGTCAAAAATCTGTTTGGACGAGTCATTGATGCGTTTCATGGTTTCTACTACCAGCGCCACTACTTCCCCACCTTGCTGCGCCGTGTTGCTGGCTGCGTGAGCCAGCTGGTTGGCTTGCTGTGCGTTCTCAGCGTTTTGCTTCACTGTGGCGCTGAGTTGCTCCATCGAGGCAGCAGTTTCTTCCAGGGCGCTGGCCTGTTGCTCGGTGCGGGCCGAAAGGTCGTGGTTGCCCTGGGCGATTTCAGCAGAGGCGGTGGCGACGCCCTCGGAGCCCTGGCGCACGCGCCCCACAATGTCGGAAAAACTGTCACTCATGGATTTGATCGCATGAAGCAAGCTGGACTTGTCACCCGGCTTGAGCGTGATCTCTGAATTCAGGTTTCCGCCAGCGATTTGCTGCGTGATGCCGGCGGCATACTCGGGCTCACCCCCGAGCTGCTTAAGCAAGCTGCGTGTGATCCAGACGCCGAGCACGGCGGCCAGTGTGAGCGCAATCAGCGCGACAACTAGCAGCAGATTGCGTCCAGTGGCGTAGGTCGAGTCGGCTTTGGCCTTGGCTTCTTCCATCTCAGTGAGCAGCAGGGCATTCAATTTTTTCAAAGCCCCCAGATAGACCGCTTCGACGCTCAACTGCGACTTCTCGTTGAGTGCAACCCGCGCTGCGTCGGTGTCACCATTTTTGACCGCTGCAACCGCCTTGTCGATGCCGGCACGGTAGGCCGTCTCGGCTGCTTCTATATCCTTCAATGCGGCGCGTGCGGCATCCTTGTCCAGCGCATTGACGAGCAAGTTTTTTGTCTTTTCATTGTCTGCACGTACCTTGTCGGCCTGCTTGAGGTTGGCCTGGATCTGGTCACCCGTGTCAGACATCACGGCACGACCGAGTGCGCCTGTGATCTCGTGGGCCTGCGCGACCAACTCTGCCGACAGCACGCTGGCGCTTGCCTCGTGTTCAAGTAGCGACTGCATTGAGTTGTTGAGCGAATTCAGGCGCAGTACGCCAAAGGCCACACACAGCAGCAAGAGCAGGGCCAGGGCACCAAAGGCACTGCCCAGCCGCATACCGATGCCAACGCTTTTCATACGGTTCAGGCTCATCACAATTCCCTTCTGTTTTTTGAATTTGGTATCAGCATGCGATCGCTCGTGCTGACCGCAAACTGCAAGATCACATCAGATTATTTGGCTTCTTTGGCGTAGGCGTCGATCACTGCTTTGGCGGCCGGCTTCGGTGCACCCAGCGTGGCCAGGGCCAGCGGACGCTCGTACTTCTTGCTGTCGATGGCCTTGGTTTTGCCAGTTTCGACAAAATTCCTGCCGACACCGGCGATGCCCGCTTCGTCAGTAGCCACCAGTTCAGATACACGCTTGATTGAGGTCTGCGCCTTCAGACCGGAGCCGTACTCAGCACCGCCCATCACCAGCTTCTTGATCAGCGCGCGCGTGCCAGCCGTCGGGCCTTCGCCATACACAACAATAGCTTTGTCCTTGCCGCCCACCTCTTTCCAATTGGCGATCTTGCCGGTGAGGATGTCACGCAGTTGCTCAGGTGTCAGCTTGCCGACCGGGTTGCTGGGGTGCACGATGAAGACAAGTTCGGCCTTCTTCAACTCGAAGAATTGCACAGTCTTGGGATCGACTTTCGTACCAGCCACCTCTGCCAATGGACCCGCCACATCCATCGGCTCCGACACCATGGCGATGTCGGCGGCGCCGCTGGACAGGTCTGCAAGGCCCTTGCCAGAATTAGAGCTAATGATTTGCAGGGTATGGCCGGTGCTCTTTTCAACGGCAGCTTTGCCCGACGAAACAAAGTCGGCGAACACCGTGCCTGCGCCTGAGATTCTGACGGTTTCGGCAATGGCACCGCCAGCCAGCATGGCAGTGGCGAGCGAGATGGCGCTGAAGCGAAGGGTCTTGTTCATCGTTTTTTCCTGTGGTTTGGTTAGGTCAGGCGCCACTTTATAGGGATGTATAAATCTAGTCTGTAGGGAGAATTAGATTAAATGTGTAGATACATTTAGACATCTGTGAAGATTTTCACAAGGTGGCGATCAGCGATATTCGACACAGCGGTTCAGCCTGTGGCGATGAGTGCAAGTCGTGAACGACTCTTCCGTTGCACTCCTGGATCAGACTTTGCAGCAGCCTAGGTTAGTAATAGGACTGGGACGAAGCCAACTTGCAATATGCCGCTCATAGTTGAAGATTCCTGCCAAGGTGAAGGTCTGTTTACGAGAATTCGTTGGATTTCTAGGGTTTCAGCGAAGGGTAGGAATGGGTCTTGAGTCCACCAACTTTCTCGGAAGTCGACCTTCAAAATTGAGCGTCAGCAATGGAGCCGTAATTTGGCAGAGCTGCGTTACCAGACAGTCGCGAACGGCTGGTTTTAGTCAAGCCAATTACACGAATTCTCAGTCCGTTATGTCCTCGCCGCTCGCGCGCTTCATGCGTACCCGGTGTCTCAGCGTGCCAGGGGTATGCTTGGGACTGGGACTGATTTCTGCTGTTGTGTCCGCGCCTGAACGTCATAAGAGCCAAATTGTATTTGTGCTGATCTGGTTTCCGGTAGCACGTACACGATGCCGTTAGTCCCTTTGAAGGCCGCGTTCACCACACGTTTAAAGAACGCCGCTGGCACATTGATGCAGCCATAGGAAATGCGGTTATCCAATGGCGATGGCGTCGCCAGCCGCTCGGCGCGGTGCTCTTGGGCGTTACTGGTGACCACTGGGTGCAGCGAGATCGAGTTTTCGTAATCGACCCAAAGTATTTTTACGCCAAGCAGATTCTGGCCCAGCGCCGCGACAAAACGACCGGCTGGCGTGGTGCGCTCCTCAGGTCGAATGCTGGCCAGTTTGCGCTTTCCAATACCGGGTACCGAGTCGTCGCCAGTCGCCAAACCCAGCAGTGCCGGCGCCGCGCCGCGCAACCGTCCGTCAGCATGGAAGACGTAAACTTTGGCGTCGATCTTGTCAACAATCAGAAAGGGCAGTCCGCGGTTGTTGTTAGCGTCAATCGCCCAGTCGGCCACGTTACGCGCAGACACGGACGTCGATTCTTGCCCAAAATCAGCCCGGCTTGACTGAAGCGCCTCAACCATGGGCGGCGCCTGGTTCAGTGCAAAGACGGGTGGCCCGAAACTGGCGGCCAGTAAACCCGAGCCTATTGCCTGGGTCAGTTTCGCCACGACTGCGCTGCGTTTCTTGCTTTTCTCATGCTTTTCCATTGCATTTCTCTGTCAAAACGCCGCGCCGTCGTTTAGTTACGGTCTTGCTTGCGTGGCCGATTCGGTGGCACGTAGATCGAAGGTGGGGCCTCAGGCGACGCCAACACGGGTGGCGACTCCACCTCAACCACCGGGGCAACCACCGGGGCAACCATCGGGGCGGACACCGGCGGCGGCACCGGTGGCACCAATGTCAACAGTTGGGGTGGTGTGCCTGGCGGAACAACTACCGGAACCCAGGTAGTTCCTGGTTTGCGCGGCGTCACGGTAGGGCCTTCATACGGCAGTTCAGGTGGGACGGTTTCAGGTGGTGTTGTTTCCACAGGAGGCGTCTCTGGTGGCTCCACGGTAGGCGGAGTAATCACATCAGGTGGCACTACGACTGGCGGAGTAACTACGTCCGGCGGTACAACGACGTCAGGCGGCGTCACAACGGGTGGCGCCACGGGCGTGACCACTGGTGTTACCGTCAGCATGCCATTTTGATAGGTGATGGCGTAGTTACCTGGTGTGAAAGTGCCACCGGTAGCGGAGCTGGGTGTGATCGGATAGGGTCCTGGCGCAGCGGCGGTTGACGGGGTGCCTGTAGGGCTGAATTCAGTGACACTGCCCACGGTTTCACCGTTTCGCAGCGCCACTGGGGTAGTAAAGGCCGAACCCGATGGTGTGAATGTCGTGCCGTAAATCTTGGTGGCGTCATTGGCCTTGATGGTCAGTGGCGCCGGGGTAATGGTCAGCTTGCCGTCAACGTAGGTAATGCTGTAGTTGCCTGGTGCGAACGAGCCGGTCGCGCTGCCCGGCGTGATAACGATCGGATAGGTGCTTCCCGCCACGCTAGCGGTGGGTGCCGAGCCGCTGCTGGTTTCGGCAACGCTGGTGACCATGTCGCTGTTAAGCAGGCCAACTTTGGTGAAGGCCGTGCCTTCTGGCGTGAACGTTGTGCCGTAAACCTTGGTTGCGTCATTGGCCGTCAAGGTCAGCGGTGCAGGGGTCACGACCAGTGCCCCATTTTGATAAGTGATGCTGTAGTTGCTTGAAACGAAGCCACCGGCTCCAGCAGCGCTGCCCGGTGTGATCACGATCGGGTAGGGGCTACCGGTTACGCTGACGATCGGTGCCGAACCGGCTGTGGTCTCGACTACGCTGGTCACGGCCTCACCAGCCACCGGAGGCACGGGCACTGTGAAGGCGATGTTCAACGGTGCAAACGTTGTGCCGTAGACCTTAGTCGCATCATTGGCCTTCAAGGTCAGTGGCGCCGGGTTGATATTTCCAGTTGCTCGTCCCAGCATCGTTGTGCAGTAGAAAACAGGCAGGGCAAAGAGGCCAGCGTCTGCGCCACCCAGGCCATAGCCGCTGTAGGTGATGCCGATGTTGGATGCCACGTTCTTGTCATCAAAAACGGCCGTTGCACCAGCGCCCTGAACCAAGGTGACGATCTTGCCACTGGCGCCAGGGTTGCCCTTGAGCGCGAGGGTGGCGGTCGTGTTACCGTCGTAGACCTTGTCGTTCCCCTGCACGGACACCAGCATGTGTTGCGTCAGAGTGGCACCCCCGGTCAAGGTGAAGTTTCCCGAATAATCTGTCTGATCTGCAGTTGCATACGAGACCGGGTTGTAATTGATGGTGACGGGCGCATTCGGTCCTGTGACGGTTGCGGGTAGGGCGCCAAATTTCACGGTACCGCCGGTAAGCCCGTCATTGCCAGCACTCAGTGTCAAACCGAGTGGCAGGCCGAGGCTCTGGGATGGAATACTGCTGCCTCGGGTCAGCGTGATTTTCGATCCCACGTTGATATCGTGACCAGCACCCTGGGCGATGTTGCCATCGGTCGTCGTCATGGCAGCTGTAGCGTCCAGGTTGATGTTGTGGCCTGCGCTCAACAAGACGCTACCGTTGACTGTCGTGATAGCCGCTTTCACGTTTACATCGCGCCCACAGCACACGACCAGGTTGCCATTGGTGGCCGTGATGGCCTTGTTCACGTTGACGTCCCGAGCGGCGTTCAATGACAGCGTCGTCGTGCTCGGAGCCGCAGTCCAGCTGACCGCCTCGTTGACGTTGATGTCGCCATTTCCGGTGGTCGCGGTGTTCAGCGTGCTGACCGGCGGGGTGCCGGCGACGTCGTTACGGAGGGTCCCGGTGTCCGTCGTGATAACAACGCTGTTGGTGACAAGTAGGGCTGAAAGCGTGGCACCGCTAATGTTGTCCGTGGCAAGACTTCCGATGGTGAAGTCCTGCGGGTCAATCAGCCAGGTGCCGGTCAGCCCTGCGGGCGCGGCCGTGCTGACTTTGGCATCGCTTGCGATCATTACCTGCGCCGCCGAGGTTTCAACAAACCCGCCATCGCCACCATTGGGTGCCGACGCGTCCAAAGTGCCTGCCACATTCACGGTACCGTTTTGCATATCGCCCATCAGCTTGATGCTGCCGTCTTGGCCGGTGACCAGCGTCTGTGCCCGGATCACGCCGGTGTTGTTCACCACGCTTGGCAGCAGGCTGCCCGCCGACTGGGCGGTCAACAGCACCTGACCACCGTCGGCCTGAATCAGGCCACCGTTTTGGACCAGCGCGTTCACGGCGCCTTGATCCACAGTCACATTAAGCAGGCCGTCACCGGCGACGTCCAGTGTGATGGCATTGCCAGCGGCTAGTGTCACCGTGCCGAGTTGGGCAGAAATCACGCCGTCGTTGCTGACGTTAGCACCCAACAGCGCCACATAGCCGCCGGCGGCGTTGATAGTGCCCTGATTGAGCACCGCGCCATTGCCAGCACCGCTAAATTTGAAGTTGCCGGTCATGAAATCACTATCGGTGATGTTCAGGGATGAGGCCACCAGACCACCCACATTGACCGAGGCGCCCTTGCCGAACAGGATGCCGTTCGGATTCACCAAAAATACTTTGCCGTTGGCCGACATGCTGCCCAGAATACTTGACGGGTCTGCGCCCAGCACCCGGTTGAGGGTCACTGATTGGCTGTTGGGCTGCTTGAAGAGCACCGACTCACCAGCCGCAATGTTGAAACTCTGCCAATTGATGGCCGCGTTCTGCGTGGTCTGGTTAATGGTGGTGTTTCCCGCCGTCGTATTGATGCTGGCGCCGCCTGCGGCTACGTCCCCTCCCGCAGGCAGAGCTAACACGTTACTGCCAAATGACAACATAACGGCAACCGCCAGAGTTTGCAACTTAAAACGTGCACCAGCGCCCGCCGCACTGCAACAGGATGAGGTTTTTTTACCCGCACTTTTAGCGTTCTCGGAAACGGCCACAAAAGTGCCACTCGTCTCATTCCAGATTGATCGATAAGTACAGTTCATTTTGATATTCCTAGGTTCTATAAATACTGAAGAAGTGCGTGGTGTTTAACGCTCACTCAATTCAGAAATACTTGACAGCCTGAATCCAGAATCGGCCGGATTGATCCGGGGCTGACGTCGCTTTTTCGTCACCTAGCTTGACTGCGTAATAGGCGCGCAACGTAAAGTTATTGGTGTCAGACCAGTTGAAGCCGATGCCGGCGCCACTCAGGATGCGCCGAGACCCAGCCACTTCATGTGCAGTCACTGAGCCGGCATCAACAAAGGCGATTAATTGCATTTGTCCAGGCAGTTGCTCCGAATACTTGGGCAGCTGCAGCCGGGCTTCCAGGTTCAGCACGTAGCCTTCGTCCGCATAAGCTTCGCCCTCCGGGTAGGCACGCACGCCGTACATGCCGCCGAGCTCCATTTGTTCCGAGGAGTCCAGCCGTGTCGATGCGAGCTGCCCATTGACTGCGGCCGACAGAGAGACGGTATTGGTCACACGCTGCAACCGCGACAGGTTGAAGCCAAGCTTGTTGAAGTTGCCATTAATCTCGTCGGGGTGAGTGTTTTCAATGTTGCCAGCGCTCCAGGCGAGTGAGTAGCTGGTCACACCGCCGCCACCCAGGCTGTCACGCCGATTGCCGTACAGGCTGGCGGTCAGGACCCCAGCCTTCTTTTCACGGATGGTCGATGAGTAATGCTTGTCTTCAAATTTCTTATCGTCGTAAACGAGCCCTGCGTACAGGTTGTCGTTGCGCGAGCGGATCAGCGGGTAACTGCCGTAAATGCTGGCGACCCGGGCGGTGCCGTTGAAGCCATCGTAGTCGCCACCATTTAATTCGTACCTCAGCGCGCTGTAAGCAACGCCAGCCGTAGCCTTGCCCAATTGCAGTTGGTAGGATCCACGTACATAGTTCAGGCCGTCACCCGAGGTCAGTGAACGTAGCGAGGCAACGTCGCCCAGGCCAAGCGGCTCGTTGAAGTTGATGGTTGACCCGATCCGGTTGGCGCCGGTGTAGTGGTTGCCCGCGTTGTCGGCATCCACACTCCCGCTGATGCGGTTGCCCGGGCTCATATTGACAATCAGGTCGGAGGTGCCCACCGAGGCGCCGGGCACCAGGGTCGAGTTGACCTTCACACCGGGCAGGTCCGACAGTAGCAGCAAACGGTTTTCCAGGGGACCGACCACCACGGGCTCGCCGCTGTTGAGGCCGTCCAGCAGGCCATTGGCCAGCGGGCTAGAGACGTTGGTTTGGTTGTTGAGTGTGACTTGGCCGTAACGGCCATCAATCACAGCAATGGTCACCACGCCATTCTTGATGTCCTGCGCCGGCAGGTAGGCCTGGGCCACAAAATAACCGTTGCGGTGGTAGTAGTCGGCAATCTTGGCCGCCATGGCGCGCAGGTCGGTCAACGACAACTCGCTGCCTGGCTTGAAGCCAGTGACCGCGAGCAGGGTTGGTTCGGAATATGCCTGTGCACCTGTTACCTGCAAACGGTTCACCAAGATTTTGACGCGGTCGGCAGCAACCATGGCGGGTGTCTGGCTGGGTTGGAGGTCGATCTTGGGAATCACTTTTTCCAGCATGGGTACGGGTGGGATCTGCTGCATCTGGTTGCCGGCGCTTGGGGGTTCTGCAGCAAAGACGCCATTGGATAAAGCCAGCACGGCGCAAGGAAGAATATATTTGATAGTCATGATTGCCTTGGAGAACGAAGTTAAAAACACAAGAGTGCGTTTCATGCATTTATTTGACACGTGACTGATGAATTAATCTGTGCGATGCGACACACAGCCCGTGCATGACTTCGTGAAGAACCGCATTGCACGGGGCCTCCTTGAAGCTTGGTTTTTATTGCGGATTGTTTGCGTACCCACGGCGCGCGCGAGGGCCGTCTTATCCAAAGACATGGAAAGCACCTGCACCCGAATCGCGTTGGAGTGGACCCGGGCACTGGCTTGGCAAACAACCGGTACGCTGCGTAAAGAGGTTGCCGCCATGCTCGCATCGGGATCATCGGCCATGCAGGTGCAGGCCCAACTGGACGTCTTGCTGAGCGATGCGCTGAAGGCACAAGGGGCTGGGTTACGGTGAAAGTGGACGACCTTGAAGTATCGGAAACAGAACGGTATTTACGCGCAGATTAAATCGTCTATTTGAACGACATTCAAATGAGGTTAGCTCACCCTGCCAGGCGGGTCTGGTTTTCCGACTGAGCTAATCGGCCACTAATTCACCGGACGTGTGCTGGCGTACAGCCACCGGGAACAAACGCCGATACCGTACGAGTTGGGCTTTGTCTCCCCCGCGTTCATCTACCTCAGTGAGCGCGGCTCGAAAGAGTTAAAAACCCAGCCTTAGTCCGCTGGGTTCTTTTTTAGGTTAAGTCGCATTAACCGAGCCACGAGAAAATTGGGCTGAATATCTCAGTCGAGCGCCGCGCCCGGGCCCACTCATACTGCCAGCACATAGAACTGTTCAACAATCGACAGGTCCTTTTCCTTTTCGTCGCTCAACTGGCCTTTAGGGATGCTTTACAAACATATCGCCCTGTCACTTCAGCTGAAAAGTACCAGCACCGAAAGACAGCTAACCGGCAGGAACTTCGGGAAGTCGAATGTCTCTTGTGGGTCTTCAAGAGTTGACCACTTTTCTCCTAAGTTGACCTTCAAACTGAACGGCTGCAATGGAGAAAAACGTGGACCTGCAAGAGCAGCGGTTTCAGTCATAGGCTCCCAAAAATGTCCGCTCGAAACCCGACATTCACCCCATTACCCCGACCATCAATGGCAATTACTCGAAGCTTCCCGAGTCGGAGAGCCGCCGGGCGTATACGGCTAGCACGATGCGCTCGGAATGCACCAGGTAGTCGTTGAGGGTGGTGGCGCTTTCCTGAAGTTTGCCCGCCTCGAACAACCCCAGAATCTTGACATTGCTCTCGATGTACGGCGCGTGCAGAAACTCTGGATCATTCAGCAGACCAAAAGCCAGTCGTAACTCGGCCAGGATGTGCGAGAACAT
>Ga0208613_1000353_pt1 | contig 15753 bp, 11 predicted proteins | sample CryBogmetaGMA6M_FD_184543 | JGI IMG/M metagenome (GOLD analysis project Ga0208613, IMG submission 184543) | Freshwater microbial communities from Crystal Bog, Wisconsin, USA - MA6M (SPAdes) | ecosystem: Environmental > Aquatic > Freshwater > Lake | place: Crystal Bog, Wisconsin, USA | collected... | reverse complement strand
GGTTACGGCTAACGCCTAACCACCCTTTGAGGTTTACAATAAACAGTCTCATTTCATTGAGTGAATTTGCCAGTTCCCTCGCGTGTTTATCTAACATCTGGCTGTATACAAACCATGCCATAGGCAACTCATTCGGTAATGGATGCCAGTCATAAGTGACAAAATCACTCTCAAGCGTTACCAGTAATCTTTTCTCAAGAAACGCTTTATAAGCCTCTAGCATATCAACCCGCTACCTGATCCATAAAAGTCTTAAAATTATCGGCGACCATAAACTTAACCGGCACCTCCAGCGCCTTAAAGTGTTCTCTGCCACAGTCAATTTTTGCTTTCTCCAACGGCCTCAGCAGGTCACCTAAAATACTGCCTTTGGTTTCCACCACAAAATACAGTTTTTCTTCATCATCCTGATTAACCAACACCGCCCAGTCGGGGTTATAACTACCCAAAGGTGTATCAATCTTAAACCAGCCCGGTAGTTTTGCATAAACCTTCACATCGGCGCTGGTCTCAAATTTGCGGGCAAAATCGGCTTCAACTTCAGAATCATAAATCACATGATCGTAAATCGACTTTTGCGCTTCCAACATGTTTTTATTCAGATAACCCATTAACTCTTTTTCTTCAAAAAGTTCCTGCGCATAAAAATGTTCATCACCGATTTTTTTATAGGTAATGCCGGCGACAATTAACTGGCGCATTTGCCGTTTGATAATGGCACTGACTTCATCAACAAATTTCTGCGGATTGTTTTTAAAATCCTGCAAGCGGCCACATTGCAGCAAAATAGCCACCAATGTTTTACGGGTTAACTGCGTTTCATTTTGTAGATAACTGACAATATCCGGTAATTGATAATCTTGGCTATCAAACACATGCTGTTTTTCACTGATATCATTGATGGTGATACCACCCCGACCTATTTTTGCTTTGCCTTTACCGTAAATAAACTTGGCCTTACCGACCACCAATTCATTTTTAATCGGCTCAACACAACGCTTAATCAGCTCGTCAACATCAAATTGCAGCCTAAAAGTGGTCTTGTATTTAATAAGATCCCAGAGCTGTTTAAAGTCCTCACCCAGATAAACGGCTTTATTCAGCGTAACCGTTTCCTTGTCGGCGGCATTTTTGATATTCAAATTGCCGGCAACTTTTTTTAGCGTTGCCGTAATCTGGCTGGAATAATCATGAAATTCATACGGCAAATCGACGCTGTTAGCCTTAATATCGGATCGCAGTTTATCTTGCACCTTACCGTTTTTGTCGATGTAACCGGAACTCAATAAATGTGTCCATAATTTCTCTGATGGTTCCGCACCCAAAAAGGCTTGCCTGTGGTCTTTGGTTTCAATCAGGATGTTGGCGAACAGATGTTTTTCTACTACGCCAAATTTAATGCCTTCGTCTTCTTCAATTTCTTTTTGCAACTGACTGACAAAATCCTCATAGGATTCATTAGCCATCACCGTTAAGGTATTCACGTCAAAGCCATGTACCCGCTCACCGTCTTGATTAACGGCAATACGCAAGCCACGGCCTATTTCCTGACGTTTTTTTATTAAGGACTTGGTTTCATTCAGCGTACAAATACCGAACACATTGGGATTATCCCAACCCTCTTTTAACGCGGTATGGGAAAAGATAAACTTCAACTTGGATTTAAAACTCAGCAGTTTTTCCTTATCGCGCATAATCAACCGGTAAGTGTCTTCATCCGCTTGGGTTACGCCCGTCGTATCTTTGTACTGGTTTTTGGCTTTGCCGGTTTTATCACTGGAAAAATAGCCGTCATGCACCGCCTCAACCAAGCTCTCGACATCAACATCACCGAACAAGGATTGATACTTTGGTTTCTTGATTAACTTGCGATATTCTTCCTCAAACATCAATGCATATTTGCCTTTTTGGGTGTTGCCCTCGGCATCATAAAAACGGTAATTGGCCACCTTGTCGATAAAAAACAGACTCAATACCTTAATGCCTAAAGCCGTCAGTTTCAGTTCCTTGTTCAGATGCTCTTCAATGGTTTTGTTAATTTGCAAACGTTTATAGTCGTCCGTGTTAACATCGCCTATCCGTTCGCCCAAACGAATAACATCGGGTTTACTGGTAAAATCGATGTACTCGTTGCCTGGCTCACAATAAATGTCGTTAATGACATAGCCATCATACACATCCCGACCACTGGATAACGCCAACAGGTCATCGCCACTTTTAACCTTTTTGGTGATCCGTTTAACCTGACCTTTCTGGATGGCATCAAATTCAATCTGTGCGCTGATTGGGCTTTTTTTGTTATCCACACTAATCAGCCGAATATAAGCCTTGTTGTGGCCGTCTTTAACCACAATGGACGCCACTTCAATTTGCTTGACCAATTTGCGCTCATAGGCATCGATGGAATCAAGCTTATACATTAAATTGTATTTTTCTTTATGCGTGGCAGAATAGCGAAGCGTACACAATGGATTTAATGACGCAATCGCTTCTTTGGCTTTGTCGGTGTTATCAACACTTTGCGGTTCATCAATAATAACAATGGGCCGGGTATCGCAAATAAATTCAATCGGCTTCATGCCGTTCATACGGTCATTGGGCCGATGGATAATATTGGCAGAGGTTTCCTTGGCGGGATCAGTAAAACTTTTCTTGAAGGCATCAATATTGATGACCATAATCTGAATGGCATCATTGGTGGCAAAGCTACGGACTTCGCCTAATTTTGAGGAATCATAGATAAAATAGTCATACGGCGTATTAGCGTACAGGCCTTTAAAATGCTGCTCGGTAATTTGTAACGACTTGTAAACGCCTTCTTTAACCGCTACCGACGGCACCACAATAATAAACTTGGTAAAGCCAAAGCGGTTGTTAAGCTCAAAAATGGAACGTAAATAAACGTAGGTTTTACCCGTTCCGGTTTCCATTTCAACCGTAAAGTTCCGTGAGACTTTGCGCTTGACCTGCTCCAGCCAGTCACTTTCTTGGGTTTGCTTCAAGCCTTGTTTTAACTGAATATGACGAATATTTTCCAGTAGCTCATCATCCAAAAGATCCAGCTTGTTGCCGACGCCTAATTCAGTCTGGTTAGAAAACAAGTCATATTGTGGCCCTTTAACCGCTTTGGAGACAGAAAAGTTAGTTTGCAGTGCATCCTGGCCTTTAAAAATATCGGCAATGGCGCTGATAGCGTCCCATTGGTAATCCAGTTCGGCGTTAAATTGTAATTTCATTTTTCAGTAGCTCGTAACATAAAATACCAAAGGGATCATTTCCCGATCTTTAAAAAGAGCGGGCTTAGGGGGATTTTTTTTTGGCGTTCTGTTTTGTTTCAAAACGCCGGGTCTTTTCATTATCGATAGCACTTTGCCACTCGGTATTGATTTTGCCGGCTTGTCGATCAACGTGGGCCGTATTCACGCCTGGACGTTGACCTTGAATGGTTTCCCAGAGTGCTTTGGCAGCAGGAATGCGTCCCAATTCATAAAGCGTTTCCAAAAAGGCACGCGTTGAAAGTATGTGAACATTTCCGGGCAGTGCAGAACCCGAATGCAGAAAAAAGTCATCTTCCGCCAAAATTAAAACCGGCACTCCCGGCGGGTTGGTAATCATCTCGTTGGCATAAGAAACAATACTTAACTCGCCAATATCTTTGGGGATTGCAGGCGGCACGCTGTTGTTGCTAAGCATCATTTGGCGAAAGGCTTCGTTTTCTTCAAACAGTTCCCGCATTTGCACCATTTGCTTCATGGTTTTACCGATTGATGTTTCTTGAATCTCGACAATACCGGCATAACGGCTTATAAACTCGCAAATTCGCCGGGCATCGGCGTGTTTGTCGCGATGTCGCGTTACTTCAAACTCAACAAAATCGGTAATAACCAAACTGACGTTATCCTTAAAAACCAGTAAGGTCTCCAGTGCATCGGCACGCGCCAAGGAAATCAGCGGGCCGGCATCCGCAATAACAATCTCGATGCGCCGGCTTTTTTTCAAGGTCATTTTGCGGCCAGTATTTTACTGGCATAAGCCGTCATCGCCAGGCGCTCAGACTTTGATAACGTGGGTTTGTTCATCTTGGCCGTAGCAAGCGCATCCAGCAAATCACCATACCAGTCAAAACCCATCAGTTTCATCGCCTCGGAACGCGACAAACCGCCATGCACATAAGAGGTCAAAATCATTTTTTTTGCGGTTTGTACGGAAAAAGCCATAAACGCTTCTTTGCCGTTCTTCTCGATAAGCAGGCTGTCATCATCGAGAAAAGACAAGGCATCGCCAAGCTTGTTTTTAACTTCAGTGGCTGTCATGACACGCATGATAGGCTCCTTTTTTAGGTGGTTTTAGTCACCTATATTAGCTAATATAAAAATAATAGCTAATATTATTTAAGCACTGACTGTGTAAAATCATCACCTAAGGGGGCGTCAAAATCATCGGCAATGTGAATTTTGTTCTTATATTCACCCACCGTTCTTTTTGAGGATTGTTGCCGTAACTGTTATTTCCTTAAAAAAGCGACAAAATCAAAAACCTGTTTTTGTAATTCAGGCGCTAACATGTCAAATTCATGCACTAATTGCTGACTATTCATCGTAATAACCTTCTTCAATAGCGTTAAAAACTGCTTTTACTTTGTGTCCGACAAACCAGCTACAAAACACTTTGTGTCCGATATTTTTAATAAAACCGGACACAAATTAGTTTGTGTCCCAACTGTCGGACACAAAGTTTTACAGTATCTTTCTGCCTTCGGTAATATTCAATAATTCTGAAAATGCTAAGGTCGCCGCGCGGTTACCGCTTGCCTCTTGCACGACTCTCAAATGCCCAGATTCCCTAATCTGACGGATAAGAGGCATTAATGTCTGTTTGGGTATATCAATGCGCTTCACTAAATCCGTGGTTTGAAAAATAGGATGATCAAATAACGCATCCAGTATCTGGATGGCATATTGTGAATGAGTAATCTCGACAATGCGCTGCTTCATATCTTCATATAAAGTCAAAATTTGTTGCACTTTTCTGGCATTTTCAGTTGCCTGCACGGTAATGGCTTTTAGAAAAAAAACAATCCAGCCATCCCAATCATTGGCCTGTGATATTTTTGCCAGCCGTTCATAATATTCATCCCTGTTTTCCTCCAGATAGGCGCTCAAGTAAAACATCGGTGCAGCCAGCTTCTTTTTCTGAAAAAGAAACAGCGGGATCAGTAGTCGGCCAATACGCCCGTTGCCGTCTTTAAAAGGATGTATCAATTCAAATTGGGCATGTATAACAGCTAATTGCAGTAATGCATCAATATCGTCACTTTGAATATAAGCCGCCCAATTATCCAATGACGTATGCAACTGTAAAGGTGATACCGGTACAAAAGTAGCTTGCTCAATCTTGCAACCTTTAGAACCTATCCAATTTTGATCCCGTCTGAATTCACCCGGTTCTTTATCGCGGCCACGTACACTATCCAGCAACAGCTTATGCATTTCCCTGATTAATACCAAAGAGATGGGGCGCTCAAGCAAATAGTCAGAAGCCAACATCAACGCTTTCCGGTAATTGACAATTTCTTGAATGTCCTGGGTTTTAAATAGATCCATTTGCATACCCGCCTCATGCTCCAACACTTCATCCAGCGTTGCTTGTGTACCTTCGATTTTAGAAGAAAGCACCGCTTCTTGCGTGGTAATAGGTGAAAGTAAAACACCTGGATTAACAATCCCCTGCAATAAGCCGTCATATCTTGCCAGTGCCGCATTGGCTTGGCCTACATGACTCAGCAAAAGACGATAATCAAGTGCTTCTAAAGGTAATACCCGAGATATATAAGGTTGCATTTTTTTCCTTACAAGCTCTTCACATCATCAATGCCGTATTGCTTCAGAATCTGAATGGCATTGGTTTTGACCACATCATCCTTAAAACCGCTGTCTTTAAAGACCACGCGCATCACTTCCGGTGCCAATTCGGCTTTCAAGTGCCCTATGCCTTCAACGACTTCCAGGGTAATGGCATCAGCCAGACACACGACCAACGCGCCAAAACCGATGATATAGACCGTTTTACCGCTGACTTGACGTTCTTCTATGGGCACGGTTAAGTCCAGGCCGTATTTAAGCAGGATTTCCGTCAACACATCGTCTTCGCTACGGTCTTCCTTGATGTTGTCAACGATGTTGAGCAAGGTATCTTCCAGATTATCAAATTCGGCATCCCAGGGTTTGATGTTGGAAGAATCGAGTTTGAAGACTTTGAAGCCAATATCGAGGTTGTTAATGCCTTCTTTATCGGCGTTAGCTTGCAGAATTTTTTCACCGGCACGACGGATGCGTTCCTTGCCGATGTCGGCGATGTTTTTATAACCGGCTTTATAGGCTTCCGTTTTTTCTTCGCAAGGTTCAGGGAGTTGTACCATGATGAATTTACGGTTGCCTCTGTCTTTGGCATTTACAGCCATAACCGAGTGAGCACAAGCTGCTGAACCTGAGAAAAAATCTAAAATAACATCATCTTTTAAAGTCGCAATATCTAATATTCTTCTTATAAATCGTGTGGGCTTGGGTGTACTAAATATCTTCTTCCCTAATAATTCACCAGTCTCTTTTTGTCCCTCGTCGTTATGTCCAACATCTTCGAATGTCCACCAAGTTGAAGGCACAGTGCCATCTTGAATTTCAGATAAAAAGCGTTTGATTCGAGGTTTTTGATAGCTGTCATTGGGCCCCCAATATAGACGATTTTCAATAACCATTTGCGCGTGCTTTTCTTTTGAATAGCGCCAGACAGCATCTTCATTTGGCCAAACATCCTCGTCAGTTTTTGGGTGTTTTATCGGATACCAGAGAGTAGGACGTTCGCTTTTTGATTTATTACTTACATAGTTATCTGAACTCCAGAATCCTCTAGGATCATTATCTAGACTTTTATATCGGCTTAATTGTTTTTCAGTTCTAGGCAACAAATTACGATTAAATTTTTCGCTTTTTTTAAAGACCAAAACATGATCATGCATCGGAGCGATACCTGGGTCGTCACTTGAAACAGCATATTTCTTTTGCCAAACTACATTGGCAACAAAATTCTCTTCACCAAAGATTTCATCACACAATTTACGTAGATTGCTTACCTCATTGTCATCAATCGAAATAAAAATAACCCCGTCATCTTGCAACAGGTTTCTCGCCAATTTCAAGCGCGGATACATCATGTTCAACCAGTTGGTATGATACCGGCCTGAAGTTTCGGCATTGGTGCCAAATTTACGACCGTCTTTATCTTTCTGATGCGTGTATTTCAGATAGGTATCGAGATTATCCTTGAAGTTATCGGGATAGATAAATTCATTACCGGTGTTGTAAGGCGGGTCGATGTAAATCATCTTCACCTGTTTGTGATAAGACTTTTGTAGCAGTTTCAACACTTCCAGATTATCGCCTTCAATGAACAGGTTTTGGGTACTGTCCCAGTGTTTACTTTCTGCCTTGCAAGGCCGCAGCGTGCCGGTGGATTGGGTTTGCGCAATACGCTTGGCCAGCGCTTTACCGTTCCAGCTAAAGTTATAACGCTCTTCTTGCGTTTCTACCGCGTCACCCAAGGTTTCCCGCAGCTTGTCAAAATCGATTTTACCTTCGCTAACAATATCAGGAAACAAGGCTTTTAGTTGCTCGATATTACTTTCCACGATATTAAGGCTGCTGCCGTCCGTGTCTTTATCTAATGGTTCCATCGTTGTGTTTAAGGTTGTTGTTCTGTTAATAGCATCGACAAGGCTTTTAGTGTTTTCATACAGGCAGTAAAATTAAAATCATCCTTGCCGTAAACCATGTCTCGATAAAATTTTGCAAAGTTTTGGGCGTAATCAGGATCTGACTCAAGCCCCTCGATAGCGCGTACAGTTTCGGCTAAAGGGTTGTCGCGGTAAGCAGGAAATTGATGCCCAAAGGTTTCGGCATCTTCTTGCATAATAGCCAAAAACAGGGCTTTTATTTCGGTAGCCTCATAATGTTCACGAATGACATGAAGATCGTAAATATGACGGATGATCGTTGAATCACGTAAGGCCTGTTCGCCCATCAATTCGGCACCGGCACGCCGGGTTAAGGCAACAAACTTTTCGGCGGCTGTCTCACTGATGGCTATACAGTTAATAACGGGCACTTCTGCGGGTCTTTTAAAAGCCTCTGCAATAAAAGAACTGACCGATTTCTCAACTGACGCCAGGCGCAAAGGCCGTGTGGCCAGCTCTATTTGAATTTCTGGACGCAAAGCGCCATTACCGGTGGTAATAGGTTCATAAGGCAAACGAAAAACGGTATAGCGACTTTGATTACGCGATTCACGATAGTGAGTATTGTCTGGATCAAATTTAAAGCCGGCCTCAAGTAAGGCTTGAGTGACTTTTTCGCGTAACTGCCGAAACGCTAAACGCGGCGGTTGCGGCTCGTTTGCAACGACTTTAAGATCAATATCTTCAGACATGCGGTGAATTAACCGATGCGCACGCCCCAAGGCTGTACCGCCACCAAATACCAATTTAAACGGCGACGTATCAATAACCGTAATGGCGGCAAGCGCTTTAACAACGTACCAATCTTTTTCTACCAAAGCGGGGCTGGGTAAATCGTAAAAATCTTGAACTTCCAGTAATTCTTGAAGCGTCGGTTTATCGGTCAAGAATAAGCTCCGATTTTCCGTAATGCAGCTGCCTTGAAAACCGGCCTTTTACGCGTAAAACCGGATTAACCGGCACTTGTGTCGAGTTGCCTGCGTTATAGTCAAGCTCGGCTTCAGTGGGTTCCCAATCGACGCCCAACTTGGTGAGGGCTTGGCGTACCGCACCCGAAAAACCGTTCTGGCTATAAAGAATGGCTTTACCGGTTAATTGTGATTGCACCGCTCGGCCATAAACCCCATAACCCAGTTTTATCAAGCGTCCTTCGCGTACCAGATGTCGCAACACGCGTAATACTTGATCTTCATCACTGAGATCAGAGAATTCACGCGGCAAAAACACATCATCCGTTTGATTTTTTATGCGTTCTTCAACTTTTTGCCGTAATGTTGGCTGGCGACTCATGACTCTTTTCCTTACAAAAACCCGACACTCATAATAAGCATAAACCCGACAACTATCAAGTGATGTTTATGACAGATTGACCTCTAGCGCCTCAAATCTTCCAGTTGTTTAGCAACTTGTTTTATCTGTATGTTAAGTTGCACTTGCCGATTAAACTGGCTCTCTTTTTTTAAATCCACTCTTAGGCTTTGTAATTTCTGCTCTGTTTGTCGTATCTTATTAAGCCAATCGACTTGTTCGTCACGCGATAACTCTGAGGCCAGTGTATAACGACCACTGACTTTGCTGCAATTTAAGGCAATAATTCTGGCTATTAAATCACCATAAAACGCATAAAAATGCTGGTAAGACAACTGGCGAACGGCACAACTGTCTATAAAATCCGTTTCGGTGGCTGACAAGTGGTTTAAGTCCAGCCAATCGGTGTCGTAAAAAGCATCGACTCTTATTTTTTCACGATCTGCCTGATTAATCCGTTTATCTGCCACATTCAGCGCAAAGCGTGAACCTTGGGTAAAAACAATCAGCAAAGGGTAGGGAATGGCCCTTTGTATAATCTGTGCAAGCCGCTTGCTATGTTGGTCATTTTTTAAATTAACCTGCATCAACGCGATTTCATGATATTCGCGGTCATTATCCTCATAACGGGCAATAGCAATAGTTTCGGGCTTTAAGGTCTAACACCACTGGATATCGACGATATCCTCACTAAAGGCTTTTTTGTCTGCGGCACTTAAGGACGCGTTTTCATAAAATAACTTTTTATAAACCCGTTTACCTAAAAAACAAGCCTCGGGTAAGGCCAGTTTTTGGTAAAAAGCCGCTATCACGATGCTGCTTTTATCAGTAAATAACTGATCACTTCAAAATCTTCAATACCTTTAAAACTGTCCTTGGTTAATACCGTGCCACCGCGACTAAACAGGCTTTCTACGCCTTTTTCTTCGGATTTACCAATAATGCTGTTAATGGCCACTTCCAGTAAGTGTCGGTAGTGAATCATATCTTTACCTTGTTCAGTATCTTGCTGAAATAAGTTAATAGCCTTAGGGTCTGGATGTTGCCAGCTTAAGCCTTGTTTTTTGAGTATATCCAGTATCTTTTTGGCTTGGGTAAAGTGGTATTTAACGGTGCCGGTATCACTGATATATAACAAATAATAAGGTGCCAAGGCATAAGAAGCATCCGGCATTGTTTTACCGGTGATATTTTTAAGGCAAAAAATAACGCCCGGTTCAATCTCTTTAAGGGGTAAGTTCGGATTAAGGGTGGTAACCGCAAATAACCCGCTTGGAGCGGAGGCTAAACTGGCCATGCGCTCTTTCATAAAAGCCGATAAATCCATTTTAAAATCGTTGAGCGTTAAATCGGTAATAGACACGCCGCCGGTCATATCTTCCAGGTTAACCACATCGCTTTGTAACTGTTGCAACTGTTTGCGCCGGTATTCCAGATCATTCATGCGTTTTTTATCATCATACTCAATGATGTTTTCTTCGCCGGTGGCAGAAATATCCAACAACACCATACGCCCGCTAACCCGTGCTTCCAGATTGATGTATTCATCCAACTCCATATTGGGCCAAAAATTGATCAACTGAATAAAGTCGTTTTTTGAACCCAAGCGATCTATCCGGCCAAAACGCTGAATAATACGTACCGGATTCCAATGGATATCGTAATTAATCAAGTAATCACAATCCTGAAGATTTTGGCCTTCGGAAATACAATCAGTGGCAATCAGTAAATCAATTTCATCCGTCGCATTGGCATCGATTTTATGCCGTTCTTTAGAAACCGGTGAAAAGGTGGTCAAAATACTGTTGAGGTCTTTATTAATGCCGGATAACGTGGTTTTGTTGGTTCCGGTGCCGGTCACTAAAGCCGCGTGCAAGTTGTGTTCTGTTTGCGCCCACTGTGCCAGGTTTTCATAGAGATAATTGGCGGTATCGGCAAAAGCCGTAAATACCAGGAGTTTTTTGTTGTCAGGATTAACCGGATTTTGGCACTTGTGACTAATAATTTCTTTAAGAAGCTGCAATTTGGCATCGCGTGACGGCTCGATAAGACTGGCTTCATTGAGCATGGTTGCCAAACGCTGCCGGTCTTCTTCCAAATCCTGCTTCCAGCGGATGGCATCAATATCCTGAATAAGTACCTTGACCTTGCGGCCAATTAGGTAAGACTCAAAATCCTGATCCTCAATTTCAATCCCTTCAATGTTCAGTTCCTCAATAGCGCTGCCATCATGGCCATCGATTTTTTGGATGAGAAAATCCACTTCTCTCAGTAGTTTGGCCAAGGTGAGTGCAAAGGAATTAATCGAGCTTTCCATGCGTTTAAGCAGATTAATCCGTATCAAATGGATTAAGCTTTGCTCACGATCTACCTGTTTAAATACCGAGGAACCATTGCCGACTTTCATGTCGTATTTACGACTGTATTCATCCCGTTTATCCCTGCGCACGTACTTAAGCGGCGCATAGGCACTCAGGTGGAGTTTGCGGATAGATTGATTAATGTCTTTTAACGGTGGAAAATCGCCATCACCGTCTATATCGGCTTTAATATTGAGCGGTTTTAGGCGTTCAGGAAAAGCACCTATTTCAGCGATGTCGTAGTATTCTTCAATGTGTTTACGCGAACGGGCAATGGTCAATAAATCCAGTAATTTGAAGTAATCAAAATTCATCCGTTCCAGAAGAATTTCAACCTTGCGCTCCTTATCATCGAGATCCAGCCACTGATTAAAACGGGTCTGTGCTTTTTTCAGGGTCTGCTCAATACTGGCAATGCCTTGCTCGGAAAATGCATCATCAATCCCTTCGGCAATAAAAGACACCTGATTTTTCAGGTCATTCATCCGGCTATTAACGGGCGTTGCCGAGAGCTTCAAAACTTTGGTTTTTACGCCGGATTTAATCACGTCATTCATTAACCTGGAATAACGGGTAGCGCCTTCTTTACGGAGATTATTGTTCCTGAAGTTATGGGATTCATCAATAACAATCAGGTCGTAATTGCCCCAATTCAGGGTTTCCAGGTTTATTTCACCGGATTTGCCACTGGTTCTGGTCAGGTCGGTATGGTTTAACACATCATAATTAAATCGGTCGGCAGACAAGATATTACGCTTGTCATTGACCGTGTAGATCGTCCAGTTTTCCCTCAGTTTTTTAGGACTCAGCACCAATACCCGATCATTACGTAATTCATAATATTTGATGACGGCCAAGGCTTCAAAAGTCTTACCCAGACCTACGCTATCAGCAATAATGCAGCCATTGTATTTTTCCAGCTTATCAATGGCACCCAATACACCATCACGCTGAAATTTATACAGCTTTTTCCAAACCAATGTTTCCTTAAAACCGGTTTTGGTCTTGATGATGCGCTCTTCATCCAGTTCTTCAATGAAGTCTTTAAAGACATTAAACAGGGTCAGAAAATAAATAAAGGCCGGTGACTGGTTCTCTGTTAATCGGTTTAACTCTGTCATAATAAGCGCTTTAATATCTTCAACAGCCCCCGGATCATTCCAAATACCATTAAACCATTCTAATAAAGCTGTGGTACTTTCGGTTTCGGTAAGGCACATGTTCATGTCATATTTATCCGACTCTGAAAAACCCAAACCGGAAGTCGTAAAGTTGGAACTGCCTTGGATGGCTAAGGCGCTACTTTGTTCTTTTTGAACATGAAACAGGTTTTGATTAACGCTATAGGGATTATTAACGCGCTTGATTTCAGCTTTTTTAGAGAGCCATTCTGCGCATTCTTTAGCGATTTGATGTTGATTAAGTTGGTTTTTAAAGCGGCGTTCAAAAGCATCACCGTTTAAACCCGGCAAAGGCAGATTGTCACCCGGCACATTTTGGATTTTTGAAAACAATAACCGCACCTGATCAACGCGATTGAGTTCTTTTTTTAGTGCATCAAAGCCATAAATTGAAAATAAACCGGTAATAATGGCGAGACTGGAGCCTGCTTGTAAGTTATCACGTAGCGTATCGCCTACTTTTCCGTTTTTTTTATTATCCAGTAGCATGGTTCATCCTTGATGATGACTAAATGTTGAATAAGGTTGTTAACTTTCGCCGTCAAAAAGGGTTTGCTGATTGGGGATAGCGATATTGTGTACTTTGCATTGCTCACGAATCATTACCTCAATCATATTGGTAAGACTGCGATGATCTTTTTCCGCCAGCAGGCGTAAACCTTCTTTAACGGCCGGATCAATACGCAAAGTTATCGTGGTGGGTTTTATAACGGCCATGAGTTAACACCTCAAGTAATATCTATTTGTTGAAATTATACTGCAAATAGACTGTAAGCTGACAGCTTATAAAATGTGGGTGAGAAAAATAGAGCAGATTTAATTATTGCAGTAGCTGTAATGACGATGAGCTTGGCGATTCTAAAAGACTTTTTTTCAAATATCTTAATAAGCCCATTGTCAAAATATTTATATCGGGTCTTGGTCATTGCATCGACTATCAATGCAATGTGTGTTAAAAATACAAACATTGCTCAATAAAAAAGGACACCTCACTTGAAAGCTACCGAAGCCAAGCTCTTGGATTTTTTGAAGAAGTCGCCGCAGTTCGTCATCCCGATCTACCAGCGCACCTATTCATGGACAGAGAAGGAGTGTCGGCAACTGTGGGACGACATTGTACGAACCGGCACTAATGACAACATCTTGGTGCATTTTGTTGGTTCAATAGTTTACATCGAAGAAGCTGACTCCAATGTAACTACTTGGGAACCGTTGCTCGTAATTGATGGACAGCAGCGCCTGACAACGGTGACATTGCTTATTGCTGCACTTGCCAAAGCACTTGGGGACAGTGAGCCTTTAGATGGATTCTCTGCGGTAATGTTACGAGGCTATTATTTACAAAATCCACTGGAGCAAGCGGAGCGAAAATATAAACTGATCCTTTCGCAGACCGATAGAACAACGCTTACTGCCATTGTCGGCAATCATGACCAGCCCAAAGAGCACTCCCTTCGAGTTACGCAGAACTTCAATCTCTTTGAAGAGTTAATCGCCGGTTGCGGGAGCGACTTAGTGGCGGTTTGCAAAGGGTTAGTGAAGCTCATGATGGTAGACATCAAGCTTAAACGTGGAGAAGATAACCCGCAACTTATTTTCGAGAGCATGAATTCAACCGGTAAAGAGCTGAGTCAGGCTGATTTGATTCGCAATTATATCTTGATGGGATTGGAGCCAGATCTGCAAACGCAGCTCTATGAGCAATTTTGGCGGCCGATGGAAATAGATTTTGGGCAGGAAGCCTACAGCACTCACTTTGATGCTTTTATGCGCCATTTCTTAACGGTAAAAGCCTCCGAAATTCCACGTTTGAACGAAGTCTATGAGGCATTTAAAGCCCATGCCTGTTCACCACTTGTCGCGGCTGCCGGAGTTGAGGCACTGGTAAAGGATATTCGTGATTTTGCCCAACACTTCTGCGCGATGGCTCTGGGTACTGAATCCGACGTCAATCTCAAGATTGCTTTCGATGATTTGCGTAAGTTAAAGGTAGATGTAGCCTATCCATTGCTACTGGAGTTGTATCGAGACTATGTTACAGAGCATTTTAGCAAAGAGGATTTTGTTAGTGCCGTACGTTGGGTGGAAAGTTATGTTTTCCGCCGCGCTGTTTGTGCGATACCCACAAATTCAATGAACAAAACCTTCGCTACTTTCAATAAAGCTTTGAAGAAAGAGCGGTATCTGGAGAGTATCGCGGCTCACTTTCTGCTGCTTCCTTCATATCGCCGTTTCCCAAGTGACGATGAATTTAAACGCGATATTCAGACCCGTGATCTATACAATTTCCGTAGTTGCAGTTACTGGCTACGCCGATTCGAGCATCATGAGAACAATGAACTTATGTTGGTGGAAGATTATACCATCGAGCATATTCTGCCGCAGAACGAAGCACTCTCTGCTGATTGGCAAGCCGAGCTTGGGCCGGAGTGGCAACGTATTCAGCGAACCTGGCTACACACGCTGGGGAATCTTACGCTGACTGGCTATAACAGTGAATACAGAGATTTCCCGTTCTGCTTCAAACGTGACCAAGTTAAAAACAAACACGGGGATTTAGTCGGCTTTGCCCATAGTCCTCTTCGATTGAATAAGCAGTCTTTTATGATTAACGACCAACAGTTCACATTAGGTAATGTTCCAAAGTGGACGGAAGATAGCATTATTGCCAGATCAAACGCTCTTGCTACTAAAGCCGTAAGTGTTTGGCATTCGCCAAAACTTGATGAATCTATATTAGGTGCCTATAAAACCAAGCAGACCAACTCTGGTTTTACTATTGATGATCATCCATATTTATCCAGCGGTTCTATGAGTGATTTGTTTAACTCGCTACGCCAAGCCGTATTAGATCTCGATCCATGCGTTAACGAGGAGTTTCTAAAGCTATATGTTGCTTACAAGGCTGAAACCAACTTTTTGGATGTTGTGCCTCAGGCTAAACGCTTGCGTCTCTCGTTAAATATGACCTTTGCGGAAATCAGTGACCCAAAGGGGTTGTGCAAGGATGTAACTGATCTTGGTCGCTGGGGCAATGGTGATGTGGAAGTAGGTCTATCATCTCTTGACGAATTACCTTATGTCATTGGCTTGGTACGACAAGCACTTGAAAAAC
>Ga0208613_1000350_pt1 | contig 15812 bp, 15 predicted proteins | sample CryBogmetaGMA6M_FD_184543 | JGI IMG/M metagenome (GOLD analysis project Ga0208613, IMG submission 184543) | Freshwater microbial communities from Crystal Bog, Wisconsin, USA - MA6M (SPAdes) | ecosystem: Environmental > Aquatic > Freshwater > Lake | place: Crystal Bog, Wisconsin, USA | collected... | reverse complement strand
CCACTAGTGAGAACCCAGAGATCGCCTGTGTTTTGATCAATTACACCGTCGCCATTGACTGCACTTGGGAAAGCGGTATTTAATGTTGCCTGTGGATCGCCACCTACTGTAGGTACTGATCCAATAATTTGTACACTTGTTCCTGCAGGACCAGTGGCCCCTGTAGCACCCGGAACTGTTGAATCTGCGCCAGTGGCGCCTGTCTCTCCAGTAGCACCAGTACTTCCGTAAACACCTGTGGAACCTTGTGGTCCAGTCGATCCAGTAGCACCGTCTAATCCTGTAGCGCCTGTTGCTCCATCAAAGCCAGTAGAACCAGTTGCGCCATCAAATCCAGTAGCACCTATGTCTCCCTGTGGGCCTGTGCTACCAGTAGCACCATCATTACCGGTAGCACCCGTATCACCTTGTGGTCCAGTTGATCCAGTTGCTCCATCTAATCCAGTGGCACCAGTTGCTCCGTCATATCCAGTTGCACCAGTTGCACCATCTAATCCAGTAGCACCTGTAGCGCCAGTATATCCAGTTGCACCTGTAGCACCTGTACTACCTATCGTTCCTGTTGCACCAGTAGCACCTGTAGAACCTATCGTACCTGTAGCACCTGTGCCACCTTGATAACCAGTAGCACCAGTGGCGCCTACAAAACCTGTTGCACCTTGACCTGCTGTAGCAAATACACCATTACCATACAATACATTTGCAGGATTACCATCTATATTAATAGTTGAGATATTACCTATACCAGTAACATTTGCTACAGCAACTGAATTAGCACTTCCTGCACTAGCAGCGTATGTAGCATTTGCTACTGTACCAGTAACATTAGCGCCAGTTAGATGATTTAACCCAGCGCCATTGGCTGTTATGTTATCTACCGTTAATGTATTAGAAGTATTGTTGAATACAAAATTAGCACTAGCACCATAGGCTCCTGCATTGTTATATTGAACTTGTGTATTACTTCCTGCAATGCCACCACCTGCACCAACCGCAGCCCAAGTTAGATTACCAGCACCATCTGTTGTTAATGAGTAACCTGACGTTCCACCTGTAATATGTAAATTACTTACTGCACCTAATGTTACATTTGCTGTATTAGCAAAATTAACTTTACCGCTACTATTGCTTACGGTTAATCCTGTTAAATTACCCAATGAAGTAATGTTTGGCTGACTATTTGAATTACTTGTAAAGGTGCCATTAAATGAAGCCAAACCATTGGTTGTATTTGCAAAGTAATTACTTAATACTTGATTTGGGTTGATATCAATGTTTAATTGTTGTGCTGAACTAGTAATAGTAACATTACTCTGAGTGTTATCTGAACCTCTACCTAATGTTAATGATGTGGTAGATACTTGTAAACATGCAATATTAGCTGATATAATAACATTACCAGTAGGATTACTAACTGTTATGCCGGCGCCGGGTGTTCTATTAATAGAAGTTACTGCCGCATCTGCATTAGCGGCAAAAAGTTGATCAAAGTTTTGCTGTGTCTTTTGAAAGGCTGTTCTTATCGCATCCGCTGCAGGATCATCCGGAAACGTTCCAAAATCTATGTTTTGTTGACTCATGTTAGTGTTACCTATTTATAATGTATTTATCGTTATTTTAGAAACATCCACCCAAAAAAATACCCGACTATTGCCGGGTATTTTAAAGTGCGATTCTTTTATAGACCGCTTAATTTCATATAGTCTTTTAATAAATCATTAGACTCTTTCATTGGACTACCTAATCCATCAACACCCATGCGATTCTTTTGACCTGCAATAACTGGAACTGTTGTTTGACCAGTAGATTTTTGTTTATTCAATCCACCACTGATAACTTTAGTCATAAAGTCAATGTCGGCTTCAAAAGTAGCATCTGCGCTGTTAGCATATGACTCATAGATACCTTCTTCTACTTTTTCTTCGTCAGTTTCTTCACCGGTAGTATCTTCTTCATCACTTTCATCTACTGCTTCTTCTTCATCAGCACCTGCATCTGCTGTTGCTAATGCTGAGTTAGCCGCATCATTGCCTTGTGTAGCATTAGTAGAGTTAGCTGAATCATTATTAGGAGGATTATCTTCAGCTACATTGTAAGCCATTTGATCTCTTGATTCTTCTTCATCAACGATTGGTTCATTGTGATCACAACCACATGATTCGTAAGCCATACCGCATTCGTTACAAGTATCTTCTTCACCTTCGTGTGAATGACCTTCTTCACCATGCATATGTCCTTCTTCACCGTGACCTTCTTCATTTTCATAATCACCACCACTTGGCATATCTCCACCGCCACCACTTAATTTCTTCATCAATGCCATCATACCGTCATGGTCATCAACTACACTGATACCACCATGGGCACCTGCTGAGCCTTGTGGTGCGCCATAACCATTATGTTCATCACCACCAAACAAGCCCATGCCTGCTGACTTGATGATACTTAATAATTGATCTGCTTCACCATCTTGTGCTGATACACTTACTGAATCAGGTGCACCTTGTTGACCTTTAGAAATAGAAACGGTCATACCTTCAGATACTTCCTCACTTTCAAGTAATGAAGTTAATTGCTTATCTAATGATTCAAAAGCAAATTCATCTAATTCACCTTCACCCATTCCAAATGCTGATTTAATACGACTACCAAGACTTGGTTTAACCTCTGGGCCAGCACCGTGGTCTCGTCGGCCATAAAAAATACCCGGGGTATATTCTGGGTAACCGTTTAGTGCGTATTCTACACTTTTAGGAGTGTCACCGTATCGTTGAGCAATTTGTGCCACTGCTTGTTCATGGGTCTTGCCTTCATCTCTTGCAGAGCAATATTGACCATATTGAATATCGTCTCCCATACCTTCATCTACTGCGCCATAGCTAGCCATTGTGCCTACCTCTGAACCCATCTCATCAACTGCTGTACGACCTAGTATAGGCATTTGACCATAGCACTCATCTAATCCTTCTTTGAAGCCATCATGGTAGCAACGTGCCTCTTCCATATCTTCGTGTGTGCAATTGTATGGCATTTTTCTTAGTGCATGACTCTTACCTTCAAGTCTTGCTGCTTGTAAATGATGTTCCATACCTTCTTTCACTTTCTTTTTCTCATCTTTTTTAGCAAAAGGATTTACACCTTTCTTAGGTGCTGCACCTTTCTTCTTTAAATCGTTTTTACCTTTACCATCTTCTGCATAGTCAGGGATGTTGTTGTTATTTTCATCTGGCTTTTTCTTAGTATCTTTCTTAGCAAAAGGATTAACACCCTTCTTGCCTTCTAATACACCACGATTAGCAGTGCTTAGTGGGCTTGATTGAGCAAAGTGTTGCGGTGCTTCTGCCTCATGCATCTTGCTTAATGTATTAGCAAGTTGTGCTTGCTTTTCTGTCTTAGCAGGATAATCTTTCTTGTGTGCTAATACTTTATTAGCAAATTCTTTTGGTGTCATACCATGTGATGATGCTTTCTTAGTGAATGCGCCTGGATGCTTGATAGCACCTTTAATCCAATTTTCACCATCTTCTTCCATCTGTTGCTGAGGATTCAAAGTCATTTTACCCTGACCAATAGATTGTTTAATTTGATTAGCTAATTGAGGATCGTCAACCGTACCTAATGTTTTGCCGCCTTGAGCAATAACTTGTGTATTCTTTTGAGGTTGACCGGCTACTTGTTGCTGTTGTCCAGGCTGTGCAGGTTGTGATGTTTGTCCAGGCTGTTTAGTAGGCATCTGTGAAGCCGGTTTGATTTCTATTGCACCAGCTTCAACTAATGCTTGATCCATTTGGTCAAAGTATTCCTTTAGACCCTTCTTCTCAGCTTTTTCTTTTTTCTTTTCTTCTTTATCAGCATCTGCCATTGGGGTGACTCGCTTACCTTCTTTACCTTTTGGTACAGAACCTGTTGTACGACCAAATAGGTCAGGTACTTTTTTATTCTTAGGATCATCTGCACCTGTCAATGGCGTGTCAGGATCTTTTGGACGACCTTTTTGTTTTGGTTTATCATCTTTAGGAGCAAGACTGGCTAAACTTACTTTACCAATTGGCTTACCGTATTGATCAGTTTGTGTTTCTGCACCATGTCTATTACCATATCCACCTGGACCCGATTTGTGAACGGTGCCTTTATCAGTAGTTGTTGTTGCTTCTGATAAATTGTCGAATGATTTTAATATATCTCTGATATCCATTTTCTTTTCCTTAACGGTTATATGCTGCGCCAGTCTTTGGCTTTGGTGGCATTTTGATAGTAGTCATTGGACTCTTATCGCCCAACTTCTTATCATCTAAATATGGCTTGAACGGGTCAAACGAATCTTTTGTTTTTGTTCCTGCATATGGAATGTCAATCTTAGACTCTTTAGCTTGGTCTTTGATTGAAGTTAAATATGAATCTCCATACGCTTTGCTTGCTGCTTTAGCGTCTGGCTGTTGACCCATTTCTTCTTTGTCAAGTAATGGACTATTTTTCATTTCATTTTCATAGCCGGCCATTTCGCTGTCAATGCTATCATCAAAGTCTGTTGATACCATACGCACCATGTTAACATTGTATCCACATAGTTGAGCAAGTTGTTGTACCATTGGCTCTGTAGCTGGGTATCTAAACTCAACTTTAATCAATGTTACGCTTTCATTCTCTAAATTAGGAAATCCATATGGTGACTTCTGTATTGGCGTGCTTTTTGGTTCACTGATTTCCACTGGGTCAAACTTGTTTAGATTGTACTTAAACATATCTAAAAAATTCTTGTCAATGGTGCCGGCAATTTTGATAGTATACTTGTAAGTATGTATACTTTCCATAATATGTTGTTTGAGGCTTCGCATTTTTTATTCCTGTATATATTATTTATCTTTTTAGTCGGATTTCGCTGCCAACATCTTAAGCAGTTCGTTTCTGTCAAGTTCTCTACCTTCACCTAAGGGAGTAGCCTCAATTTCTTTGTCTCTACTTGCTTCTTTTTGATCCAATTGTGCTTTTTTTAGTTGCAAATCAATCATCTTTAGCTTCTTATTTAGTTTAGCAGTTTTTGCTGTAATAGCATGTCCTAGCATAGTTCCAGCAACATTGAATATCTCACTAGCATATCTACTATCAACTTGCATACCTAAGTCCATTAAGTCTTTGTAGCTATCTTGTGCTAATGTAGCAAGACTATCCATCTCATCGTCAGCGGCTTCTAATCCACGTACTTGGGGTAATGCTTGTTCTATTTTTGATAGACTATCTAATGCTTCAGTGGTAATTTCTTGTGCGTTCTCTGGTGTTGGTTTTGCCAAAGTGTCTATTTCATTTTGGGGTAGTTCGAATAATTCCTCTAGCTTTTTTGTCATAAAAGTATTTAGTTACTTTCGTGAACCATTTCTAAAAAGATCATCCTCAGTTATGACTCTAAAAGCAAAACCTTGCATTTTGCAATATGCTGTAGCTGCTGCCCATTTAGCATGATTGACAGCAACCACTGCTCTATCTCTTGCACTAGCTGCACGACTTTCTATTAGACTTTGTTTTTTAGGCTTAATCTCTACAACCTCAGCAATTGCTTTCCCAAACTTGTTTTGATAAACAACAAAGAAGTCTGGTATATAGTTATGCACTTTACCATCTAATGGACTACGATATGGAATAGACATTGATTCGCTAGCCCAATGAGTTACATTTTTGTGTGTATCACAAAAGGTCATGAATGTTAATTCCCATCCTGAACGGTATTTAGGTTTATGTTTCCCTACATATTTTTGTGGGTTTTTAGGGGTGAATATACCTTGTGCCCAGTTACCCATGATTATTGTACGATATTACGTGCTACGGGTAAATTAGGTTTTGGTACTGTACCTATGCCGTATAGAGATGTTTTGCTTTTAAAACTATTCATATAGTAAGCAAGAATTTGATTCATTTCCATTTTTTTCTTGCCTTGTATTTGATCTAGCAAATCAAGTGCATCTATACCAGTTTCTTGCGCTATTCTAAACAGTACTGCTGTAAAGTTATTTGCAATATTTTTACTAGGACAAACAGACACAAAATATCCATGAACGATATCATATTCATTACCGTTTATATTTAAAGTAATTGAATAAAACGAATCAAAAATTCTAACTGTTTGATCCATTGAGTTGCGTTGGTCTAGTATTTGTGGCATAATAAATTAATAGTTTATATTATTTATCTACCATTAGGAGTAGCATTAGTAACTCCACTATTACTAGTGCCTGCATAACGCGGAGTACCTACTTGTTGTGGATTAGCTTGTGCATTACTAGGCGGTGCTCCTGCAGTTCCATTAGTTTGCGGGGTAGATCCAAAGATAGGTGTACTAACATTTAAGTTTCTGTTAGGAGTTTGTCCAACTGCATTTATTATTCCAGAAGTAATTTCTGTTTTAGCAAGACTGCCTAAATTAACATTTTTAAATGTATTATATGCTGTGCCTGCTGTTTGAATAGCGCCCAATAGATTTACTTTACCGGTGACTGGATCAGGAGTTAAATTATTAATAATTCCTCCCGCAGCATCTTTTAACCCACCTTGCCCTAATATATTTCTATTGGCGCCTGGTCTCATTATTGGACTAGGCGTTCTATCGTAATTAGCATCATCACCAAACCCAGTGACGATGTTTCCCGGTGCCTTTCCGCTTAATCCACCATCATTGTATACTACCGTTTCATAATCGATAGACATTTGATGTTCCATAACACCAGTACCTTCAGCATAGCTATATGTATCATGCGAAAATCTTGTAATTATTGGATTAATTAATGTATAAGCTGTCCAATTATGCTGACTTAAACCAAATATAGTTATCTGTTTAAAGAAAGGTATTTTTGAACCAGATGGATTAGCAGACTCACCGGTTAATCCCCAATTATCATTACCTGTTATAGAAGGTTTATATTGATTACGATCATTGTAGGTGGCATCTGTAGATAATGGATATGCCCCACTAGTTAACTGTCTAGGCGGAGTGCCCGGAGTACCAGGCAATACAACTTGCGGCACAGTACCATCAGCATAATAATAATTGTAATATGCTTTCCACAAACTTCTTATTGTACCACCCGAGTTAGGTGTGTTGGGTGCTGTGCCGTGATCGTCATGGAAAGTTATATCTATTGGATCATATTTTATTTTTGATTGAACCAATCTTTTACGATTGTATTGATTCAGTACTGCTACTTCAAATTGAAAGCTAGGAAGTTTTACTGTTTTTACTAATAAACCGTAATTAGAACCTGTATTTACATTTTCACCGTATGCTTCTGGATTTATTTCAAAATATGTGTGAAATAGATATTTAAACTTAGGTGCGTTTTGATATGAATTAGGTCTAAAGGTCTTACTAGCGTGGGTATAATCACGTAGGTAATCGCCGCCGAAAAATGTTCCGGCGGCGCCTTGAAGTAGGTTTTCAAAAAATCCAGACATGCTAGATTTATTTAGCGTTGATTATAAACCAGCGCCAATACCTGTAGATAATGAACCTGCTGTTCTGCCGATAGTAGCACCAACACCAGAACCAATTGCAGATTGAATTGCATTATCAAAGCGGATTGTCAATGCGACAGTTACAACATCACTTGTACCATAGTTCAATGTGTTGTAGTTAGCTGTTTGCAAGAAGCATCCATATAGTTCCCATGTCTCTAATACGACAGGAGCATTTGTGCCATTACCACCATCTAGTATTTCGATGTTGGTTTGGAACTTATAGTCTTGACCTGAAGCAGCACTTGCCATTTCAACAAAGTCTAATTGCTTCTGTAGTTGTTGACCAACCAATCTTGAAACATTGCCTGATGCATCATCACGAATGTTGACTGACATTGTTTGCCAAGCATATTTACCTGCCAAATACATTGTTGAATTGTATACGGGCATTGTAATTTCAGTAAATTGTACTTGCGGGCGTGAGCAATCAATAACTTGCTTAGTTAACTCTACTGTACTTGTGTCTGTTCCAAAATTCAAAAAGTTTACTCTGAATCTGAATTGTAGTTTTGGCATTAGTAAGCCCTGATTGCCACCGGCATTATCAGATGCTACTGTCATGTTGAACAATGATTGTGAGGCTGTTGCCATTTTATATATCTCCTGTTAATCTTATTTATCTTAAATAAACAGATAACCCCTTTCGGGGTTATCCTAGCTTATTATAATGATGCTATCTCACCTGTGTTTAGAACACGAACCGGGATGTAAATGAATTCAGCAGCTTTCACTGGTTCAAGTGCAACGTCAATCCAAAGTTCATTTCTATCGATTCTAGCTGGGGTGTTGTTACTTTCGTCACAAATTACCAAGTAGTCATAGATACCGCGTTTAGCGACCAAGTCAACCATCAATGTTTGAACAACACCTGCAATTTGATTGCGTGTTAGTGCATCGTTAGGTTCAAATACGAACGGTCTTGCTGCCAATGTTAATTGTCTACGTACATAAGCAATTAGTCGTGCAACGTTAGTTCTATCTAATGCGCTAGAACTGTTATAACTTGTCTTGTTACCATAATTTAGTAATCCAACGCCTGTGAAGAATACTAAAGGATTGATAAAGTTAATATACAATACATCACGAATACCAATTTGTGTCTTAGTAGTAACAAACTCGCCAGTAGTTGAATTAACATAACCAATATTTGTAGCATTGTCAATAATACCACGGCGTGTACCTGCTGCTGCCAACCAAGGATAGCTGATAGTGTCATTCTTCAAGAATGTACGTAACATCATGTGACTTGGAGGAACAGCAACTAAATTACCACTTAGATCACTTGTAATACCACTTGGATAGAACAAGCCTAGGTATGTGTTACGTGTTACACAACCTTCTTCACCTGTGCTTGTTGCACCTGCTGCGTTAGTTGCCCATGCTTGAATATCAGTAGCGTTTGGAGGCAATCTCATTGGTGTATCACCGATAATATAACCTGTTTCGCCGCGATCCGCATTCAATACAACCATGTTAGGTTGTAGTTCTGGATAGTTAGGCGTAGCCATCAAGTTGAAGAAGTTATCTTCGTCACGGATATCAGTATTAGTATCAATTGCTGCACGTAATGATTTTACAACCACTGCACGTTGTGCTTGACGACCCATATATGGACTGCCGTTACTTTGTAAACCACTTTCACTTACCCATGTATAGCTGAATTCAGGTAAATTAGTTGTGTTAGTAGGATCACCTGCATCGTATGGACCAGCATTTGGATAGTTCATACTTGTAAAATATCCAGTTGTGAATTGTTTTACATTGTATCCTGAACGGCGTGTGTTGAATAACAACATGCCAGTTGGATATGCTGCTGGATTTGGTGCATCTAAGTCAACATAATCACTAGTTAATAAACTCTTGATTGTTGGGATAGGATCATCAACTGGATTGATTGCACCAGAACTACCCCAACGTGCATCATAGAATGCTACACCCTTACTGCTAGTTTGATCGGCATTGTCAATCAATACCCATGTATTGATGCCGTCAACACTTTGCCAACGACTGATAACTGGATACATTTCTAAATCAGTTGTATTGATCCATAAGTCACCGTATACTAAATCTGTACCATCACTTTGAGTTGTTGGTTCAGTTGCAGCAATGATAGGACCATTTGGATCTGTTGAATTACTACCAGATGATGATGGGAAACCAGTGCTATCATAATTTACCATTCCGTAACCATTCCATTGACCATTGGCCTGTACCATGATATCAACTTGATTGATAACACTATAGAACCAGTTTGTACCGTTTGTTGGGTTTGCTACTGGAGCACCTTCATTAGCTGTAAAGTCTAATGCTACCCAATTACTACATTGAACACTATAATTGACCTGAGGCATACCTGAAACAAATGCTGCTGCAATTGCAGGACCAGTTGAGCCGCCACCTGATATAGCAGTAATTTGAATTACTAAATCATTATCGCCACCAGCGGAACCGCCTAATTGATCACCATTTATAGTTATTGTATCACCTATTGCATATCCAGAACCATTAGCTATTATACCATCACCTTGTAAAACATATTGATCATAGATAGCATAAACAGAAACTGTAGCACCTGTACCTGTTCCGGTGTGAGCGTCAGGAGTTAACCCACTATATAGTTGCGTGTATACTGGGCCGTCTTTAGTAAAAGTAGTAGTATTAGCTATAAATCCAGCTTGATCCAACACACCTGCACTAAACCCTTGATTAGAGCCTGCAGTTGAAATAATATCACTCAATATAATTACTCCACCCTGTGTGTGAACCAATTGGATTGCACCGTCTGTAGTAATATTTGCAGTAGTATTAGGTATAGCTGAACCTAAGAAGTTTGTAACAAAATCTGTACCAGTATTACCATCACTAATTGTAAATGAATAGCTTGCTAAAACTCCAGAACCCGGACGACTTACTTGTACTCTAACTGTTGCAGGACTAACGGTAAGTCCACTGAATATTACATCTGTTGTGGTACCAGTTACTACCATCTCGCCGGCGGCTGCTCTTTCCCATAAGAATACAGGACCTGCATTAAATTGATTATTGTAATTATATTGTGCATATACTTCACCTGCTGAAATCAATGAGCCACCTGTTGGATCTAATAAAACATTAACATTCCAGTCAGACATAGATAATCCTACATTTTTTGCACTCCATGATGCAGTTGTAGTACTATATCTAGATACTGATGGAACTAACCCTGATCCAGAAGAACCAACTTTCATCCATATAGAACCAGTTGGACGAGGAGTTGTTTGACTACTTGACCACAATGGCATTTGTGATGAAGTACCATATTGTAATAACGGTTGATAATAATTTGTAGAAGCAGCTATACCCATATCTTCAACCGCTGTTCCAACAACATCAGAAAATGATATGTAACCGGTACTAGTAGTTTGAGAAGAATTAACTATTAATCTACCTGAACTTACTCTTGCTGATAGAACACCTAAACTTACATCATTTATAGCGGCTGCAACACCTTCTACTGTGTTGTTAGGTGAGTTAGGAACTGTTATTTTAACATTGTAAATGTTACTAATAGTAATATTGAAACTATCATTGTATGTTAATACTGGATTACTAACTGTTCCTTGAACTGTAGGAATAGAACTTAACCATTCTTGACTTCCTAATTCTACCCAAGTATTAAGATAATTCTTTAAGAAGAATTGTGGGGTGCTTGTCGGTGAATCCATACCAGTTACTGTAGCGTTTACTGCATAACTGCCGATAGTACCGATACTATCTAATGGATATCCACCGTTTAATGCTGCCATATCACTAATAACGATAGGATTTACTGTAGCAAACTGTCCAGTTGTTTGATTGAAAACATTAATACCCCATGTAGAATTAAGTGTGTCTAACCAATATGCGCCGTTTGCAGGTGCACCAGTTGGTCGTGCTGTTTGTCCCACTAAACTTGCTAAATCAATATCAGCACGTAATACATAACAACGGTTAGTAACGCCTAATAATGAATACGCTGCTAATAAACCATATTCATTTAATTCGTAACCTTGAATTGGTGTTCCAGCAGTTGTAGTATAGAAGAATGGTGTTCCATACAAACTTACTAAATCTCTTTGGCTTGTAACTTGATACAACTTATTTGCATTTGCAGCAGTTGTAGCGGGTGCTACTCCTGTACCTGTTGGATTGGCTTTGTTTTGCGCTGTAGCTAATACTACTAGCGGAACAGAACCAGCAGCCGCTGGTAAATATTGACTCTGGTCAATGATCGTTACTTCTACGCCGGGTGATGTTAATGCCATTTTATTTTTCCTTTATTGTAAAATTTTGAGGTTTACTACCTGATTGCATACTATTATTTATTAATAAATTCAAAAAAGTCGGTTTAACCATACCTTCGAAGGTAAATAACTAAATACTATATGCTTAATCAACGTCCAATATGCAAAAAATGTAATAAAAATCATACCGCTATAAATTACAAGCGTGACGGTATTACACATTACAGAAGCATATGCGATGAGTGCGGTAGAAAGAAAAATAAACTAACGCCCAGAAAAGCAAACTGGACTAAAAGCGGATACAAGAAAAAAGCCACATGCGATTTATGTGGCTTTAAAAGTCTATTCTCAACACAGATAACCGTGTTTCATGTTGACGGGAATTTAGAACATATTGAACAATCTAATCTACGCAGCATTTGCTTAAATTGTATAGAGGTCGTCAAAAAGAAAGAAGTTACTTGGCGTCGGGGCGATCTACAGATTGACTATTGATTATCCCATACATAGTTTTATGTAACTCATCAATTGTCCCATTGTTCTCAACAATATAATCATAATCTAACCCTACACTACTGTATTCACTGGCATGAATCTGTAGTTCATCAAGTTCTACTTTATCCCCCAATCCCCTATTATATGCTACTGCAATATCATACCATACAGGGTCAGGGCCTCGTTTTACCCTGATTACAATCCCACCGGAATTTCTAATAGCATTTACTTCATTGTCAAATCTACAATCAGTAATCACAACATCTTCACTGGAGTTTAATAGTTTGTGTTCCACGCTTGCTACCCATATATCATTGTGAAAATGATTACGAAAAACATCTGTTCCCCAATATTGTAGTATCCATCTTGGGGTAATCTCCATGCCCAAACGATTGCTCCACCATTCATCTTTCTGCTCACGCCAAATACGGCTAGCTTTTGTAGAACCTTCTAAATATTCACGATTCCAACCAAAGACTGCTGCTACTGCGTCTTTGAGACTTGCAGCAAAGCTAACTCGTTTAAACCCATGATGTGTAGTAAGATAGTCAGCAATTGTGTCTTTGCCTGACCCGATTAGTCCGGTTATTCCGATAATCATATATGAAAATGCTCCTGTATTACTTATTATACTACAGGAGCATGACAATAAAAAGTATTTAGGTTATCCCTGTACCCATGTCAATGGTTGGCTGTAATCAACATACTTCTTCAATTCTTCAATGAGCAATTCCATTCCGGCCTTGCCCTCTGCTTTCATAGCAGTACCATTCAATGTTGTGCCACCGCCTGGACCTGCAATAGTGCCGAATTTTTCGCGGGCTTCACCAATCATAACTTTAAGATTAGCTAAAATAAAGTCACCAATCCAAACACCAGCACCCGGATCTTGTAGTAATATTTCTTCTGTCTTTTGTACATCGGCCCATATCAATACACGCTCCCCTGATCCTTTAGGATCACGAACAATACGCAATACCTTGGACACTGGGTTAAATGTGTACGTTACATAGCCACCAAACATACGTGCTGCTAATTCAACATAACCTGCATAAAAATCGTATGTTGCCATACCACCTGCATAATTATAGTTCAACAAGTATGTGTTTAGAATAGCACTAGAGAACGGGTCAAAACTACTGCTTGATGGTCCGGTTTCTAAACCAATCGTTCTACGGAAAATACTACGCACATTAATAAACTCAGCGGGAAGAGTGTATGTATCTACATTCTTCTCAATAGTCATTAGAATATACGATTCTTCCGTAGCAGCTTGTGCCCGTTGACGATAGACTTTGATAGCGTAGTTATACGCTGCTTCATAATGTTGAGGATCCAATTCAATATCAATCATTCCGTCACCAAGACGATATCTAAGATTATTGAATAATGCCTCTTTTAACTCGTCTAGTGTTAGACCAGTTGGGGTTGAAAGAATAGAAGCGGTTGGATATGTTGACATAAAGTGTTACCTAATAATACTATTTATCAGGTAACACTATGGTTCACGTATTACAAGTCGCCGTCTTTACGATTTTCGCTGTAAAATGCGTCAAACTGTCCACCGGGATAACGATTCTCTAGCTTACGCACATTCTCTGCAATCACATCATTAGGATCAAGATTCAATGCACGACATGCATTCATCCAATACCACATAATGTCACCGAGTTCACGCTTCATATGAAAAACATTATCAGCAGACAATGGTTTACCCTGAAAAATGATCTTCTTGGGCACTTCGATAAATTCACCACTTTCTGCTGCTAATCCGAAACATGCGGTAATTAGTAATGGAATATTAACATCAGGTCCGTGTTTCATCTCACCGTCAATTAACTCGTAGTTAGCATCAAGACGGTCTACTGTATCATGGAATGTAGTCAAGTCATTACTTGCTTGGCTTGTTACGGCCTCTACGAATTGCTTGTATTTGTTTAAATCAATATTCATGGTGTTGTTGATGTATCAAAAGCAATGACACTTCCTATAAAAATACTAATCCAACCGTTAGTGTCTTGACCACTAGCAAGTAAACTTATCCCGCACAAAACATTTCCGCCAGCAACGGCATATCCAATCGTTTTACGGTTACGACCAAACCATGCAAAAAATTTATCTTTCATACTAAGTCCTTAAACATTTCTTTTCTACCTTCTACACCCAACGTACCGTCAAAAATTTCTCGGGTACGTTGTAGCATAGCACATGCCAACATTAATAGTTCATTCCTGTCATCAGTCAATGTGATTGACTGGTCAATTAAAACCGTTATCTCTGTCATTCGTTGTTGAGTGTCCATTTTAGAACGCTTTCAAAATAATCATGTTCTCATTAAAGCGACCGTTCGGCACTGCACCTACTGCTTTGATATCTTTAAAATACTTACGTGCTGCGGGCTTGCTTCCCATCACTTCTTTGATTTGCTCGCCGGGTTTGCGTAGTGTTTTCATCTCACTAGTATTCGCATCAAACCCTAGCAATGTGTTACCTTTAACGCTGAACACTTTGCTATACTCGTCAGCAATATAATGATGTAGCTTACGCTTACCTGTATCGTAAACCCATGCTTCACTTGCTCCGTGAAGTTTTGTAGGATGCACACTAACTAAATCAAGTTTAGCTTGAACATCTTTGAACAACTTCAAGTATTTCAGTTTAGCAACAATCTTTTCAACGGGCACTGCTTTGCGCTTACGTGGAGCCTTGCTTGCTTTCTTAATACTGATATAGCTGTTCAAGTCACCTAGCACACCATCAATGAATTTCAGAACATTGCGTATCTGAATCTTACCTAGGAAACTATAACCTTCTTTCAATGACTCATCCCCATCAGAAAGACGTTGAAATTCATCTTGCTTGCGTTTCCAGATATCAACAATGATATGGATATGTTGCGGCATGACATTGTATTTTGCTACGATATCAACTGTCTTTTCTGACGCTTTTCCATTAATAACAAAATCGTCAATCATACCTTCCATTTCACCAGCAGCATCTTTTGCTTTTTCACGCAATACTTCCTGAATGTTGGGGCGTGTTGATACAACTTCTTCCTTTACAATACTAGTTGCACTAGTTTTAATTTCGGTATCTGTCAATGATTTGACTAATCGGGTAATGTCATTTTGAAGGGTCAGTTCTTCATGCTCGGTCAATTCTAGACCGCGCATTGTCATACGTGCTACCCAGCACAATGTGATAATGAATTCGCTTTCATGAACCTTACGAACCAACTTAGCCTCGTCAGTTCGTTTGTTATAGTCAAGATATTGACACAATAGTTCTTTTGCGTCTTTTTTAGTATAAAAACGGGTATACCATGTAAAACTTCTAGCAAGAGCCGAAAATCTAGCTTCGGGTTCGGGCTGAATTGGGAAGAAGGGTTCTTCACCCATATATTTTGTATCAGCATCACGGGGGTTGAGTGCTTTTACAAAATGATCGTCTGTATGCTTACGTGTAGCCATGAATTACTCCAAAGTTTCAATTGAATACGTATTATAGCACAGGATCCATTTAATGTCAACCTTTTGGTAATACGCCGTCGTC